>Ga0208741_10000032_pt1 | contig 82834 bp, 125 predicted proteins | sample CryBogCBE03Jun09_FD_184576 | JGI IMG/M metagenome (GOLD analysis project Ga0208741, IMG submission 184576) | Freshwater microbial communities from Crystal Bog, Wisconsin, USA - CBE03Jun09 (SPAdes) | ecosystem: Environmental > Aquatic > Freshwater > Lake | place: Crystal Bog, Wisconsin, USA...
CATTGTATGTGCTCGATCAAGAAGCCAAAGCATTGGCTGACAAAGTTAAAGCAATGAAGTCCGACATCGCCAACAAATACGGAGAAGGAAAACACGCTGGTGAGTTGCATAGCGTTGAAGTCAAGTTGGTTCAAGTATCCGGCACAGTTGACTACGCCGCCCTTTGCGTTGAGTACGGTATCACTGAAGAGACTCTCAACAAGTTCCGAAAAGAAGGTCGTGCTGACATTCGTGTTTCACCTAAGAAATAAGGAGAACAACCATGTACGGTTCACTAATCAATCGCTTACAAGAACGCATGGTTGTAGGGGCTCCGGCCCCAACAATCGGAATGGGCGTCACAATGACTTCTTACTCTGATCGCCATGCTGGCACCATCATTAAAGTTGAGAAGGTAGGTAAAGGCACTTTGATTCACGTCCAGCAGGACAACGTCAAGCGTCTTGATAACAATGGCATGTCTGAGAGTCAAGACTATGAGTTCTCGCCAAATCCTAACGGCCCTATCTACTACTACAAACAAAAAGAACCTAACACTCGCTGGGTTCAGATGTACATCAACCCTGAGACTGGAAGATTTAACAAGACTGATGCCGGGGGTTTATTTGTAGGTGAGCGTGACGAGTATTACGACTATTCTTTTTAAGGAGGCAGTATGCATAAAGACAATCAACATGTTTGGACAGCCGCAGGTACAGATATCACTATTCGCTGGCGTGCCTTAGGTTATGTGCCGCCAAGCGAACTCAAAGAGTATCAGGACAAGTGGAAGTACTACCAAGAGCTCCCACTGCGTAAGCTGGACGATTTAGGCCGTAAACAGTATGAAGAGGTATTGCGTCGTGCCAAAGTTGCGAGGATCAAATGAAACCACATCCACACAAACATTTAATAATTGCTTGGGCCAATGGCGCAAAAATACAAAGATGGGCACACATAGACTCATGCTGGAAAGATTTATCGGCGCACCCAGTATGGGATGAGAATCAAATATATCGACTCAAGCCTGAGCCAAAAGACGATATTGTCAAGTTCATCAATGTACGTCTTCAATACAAAGATACTGGCATATGCAGGTGGGATTCATGCGATGAGCAATATGCCAATCTTAAATTGGTATTTGATGGCGATACAGGTGAAATTAAATTAGCAGAGGTTTTAAAGTAATGTGGAAATCTAAATACAACTCAGCATTTGAAGAAGAGAAAAAGACTTTGGAAGAAAGGATTAAAAAGCTGGAATCCAAAGTATGTGTTCTTGAATATGCGACAAGGATAGTTATCCCTCAAGATCCTAGCTTCTATCGTGGCCCATATCATGAATGGCCTGCAGTATCAGTTAGCAGAGCCATTGAAATGATCTTGGAGCACTTGGATCTTGTTTTGGAAGACATTCCTGCGACTCAGCCACGCACAATTCTTAAAAAGAAAGAAACAGTAGTTGTAGGAACAATACCAAGCGACGAGGAAAAATATGAAGTCCAATAAAAAAAATATTAGTAACGATTCATTGGAAAGGTTGGTATTGGCTTTAATGCAATGCACTGATGAAGATGGATTCTTGCTAAACATTAGCCCAGCAATGGCTTTTCAAGATTGGCTGATAAAGTTATATCCGAAACCAATACAAGATATGTGGTCAAGGCAACATTCAGTAGAAATACCAGAAAAGGAAAGAAATGAAGGCTCGTAAACATCGTGGTGGCTTTGCAGAAAGCATGGCAACAATGAAGGAGATCCCGGCAACGCTAGATGCTGTGTCGGAATACTTTGGAATCCCAAAAGAAAAGATTAAGCTCGAGAAGGGCCGCACGTTTGATGATCGTACTGGCTGGGAGTCTGAGTACTGGTATGTGGAAACAGAACATGGAGTTTATGGAATGATTAGCGAGGAAGCGAAATGAACAACAAAAAAGAGATGAGCCAGTTGCAACGTCAACTGTTGAGCGGCGGCGGAGCTGTAACCCTATTTACCCAGCAGGAGTTCGATGACGCATTGGACGAGGCCAAGGGCGAGATTATGCTGATCGCTATGCAGACAGCCAAACAGGCAGTAGAGCTCGAGCGTGAAGAGTGCGCCAAAGTTGCAGAAGCAATGGAGCGTGAACGCTTCAACAACGTAGGCGATCCTAGAATCCCTGAATTCAAATCCTACATTGCAGAGGCTATTCGTACTCGCTTAGACAAGAAGGAGGCCCAAAATGGGGGGATTCTCACGTCGAATTAATCCAGTAGCACGCATTCGAGAGCAGATCGATGTATCTGAAAAGGTTGAACGCTTAGGCATGAGCATTCCATTGGAATTCAAGAATGAAGAGCTGGAAGACTTGGCAATCTTTGCAAAATGCTACGTATTCAGCGGTCAACGTCTGAATGAGTTCGTGGATGAGATAGTCAAAACGGCCTACGAAGAGACTTTCAACCTATTAAAGCGACGTATGAGCGTCGAAGAGGAGAGCTGGAGTGAAAACAAAAATTGAGAAGGATGTCGAGGCTGTGGCTGAAATCTTGCAAAGGATTGACCCAGTCATGTACAGATACGTCAGCAAGCTCTTAAAAGCCCATGGAAGCGACGTAACCCTGAGCGTGTCTGCCAACATCGCCACGACCCTCGTATGCTTCTCTGTGCTCATTGTGGAGCGTAGTGGGGCCGATGTGGACGCATTCATGTCCGTATTGCTCAAAGAGGTCAAAAACAAGTACGACATGGCCCATGCCGGGGTAGAAACCCATGATCTCTTGCAAAAGATCATGAAGGGCAATCCCGGTAGCAATACGACTTGCAAGCCGTTGCATTAAATATTTGACAAGGGAATCTAACTTCGTGTTAGAATCTAATCACTGCAATAAAGCAGGTTTATAACTAGGAGTTAGAGATGACTGAAGAATTCAAAACGATGGCAGAAGTAGTCCAAGGTGTATTCAGGAACACCAAGCCTTTGATGGCTTATTGTGACTACATCGCTCACCTGATCCAAAGCAGTTTGAAGGTGGAAGACACCAACGAGCAGAGTCTGCTTTCTAGCGTAGGCCACGCCAAGATGGATTTGAACGCCAATGGCTCATTCGTTTCAACCAAGAAAACCATTGATGTGGAAGACCGTTTCGGCAAGAAGTACCGCATCACAGTGGAGGAGATCAAATAATGAATGAAGAAACACTTTTGGAAAAGATCATCATTTCGGTCTTATTTGTAAGCAGTGTAGTCGGACTACTCTTTATGCCCGACATCACATCACTTTGGAGATAACCATGGCAGTAGCTAAGAAAGCAGTTGCGGCAAAGAAAACAGCCGTTAAAAAGGCACCAGCACCACTCAAGAACCCAGCAGTTCCTAAAGAGGAGTTGTTCGCAATGCCTCAGCAGGTAAAAGACTGGATTGAGCGTGCAGGCTCCATCATGAAGCACCAAGAGGGCAAGATCCAATCCATGGAAACTGAGCTCAAAGAGCTTCGTGCGTACAAAAAATGGGCGACAGCTCGCATCACGGAGAGTGACTATGGATCAAGAGCTTAACGTCCAAGAGGTGCCACAAATGCCAAGCCACAATATCTGCTTTTACAAGGATGACAAGCAAATGGGAATCTTGGACTTCAATGGCCCTAAGATGACCTTTGACGGGGACATGGAAGAGTCTGCAAAGCTTTTCCTGCAATTCTTAGTCCAATCGTTTAATGAGCGTTTAATCCAAGAGCGTGACACAGAGCGTAAAGAGCTCGAGCTGGAGCTGTTGAAACTCAAAGGCAAAGCAATTGGCGCAGATGGATATATGCAAGGCCGCTGGGATCTGATTGGCGAGATGCAAGACATCATCTTGGCCCGGCTGGGCAAATAACTTTCAATGGGGAAGGGCTGACACTATTCGGCACAGGCCATACGAGGCGACATGTATACAAAAAGACTGTCCTTCCCCACCCTTTTATAGATAAACCATGACACCTTTTGAAATATCAGTAGCACTTCACTACGCCACATGCCTAGGAGACTTCAGAGACGGAGACTTCTCTGCCCCTATATTCGAGACTCTTATTCCAGAGTTCCTGAGTGCTGGATTGCTGGACTATGAGAGATCATCAGATGCAATATACAAGGGAACCCCGAAGCTCAAAGCCTATGTGGACAAGCTTCAATCCATTCCCCTGCCAACTGTGAAGTACGTTTTTGAGGATGACGCACCATGGTAAGAAAAGAACCGATCGCATGGATAGCATTTGATTCACCAACTGAAGTCTACTTCAATGCATGTCGGGAAAAGTTGCCTTACAGACTCTATGAGAGTGCTATGGCTCTTTATGCTCAAGACTATGTGCTTGATTTAGAGATACAAATCAAACTTAAAGAAAAAACAATTGATGATTTGTTGGCACAAAATGAGGCGTTGAAAAACGAATTAAAGCTAATTGATGAATTGGTAGCTGGAAAGGAACAAAAGAAATGAGCGAAATAGTCATCATTCACTGCGACAAGTGCAACTCCCCTGAAGTAATCCATGAACCAGTATTAGCACCTCCAACCGAAGTGCACAAAACCATGTCTGAGGTAAAACAGCATGGCAGATACTCAAATACCAGCCATTCCGTTTATTACTTCACAACCTACCGCATGGTTTGCAAAGAATGCGGACATATAGAAAAATACCAGCAATGATCGATATTCCACAAATTTTAATTATTGCAATTTGCATATTAGGATTAATCATGGGTTCGATGTCTTTGTACTTAATAATGAAATTTCTAGAAAAATGAACAATATCCCACATATCGTAGACACAGGAGCCAGCGTCCCAAATGGTGATGGCGTGAGCCTGAATAGCATGGCTCATCCAATCAATCCTGATTCGCTGGAGACTATTGAAATAGAAATCCCCGAAGAGCCAAATACCAATATCTCCGACACCATGATCATGACCTCAACTGACGCCCTTCTCTATGGCTGTGGATTTGTCAGAATCACAAACCATCCTAATGGAATGACAGTGAGCAGAATCACTAAGGATCAATGGCTTGAGACCGCAGATCAACTGAAATGGATGGCGGAACAGAAATGGGTAGACAATGCCAAACCTTAGAGAGATCGATTTGGAAGAAGCTATCAATCAGATGGCTGGAATGGTTAAGAGAAATCCCATCAACATTAGGCCAAAAGTATTGCTGGTTTATCCACCGTACATTAACAAAGCACTTTTGATCCTAGGATTAATCAAACACCCAGTAAAAAAGGTAAGCGGCCTGCGCAAAAGAAAACGGGCACTTTACTGGAGAACTACCCGAAAACACTAATTTCATATTACACTTCATCCTATATGCACTGAAACGAATGTGTGAAAAGGATATAGAGATGACAGCAGTAAAGAAATCTAAAGGAGGAAGACCCTCAGTCTTCTCTCAAGAGGTAGCAGACAAGATCTGTGAACGCCTCTCACATGGGGAATCATTACGTTCAATAATCAAAGATGATGGGATGCCAGCACAGTCGACTGTGTATGAGTGGTTGTTCAAGAACAAGACGTTTGCGGAGCAATACGCACGTGCACGTGAGGAACAAGCCGACTCCTTGGCTGATGAGATCATCGCAATCGCTGATGAACAGCCCGAAGTCATCGAAGTACGGGATAAGGATGGGAACATCATTGACCATAAGCTGGACTCAGCCTTCTTAGCGTGGCAAAAGAATCGTATTGATGCCCGTAAGTGGACGGCAATGAAGCTCAAGCCTAAGAAGTACGGTGACAAGCTTGTCCATGCTGGCGATGACGATAACCCTGTAGTCGTGGAGAACAACCTCAACGTATTCGGGGAGTTGCTCAAATCGATGAAGATGGCGAGACAAGCAGAATGAACGATTCAACTGAAAGCTGGGAAGCCATTCAAAAACGCTTAAGGGAATTAGGCTTGCTATGAGTGTCGTTCAATCGATACTTAATGATGAACAGGGCCTAACAGAGGAATATCTCAAGCTCACCCCTATTGCTCAGGCGGTAGTCAATTGGCAATTCAAGTGGTACAAACAAGCGCATAAGCATCAGATTGAGCCTGCTGGCGACTGGTGGAACATATGGCTCATGCTCGCTGGGCGTGGTGCTGGTAAGACTAGAGCGGCGGCAGAGACATTGGCAGGCTGGGCATGGGAAGAGCCCAATACACGCTGGTTAGTGTCCGCTCCTACATCAGGAGACTTAAAGGGCACCTGCTTTGAAGGCGACTCCGGCCTACTGTCTGTCATTCCCAAAGAACTCATACTCAAGTACAACTCATCCCTGCATGAGATCCATTTAGTCAATGGGTCATTCATTAAGGGCATTCCGGCCTCAGAACCTGAGCGTTTCCGTGGCCCACAGTTCCATGGAGGTTGGCTAGACGAGCTGGCGGCATGGGAATACCTCCAAGACTCATGGGACATGATCCAGTTCGGTATCCGTCTCGGTCAAAGAACTAAGCTCATCTGCTCGACTACACCAAAGCCTAAGCCAGTTGTCATGGACTTACTGGGGCGTGAAGGAGATGACGTCGTAGTCACAAGGGCCTCGACCTATGTGAACGTAGCCAACCTCGCCCCATCCTTTCAGAAGCAGATCCTTCAGTACGAGGGCACGAACTTAGGACGCCAAGAGATCCACGCAGAGATCATCGACCCTGAAGAAGGAGGCATCGTCAAGCGTGACTGGTTCCGACTATGGCCCAACAATAAGCCATTCCCCAAGCTGGAGTACATCATCCAGTCCTATGACTGCGCTACATCCGATAAGACTTACAACGATCCGACAGGCTCGATCACCATGGCAGTCTTCAAGCCAATGGATGGCGGTATGAGCGTGCTGATCCTAGACTGCTGGCAAGAGCACCTCCAATACCCTGACCTCAGGCCAAAGGTGCTGGACGAGTACGAAGTCGTCTATGGGGAAGGCAAAGACAGAAAGCTGGTAGACCTCGTCCTAGTCGAGGACAAGTCAGCCGGGATATCCCTGATCCAAGACTTACAGCGTGCCCACCTGCCTGTTCACGCATATAACCCCGGCAGAGCTGACAAAGTCCAACGCCTATCGATCGTGGCGAACATCATCAAGGCCGGACGAGTATGGGTTCCTGAATCAGGGAACCGCAAGGGATTCGTCAGGGATTGGGCCGAAGGAATGGTAAGTCAGATCTGCTCCTTCCCTGAGGGAACTGAGCACGATGAGTTCGTGGACTGCATCAGCCAAGGACTACGGTACTTACGGGACGCAGGATGGATCAGCATCGACGCCCCACCAAGAGAAGAGATCGAAGCCGAAGATATCTCAGACGCAGAGATCTACAATAAACGCCAAAGGACTAATCCGTATGCGGCATAGGTGTAGTCGGACTACACTTTCAATCTAAAGGGAGGAGGGAATGAGCAATGAAGACTACATGTATATTGAACAGACCGAGCGTGCTTACGTCAAAGTCGTCAACCTCGATGGCGTCAAAACCACCGTCAGTGCCAACCGTTTCGAGATCTGTGTGCAGGCTAACACAGAGATATGGGAGCAACTTGCCGTCCAACATCTCCGAGATTGGATCAAGTGGCGTAAAGAGCAAGAGGAGTTGCGAGAGTCTAGGCGTGTGTCAGGCTGATGGTCGTTGCCCAAATTGTCCGCCCATAGCATAATTACACCAATCAAACAAAACTGGATCTGATCGTGCAAGATAAAGTCCCTCCACACATCCGTGCTCAATTAGAGGAGTTCAAGCGTAAAGCCACGCACAATGAAGCTCTGAGCAAGGAATACCGGGACAAATACGATCGAGTCCACACGCCCAATCAGCCAACCTATGAAGAATGGCTGAAGATGGAAGGCAAGCAACGCATGGCTGACGGTGGCACCGCAAACCTGAGAAAGCACGTCCTAAACAGCGAAGGCACTTATGGCCTACAACGCATGGAACGTGCGTTTGATGAAGTGCCCAACCTAGAAAACATGTATGACGAGCACGCCCTACGTCGTGCCTTTACAGGTGACGGCAACAATACTAATCTCTTGGCTACGATTGACCCAGCCGACTTTGAGAAGTACGCCGCTATCCTCAATGACCGTAAGCACAGAGAACCGACACCCAGTCTAGAAGACAAAGTAAAAAGGCATGAAGTACGCAAGACGGATATGTCAACCGATGACTATCTGAGGTACCTTGCTAGTATTGGTAAGCTTAGTGACGTGCCCTACTTACATCTACATTCAGATGAGACTGGCATCCCATTGACACCAATGATCACTGGGCACGAAGGCCGACATCGCAACAGAGCTCTAGCTAAACAAGGCGTTAAGAAGAATCTGATTCAAATATTTAACAAGGGTGCATTGCGTGAAGAATTGCCTAGACGTGATCGTCAGGAATACGTTGATGCATTGCATAAACAATTAGCATCGAGTCACAATCTAGTCTACCCTGAGCATCGAGATGATGACGAGCGTAGACCAAAGATACAGCTACCGAACATATACTCCAAAGGCGGAGACGTACAAGGAAAGACCATGACCCCTGATTTAGCTAAGATGCGAATAGAGCTCGCACAAAACCGTAATCCTATTCAGATGGACAATATTGGCGTCAATGAAGCCATGGACATCGAGCCCAAAGTATTCATGTCTCCTACTCCACTGGAAGACACCAAGCCATCCGTAGGCGGAACACAAGTTCCTAAGCTTGGCCCAATGGGCGGTATTGACATGAACCCTAATCAGCCCGGTCAACAGTTGATGCCTGCGCCAGCTCCACAGCAACCTCCCGGCGGTCTACCCGGTGCAAGTGCTGGCCCATCTGCTGGCCCTTCAGCTCCACAAGGCCCAACTCCTCCTGAAGGCAACATGCTATCGATGACCCCACAAGGTCAGACAATGCAAGCCATCGGTGGAGGACAACCTCAAGGACAGCCACAAGGTCAGCCTCAAGCTATGGCTAGTGGTGGACGTGCCAAGCCAAAGTTCGCCATCGCTCCAGCTAAAGCACCAGCTCCCACGCCCGAACACTTCACACCATATGACCATGAGAACCCAACCATGGGATCACTGGCTAAAGCATTCGACGAAGCGATCGCTCACCATTTGAGCCTGCACCCTGAAGCTAGAGCGGCGAACAGTATCCGTGCTTCCGAAGCATTGGCAGAACACATTGGTCGCAATACGAACAACGGTGCCAAAGACCTATTGGGTAAGAACGCCAAGCTGATCAAGTCCGAGAAGGGCGAAGAAGAAGCCATCAAGCTTCCTGATGGGCGTGGCATTGAGACTACTGGCTTGGCTCTCGCCCCAGCATTTGAGAAGGGTAAATTCAACACCTGTCCGAACTCCCATTCATGCAAAGCAGAGTGCTTAGGCAAAACCTCAGGCAACTACTTCAAGCTGGGCGGTGGTCAGGACTTATCCGAGTTCAAGGGCCCACGACTCAATAGCCTGCGTAAGACGCTGGGCTTTATCCATGATCCACATTCATTCGCAGTCAAACTTCATGATGAGATTGCTGACGCTAAAGCCATTGCCGCACAGAACAATAACCACTTGGGCGTGAGACTGAATGTCCTATCTGACATCAATCCACGAGTACACAAGTCAATCATTGAAGCTCACCCTGATGTGACCTTCTATGACTACACCAAGAACAACACAGATCCAATTGCTCCGAACCATCACTACACCTACTCATCGACTGGTGTCAGTCAGGAAGGCGTGCACAATGCGCATAGCAACTGGAAACAGATGCGTCGCCGTCTTAATGGAGGAGACAACGTCGCCATGGCATTTAGCCATAAAGAGCACTTGCCTGAGTTCATCCATGACGAAGAGAGCGGCAAGAAGTACCGTGTAGTCAATGGCGATACCCATGACTTCCGCCCATTAGATCTTCAGCCTGAAGGTGAAGAGGGCGTCATCGTCGGCCTCAAGAACAAAAAGGCGACTGGTAAAATGCATGAAGCTCATTTAGACTCTAACGGATTCTTTGTGCATTATGATCCTGCATTAAAGATGGCTAAGAGCGAGAAGACTGGTTCGCCTGTCTATGCAAGAGACAAAAAAGGCAACACCATTGCTCAGAACAAAGAAGTACGAATCAAACCGCAGACGGGTGGAATGATTCCAATTACTAATGATGACGGGGGCAAAGAATGACATCTAAAAAGAAAATACCTGTAGAGGACTTTTACTCCCAGTTCCATGGCCTTGAGCATCACAATGATCCTGAAGGTTATACAAAGCCAAAGCATCACCTACGGAATCCTCATAAAGCCGCCAAGCATAAAGGGCTGGACTTAAGAGCACTCCGCAATTCAAAACGTAAGAAGGCTAAATAATGAGTGACCACGACGATATCAATATTGACGAACAAGAAGATGGTTCTGCCATCGTAGATATTGCTGAAGACGATATCGAAGAACAGGAAGACGGTTCGGCAATCATTGAGCTAGATGATGGCCCTGAATTCAATCCTGAGTTCTATGACAACTTGGCTGATTCAATATCGCCCGGCACTCTATCTGACCTGACCTTCCGTTACCTTGACTTATTGGAGTCCGATAAACAAGCTCGAGAACTGCGTGACAAGCAATACGAAGAAGGCATCAAGCGTACTGGTATGGGCAATGACGCCCCCGGTGGTGCCACATTCATGGGTGCATCTAAAGTCGTTCACCCTGCAATGGCTGAAGGCTGTGTGGACTTTGCCGCCCGTGCCATTAAAGAAATGTTCCCACCTGATGGCCCAGTCAAGACTAAGATCCTTGGCCCACAGGACAACCTAAAGTCGGCTACTGCAGAGCGCAAGGCTGAATACCTGAACTGGCAGATCACCGAACAGATCGAAGAGTTCAAAGACGAGCAAGAACAACTGTTGACTCAGCTCCCATTGGGTGGCTCACAGTACTTCAAGCTATGGTTCGACGAAGAGAAAAAGCGTCCAGTCGTAGAGTTCCTACCGATTGACCGAGTCATCCTGCCATTTGCGGCAACCAACTTCTATACCGCCCAGCGTGCGGCTGAAATTCACGAGATCACCACCTACGAGTTCGAGCGTCGCATTCGTACTGGCATGTACCGTGACATTAGCTACATGAAGGCGACTGAGTCTCTTGAAGAAGGCAAAGTAGCCCAAGCCAACAACAAGGTTGAAGGCAAGCAATTTGAAGAAAACAAAGACGGACTGCGTAAGGTGTATCACATCTACACATGGCTTGAAATCGACGAAGACAAACACACTAAGGGTAAGAACGCTCCTTACATCCTAATGATCGACGAACTGGACAACGAAGTAGTTGGCCTGTATCGCAACTGGGAGGAATCAGATGAGACCCGAACTAAGCTTGATTGGATTGTTGAGTTTAAATTTATACCTTGGCGTGGTGCCTATGCTATTGGCCTGCCTCATCTTATTGGTGGTCTTAGTGCCGCTCTTACTGGCTCATTGCGTGCTCTATTGGATAGTGCGCACATTAACAATGCGGCTACGATGCTCAAGCTCAAAGGAGCAAAGATCAGTGGACAGAGCCAACAGGTAGACGTCACACAGATCGTAGAGATCGAAGGAGCTCCCGGCGTACAAGACATCCGTCAGATCGCCATGCCAATGCCATTTAACCCACCAAGCCCAGTGCTGATGGAATTGCTTGGCTGGTTAGATCAAGCCGCTAAAGGTGTGATCAGTACTTCCGAAGAGAAGATTGCCGACGCTACCAACAACATGCCTGTGGGTACGGCTCAAGCTCTGATCGAGCAAGGTGCGCACGTTTACTCATCCATCCATGCACGCCTGCATTCATCACAAGCTCGTGTATTGAAGATCCTTTGCCGACTCAATCGCTGGTACTTTGATGAGATGCAAAAAGGCGACGTGGTTGCCGATCTGGAAATCACTCGTCAAGACTTTGATAAGAACACCGACGTAGTCCCAGTCTCTGATCCTAATATCTTCTCTGAAACTCAGCGTATGGCTCAGTCTCAGGCTGTATTGGCTTTGGCTGAGAAGCATCCTGACCAGTTCAACATTAGCAACGTATTGTCTCGTGTACTTAAGCAAATGAAGGTACCGAACATCAATGAGTTGATGAAGGACGTCCCTGCCCCTGAGCAACGCACATCAGCCGATGAGAATGCCGCTTTATTGATTGGACAGCCTGCCTATGCATACGTCCAGCAAGATCACATTGCGCACATTCAGGATCACCTGCAGTTTTATCTGAACCCATTCTTGGGCCAGTCACCATTTGCAGATCCAAGCTATCTGAACAACCTGATCGAGCACATCAAGCAACACATGACCTTGTGGTATCTCAATCGTTCCAATGGATACGTCGAGAAGACTACAGGTGGCCCTGTGGATGACTACGATGATCCAACATACACACCAACTATCGACCGTGTCTACACGACGATTGGTGCCCACGTTATGCTCGACACAACAGAAGTGTTCAAGCAATTCCAGCAACCTTTCCAGCAACTTATCCAAGCGGCTCAACAACGTAGCAGTGCACCTCCAAGCTTGCCACCTGACGCACAAGTCGTTAAGGACACCAGCATGGCTGAGACACAGCGCAAGACTGAAAAAGACAAAGCGGATATCCAGTTGGCACAACAGAAGTTGCAAAAGGATATGCAAGAACACATTGATGACAATCAGACTAAGATTGCTATCAAGAACGCAGAATTGACGCATGAGACGATTCAAAACGTCGCTCAAGCCCAATCACAGGTTCCGCCTGTGCAACCCGTAGCACCTGCTACACAACCTCAAGAAGGAGCTCCAAATGGCATCTGATGCAGAACAAAAGAGTATTAATGTTCCTCAGCATAAGAGAATTGCCCAAGGCGAAAAGTTGGATGGAACAAGCATGACACCTAAAGGTGGAAGCACTGGTTCATCTAGCCACAAGTCTCATGGCGGTTTGTCTCACGCTAAGAAACACAAATGATCGAAGCACTAATCCATAGGATTAAGATACGACATTCTGAGTTGCAGTTGGCCCTAGCAGTAGGGACACCTTTTAACTGGGAGTCGTACCAGCGGATGGTCGGTGAATATCAAGGGCTTCAATCTGCCTTAGATATGATCGACAGCATGTTGGAAGAGGAAGAAAACAAAGAGTAAAACCCTAGCACTGAAAAGTGCGTAATGCATCTGAAATATGATGTGAAAGGAAAGAAAATGAGTGAAGTAGAAAAGATCCCTACTATTGCAGGGAAAGAGGGCACGCCTGATGCTGACGAAATGTCATGGGCGTTCCCTGAAGTAAACCCCGGACAACGTCCATTTGGGGGTCGTGTGATCGTGCAACTTCGACGCATTAAGAAGAAGGCTGGACGAATCATCATCGTGGATGAAACCAAAGAGAATGAAAAATGGAACAACATGATCGGCAAGGTCGTGGCTGTTGGCCCATTGGCATTCAAGAACAGAGACACCATGCAACCTTGGGCCGAAGGATGTTGGGCTGAGATTGGTGACTTCGTTCGTGTTCCTAAATGGGGTGGAGATCGCTGGGAGCGTTACGTTCCGAGTGAAGTCGACAACAGTAAAGAGGAACAAGAACCAGTTTTATTCATGACTATCAACGACCATGAGCTTATTTCAGCGGTAACGGATGATCCGTTGTCGTTTAAAGCTTACGTTTAAGGGGAAATTAAATGGCTGAAAACCAAAAAGATGAAGATTTAGCCGTTATTGAGGGCCAAGATGGCTCCGCAACGGTAGAAGTACCTGAAGATTTGCTCGGTGCAGAAGAAACCAACGAGCAAAATGGCTTTGAACGTGCTCAAGAAGGAAATCCAGCGGCAGATCCTGCTGATGATGACCATCCTGATGACGATGAAGAGCTCCGTGCGGCGAAACGCAACCGTCGTCGTGCGAAAAAAGACCTGATTCGCAAAACAAATCAGGAAAAAGACGTCCGTTTGCAAGCTTTGCAACGGGAGAATGAAGAATTCAAGCGTCGATTGAGTCAATTGGAGCGTAATACCAAGTCAGAACAGATTGTTCGCATCGAAAAAAGCATTGACGATGCACAAGTGAAGCTTGAATACGCAAAGATGAAGCTTGCTGAAGCCGGAAACAATGGCGACGGTCAAGCTTTGGTTGAAGCTCAAACACTTTGGCAGTCTGCGCAAGAAGAAGTTCGTCATTTAAACACTCTTCGCTCGCAAGCTGACAGAGAGTTGAAGCAACGTGCTCAACCAAACACTCCTCCAGCGCAAGATCCAATGATTCAGCGACTAGCGGCCCAATGGGTCAAAAAGAATTCTTGGTACGATCCATCTGGTTCAGATGCTGACAGTCGGATCGCCAAGAAGATTGACGAAGTGATGGCGGCACAAGGTTGGGATGCAAAAGATCCTGACTATTGGGATGAATTAGATAGCCGCTTGCAAAAAGAATTGCCACATCGTTACAATGATAGTAATGACGACGAATCCCGTAGTGTCAGACGACCAAGGAATGTTGTGGGTAGCTCAGGACGTGAAGCATCAGCCGCTTATGGGGGCAGTAACCGCTCCCAGTTCGTACTTTCCCCTGAAAGGGTGAAGGCTATGAAGGATGCTGGTGCTTGGGACAATCCAGAGCGTAAGGCGAAAATGATCAAGAACTTTATAGCTTTTGACCGAGCTAACCGTAACAATTAATCTAAGGGGAAAATACTATGGAATCACGTCTCAAAAAATCTTTGAATGCTAATGGTCGCCAAGACCGCTCGAACGGGGAAGCAAGCCATTCAGCACCAGAAGACAAGTTCATTTCGACGCAGGAACGTAAAAAAATGTGGAGCGAGGAATGGACGCAATCAGCATTGCCCAAACTACCCGATATGCAAGGGTGGCACCTTTGTTGGCTATCAACAACTAACAGCTATGACTCAATCGATAAGCGGATTCGCTTAGGGTACGTTCCAGTTAAATCTGAAGAGTTACCCGGCTTTGAAGACTATAAGGTTAAGTCAGGTGAGCATGTAGGTTATATCTCATGCAATGAAATGCTTTTGTTCAAACTACCAATGGATGTATTCCAAGAGGTCATGACTCATATGCATCACGACAAACCTCGTGAAGAAGCAGAAAAGATCAAGATCCAATTGGAAAGCTTGCAAGGTCGTGACAGCAATGGCAAATCACTACTTGGAGTTGAAGGCGACGGTATGGGCTCTATTGAACAGCAACCAAATCGATCACCCGTATTTTCGGGTTAATTTTTAGGAGAAAAGATATGTCCGCAACTTCTGCTCCGTTTGGCTTGCGTCCTGCGTTCCATCCCTCAGGTTTGGATCGTGCTCAGGCGTTAGCTGGCGGCATCGTTTCTGGTTATGCCTCTAATATTTTTAAAGGTCAACCAGTTCAATATGGTACTACTGCTAATGGCGGTACTGTTGGAACCATCATCCCTGCAGGCTCTACTGGAGCTTGGTCAGGTGCATTTGCTGGCGTTCAATGGACTGACACTACTGGTCGTGCCCGTGTTTCAAATTACTGGCCTGCAAACACTGCTTACACAGCAGGTACTTGCACAGCGTATTTCTACAACGACAGCAATATCGTTTACGAAATTCAAGCTGACGCTTCATTGGCTCAAACATCTATCGGTAATGAGTACAACTTCAGCAATACAACTAACGGTTCTTCTACAACTGGTTTGTCTGCCGCCACTCTTGGCGCAAGCACTGCAGTTAACGTAGGTGCCAATGGTCAGATGCGTGTTGTTGATTTAGCACCATATGTTGACAATGCTTGGGGGGATGCATACACGATCGTTCGTGTTGTGAATTCCGCTTCTCAATTCTTCGGTAGCTTCAACGCTATCAGCTAACATAAGGAGCTAAAAAATGGCCGCACCAATGCGCAGTACGGACTTCCGTTCGATCGTTGAGCCAATTCTCAACGAGTGCTTCGACGGAGTCTATGACCAACGTGCCGATGAATGGTCACGTGTTTTCCGTGAGGAAGATGGTATTCCTCGTAACTACCATGAAGAGCCAGTCCTTTATGGATTTGGAGCCGCTCCACAATTGCCTGACGGTACACCAGTTACCTATCAGCAAGGTGGCGTGTTATTCCTCAAGCGTTACCTCTACAAAGTGTATGGTTTAGCCTTCGCTTTGACCAAGGTATTGGTTGAAGATGGCGACCACATCCGTATCGGTCAAGTGTACGCACGTCACTTGGCGCAATCTTTGGTTGAAACCAAGGAATTGTTAGCCGCTAACGTGTTGAACACAGCTTTCAACTCTGCCTATCCGGGCGGCGACGGTGTATCTTTGATCAACACCGCTCACCCAATCGTTTCAGGCACATTCAGCAACCAGTTAGCTACAGCCGCTGTTCTGTCACAAACATCTCTCGAACAGATGTTGATCCAGATCCGTCAAGCAGTAGACAACAACGGTAAGCGTATTCGTTTGGTTCCACGTCAATTGATCGTGGCTCCGGGCAATATCTTCCAAGCTGAAGTATTGTTGAAATCTGTTCTGCGTACAGGTAACGCAAACAACGACATCAACCCAATCAAATCTATCGGTTTGCTTGACGAAGGTGCCGCTGTATTGTCACGTTTGACTTCATCCACAGCATGGTGGGTTCAGACCGATGCTCCAGAAGGCTTCAAGCTTCTGATGCGTCGTCGTCTTGAGAAAACCATGGAAGGTGATTTCGAGACTGACACAATGCGTTACAAGGCAACTGAGCGTTACGACTTGGGCTTCACTGACCCACGTTGTGCATTCGGTACACCGGGTATGTAATGTAAGACAGGGTGGGCATAAAAACCCACCCTTTTTAAAATATTTGTCAAGCTTTTCAAGGAGAAGACAATGCCTCAATTTTCAGATGACCTGTTCTTAGGAACTGCACAGACCTACATGGGTACTGGCAATCAGTCCACAGAATGCGTTGTACTCGGTTCTATTTCCGGTACTACTCTTACTGTGACCCAATTACTTTCAGGCGACCCAGTAACTATTGGTGCGTTCGTTGGTAGTTCAACAATTAGCAACGGTACACAAATCACTGCATTCTTAACTGGTGCTGGTGGTGTAGGTACTTATCAAGTAAACAATTCACAATCTGTTGCATCAGGTAACGTGTTTTTGTCTAACAACAATGGTTATGGCGATCCATCTCCAATGGATTTAGGTATTGGCCCACTAGGCCGTACTTACATCTTTGATGTAATCCCACAAACATTGGAAGCAAATAACATTGCTTTGACACAGACTCCAGCTTCAGCAGGTTCTTTAACTCTGACTGCAGGTACTTCTACTACTTCAGTAATTCGTACAAACGGTCAAACAGTAGTTCAATTAGATTGCCCACGAGCTGTTAGCATCGCTACTGGTACTGCCGCCGCCACAACTTTGGCTGGCGTAGCAACTACTGGTACAGGTGGTCAAATCTCCTTTACTTCACAAACTGGCTTGGTATCAGGTCAATATGTGACTGTAAGTGGTACAGCAGGTGGTACAGGTTCTATCGTTGGTTATTCCAACCCTACAACTTACATCTTGTCCGCAGTAACAGCTACTACCGCTACATTGCTGACTTCAGCAGGTGGTGCAGTTGTGACTACAGCAGGTACTATCACTGGCTTGACATTCACTTTGGGTGTTGCTCCTGTAACTGCAACAGTTTCTGGTTACGATTACTACGGTCAAGCAATGACTGAAGCAATTACAACTAGCTCTGCTGTGTCTACAACCGTGACAGGTAAAAAAGCGTTTTATCAGGTTTCTGCCATCTCTGTTAGTGCCGCAACTGGTACAGCATTGGTTGCTGGTACATCTGACGTAATCGGTCTTCCAGTTCGTGTAGTTGACGCAGGATACGTTATGCGTGCAGGTTGGGCTAACACACTAGCCAATAACGCTGGTACTTTTGTACAAGCAGACACAACAACTGCAACTTCAACAACTGGTGATGTTCGTGGCACCTACAAACCATCTACTGCTACTAACGGCTACAGCCGCTTGGTATTAGCTATTGGCTTGACAGGTATTCAAGTTGGCCCAAATAGCACTCGTTTAGGTGCTCTTGGCGTAAACCAAGCTTAATAGGAGGCAGTTATGTCTGAATTTAAACCAATGGTGAAGATGTTCACTGATGAGCCTTCAGTATCCCTGAAGCTCAAAAAAGGTGGCAAAGTTCACGCAAAACACCACGCAAAAGGCGGTAGCGAACATGGTGAGCATGGCCATAAAGCCATGCATCATGTAGTTGCAGGTCATATGCATGGTGCTCATCACGCTTTTGAATCTGAAGATGGTAAGGCTCCTAAAAAGCCTTCTATGTCAGAGCGTCGTAAAGCGATGAACCCACAGTTGTACAAAAAAGGTGGCAAGGTTGCTCACAAAGTTATGGGCGGTGCAATGCCTATGGCTGGTGGCATGAATCCCGGTGCTATTCCTACTCCAATGGGACGTACTGGTATTGCCGCTATGGCTCCTGCTCAACGTGCCGCTCGTGCCGCAATGGTTCGTAAAGCACTCACAGGCATGAAAAAAGGTGGTGATGTTGACCACAAGTTGATCGAGAAGCTTGAAAAAGAACTCCATCACCATGAGTCATTGCCATTGTCTAAAGCCCATCACAAGGCTTCAGGCGGTGCTATTGATCGTGACGAAACTCGTACAACTATTGAAAAAGGTGCGAAGAAATTCGAGAAAACCAAAGTAGTTGACGGTGATCATCATGACAAACACCATGGCACAAAGGGCATCAAAGATGGTGTTCCTGCAGGCTACAAGCATGGCGGTCATGCTCATGGCGGTAAAGTTCATCACATCTCTGGTCATCCAGAAGGTTCACATGAGCATCACAAAGCTATGGCTAAACACCATGCTAAACACCACAAAGAAGGCGGCTCTGCTCACCACGCTAAGAAAGCTGAACACCACAAGCACATGGCTAAGATGTGCAAAGGTGGTCACTATGCAACTGGTGGCGCAATTCCTGCTGACACTCATGAGTCTAAGAACAAGGCTAAAACCAAGTTCGGTGGCACTTATGAGGGCAATGAACATGACTACGTTAATACTGAAATGCATGAAGCTAAGAAAGATAAAGCTCATGGCACAGGCGGCGTAAGCATGAGCAATGCTGGTGGCTTTAAGCGTGGTGGTCGTATGCATCACAAAGCTACAGGCGGCGTAATTCCAGCGGCTACTGAAAAGAAGCTCAAGGAAGGCCACTTTAAGCATGACGCTGTAGAAGGCGGCGATTGGGAAAATCGTGCGGCTGACACATCTACTGCAGGTGTTAAACACACTCGCACTGGAGAAGTGAAAGAAGCTAATGCTGGTGGCTACAAACGTGGAGGCCATGCCTCAAAAAAAGCCTACGCCACAGGGGGTAATGTAGTCGACAGTGGTAAAGCTGAAAAAATGCCACGCCACTTCGTCAGCCGTCCTGTGGCTAATAGCTTGCAATCAGGCACCTTTAAGACTGGTGGTGAGGTAAAAAAGCTCGCTAAGGGTGGACGTGCCGAGAAGGAGGAGAAGCCAAACCTCCGCTTGATGTCCACTCACACTGGCCCTAAAGGTCACGTAGCAAAGGTTTATAAGGACAAGGATTGGGGTGAGCATCGTGTTAGGTTTTATAGTCCAGAGGGTAAGCATTATCCAGAAGCCGACTATCACACCGATGACAAAGAAGATGCTCATGACACAGCCAAGTACGCATTAAACCGCTACAAGCATGGTGGCAAAGCAAAGCGTTACGCTGAAGGTGACTCAGTAGTTGATGATGCTGGAACTCGTTCTACGAATAAAGCATATTCAAACTGGGAAAAAAGTCAGCGTGAAGAAAACGAAGCAGATGCTAACTTAATTCCAAACATGGTCAAACGTGGGGTGAATGCAGTTAAAGGTCTATTCGGTACGCCGAGCGGAAGTGTGACAAAGACTGAGAAATCAATCACTGTTGCGCCAGCTAAAAAACGTGGTGGCTCTGCAAAAAAGTGTTAATTAAGTTGGGGGGCTTCGGCTCCCCACTTTTAAAGGATAAATTATGAGCAATGGAATCGTTTCATCGATTACTAGAGCAGGTACAAGTGAACCATTTGATCTGCAAGTGAATCGCAATCAAGTTGATGGTCACAGCAATGTGAACATTAATGGCTATAACGCCGCTGTAGCAGGTACACAGATCCCATTGTGGGAAAATTCAACTGCTTACACATTCCCAGCTTCTGCCTTGACGATGACTGTTGCCAGCTCTTCTGCAACTGATACATCACCAGCAAAAGTAACCATCAATGGTTTAGATGCTAATTGGAATGCAATTTCTGAACAAATTACTTTGAATGGCACTACTGGTGTAACTACTATCAATCAGTATTTGCGTATTAATAGTGTCATTATGAATACACCTGCGACTGGTCAAACTACCAACGTAGGAAACATTACAGTTAAAAATGGCTCAACGACATATGGGCAGATCAATGCTGGTTTAGGCCGTAGCCAAATGACTGTGTATTCAGTACCTAATGGATTCAATTTCTATTTGCGTCGCATTAATTGTTGGTCAGGTAGTTCTTTGTCTTCAAATGTGTACATTTTTTACAATTTGTTGACTCAACAAAATGGTGCGGCATCACTATCTGCGGCACAAATAAGTTTTACATTATTTGTGGATGTGCATCGTTACTGTGCAAACGTGTTTGGCCCAAAGACTGATCTTCAGTTTTTATTTTCAACCAGTGATAGTTCAACACAGCACGTTGCAATGTATGCAGAAGGTTTATTAATTCCTGTAGATGTATTAACAACTCAACCCGGAGCTTAATCATGCCTTTAATTCATAGCAAATCTAAGAAAGCTTTCAATGAGAACGTGGCTACTGAGGTGCACGCAGGCAAACCTGTGAAGCAGGCAGTAGCGATTGCATACAGCGAAAAGCGTCATGCTAAGAAAGCCCATGGTGGTCATATCACTACTCATGAGCCTAATTGCAAGCACAAAGGTTGCTGGTAATGTCTAAGAACGGTCTCTATGCCAATATTCATGCTAAACAAAAACGTATAGCTGAAGGTTCTGGGGAAAAGATGCGGAAGGTGGGATCAAAAGGTGCCCCTACCGCAGAAGCGTTCAAAGAATCAAAGAAAACAGTCAAGAAAAAAGAAGGCGGAGTTTCTTTGGCTGTTGGACGTGGAGAGAAGTTGCCAGTGTCTAAGGGTGCTGGATTAACTGAAAAAGGTCGGGCAAAATACAACCGTGAGACAGGCAGTCATTTAAAGGCTCCACAGCCTAAAGGCGGAGCTAGAAAAGACTCTTTCTGTGCAAGAATGTCAGGCGTTGTTGAGCACTCAAAAGGTGATGCCGAAAGGGCGAAAGCATCACTTAAGCATTGGAAATGTCCCGGATGGTGAGAGGTAAATAATGGCTTACAGCGGAACAGTTGGGCAAACAGTTGTAACAGTACAAAATTTTATTGATCAAGGTGCCCGATTGTCCGGCACGCTTGCGGAATCGCTCACCGTTGAACAAGTACAAGGTTCTAAACAAGCTCTTTTCTTTGTCTTAAGCAATCTGATCAACCAAGGTATCAATTATTGGGCGATCGACAAACAAGTTTATGGTCTAAATCAAGACCAATACGAATACAAATTACCTTTGGGCGGTGTGGATGTGCTCAATGCACTCTATCGCACTATCCAAAGACCCTCAGGAAGCCCTTTTTCGAGCTCAGGGAACGCTGGATTAGCATTCGACAACAATATCTACACATCTGATGCTCAATCGGCTCCAAACGGCAATATTGGCATCCTGTTTCCTACTGGTTCTCCAATCTATGCTGGTTCAATTGGTATTCTTCCTGCAGTCTCAGGTAGCTTTCACATCATTCTTGAGTACACATTAGACGGTACAACATGGAAAACCCTGCAAGACACGGGTGTGACTACATGGGTATCTGGTGAATGGCTTTGGTATGACATCGATCCGGGCTTTACTGCCGCTGGATATCGCATGCGTGAGACATCAGGCAATACTTTGAACGTCGCAGAGTTCTACGTAGGCGACTTGGTGACTGAAGTGACCATGTCTCGTTTAAACCGTGATGACTACACCAACTTGCCAAACAAGAATTTTGCCGCAAATCAGCCATATCAATACTGGTTGAACCGCACAATTCCACAAGCGACTATCACTTTGTGGCCTGCTCCTAGTGATCCATTCGTCCAAATGACGATTTGGTATTCACGTCAGATCATGGATGTGGGTGACTTAAATGGTCAGCTAGAGATTCCACAGCGTTGGAATCAAGCAATTCAATTCCTTTTGGCCCATCAAATGAGCATGATTTTGCCCGGCATCGCTGTCGATCGAATCACTTATTTGGAAGCTCAGGCAGAAAAATACTTCATCATGGCAGAGAACGAAGAGCGTGATAAGTCACCGATTTACTTTGCACCCAACATTTCGGTGTACACAAAGTAGATCATGCCGAGATTTCTTGATACACGGGGCAATGCAGTAATAGCGATTTTCATCTGCGATCGATGCAAGATGAAGAGACCTATTATTGAGGCCATGCCTGACCCCAATTTTCCGGGTCTAAAGGTGTGCAATAGAGGCTGTGCAGATCAAAAAGATCCTTACCGTTTACCTGCAAGGAAGACAGAGCGGATCAATTTGCAATATCCAAGACCCGATGTTAGTGTAGCTACTGAAGACGATGGTTTGGCATTGACCCCAACAGGTGACAATATACCCGGCGGTAATGGAAGCGAATGGTATATCAGTACTGAAGGCAATACTCAGACTCCAGAGCAAACTGGCAATAACGACATCATTACACCGATAGAGTAAACATGGCACAAGTAACGATAACCCAACTACCTTTAGCAGGCCCTTTAACTGGATCTGAATCAGTACCAATCGTCCAAAATGGTGTCACTGTACAGGCGACTACGGGTGCAATCGCTGGTGCTGGTGCGCTGAACTTCCCATTTTTGACAGTTGGTACCGCCGCTGGCCTTAGCCAAGGTCGTTATTTAGCGGCTGGATCTGGCCTCCAATTAGTCGATAACGGCGTTGGAAACAGCCTGCAAATCAATTTAACTGGTGCCGCACAATCATTGAATGGCGCAGGCAACGGATTCATGGTCAAGACAGGGGCAAATACCCTCATCAATCGACTTTTAACAGTCGGTGGAGGCATGACTATTGCCAACGCTGATGGCATCTCTGGCAACCCTTTAATTGGCCTTAATGCAAATCTACAAGCCCTTTCCAGTTTATCTGGAATAGGATTGATGACAGTCAATGGTTCGACGTTTAGTCAGACTACACTTCTTGGTACCACTAATTCGATTACCATTTCTAACGGTAATGCGTCAGGCGGTAATCCAACAATCGCTATCTCAGCTAATCCAGTATTGACTGGCACAGGTGGCGTACAAGTTCCAACAGGAACTACTGCCCAGCGTTTAGCCAATAATGGCGTCATTCGCTACAACTCAGATACAGCACGCTTTGAGTTTTATCAAGGCGGAGCGTGGACTAACATTGGCACTGGTGACGGTACAGTTACCTATATCAATGGCACAACCAATCAGATTTCAGTTACTAATCCAAGCACTACGCCGACGATTAGCATCTCATCTAATCCAGTTTTACCCGGCACTGCATTCGTTGTATTGCCTCAAGGTAGCACTGCACAGCGTGGCACACCTTCTTATGGTGCTCTTCGCTACAACACAGATACAGGCGGTTTAGAAGCCTATACACAAGCAACTGGCTGGGGTGCGATTATCTCAGGTGCTGGTGTATCAACATTTACTGCTGGATCTACAGGGTTAACACCTAGTTCTCCAATGTCAGGCGGTATTGTTTTGGGTGGCATTTTGAACCCAGCAAGCGGCGGTACAGGCGTTAATAACGGCGGATATACCACTACTTTGGCTGGTAATGTATCTTTTGCAGGTGCCTTTAGCACTGCAGGTGCATACGCATTAACCCTAACTGCAACTGGCGCAACTAGCGTCACATTGCCTACAACTGGAACTTTAGCGACTTTGGCAGGGGTAGAAACCCTTACTAATAAGTCAATGTCCGGCTCGAGCAATACATTCACAAACATCCCAAATAGTGCTCTGACAAATAGCTCGGTGACCTATAACGGCGTGACTGTGGCTTTAGGTGCATCAGGAACAATCACTGCGGTAAACCCTTTTACACTGACTTTTGGTACTCATTTAACTGGCACTTCATACAACGGTTCTGCCGCTGTAACGATTGGCACTGATGCGACAAATTTGAATACCGCATCAACTATTGTTGCTCGTGATGCATCTGGAAACTTTAGTGCTGGAACCATTACTGCTACTCTGAGCGGAACAGCGACTCAAGTATCGAATGCATTGACATTTGGCACTAGCTTATCTGGCACATCATCGACCTATAACGGTTCAGCCGCAGTCACAGTCAACGTAGCAAACAGTGGCGTGACCGCAGGAACTTATGGATCTTCCTCAGTAATTCCAGTGATTACTGTAGGTGCCGATGGTCGTGTGACTAGTGTTTCGACTCAAGCAACCAATGCTCCTGCTTATCAGGGAACATGGAACGCCAATACAAATACTCCTACTCTGACATCTAGCGTTGGTACAGCAGGTTACTACTACGTGGTAACCGTTGCAGGTAACACGACTTTAAACGGCGTTTCAGGCTGGAACGTAGGTGACTGGGCCATCTTTAGTAACGGTGCGTGGCAAAAGATTCCCGGATCTACTACTGAGTCGTTTACGAATTTGATCACCACCAACTTGCAAATTGGTGGTTTGACTGGCTTCGTATATGCAAATAACACCACTGGATACGCTACTGCGGCGACAACAGCTCAATTATTAAGCTTGCTGGGCACGACTCCAGTAGCTAACGGCGGCACAGGATTGACTACCCTAGCCGCTGGTGCATTGACTTATGGTGCAGGAACAAGTGCTCATGTACCTCTAGCTATTGGTACGGCAGGTCAAGTATTGACTGTTAACTCAGGCGGCACAGCTCCTCAATGGTCAACATTGAGCGGCGTGGCTGTGACTACATTTAGTGGTGGTACAACTGGATTGACTCCATCGACTGCTACTTCGGGTGCGATCACTCTTGGTGGCACATTAGCTATTGCAAATGGTGGTACAAATCAGACTTCATTTACTGCTGGATATGTCCACTATGGATCATTTAGCACAAGTGCAAACCTTCAATTTGACGGTACAAATTTAGGTATTGGAGCCGCTCCTGTAAGCTCTAAAGGTCAATTGCAAGTTGGCAATATTGGCTATACAGACACTGGCATTTTGGCTGGATTTGCATCTATCGTTGCTGGATATAATCAAATTATTCTGCAGAACACAAATTCAGGTGCGACTGCTTCGACAAACTTTAACGTCTCCAACAATAACGGTACTGCAACCACAAACTTTGGTGAGTTCGGTATCAACTCATCAGGGTTTACTGGAACTGGTGCGTTTAGTACAGCAGGCAACGTCTACCTAGCCGCCGCATCAACAGATTTGGCAATTGGTACATATGGATCTAACGCAATACATTTTGTAGTAAACAGCGGAGCAACAGACGCAATGACTATTCCAGCGAGTGGCCCAATTGTGGCACCTGTCGGCATTGCTGGCGGAGCATTCTGATGGCAAAATACATGAAAGTTAAAAGGACTTAAAAATGGCACAAAGCGGATATACCCCGATTCTGATCTACGCTAGTGGAACCACTGGCAACACTCCATCTGCGGCTAACATGACCAGCAGTGCAAGTGGTGCTGAATTGGCATTGAACTACTTTGACGGGAAGCTTTTCTACAAAGACGCTTCAGGTAACGTGCAAGTTCTTGCTTCTAAAGCAGGAAACATCAACGTATCGTCTTTAAGCTTTGGAACCACAGGTCTTACACCTAGCACAGCTACTACTGGTGCAATCACTGTTGGTGGAACTTTGGTAATTGCCAACGGTGGTACAGGCCAAACTTCATTCCCAGCAGGGCAGGTGCATTACGGCTCATTCAGCACTTCTGCCAATATGACCTTTAACGGCACTAGCTTAACTCTAGCTAATGATGCTTCTATATCAGGTCTTACTGTTGGTAAAGGTGGTGGTGCTATCGCTGGTAATACAGCTTTTGGTTCTTCAGCGTTAGCTGGTGCAAATACTGGAACTGGTTACAACACAGCTATTGGTGCAAACAGTCTTATTAACAATACTTCTGGAGAACAAAATACTGCTGTTGGGTTAAATACTCTAAATGCAAATACAACAGGAGTTTTTAACACTTCGGTCGGCACTTTTGCACTTACAGCCTCCACAACAGCTAGCAATAACACGGCATTAGGTTACGCAGCTTTAAAACAAAATACAACTGGCGTAACTAATACTGCTGTAGGTTCACAGTCTTTATTTTCAAACACCACCGCCTCTAACAACACCGCAGTAGGTTATCAAGCTGGCTATACAAATACGACTGGTACAGATTTAGCTTTTATTGGCTATCAGGCTGGATATAGTAATACAACTGGTGCAGCAAATATTGCAATGGGTCGTGGTGCTTTATTTTCAAATTCTACTGGAAATAATAATACTGCACTTGGTTGGTCTGCTTTAATAGCAAACACCACCGCTTCAAACAACACCGCAGTAGGTTATCAGGCTGGGTATAGTAATACTACTGGAACACGATTTACCACTATGGGTGTTCAAGCTGGTAAAGCATATAACAACGTAAGTGGAAATTATGGTGATACATTTATTGGTGCTTATGCTGGCACAGCAGTAACAACTGGTTATGACAATACATTTATTGGCGCACAAGCTGGTATTACTGCAACAACAGGAAACTTTAATACTGCTTTAGGAACTGCCGCTCTTTACTCAAACACCACCGCTTCTAATAACACAGCAGTAGGCTATCAAGCTGCTTATAATAATACTACTGGAGAAATTACTGCTGTAGGTTGGCAATCTGGATATTTAAGTACAACCGCTGTAGGTATTGCAGCATTTGGTGTTCAGGCTCTTTATAATAATTCAACTGGTTTAGGAAATGTTGCATTTGGAGGTCAAGCAAGAGGTGTTCTTAATGCTACTTTATTTGCAAATACTACTGGTTCTTATAACACTGCTGTAGGTATTGGGGCTTTAACATTAAATACTACATCCAATAGCAGTACCGCAGTTGGTTATTCTGCTGGATCAAATTCTACTGGTGCAACAAATTGCTTTTTTGGTTATAGCGCTGGTTCAAATTTAACAACAGGAAGTGGTACTGTTTACATAGGAAATTCACCACAACCGTCAGGAACTGGTGCTACCGCTGAAATTGTAATTGGAAATGCCTTAACAGGAAAAGGCTCAAATACTGCATTTATTGGTGGTACAAGCGGAGCGTACAATCAAGCTAATACAACTACCTGGGCTACCACTTCTGACAGAAGAATTAAGAAAAACATTGTTGAAAACAACGAAGGTCTTGCAAAAATATTGCCAGTACCTGTTTTTAACTTTGAATATAGAACGCCTGAAGAAGTTGATTCAGAGTTAAAGCCTACCGATGCTATTGATAAGCAAGGTATTCAACTTGGTACTATTGCTCAAGAAATTCAAAAAGTTTTACCAGAATGTGTAAAACAAGAATCAACTGGTGTATTTACAGTTAATACCGATCCACTTGTTTGGTATCTCATTAATGCAGTAAAAGAACTTAAATCAGAAATTGACCAATTAAAAGGAGCTAAATAATGACAACAACATACACAACAACCGTAACAAATCTTTACACCATCCCTAACCCAGCGGGTTATGTGGTAAATGCAGTCTTTGAAGTAACAGGTACAGATGGTACTAACACTGCTTCAATAGATGGTAATTGCCAATTTACACCAACAGAAGGTCAAAACATTATTCCTTTTGACCAGCTTACTCAAGCGCAAGTTATTGGCTGGATTAATGAAGCTACTGACAATCAAGCAAGCTATTACGCTAACATTGATGGTCAAATTGCTTCACAAATCAATCCGCCAGTTAGCCCAGCTAACACTCCATTGCCTTGGGCTACACAGCAAGCACCTGCTCAGGCATAATATTTAAAGGGAAGCCACCACCCTATTTTGGTGGCAATTTCATGGAGATGAAAAAATGGATGAAATCAAACTGTCAACCAATCTAGTTAACGCAATCCTTCAATATTTGGGTAACCAAAGATGGATTGATGTTTCTGGTTTGATTAATGGAATTCAACAAGAAGCTCAAGCACAAGGTGCACAACCAGCACAAGCCCCAGTGGCACCTGCTGAAGCTCCTGCTGAAGCACCAGCACAATAAGGATAAGTCATGGACTTAAAAGCATACTTAGAGAAATTTGAGTCAGAAGCAAAAGGCGAAATTCATAGCTTTATCGATTTCGTTCATGCTGAAGAGCGTAAATTATTGGCCCCATTTCATTCAGATGAGCCAGTAATCCCTATGCCTTCTACTGATGATGGAAATCCTCCTGTAGCGGTTCCTGTCGCTCAAGAAGAGCCAATTGAAGAAACTCCTGTAGATGCTCCTGCTGAAGAAACTCCTGAAGAAGCTCCGGCTACTGAAGAAGTTCCAGCAGAAACAGCACCTGTAGAAGATACTCCAACAACTGATAATCCTATAGCCCAATAAGAGGTAACCATGTCCTTCGACTTTGACCCAGTCAAATATGGCGTTCTTTGGCAAAAGGTCGAAGGATATGAGGCCAAACTAAATGACATCTCCAAAAAGCAAGACAAAATGGAGTCTCAGATAGAAGAGCTTGTCGCCCTTGCAAACAAGAGCAGGGGCGGTTTTTGGATGGGAATGGCTATCGTTTCAGCCATCAGCGGATTAATCAGTTTTATTGCAGGATTGTGGCATGCAAAATAAGCCTGCTCATAAATCTAAAGTAATGTGGTTTTCACTTGCTTTAGTAATTTTTGGGGCACTATCAGACAATATTTCGCAATTACAAAATCTAATAGACCCTAAATTCTATTCAATTACAGTTATTGTAATTGGAGTCATTTGCGCCGTTTTGAGATTTCAAACAAAAGGGCCCATTGAATAATGTTTCCTCTTTCTCTTAGTTCATACATGATGATTGGCTTTGCCGTATTGGCAATGGCTGGTCTAGGGTATGGTAAGTACGAGCACTACCAGTTTGAAGAGTACAAGGCTGAAGAAGTAAAGAATGCTCGTGAAAAAGAACATCAACAGCAAGACGCCGCAGATCAAATAAGGAAAGACAAAGATGCTCAAATTACTGCTATTAACAATCAGCTCGCTGATGCTCTTGTGCAGTTGCGCAACCGACCCAGTAGGTCAAGTCAAGTCTCCGAAAATGGACAAAGTTCAGTCGGATGTACTGGAGCCCAGCTTTACCGAGAGGATTCAGACTTTCTTCAACGGGAAGCTACCAGAGCAGAAACAATAAGAGTGGCTTTAAAAGCCTGCTACGCTCAATATGATGAAGTGACAAAATGACAAAAGATCAATTGGCTTCTTACGTTACATTAGTAGCCACTTTTACTTTATGCATCACCGTTTTGGCAATGGTAACTGTATTCATGTTTGGGTTTTTTAACCCTGATGTAGATAACAACAAATTATTTGAAATAGTTGGGCCAGCATTTCAGACCATTATTGGTGGATTTATTGGACTCATTACTGGTATCAAGATAGGATCTGAACAATGATGGAATATTCAAAAGATGGACTACACCTTACTGAACAGTTTGAGGGAGTTAAGCTCACTGCCTATCCTGATCCCGGTACTGGAGGAGCTCCTTGGACTATTGGTTATGGTCATACTGGCCCTGAAGTTCATCAAGGACTGACCATTACCCAAGAGCAGGCAGAACAATACCTTGCTCAGGACGTTAAAAAGGCCGTAGCAGATGTTAACGCAAAACTGACAGTGGAAGTTACCCAAGGCGAATTTGACGCCCTTGTGGACTTCGCATTCAATTGTGGATGTGGGAATCTAAATAATTCCACATTGCTTAAAAAGATAAACGCTGGTGATTTTCAAGGTGCGGCCCATGAATTTGAAAAGTGGGATATGGCGGCTGGAAAGCACATGGCAGGATTACTAAGACGCAGGCAAGCAGAAGAGCTTGAGTTCGTTAAAAGCATCGTTACCTAGTGACCTTGTGGGAACTCAATCCTAGTGGGAAAATAGGCTAAAAATGGGGAAAGTATGACGACACCGACACCTTCTTGGGTAATGACCTATGACAGCCTGACATCGACTGTTCTTCAGTATTTGGAGAGGTCTGATCAGGCTACCATTGATGCTATCCCTACTTTTATCACTTTGGCTGAATTTGAGATTGCCCAAGAGATTAAAACCTTGGGCCAATTGCAGGTTGCAGAGTCAACTTTGACAGCAGGTAATCCAGTAGTCGCCAAGCCTGCTCGCTGGCGCAAAACTACATCGATGAACTATATCGATGCGGCTGGCGTAAGGCACCCTATTTTCGTTCGTAAGTATGAGTACTTGACCAATTTTTGGCCCAACAATACCGAAACAGCGGCTCCTCAGTTCTATGCAGATACTGATTGGGATCACTGGTATTTGGCTCCTACACCTGATCAAAATTATGCTTTTGAAGTGCTTTACTATGAGCGCATTCAACCATTGAGCTCGACCAATCAAACCAATTGGTTAACTCAGAATGCACCGACTGCAATGTTGTTTGGCACGCTATTGCAGGCAATGCCGTTCCTTAAAAACGACCAACGCCAAATTTTTCAACAAAAGTACACCGAAGCAGTCCAGTCTCTGAAAACAGAAGATGTGGCCCGAGTTGGTGATCGTCAAGCCGTTGCCGTGGATAGCTAAAAATGACAAGTTACGTTTCCCCATATACAGGACAAACAATTTCTCCAAGTCAAGTTGGCTATGAGAGTTTATCCATCACCGCCGATACCATTTTGCAATGGCCTGTTAATGGCAATAGTGCAGATGTAGTCGCAAACATTATTGAGGTATCTGCATCTAGCGATGGCCTTAGCTTAATCATGCCTCCGGCAACAGAGGTGTCTGACGGTCAATCCGTATTGATCAGAAACATTGGCACGCATACAGTCAATATTAAGAATTCAGGTCTTGGAGCGATCACTACAGTTGCTCCCGGTATTGCTATTTACATTTACTTGACTGACAACACAACCGTCAACGGCACATGGAGCAACGTCACTTTTGGTGCCGGAACATCATCTTCTGATGCCGCCACATTGGCTGGTTATGGATTGACAGCTATCGGAGCGACTTTAAATGAGTCAACTCCAGTATCTTTGTTCTCATCTAATTACACTTTGACGCCTGCAGATCGTGCAGGATTGTATGCATGGACTGGTGGTGCTGGCACAGTGACTTTGCCATTGGCTCAAACTGTTGGTGCTGGCTGGTACATCGTTTTAAAGAATGATGGTTCAGGCATTTTGAATATTGCCCCACAAGGCACAAACATGATTGACGTGACCTTCTCGGCATGGCAATTGCAGATTCAAGAATCACTTGTATTAGCTACTGATGGATTGAATTGGTACACCTATGCTTACGGTCAATCCGCAGTATTTGCGTTTACTCAGTTGTACCTTGTTATTACTGGCGGCACAACTACTTTGACTGATGCACAGGCATCAAACATTATTCAAGAGTATGCAGGCACCTTGACAAGTAATGCTGTCATCATTCTTCCGCCAACAGTTCAAATCTATTCATTTAGAAACTTGACAACTGGCCCATACACATTGACATTTAAGACGTCAGCAGTGGGCGGAACAACTATCGTATTACCTCAGAATCAAACGATTATTGCTATTTGCGATGGCACGAACGTCTATAACGCTCAGACTTCAACATCTAGCTTTATTAATGCATTGACTTTAGGTAATGGTTCAGCATCTGCACCATCATTGTCATTCCAAGGTGACGCATTAACTGGCTTATATTTAGCGGCATCTGGTCAACTTGGTTTTGCCATCGCAGGTGTTGCGGCAGGCCAATTAACCGCAAACGGATTACTTTTGCCTGTTGGTATTAATGGCGGAGCGTTTTAATGACTATCAAAGTCGCTGTCCTACAAGTTGGTGCAGGTATCCAACGGGATGGAACCGTATTTGCCGCACCAGCATATGTTGATGGTCAATGGGTTCGATTTCAGTACGGACGCCCACGCAAAATTGGAGGCTATAACGGGGCATTTTTAAATGCTCAAGGTATCAGTCGTGGCATGATTTTGCAGTCTCAAAATGGTGAGACTTGGGTCGTATCAGGATTTAGCGATGGCTTGCAACAGTGGACTATTGATAACGATGACGCAGTAGGTACTGGCCCAACACCGATTACTCCTCTTGGAGCGGTAACTGGTGTGACCATTGTTACCCAAGGATCTGCCTATACCAATGGCACATACACCAACGTCCCATTAGTCACAACTACTGGCACAGGCGCATTGGCAACTGTCGTAGTGTCAAGCAACTTGGTTTTCAGCGTAACGATTACTAATGGCGGAACAAATACCTATCCATTTAATGAGCCATTCACCATTGCAAATTCAAGCATTGGTGGAACTGGATCTGGATTTACTGGCTATATTTCTGCTGTCTCGAGCTATTACACAAGCGATGCAACATTGTGGCAATTTGATATCGGTTACGACCCATACGGTACAGGCCAAAATAATCTGATTGCCCATCCCGGTCAGAATTTGATTGACATTGACTCAACTGTCAATACAAGACCTTTGATTGGCCCATTCACAGGGAATACATTAAGCCCTGTGGGCGTTTTTACTGAGACGGCTAACCTGACATCAGGATCTAAGCTAATCACTTTTGCAAGCACTATTGCGGCGATTGGCGCAGGCATAACAGTAAGTGGTACAGGTATTCCAGCCAATACGACTGTGACATCTTCCAATTTGGAGCAATATGGCCCAGTCGGAAGCGTTTCAATTAATACTGCTGGATCAGGCTATACCAACGGCACGCACACTGGCGTGTCAATTGTCGGCAACTATATCGGCTCAGGTGCGCAAGCAACTGTAGTCGTTACTGGCGGTGCCGTGACATCTGTCACCGTGACTGCTGGTGGCTCAAATTATCTTTTTGCCGACCTTTATACATTAAGCGGTGGTGGTATTGGATCAGGAACAGGATTCCAAGGATCTATCTCAACCCTATCGACAATCACTGCCAATTTGTGGACTGCATTCCTAAGTAATGCGGCGACAACTTCAGGCTCTGAAACTCTGACCTTTGACAACAACATCGATGTTTCAGGTGGTGTTGTCATGTTGTTCCCATATCTTTTTGTTTATGGAAACTACGGATTAATTCAAAACTGTGCCGCAGGTGACTTTAATAACTGGACATCTGCTGACTCGAACTCCAATAACGTAGCATCTACCAAAGTGGTCAAAGGCTTGCCTTTAAGGGGCGGTACAACGTCTCCAGCAGGTTTATTTTGGACTTTGGACTCAGTGGTACGGGTGACCTATGCTCCGCAGACTGTGGGCACTTCTACGCTTTACTGGAAGTACGACCTCATCACTCAACAGTCATCTATCCTATCTAGCTCATGCGTCATCGAATATGACGGTATTTTCTACTGGGTCGGTGTGGATCGCTTCTTGATGTACAACGGTGTTGTGCAAGAAGTTTCAAATACTCAAAACCTCAACTGGTTCTTTGACAACGTCAATACTGATCAACGTCAAAAAGTATGGGTTTCAAAGATTCCACGTTGGGGTGAAATTTGGTGGTTCTATCCTCGTGGCGATGCTACCGAGTGTACTGATGCGATTATCTTTAACGTGCGTGAAAAGTGTTGGTATGACGCAGGCTCTGCCGAAGGTGCCGCTCGTTCTGCAGGTACATTCTCTGAAGTATTTAAAAAGCCTATTTGGGCTGGCAATCAAGTCAATATTGCAGACGGATACACTCTGTGGGTGCATGAACAGGGAACTGATGAGGTATTCCTTAGAAACGTCAATGCTATTCCATCGTATTTCGAGACAAACGTCTTGGGTCAAAGCGTTGGATTAGTGGGTAATGCTCAACAGCCGGGCGACAATAATTGGACACGTGTAGAAAGAATAGAGCCGGACTTCCAGCAAGTTGGCGACATGACAGTCACCATCACTGGTAAGGGTTATGCCGACGATACTGATCAGGTATCAAAACCATATACCTTTAGTCCGACTACACTTAAAATAGACATGAAAGAACAGCGTCGTGAGATGCGAATCAGATTCTCAAGCAATACGCAAAACGGCACTTACTTCATGGGTCGAGTAGTATTAAGCGTAGAAGCTGGAGATGTTCGTGGTACCGGGAATCCGTAATGATTAGTTACGATCCCCGTGGGATGACTTGGGATCAGTACTGCAAACTGATGGCTGAGTTATTTGCCCCCAATCAATTGGGGTATGTGGACGAAAAAGACTGGAGAACTTGGGTGGACGGACTCAATGGAATCGGATATTTTGTGCAATCAGGGGTGCCTGACGCCCGTGGTTTTGAAAACTGGCAAGAGTGGGCGACACAGATGGTCAACATCATGTCGATAAGCCCACAATGAACTTCCTAGACTTATTTAATGCAGTTGCAAGAGTGGCTCGACCAGCTCATCACGATTTTGTATCAATTGACACTATGGATCTGCGATTCGTGGATTCATGTTTTGACAGTTTGGACATGATCATGATTGGCATGTTTATGGCGATGATCTACGATATTCCTGATGAGATCGCCAAGGAGATGAATCCTACGACCATGCAAGAAATGTATGATCAGATCCAACAGCATAAGCGTCGTGATCCTGAATCATTGGAATGGGCTTTGGAGCAAATTCAATGATCTACTTGACCGACTACAGAACAGCATCAACTACTCATGTCGAGTTAATTGAGAATCTTAGTTACCCTCAAAAGGTCAATTGGTTCCCTGAAACCTACAACAAAGCCAAATTGGGAATGATCTATCCGCCCCATAAACTGGCTGAAAAAGTCCTTGATCCGCAATTAATCACAAAAATTCGTGAAAAACCTGCGAAGACGGCTTTTATTTTGGCGGCTGGCAATGGTCACCTTGCTGGAATCAACCCACGCAAGATCCCTGAAAATGACCTCAATTACGCCTATAAATTCCTGCCTTTTACTCTGACTCAGGTTTACGCCGGAAGAACAGCTCAGGCATTCGGTGAGATTGAATACATCTCAACTGACGCCACGGCCTGCGCCAGCAGTCTAAAAACCATGATGGATGTGCAGAGCCTGATTAATTACTATGGCTTTGATCGGGTAATTGTTTTGTCCTTTGAGGACGCTGTATCGAACTCGGTACTGGAATTCTTCGGGGAAGCGCAGGCAAGTCTCAGTTTAAAAGACGAAATGAAGGGCATCACGCCATCAGCCTTTGATGAGGTTAATGGAGGATTTCACGTAGGTCAAGGTGCAGTTCTCGCAATCTTTGAAAGCGAGCGTATTGCCGTTGATCCTATGGCTCAATTGATGGGTGCCTATACCGCAAGTGAAAACCATACAAATGCCATTGGGCAAAAGGAAGATGGCGAAGGATATCAAAAAGCGATCAATGGAGCCCTAGCCATTAGCAAAATTGACCCAACTCAAATTAAAATAGTCAAAACGCATGGAACTGGCACAAAGTCTAACAATGTGGCAGAAAAGTTCGCTCTTGAGAGTATTTTTAATGATTTTGTAGCCACATCTTACAAACCAAAGATAGGGCACACGATGGGAGCGAGCGGCTTGCTAGAAACATGCCTTTTGCTGGATGATTTGAACTATGGCGTAGTGCCTAAAATTTTGAACAGAACGGCTAGTGATTCACGCTACCTGTCTGAAGATGCACTTAGTCCCGACGGGATGATTTTGAGTGTGGCTTCAGGAATGGGGAATGTTTATTCTGCCGCTGTGCTTTCAACGGAGTTATAAATGATTGTTGATTCTAAACAGCGTAAATTAAACATTGGGCAGATAGTCATGGGCTATTTGGAGAGTACTCCTCAAAAAATGCCATTAAAAGTGATGCTACCAGCAGTTATTGCTGAGTTGTCAAACAAAAATGTAAAAACAAAACAGTTTGGCAATACGCTGTTTGAAGTCATTCCCGGAAAAGATGATGCCGCTTATTTCAAAGCATTTAATGCCGATACTGGGGCTAACTTTGTCGACAATGGAAAACTATTTGTAGTCTATGCACGTCGAGTTTTGGGATTAAAAAATTTAGTGACTCAATTTGAAGATCCAGCCATTTTGCATATTTTTAAAATTATCTCAATGAATCCTCCAATGCCGGGCATGGGATACAAAACTCAACAACTCAAGTCAGGCGAGACTAGAGTCATTTTAAATTTAGGAGCCTGATATGGGTGGAGTAGCTTCAGCAGTTTCAGATGCATTTTGTTCGGTAGCTTCTGCAGTCAGTGATGCAGTTTGTACTGTTGTTAGTGATGTAGGTTCTGTTGTTTGTAGCGTTATTCAAAACCCTACAACTGCGATTGCAGATATAGCCGCAGTCGCAACTGGCAATCCTGAATTAATCCCGTTGATTAACGGAACAATTACCTATGCAACCACTGGTTGTGCCACAAAAGCTTTAGAGGGCGCCGCAATATCTGCAGTTACTCAAGGCGTAGGTGCAATGGGTTGCTTTGGAGGTTTCTGCGGTGCAGGCGAAGGTTGCGTTGGTGCAAGTGTTTGCGTAAGCAGTGCTCCTTCATGCTTTAACGGTGCTCAGTGCTTTGGATGCGGATCAGTATCCAATGGCTGGTACTGCTCTACACCTACTGCTAGTGTTTGCGCCCCTACAGGTGGTGTTTGCACGGCTTCTGCAGGTGCTCAAGTATGTGCTCCAACAGATACTGGAGGACTGTCATCTACTGGTGGCGTATGCACTCCATGTGCTGGAGCTTTACCATCAACGACTTCATGCGTAGCTACTGGCACTTGTTTGCCTGAATCTACACCTGTTGCTGATACATGTGCCGCACAAACTCAATGCTTGGCATCAGATAACGCCACAACAAATCCTTGCATCTCCAATGAAACATGCGTAGCAAATCAAGAATGTGCAACGATGAAAGAATTCTGCACTGCATGCAATGCTTGTGTTTCTTGCGCTGATTCATGCTTATCTTCTTGCAGTTGTGCAGGATGCTGTTCATGCGCATGTTGCTCATGCTGTGCATGTGGTTGTTGTTCTTCCAACCCACATTTAAAGCTTCCTAAAATCAAAGGTGCTAAAAAAGCAGGCCATAAAAAAGTTAAAACTGCAGGTCTTGGCAAGCTTAAAAACATTTCCAGTGGTGCTACACCATCTGGTCTGAGTGGATCTTCTACTGCCGCCGCTGGTGCTGGTGCTAGTGCCTTGAGCACGCTTGGCGGTGGATCAGGTACGTCAAATCCAAGCCTTTGCACTGCCAAAGACGTTATCAAATACAGCCATGATGCAGGTGCTGACGTATTGACACCATTGCAAGAAGGCAAAATTGTTTGTTCCCCACTTCCTACTAACGCAACTTCATCTGGTATAACGCCACAAATGTTGCAGGCCGCAATGGGTAGCAATATCAGCGGTGCAGTGGTTGATCCAACAATTGTAGAAAATGCTCTTCAAACAGCACAGTCAGAAAACATCGCACCATCGACTACTTTTGCCGATGGTGGTTCTGCCAAGTGCCAAGATGACAGTTGCGGCATCTACCATCCAAAAGCTGGTTGCTTTAAGAACCCATTCTGTCAGGCAAAAATGACCCCTCAGTTTTCTAATACTGGGCCTGAGGTATTGCATGGCACGGGTAATCAGCATTCACAAAATACTGGATTGACTGCCCTTAAGCATATTCATTCATCCATCGGATCATCTATGGGTCTAGCGGCTGGTGGTTTGCCATCTAAGTATCACGAGGCGGCTCCTGAAGGGCATAACCCTGAATTTATTACTGGCGTGACTGGCTACTATGCTTGTGGCGGAGGTACAGGCCAATCTGACGATATTCCAGCGATGCTCCATGATGGCGACTATGTGATGGATGCTGAGACAGTATCTGCATTAGGAGACGGATCTAGCAAGGCTGGTATGCATGTTTTAGAAGGTTTCCGTAAACAAGTGCCTCATAAAGACGGTGCTGTAGGAAACCCTGTCCCTGCCAAGATTGCTGATGGCGAGTACGTTTTCCCAGCGGCATTTGTCACAGCTCTTGGTAAAGGCGACAATAAGAAAGGTTCTGAGATTTTGGATGGATTGCGTGAGAAACTACGAGAGCATAAGCGAAATGCTTCCACGGACAAAATTCCTCCAAAAGCGAAGTCACCATTGGATTACATTAAAAAGAGTAAAGGCTAAAAATGGCTAATTTATTGCAATCATCATCGAATAAATCGACGTGCGCACCGTCGTACTATACAAATTATCTAACCACCTTAGCGAATAAAGGTCTAGCCGCTCAGTGTGCGGCTCAGTACGTTGGTGCCCAGCCCTTACAGACTAAAGCGTTTTGCACTGCCAATGCTGAGGCTGGTAACTACGCTGGCAACTTTCAGACTGGTGCTGGCCTTGTAGGCTGTGCCGCTAATCAGAATATTTCAGGTTCAGCTACTCCGTACCTGCAAGCGGCGACTACAGCGAGCCCTTTATGTGCCGCCAAGCCACTGATTTGCGAAACAGCAAAGATGAGCCTAGGACAAGTAGCTCAGTGCTACATGAGCCCTTATTTAAACAATGAGGTGCAAAACGTCTCAAACATTGGAATGCGTAATATCCAACAGAACTTGGCACCTCAGGCCGTTGCGGCAACTGTAGGATCAGGTCAGTTTGGATCTCAGCGTGGTGCGCAAGTATTAGGTCAGGTTGAAAACAACGCCATGACCTGCCTGAACAACACCATTGCCAATATGGAAAACGCAGGATACACAACTGCTATGTGCGCCGCTAAAGCCAAAGAGAGTGCTTTGGGTGCATTGGCAAATACCACTTCTGCCGCTCAACAAGCTCAGAACCAAGTTCAACTTGGAGCTGGTACAGAGGCCGCTACATCCGCTACTCAACAAGCCAACGCCCTTCAACAGGCTGGCCTTGGTATGGGTACGCTGGGTACAGAAGGCTCGAACGTCAAGTTGGCATGTATCAATGCATTGGCTACCCTTGGTGGTCAACAGCAGACTATCGCTCAGAACAAGCAATGCTATCCATTGACTACATTGGCAAAGACTGCAGGCATTCTGTCGGGTGCCAATATACCAATGTCCACCAAGCAGACTTTGTGCATGTCTCCATTGTCAGCAATTGGTGCCGCTGGATCTACAGCTCTTGGATTGCTTACACCTTGCAAAACTACAGGCAAAACATTGTTGTCTAGCCTCAAGTGCGGTATTGCAACAACATTTGGTGGTTGTGAGGCCGCAAAAGCGGCGGCGGCTAAAGCGGCGGCGGCTAAGGCATCTGCTGAAGCGGCGGCAAACGCAAAACAATTGGCGGCTGATAAGGCGGCGGCGGCAGGTTGCGCATCATGCTCAAGTTGCGTAGCTTGCAACAGTTGTGCAAGTTGTGTGGCTTGCAATGGTTGCTATGGTTGTTATGGTTGCTCTACTTGCCTAGCAGGTTGCTATTGCTGTGTCGGTTGCTTTGCGGCTAAAGGCGGATTGATTACTGCAAAGGCCTTGGGCGGCACTGTTGGTTGCGCATCCACAATTTATTTCGGCGGATTGCCTTTTAGGAGAAAATAATGGCTGACAAAGAGAATTACGGTGGTCTAGCCAACGCTGGAGACTTATCTAAGGTCAACACCTATGGTCTTGACGATGAACGCTTACAAGAGCTCCATCAGGCCCAGCAGGACGCTTATGACGCCCTTCAGCAACGCTATTCACAGCCTAACTGGTTCAAGGTAGCGGCAGGCTTCGCAAAGCCTCAATTAGGCGGTTTTGTGGCTTCTTTGGGTAGTGCCGCTGATGCATTGGGCGACACCGTAGAGTCACAGCGTGCCCAGCAGTTGCCTATGGCTGAGATGAAGATGCGCATGGCCCAATCCAATTTGCTATTGGGTCAGAACAAAAAAGCTTCAGACATGGTTGCAGAGCGTCGCAACAAAGGTCTGCCAATTACTCCTGAGTTCGCCGCTGAAGTGGCTCGTATCGCTCCTGATTCAGCCGTTGCTAAAGCGTTGACTACTGAGATCGGAACCCAGCAAAAAGAACAAGAGCTGGCAGGTCAACGTATTGCAGTCGCAAGATCTATGGGTAAAGAGCCCAATCCTGCCGATATGGCTTTGCTTGAAAAATCTACAGCTCCTACTAGCCCTGCTAATCCACCTGCACAAGCTACTGGAACGAATAAGATCATTGCTCAAGAAGCCAATTTGCCTTCAGCTCCTACTGGCAAAGAAGGTGCAGTGTCCAATGAAGACTTCTTGCATGCTACTCATGGTTTAGAAAACATTCCTCCCGGTCAAAAAGCGAAGACATCTTCAGCAATGGGCCCCGGAGGTATGCTCGATTCAACTCGTGCGAATCTTCAAAAGAAATACAACTTGCCTGAAGGTTACGGTACTGATCCTGCTGTCACAGCTCAATACGAAAATGCATTGCTTAAAGAAAATGCAGAGACTGTTCTCAAGCCAAACAAAATGGATGAGACAACTCTTAACCATCGTATGGCTTGGTGGTTCGGAAATGATGCGCCTAAGTTAACAAGCTCAGATCCATCATCAAAAATTGGAGAAGTTCTTAGTCCAGAAGTAATTAAAGCCAATGGCCTTGATCCTAATATGCGAGTTGGCAAATTAGTTTCTCGTATCGAAGGCAATCTTTGGGATCAAGGCATCAACCCTAAACACATGGTTGGTGGTGCAAAAGCACAAGAAAATCCTGCAGAGTTGCCATTAGATCCAGCGGATACTAAGCCTAATCAAAAGCTTGGTTTCGGTGATTGGGGCTTTGCTAACGTACCTGCGACTGCTACCTACAACGACTTTACTAAGAAGCAATATGAGAACCTTGAAGGTAAAGCTCAGAAGCGTCTTGACCTTGTTCAAGAGTTGGGAAGCCCTGAAGGTAACGTGCAAACTAATGCGGCAAAGAACGTCAATGCATTTTTGAACTTTGCACAGGAAAGCCCTGAGAACAGAGCGGCGATTAAGCGTGTTGTCAACAACATGAATAAAAACCCTGCGATCGTCAATGCACTTTTGGCAAGTGGCGAAGCTGGACTGCACGCTAACGTAGGTGAGTTCAGCGGCTCTATCGGTTTGCCTGTCAGAAAATTCCTAGAAAACTTCAATGATCCAAAAGATCAGAAGGCCGCACAGATGGTTGCATTGGCTATCGATAATGCCAACTTCGTAAACGCCAAGATTAAAGGTATGTCTCCGACTGCCAATATTCCTGCGGCTGAAGCGAACCTGATGACTGCTGGCACATTGTCTCGAGACATCAACTACTCAACATTGATGAATAGCATGAGCCACTTGGAAAATAGCTTGGAGATGCAAAAGAACTTGTTCAATGGTTACCAAAGCTTGACAAATTCTTATGGCGACAAGTTAAGCCCATTGGCCCCTACTCATCAGATTGTGAACAGCAAATGGTGGAATGGCGTAGTCAAGCATCACCATGACAAAGCAGACACTTATTACAAGCAATACAACAAAGCTATGGGCTACAGCCCAAAAGAATGAGGTGAATTATGGGTACAGAACGTAATTTAGGAGCACTACTTGACGATGAAGAGCAAGTGTCCGCTTCTGCTAAAACTGAAAAGTCTAATGATGCACCTCAAGTAAAAATTGAATCAGATGCAAAAGACAATTCAGGCGAAAGCAACGATCGTAGCAACTTGCTTGGAATTGCAGAAGAAGAAGAGCCAATCAAGCGTGATGAGTCACATCTGACAGCCGCTGATATTGTGGCTGGGACTGCTCCTGCGATTGCAAAGATTGATTCATTGCCTCCAAGAGAAAATAAAGTTCAAGCAAACCTGAGAGACGTTAATCAGAAGCTCACAGGGGCTCAAGATATTCATTCTGAAAACATGAGAATTCTTGAGGAAGCTAAGAAGCATCATGACTTTTTATCAAGTGAGGCGGCTGTTGAGGCTCACATGCCTGAGCACCTAAGAGGCAATGTCACTGTTGAAGCGGCACCTGAGCCTACATTGACTCGTGTACCTGAAGGTGGAACTGCTGTAGGCAACTACGCTGAGAAATTTGTTCCTCCTCATGAAGCGATGAATGCGACAAGCATGTCGCAAGTTCAAAAGGATTTGATTCCTAGGAATGCGGCATTAGCGGCTGAAACTCAACGTCTTGCTCCCGGTACTATCCTGACTAAGGAAAGTCCACTGGCTCTGACTCCAGAGGCCCAAAAGGCCAAACTGGCTCAGATGAAGGCTGAACAGTTGATTGCACAAGAAAGAGCTGAGGCACATGCCAAGGCAGTTGAAGAGGCCAAGAGAGAAGCCCATGCAAAGCTTGAGCCTCATCGCACACAAGCCGCTGAAGATTTAGCTCGAGCTGAAGCAGAAGCCAATAAGTCAAAAATTGCTTTGAAAGACTTAGCTACAAGACAAGAGCGTTTGAGCTCTAACTTGGCTGATATGACAGGCAGAACTGGTAGCAAGATTGGCAACATGGTTCGCTATGGTGGTGACTTGCTTGGAAAACTATCTGTTCCTGCCGCTTTGGCTTCAGTGCCTTATGAATATCAACAGGCTGTTGAATCAGGCAAGAAGGCTTGGGAATCAGGCAATATGAAAGATTGGGGCGAGACTGCTAAACATACTGCTGGCGTAGCTAGTGGTGCATTAGCCGCCGCACCTTATCTAGCCGCCGCAGGATTGTTGGCACCTGAAGTCGGTGCCGGACTTGCTACTACTGGTGCTATCGGTGGGTTAAGCATTCTAGCGACTGAAGCTCCCCAGTTGTATCGGAAGTACATTCAGGGTAGAGGTGAGTAAGACAGGCGTAAATAATCGCCCCTACCAAGCAGTAAATATATAACTTAAACATTTGTTTTCCTCGTCATGCTGACCGTCTCCTCAGTGTGATAGGCCATTGCAGTGGCCTTCGCCCCTACTTCCGTCCGAGGTAGGGGCTTTTTTTATCACGCTTTAGAGCGAACTTCTAAGATCTTGTCAGCTACTAAATTGTTGTAGGCTCTTGCAACTTCTATGCAAGCGACTCGCTCTTCTTTGATTAGTTCAGGCTTTGCCGCCGCAATGAATGCATTGGCAAGTTTTACTAAGTCAGATTCAAGGAAGTTGTAGTTTTCTTCCAAGTGAGCATTGATAAATGCATCTCTGATTTGTTGATTATTCAACATTGTTTTCTCCAGTAAAGTCTAATTCTTGATTAATAACACGAGCGTGCTCGACCTTGTATCCTTTTTCAAGCAACTCAACCAAATCCATCTGGGTTGCAACTTCTGCTTTGAATTGATTATTAGCAATAAATGCAATTGCTGATTGACGGCTAGGAGAATTCACTAAGTGAACTCCCTTTGGGCCAGTGACTACATAGATACGTTCTTTCATTTAATTAACTCCCAATCTTCTCCAAATAGATCAAGCTGTGATGGAACCCATCCAGCCATGTACGTTTTTTGAGCTGTCCACATGTCAATGTGCGGAACAATCTCCATTTCTTTTACGCCAAAGTCTTGTAGGTTTTCTGCAGTAATCGGGCTGTGTGGTCTAAGGTTTTCAGGCAGTACAGAATAGCCACCAGCTAAAACCAAAAACATATTGCTACCGTTCCAACCTGCACGTCTTACTTTTTGACCGTGTTTGATCAATTCCAATGCTGTTCCAAAGTTCATCACAAAACTCCAAAGTTATTTTTAATTTTCCAAAAACGCAGTAAGCACTGGAACATCTCCCAGCCTTTTGCGAGCTCTTCTTCAGACCATTCCACAATCCTAATCAGACCGGGATGAGTGCGTGAAGCAAATACGTTTGCACAACGTGCATGAGGGATACCAAGACCATGACGATAAGCCGCCAATTGCATAACATGCTCGTCGTATCCATCTACCTTGTCATCAGGGCCAAACTCTTTTGACTTGGCGTCTAAGACAATTCCATCGGGAGCAGACTCGCTTTTTTGAGTATGCAAGTCCACCTTACCTCCAAAACCCAATGGAGAGGCAAAGGCAATCTCGGTTATCCACTTTTGATCAGGGTGCGTTTTGAAGTGCTCAAATACTGCCTTCTCAAAAGCTTTGGCGGTATCAGCGTGCTCTACATTACGATCTCCTGCATACCAGCGTTCAATCGATTCATGAATACGGGTGCCCTTTTCTGCGGCCTGTTTTCCAGTCTCTTTTGAATCGGCAACGATACGAGCGATGAACTCCTTTTCAGTCTCCTCCGGCTTGCGTGGCAAAGTCATAGCCGCTAGAAGCAACTGTTCGTTTTTCCACACGTCTAAACCGGGCTTGGCGGCGATTTTCATCACCGTGGTAACCGAAGGTACCAAGTTCATCTTGCGTGCGTCCCTGAGGGTCGTAGGACGGTCTGAACCATCCTTGGCCTTCACGGTGTACTGAGGTGAACCATCTTGCTGATACCAGTGAACTGATTCTGCTGATCTAGCAATGATTGTGGTCATTTACTTCTCTCCGCTTGTTTAGACAATGCCTCTGCTGACTCTGCACCTTGTGCCAAACGACTAGCGTATTGACGTAAAGCTTTAGGCCAACCCATGCGTTTTGCTGATTCTTTATCAGACTTCTTTTTTGCCTCACGTTGCATTTTGCGAGTAGCTTCTCTTGCGAAACCCATAACCACCTCCTATTGAAACCAAAGATAAAACCCATGGAGAATTCCAATGGGAAAGAAAATTGCACCAGCCAGTAAGAAGCCCCATAAGCCTTCTGAAAAGCAAGTGAATATGTGTGTTAGCCATGCAATAAAGCAGGCTATTCCGAATAAATATCCCATCATTTCTCCTTATTTTTTGAACCTACTGGACGACCACGTTTTTTTGGGGTTGGATGTTCTTTTACCCATTTATAGGCGTTGCTGTTTTTAGGAAGCTCTCCTTTCCCTACTGGAATCCATCCCTCTAATTGAAATACTCTTTTAGAAAGATCTTGAACAATAGTTCTTAGATAATCTATATCAGCAAGTAACTGTGCCTTTTCTTTTCGACTAATGAACATTATTTCTCCGTCGTCACTTTGATGTTTTTAACCGTAGATATGCCTTTGTCCAAAGCATTAGCTACACCTGAGACGCCATATGTGGCGACAAAAAATCCTAGGATTACTCCTACAACAAATTGAATCATGATTCCTCCTAATTCCAAGTAAGACGTAGCTTAGGCATGCACTGGATATCGATGATGATGTCCGACATCATGCCGTTGATAGTTCTCTTGGTCATTACGGGAACAGCTCTCATTCCGTTGCCTTCGCATTCTTGAGTTGCATGAATTACTTCATTGCGGCTCATCTGCTGTACCTTTGAATCCAGCACTAATTGCACTGCTGGCGCATTGGCATTCACATAAGAACTAGAAGGGGCAGAACTGCACCCAGCCAATATCAGTGGGATGAAAATTAATTTTTTCATGGGCCACCTCAGAAGGGGATATCGTCGTCTTCAAATCCTTTTGCAGATTCGGCTTGTGGGGCTTCAGCAGGTGCACCGCCCTTAGCTTTCTCGAACTCAGGAGAAGAGATGATCTTGGTTTTTAAATTGTCACTAAACGTCTCAAACAATGTCCAGTCAGGATCTTGAAGGTTGAACATTTCGTTCTTGTTGATAGCTTCAGGAAGGCCGCTTTGCTTGATAATAGAAGGGACAGGAGTCACGCCATTGACATTGGTATAAGTCTTATTGTCTTGGCCTGCACGCTCGATCACGTTTAACATGCACCACGCACCGAGTACGTTCTTCAAGTCAAACTTACGCATCTCTTCTTGGCTAAATGGTTTACCACGCCATGATTGAAGATCTAAACGTAAGTTAGCCTTTTCAGACCAGCTCAATGTGTAGTTCTTAAAGATGGCGAACGGGCGACCGTCTTTCATCTTGATTTGATTTCCATCATCATCAGTGCCATGGATTTCCCAACCCAGCATGATCTTATGAAGGTACTTGACTTGGCCCATGTACTCAGACTTCTGAGTGCCTAGATCAACGATACGATAGCACCGTGCAAGGTGCATTCCAGATGGGCACTTCTCGAAATTCCCACCTGTGTCTTCAACGATAAAACTCATCTTATTCTCCTAAATAACCGTCCCGTAGGACACTAACCCGGCAAATCGCCGTGAAAAGACTATAACACGAAATTAGATATGTGCTAGAATCTTTTTCATGGGGGAAAGCGGATGCTGACTTGGGATGGTCTGAAACGACGCAAGCAGACGTAGCGAGTACTCCACCAAAGAAAGGAGCATTATGAACTTGAAACAATACTTTAAAGATGAGCCTTACGGAGCGAAGAAAGAGATGGCAGACTTTTTAGGAATCACGCCTACATGGCTTGGTTTACTAATTAAGAAAAGCCGCCGCCCTTCACCCGAACTGGCAAAAAAGATACAGAAAGCGACGCAAGGGCTGGTCACTGCAAAAGACCTACGGCCTGATCTGTTTGATTAATTTGTAACTGGAGATATGTATGAAGATAGTAAAGCTTGATGCCATAAGAATCGATGGCGGCACCCAATGCCGTTTGGTAATCGATCAACCCACGGTTTACAGCTACCTCGAAGCCATGAAGGAAGGCGACGAGTTTCCTTTGCTGGAAACGGTATTTGATGGCTCTACGCATTGGCTGACTGATGGTTTCCATCGCTACCACGCTTATAAGCTTTTAGGTATCAAAGAGATTGAAGTTAGCTATAAGCCCGGAACCCTTAAGGACGCTCAGATTGAGGCTTTGAAGGCCAACAGCAAGCATGGCAAACAACTGACTAACGAGGACAAACGCAACAAAGTTGAGATGGCCTTGAAGATTGAGGGTTTTGACAAGAAAAGCGACCGAGAAATTGCAATCCTTTGCGGTGTTTCAGTTACTTTTGTTGGGGCTATTCGTAGACCTGAGATCAAAGAAAAGCAGATTGAGAACAAAAAGAAGAGCATTCAAAAGGTAGCGGAGAAGATTTCTCAAGAGCGTAGTCCGACTACACCCACTGAACCTGATCCATATGCTGGGCAAGCTCCTGATGACGAAGAAATTCGTGCTTCAGAGCTGGCATTGCAGGCAGATCAAGAGATGATGTACAAGCTCTTAGAGGCTGATGATGCCTTGGCTGTAGCTCATGAAGAGATCAAGCGTCTGAATTACTTAAACGCTCAAATGGAGATCCGTTTCCATGGACTCATGGCAGAAAAAAATGAAGCTGTGAAGATGGTTAAGAAACTCCAAAAAGAAAACGACAAACTCAAAGGTAAAAAATGACCTCAAACCTAGTGCCAAGTGAGCATGATGATGGAACCAAATTCCCCGAACCTAGACCCTTCCAAGTACAAGCCCATGAAGCTTTACGCCAAGGGTTTAGAGCCGGGCACAAGAATCAATTAATCATGGCCCCTACAGGGGCTGGAAAGACCTACTTAGGTCTTCGCATATGCAACGAGGCTACCCAAAAGGGCAAGCGAGCTGTATTCCTATGCGACCGTACTACCCTGATTGATCAGACCTCTACCGTAGCCGATCGCTATGGCATGTATGGTCATGGGATTATTCAGGCTAAACACTGGCGTAGACGCCCTGAGGAGCTCTTGCAGATTGCCAGCGTACAAACTATTGCCAAGCGTGAGTTTTGGCCTCAGTTGGACGTTTTAGTGGTCGACGAAGCCCATACTACATACAAGGCATGGACTGAGTTCGCAAACGCAACAAACGCAACGGTAATTGGCCTCTCAGCGACTCCGTTTACGACTGGCCTAGGAAAGATCTTCACCAACATCGTAAACGCCACCACGATGCACCAATTGACCCAAGAGGGTGTCTTAGTACCCATGAGGATCTTCTCGTGCTCTAAGCCTGATATGACAGGTGCTGAGACTAAGGGCGGCGAGTGGACTGAGAAGGCCGCTGAGGAGCGTGAACTCAAGATTGTGGGTGATGTAGTCAAAGACTGGCATCGCTTCGGTGAGAACCGTAAGACCATTGTCTTTGGTGCCACGATCAAGCATTGCGAAGAGCTATGCCGTCAATTCATTGAGTCGGGCGTGATGGCGGCAATCTTCACAAGTGAAACAACTGCAAAAGAGCGTGAGTTGCTTTTGAAGGAGTACCGTAAACCTGAGAGTCATTTGAAAGTGCTGATCTCTGTTGAGGCTTTGGCTAAAGGTTTTGACGTGCCGGACGTGGGATGTATTTGCGACGCACGCCCATTGCGTAAGTCTTTGTCTACTGCTATTCAGATGTGGGGCCGTGGCCTGCGCTCATCACCTGAGACTGGCAAGAAGGATTGCCATCTGTTGGACTTCTCCGGCAACATCGTTCGATTCTTTGAAGACTTCAACGACATCTATTTCAATGGCCTTGAGAAATTAGACGATGGCGACAAGCTCGATAAGAAGATTCGCACGCAAGAAGAGTTTGAGGCGAAGGGTTGCCCACGCTGTAGCTACAAGCCATTCCATAAGCGTTGCATGGCCTGCGGATATGAGAAAGTCAGCAAAGAAATGAGCGAAGCATTGCCGGGCCACATGAAGGAGATCTTCATTGGTGAAGGCAAGAACAAAAAGAAATTAGCGGAGAACGCTGAGAATCTTTGGAACCAAGTCTGCACCTATGCTCGCATTCACAGTAAGCCTGAGAGCCAATCAGGACGGGCGTGGCATCTGTTTAAGCAGATCACTGGACAAGACAGTCAATGGGGCTTTAGTAAAGCTCCAATGGTTGAGATAAATAAAAACGTACTGAATAAAATCAGAAGCATGAACATTGCATATAAAAAAGGAACAGGAAGATGAGTACGTTTACATTGGGTGAATTAGGTTGCAACGGTGATTGCCAAAATGGTCGCTACCCTTGTACTTGTCAGCGTGGCGTGGCTATAGAGACTAAGCCGGAGCCTGAGATTTATCACATTCCTTTTTATGGTACTTACGATCTGTCAAAGGAGACTGAGAAATGAGCTTAATCAAAATTGCAGAAGATATTGAAACTGGAGCATTCAATGATTCCAACTACAACAAATTGCGAGCGGCTCAATACTTACGCCAAACAGATCATCAGATTGATAATTTGAACGATCAAATTGCAGAATTGATGAAGTACAAACTGACTCTTGAAGCCATGGCTCGTACTTATGACAAGCACTTGGATAAAGCTATGGGTTCCGATCAAGGCGGCGTACCACTTGTGAGGATCAAAATATGAGCTTTGTGGATTTTGCACGAGCTCATGGCGTAGACATCAACTACGACAAGCTCTATCCGTCCGATCGCATCAAGCGTACCGGGACAGTTGAGAAGCCACGCTCAGGCAATGGAGCGTACTTTTGGGATGGTCAGCGTGGATGGGTGATGGATTGGTCAGGCGACGCTAGAGTCGTTTGGTACAACGATCCTCATGCCAAACCATGGACTGATGAAGAGAAGCGTGCATGGGCTGAGAAACGTCGTGCTCAGCAGTCAGACCAACAGCATAAGTACGAGCAAGTGGCTTTGCAAGCAGATATCACTTTGCGATCAGCCAAAATGGCAAACCACCCATATTTGCAGTACAAAGGCCTGCAGACGGATGAAGGGCTGGTGCTCAACGATAAGTTGCTCATCCCTATGCGAAACGTAGTCACGAACAAGCTTCAGGGATACCAGCAGATCTACTGGGTGCCGGAAGAGATGAAGTACGAAAAGAAAATGCTCACCGGGATGAGGGCCAAGAATGCGGTCTTTTATATCGGAGATCGTAAGGCCGACGAGTTTTGGCTGGTCGAAGGCTATGTGACTGGCTTAAGCCTGCATCACGCCCTGCGAAGCTGTGGAATCAAAGCCTCTGTGGTGGTTTGCTTTAGTGCCAGCAACTTAATCGCTGTGGCAGACCAAATTCAGGGAAAACGGTACGTCTTTGCTGACAATGATGCCTCACAGACTGGCGAGAAGGCCGCTGTAGCCACTGGATTGCCTTGGACTATGGCTGATGAGGTCGGGTTCGATGCAAACGATCTACACGTCAAATGTGGTCTTTTTGCAGTAGTTGGAAAAATTATGGAAGCAAGGAAGCACAAAGTTGCAAATGTAGTTTAGAATTCTTCTTGTCGGAGTGGAGTCTGATAAAAAGTAAACCCCTTAAGTGGGTGTTCTGATGAATTCAAATAAATAGTCGTGAGGATATATTTATTTGAGTTCTACTCCATACAGAGCATCCTCTTAAGGGGTTTTTTTATTGCCTATCTCTGACCGTCGTGACGGACGCTCACCTACAGTAGCGTCACGAGGAAAGCCCTACTACGGGAAAGATGCTGAGATAGGGAAAGGGGTGGCGAAGCTAGTGCCCCTGCATCGAACGACTGTCGAGACAAGCGGCTCCGAATAGCATCTTGTAAAGGTTCATCCCCTTCACCGGGGAGGGCTGAGACTGCTCACCAAACAGCATCAAATAAGTTAAAAATAAGGTATCAGTAATTGATATTAATCAACAATAAGGGGTCAAGAGGCCCCTATTTTTTTAATCACAGACACTAATCGCATGTTAGACTGTTAAGAAATTCACCTAGGAGAAACCATGGACAAGCTGGAAGAGAATCATTACTTTGTTACGCCGTTGTACGCAGTCAAGAAGACGGAATTTTTAGAGTCCGTCAAAGCTGTATCCAATCGCTACTTGGCGCAAAGTAAAGGATGTAAAGGAAAGAACAAAGTCACTACGATGACCGCCAATTATTCCGGCGAAGAGGAGATTTCTAATTTCACTCAGTACGTCTCGCAAACAGCATGGAACATTCTCAAGGCTCAAGGATTCAAGATGGAGCCGCTAGTGACCTATTTCACTGAGATGTGGACGCAAGAGCACAATCACATGTCATCCATGGATCAGCACGTTCATGGCCTTGGAGCGCAGATCAGTGCGTTTTTCTTTTTGGATGTGCCTAAGAACGGTTGCAAGCTAGTCATTCACGATCCACGTCCCGGAAAAGTCATCTTGAATCTACCTATGGCGAGCGATGACAAGATCAGCCAAGCTTCAACTCAGATCGTATTCACACCTGAAGCCGGAACCATCATCTTCGTACCAGCATGGTTGCCGCATTCATTTACACGCAACGTAGGTAAAGAGCCTACTCGCTTTGTTCACATGAACCTAGCAGTTGCAGTGGCTCCATCTAAAGATGAGCCTGAAGTGGAGATCATATGATTTACAGGGTCAGATACAACAAATCAGCAGGCCAACCCGGTCGTGGAACCGAACTACACAAGTGGCGTGTATTCGATGAGACGAACAAAGAACGCCTATGCAAACAAGTCATTCTTAAAGCTTTGGCTTGGACTGAACAAGATCCCAATGGAGTTGATTGGAACGTAGTCAGTGAAGGCGATATTCACATCGATAGAGAAAATTCTATTATCACTATTCTCTAATTTTATGTTAGACTCTTCTTACCACGATGTGTGGGTTTACTAAGGAGAGTCACATGAAAGCTTTTCCAAAAATAACAAACAATCAAACGCCTATTTTTTACGAAGGTAAGTTTGCTGGATATGAGAACAGCCAAGATGGAATGGACTTACGAGATTACTTTGCCGCTAAAGCTATGCAAGGATTTTTCAGCATTTACGGAAACATAAGAGTTGACAAGGGCAATACCAAAGTTAAATTTATTGCTGAAAATTCTTATGTATTGGCTGATGCAATGATGAAGGCTAGGAATGACTGAAGAAGAATTAGAAAAGGCAGTCATTCGCCATGCTAGAAGACGCAAGACTTTCCAAGAAGAAGGCCTTAGCGAAAACGATGCATGGGATCTTGCTGAACAAATGTTTGATAGGGACAAAGATCCTTTGGATGACCGTCGTATTTGTTTTGAATGCGACAACTACAACACGCTTAAAAAAACCTGCAAAAAGCTAGTAGACAAGATGGGTTATCAACAGCGACCACTGCGATTCATACTTCAACGGTGTGAATTCTTTCAACTGAAAGGGAAAAAATAATGTTATCGGACGACTTTGCATACTGGCTTGGAATTCATGGAAAACCTGACATCCTGCCAAACCAATCAATATCCATTGAAAACATCATGGATCGGGTATCAGAAGCTGACCTAATCAGCGTTCTATTCCATGGCAAGGATGATCTAGCACTAAAAGCCTTAAAGGAGCTTAAGAGCCGTTTTGAAAGCGAGCTAAACGCTTTAGATGAGATGGTTCACCATCAAGCTAGAGACAACGAAATGGAGATGGAAAATGCTAACGATTGGAATTGATCCCGGAGCCTCCGGGGCCATAGTAATTTTGGATGATGGCGTGCCCATTGAATGGACAGCCATGCCTACCTACAAAGTAGGTAAATCAACTCGTGTCAATGCATCAGAGCTGACTTACTTTTTAGACCATGGCGTTCATGTGGATCATGTCTACATTGAGGATGTACATGCAATGCCGGGCCAAGGCGTGAGTTCCATGTTTAACTTTGGTCATAGCTGTGGAACCGTCATGGGCGTGATTGGTGTACTAGGTTATGCCCACACCATGGTGACTCCACAGAAGTGGAAAAAGGCCGCAGGACTAATCGGTACTGATAAAGAAGCCGCACGAGCACGAGCCATCCAGCTATGGCCTCAATGGCGTGCATTAGACACCAAAGGCAAAGGTCAAGCACTGGCTGATGCCGCACTCATTGCGAGGTATGGGGCATGAGCAAATGCGAAGTAATAAATGGACTTGTTTCTCAATGTAATGCGCTTGACGAGACAATGGATGGATTCAACCCTGTTAAAAGAGAAAAAGGAATCTTTAAATGGGTATATACCGATATCAATACATCAAAAGATACTAGGTCTTTTATAGGTGCAAAAACAGGAATTCATAAAGAAAAAGGATTGATATTTAATTTTTGCCCTTACTGCGGAGTTGAATTAAGAAAGGCTAATGAGAAATGAATAAAACAAGAATGAGCGAAGGCTTTATTAATCCCATGGATACGCTCAAAGAAATAGCCAATAATACTTTTGGAATGGCACCAGTAAAGGCTGAAGGGCAACCTTTAAATTCAACCTATGGATTCCCTGAAGATTACGAACCGTCAAAACCATTGGTAGAAACAACTTACGTAGAGCGCAGAGTTCCCGATCACTTAGAAGACGAAGCGCACGAATTAATTGACAACTGGCTTAAATCAAAAGGCTATGACCCGGAGGAGATTTGAATGACACAAGATTGCATAGAAGAAGTAGGAATCTCAGGATTGAAGTACAAGGGAATTTCAATCACCATTAAAACCAAAAATGACAACTCTGCCATCACTTTTGAAGTGGGCCCGGACATCAATGATTATTTGACAAACCCATTGAAGATATCTGATGGCAGAACCGTAGGCCAAGCCAATCGTGATGGCCTGCACGCTCGGCTAGATGCATTACTGGACGCCAATTTGGAGTGACTATGAATCAAAAAGACATTAACGACGCAGTTGACTACCTGTATACCCATGGGCGCAAGTACGCAGAAGCCAAGGCCCAGCGCACTTACTTGGAAGAGTTCAGGAAGTCACAAAAGGCCATGCTGATGAAGGCGGCTATGACCAATGGCACAAAGGCCGTCAATGCGGCTGAGATTGAAGCCTACGCAGACCCAGCGTATGTGGAGATCCTAAAGGGCCTAGCGGCGGCTGTAGAGCAAGAAGAGACCCTTCGATGGGGATTGGTGTCAGCTCAGGCAAGAATCGACGTATGGCGTTCTACAGAGGCCTCCAATAGGGCCATGGACAAAGCGGTAATGTGAGGAGAAATAATGAAGAGAATTGACGAGAAAGCAGTATTTTCAAAAGAACAACTAGCAAGAGATCACCGCCTAGCAGTCATAGCAATGATCCAGCAACAGATCGATGTAGTCCAAGGCATCATGGAAAGGCATCAGGAGCTCGTCAAGGGCCCAATCCATTACAACATGTGCGCTGGCCTTATCGATCAGTTAAAAGCTCATTCATTCGCCGCATATACAGCAGATGGTGATGCCGTCGCACCATACAGGCCGGATGGTGCTGGGTTTTATCATTTTCAATTCCCTGATGAGAAATTTGGACTATGAACGGAAGCTACAACAAAGCAGAGAGAGCATGGGTGCAGTTAGTTAAGGAGCAACCATGCTCCGTATGTGCTCAGGAAGGGCCATCAGATGCCCACCACATAAGGCAGGGAAGGCATTACACAGTTGTAGCTTTGTGTAAATCCTGCCATCAGGGCTCAAAAATGGGTTGGCATGGCGAAAAAGTGGCTTGGAAATTGGCAAAGATGGAAGAAATCGATGCCCTGAACGTCACAATCGACAATGTTTACAAAAATATTTTGAACAGAAAACTGTTCTAAAACAACAAGTTAGAGTCTTTCGGAAGAAATATTTAAAAATATTTGAAAAAAAGCTTGCACAAAGACTCTAACTTGGAGTTATACTGTCACCACTGCAACGTCGCAGGTTTATTTAAGGAAATGAAAATGATCACAGAAATCCAAGCAAACATCCAAGCTCTCGCAACTGTCGAGTCATTGGTAAACGAAATCGACGCATTGTATGTGCTCGATCAAGAAGCCAAAGCATTGGCTGACAAAGTTAAAGCAATGAAGTCCGACATCGCCAACAAGTACGGCGAAGGCAAACACGCTGGCGAATTGCACAGCGTAGAAGTTAAGTTGGTTCAAGTTTCCGGCACAGTTGACTACGCCGCTTTGTGCGTTGAGTACGGCATTACAGAAGAGACACTCAACAAGTTCCGCAAAGAAGGTCGTGCTGACATTCGTGTTTCACCTAAAAAATAATTCATGGGGCTTCGGCCCCATCTTTACTTGGAGAATCAAATGACAACAGCATGGACTAAAGAAAACGTAGTAGTGATGCACAACGACTACGACAATACTTGGACAGTTAAAACCATTCCATTAACCTACCTACAAGCTGTACGGTTTGTAATGGCTAAACGCTGGAACTACGCACTTAACAAAGGCACAGTCAAGATCGTGACCTTAGATCAACTTGAAAATATGGGAGTCGCATAATGTACGGATCACTAATTAATCGCCTGCAAGAACGCATGGTAGTCGGGGCTCCGGCCCCAACAGTTGGCATGGGAGTCACGATGACTTCCTACTCTGATCGCCACGCTGGCACCATCATCAAAGTAGAGAAGGCAGGCAAGGGCTTGCTAATCCACGTTCAGCAAGATAATGTAAAACGTATCGACAACAACGGGATATCCGAAAGTCAGGACTATGAGTTCTCACCAAACCCTAACGGCCCTGTGTATTACTACAAGCAAAAAGAACCTAATTGCCGCTGGGTTCAGATGTATATCAATCCTGAAACTGGTAGATTTAACAAAACAGATGCCGGGGGTTTATTTGTAGGTGAGCGTGACGAGTACTACGACTTTTCTTTTTAAGGAGGCAGTATGCATAAAGACAATGATCACATTTGGACATCGGCAGGTACCGATATCACCATTCGCTGGCGTGCCCTTGGCTGGGTGCCTGCCAGCGAGCTGGAAGAGTACAAGACAAAGTGGAAGTACTACCAAGAGCTTCCACTGCGTAAGCTGGACGACCTTGGACGTAAACAGTACGAAGAGGTTTTACGCCGGGCCAAAGTGTCGAGGATTAGATGAAGCCACATAGACATGCACAACTAATCAAAGCATGGGCTGATGGTGCTCAAATTGAATATTGGGATTTCAAGGGAGATTGGGTAGAAGTATCAAATCCTTGTTGGGAACTAGAAATGTATCGAATTAAACCTGAATCTAAACCATTTCAACGATCAATGATTTTGGAATTGGAATTGCTTTTAGAAAAAGATGGCCCATTGATGCGTATTGTTGATGCCAAAATTAGAAAATGAAATCAAATAAAAAAAACATTAGCCAAGAATCATTGGAAAATCTAGTAATTGCTCTTATGCAATGCCGGGACGAGGATGGATTGCTTTTGAATATCAATCCTGCCTTGGCATTCCAAGAGTGGCTAGTAAATATGTACCCTGAAACACTGAGAAACCATTGGTATGGCATCCATACCTACGAAACACCTGAGAGGAAACCGAATGACTGAAAAGAAGGAAATGAGCCAATTGCAACGTCAACTACTTGGGGGCGGTGGAGCTATCACATTGTTCACCCAGCAAGAGTTCGATGAGGCAATGGACGTTGAGCAGGGCAAGATCATGATGATCGCTATGCAAGCCGCTAAGAAGGCTGTGGAGCTGGAGCGTGAAGAGTGTGCAAAGGTAGCAGAAGCCATGGCGAATGATGAAGATGAAGGTGAAATTTGTACCGCTATCCGTGATGTTGCCAAAGCCATCCGTACTCGTTTAGACAATAAAAAGGAGGCTCAAAATGGGGTTCTCAAGACGGATTGATCCAGTAGCACGAATCAGAGAGCAGATTGATGTACAAGAAAAGGTAGAACGCCTTGGGATGAGTATTCCCTTGGAGTTCAAGAACGAGGACATGGAGAACTTGGCAATCTTTGCCCGGTGCTATGTATTCAGCGGACAACGTCTCAATGAATTCGTGGATGAGATCGTTAAAACAGCATACGAAGAGACTTTTAATTTACTAAAACGCAGAATGGCGGTGGAAGATGAAGCCTGAAGAGATGGCAAAGGTCAAAGAGATCCTAGAGAAGCTTGACCCTGTCATCCATAAGCACCTGACTAAGCTTATCGCCAATGAAGGCATCAGTGTGGCCTTAAGTGTCATTACGAACGTCTCTACGACCCTTTTAGCCACTGCTGTGCTCATTGTGGAGAAGCACGAAGGTAATCTTGACGACTTTATGGCTGTAACACTGGCAGAAACCAAGGCAAAGTACAACTTCGCCCATGCCACAGATAAGACCAGCAAACTTCTAAATAAGGTTATGGGGGTCAAATCAGAGACTTTTACATGCAATCCCATAAATCCAACAAAGCACTAGGGAAAACACCTAGATAAATAATTGTTGACACAAGAATCTAACTTTGAGTTATACTGTCACCACTGCAACGATGCAGGTTTATTTAGGAGAACCAAATGACTTTTAGAGATTATTCACACGTCGAGCACCCTGAAGCTTACGCTCAGGCTGTACGGGCCAACATCATTGGCAACGCCCAAAAGACTTGGCGTAAAAACACTCCCGATCATGCAGTGATCGAAGCCTTCATTAGCACTGGTCGTGACGTTGAAATCCATGGAGTTGTGTATTCAGACAACTTCGTAGGTAGCTTGGCTAAAGCTTTTGACACCTACGGCAAACTGACTGAAAAGCAATCTGCCGCTGTACTCAACATGATTGCTAAGGCTGACGAGCGTCGTGCCGCAATGACTAAAGCCATTGAAGAGCAAAAGGCCCGTAGTGCTCACTTAGGTGTAGAGAACGAGCGTGTACAGCTCAAGTTGCATGTGGACAAAGTAGTTGAAGTAGAAGTACAGAAGTTCTCCTACTATGACAGCTCTACCATGTACATCTACCTGATGCGTGATGAGGCTGGCAACCGTATCGTTTACAAGACCAAGGCAGTTCTTGGCCTGAGCGTTAAGGGCGATGACTTCAATCAGTTCTTCCCAGTATTGGAAAAGGCTGATATCGAGCTCAAAGCTACCATCAAGGCCCACGCAGAGTACAAGGGTGAGAAGCAAACCATTATTCAGCGTGCCAAAGTAACCCTAATCGAAACAAAAGAAACAGAAGAGGCGTGATGCCTCTAACTCAATGTTAGAATCTATTCACTGGAGAACAAAATGATGGACGAATTTAAAACAATGGCAGAGATCACAAACAAAGCTTTTGAGCAGGCCACAAGCCTCATGGCTTATTGTGATTACATCGCTGAATTGATTAGCAAAGAGATGAAGGCAGAAGACGACAAGTACATGCGTCTGCTTGGTAGCGTAAGCCGCCCCCAATACGACCTTGGCCCACAAGGCCAGTTCCAGTCAACCAAGAAGACCATCAACGTAGAAGACCGTTATGGCAAGAAATACAAAATCACAGTGGAGGAGGCATGAATGTCTACAAGGTACAGGAGGAGTCGATCCTCGATCGGATCATCATTGGTGCATTGTTTATTATCTCTGTGTTTGCCTTGGCTTTTGCTCCTGATGTGTTTATGGTCGAGCAAGTAACCTATGACTGCCGGATGGCATCTTACCCAACAGCAGTAGACGTGCCCCAGTCAGTTATTAGAGAATGTAGAAACCAACTTAAGGATCATCATGGCAACTAAAGCACCAGTAAAGAAAGCGGCAATCCTGACGGCAAAGCCTGCTGTTAAGAAACCAGCTAAGGCAGTGGAAAAAAAGTTTGACATGCCGCAGGAAGTATCTGACTGGATCGAGAGGGCCTCAAGCATCATGAAGAACCAAAAAGGGCAGATTGACGAGCTTAAGGCAGAAAATAAAGATCTCAAGTCATACCGGGCATGGGCAGAGAAGCGTATCTTGCAGATGGACATTGCAGATAGAGAGAACAACTAAAGACTATGGGGAAGGGCTGACACTATTCGGCACAGGCTATATGAAGCGACATGTATACAAAAAGACTGTCCTTCCCCACCCAATAAGGCATAAGAGAATGGCTAAGATAATTCCAGCAAAAGAAGTAGCCAAGGCAATAAACGACGATTGGAATGCATGGGTAGATGCTCGTAAAGCATTTTTAGGTGAACACCATATTTGGTGTAATTTCTTTTTGGATGAACCTGCTGAAACCTGTTCAATGTGCTCAGATCTTAAAAAGAATTACCCTATCAATAATCAGTCGGAAGATGAGCTTCTTGCCAAGCATTTTCCGCAAGTCAGAAAGGTTCAGAATGAACGCAAATGAACTAGCTGATGAGTTGGATAGCATTTCTTATGATTGCTCTCTTGAAGAATGGAGGGCATCGCCTATAGGTAATGCCGCCGCCATGCTTCGCCAGCTACAAACTGAGAATGAGTCTTTAAAAAAGTCATGCCTTGATGAGATATTCAAACGAACCTATGCTGACAGAGCCGCAGAAGTTATGTGCGAATATTGGATGGAATCACAATCTGAAATCAAAGCGTTGCTTAAGTTTATTGATGAGCGTGCCGAAACAGGTCAATTAATTATTTGGCAGTCAAAACAAAAATGAACAATATCCCACACATAGTAGACACAGGTGCCAGCGTCCAGCTCCCGGAACCAGCAGGATGGATGGGATATCAGGATGGCGAATTTATATGCTTTCTGATCAATCGTAAGAAAGTAAAGCGATTCATTGAGGCCACAGACAACAAAGGCGTAGTAGTGCCTGTTTACTTTCACCCAACAAGGGAAAACAAATGATTAATGAACCAGTAGCGTGGGCAGTATGGGAAGGAAACCCGCATGATGTATTTCTTTATAAAGAAGAAGCAGATGAACTGTGCCGTCTTAAAGGTGGTGATGCTAAATCTGTACCACTCTACACCCATCCAGCAAAAGAACTACACCTATCACTTCAAAAAAGTAAAGAAACAGGTGAACTACTAGCTGTTACTTATACAGATGATGAGCATAGGATTGTGGAAGTGTTATGGCAAAAACCACCAGCAAAGACACTAACAGATGCTGTAGTAAACGAATTGTGGGCAGAATCACAGGAAGATGGTATTGCTATGCAACAAGGTTTTACTACACAACAACATTATTTTGCTTATCTAATACTAAGAAAGGCACAGGAGATATGAACAGACATGAACTAGCAGATCGTTTGGAAGAGCTTTACATTGGCACGCACATCACTGAAGCCGCTAACCTTATACGTTATCAAGATGCCAAAATCAAAATGCTTGAAGCAGTCAATGCACGTTTAACAGAGCTAACTCAAAACCACATTGGAAATCTAACCAAAATCGCCGAGAACCTACATAAATGACTACCTTCACAACCGAAGACCGGAAACAAGCAGAGAAGAGATACACATGCTCAACATGTGCCTGTGAGTTCACAGAGGGAGAGGGAGGCACTAGTGGATACTTCGGATCCATCCCAGTATCATTTTGTCCATACTGCCTATCCTCTATACATGAGATGCTGGATCATCAATATGATTAGACAGAAAGAATTCCGGCTTGCTAAAAGACAATTCGCCGGAGTAACTGAATATCTCACTCAATGGAGATACGTCTACGCCGATACTAAGAAGGTATCTAAATGGTGGCAGATATGGTTACAGAACTATGAGATGGTCTATGAATACGGAGAGTGGGTAGACATGCCTGCTGTGGATATCACTTCACAAAGCCTGTAATAATCGATTACACTTCCTATCATCAATGCACTGAAAATATGTGTGAAAGGATAGAAGATGTATATGCAATTACAAACGATAGTAGTCACTAACATCCTGAATAAACAATTCAAAAATATTGGGGTGAGATATGACTACAGCTAAGAAAGGTGCTGGCAGACCAGCAGGAAGCCCCAACAAGAGCACAGGAGAGGCACGACAGGCCATAGCCCTATTCGTAGACTCGAACGCTCCTAGGCTCACTGAGTGGCTCGAAAGGGTTGCTGATGGTGTGAAGGATGAAGAGGGCAAATACGTTGTCCCACCTAACCCAGCCAAAGCATTCGACATGTTCCAAAGCGTGGTGGAATACCATGTGCCTAAACTAGCAAGGACTGAAATAGCCGGGGATCCCAATGCCCCAGTGAGAGTTGAGGGCCAGTTCGATATATTCGACGAGCTCTTGAAGCATTACTCTATGTCTAGGCAAGAAGGTCAATGAGCTCGATAGTCGAGCTATTAAAGAGCCCCGACATCAGGGATAGGTTTAGAAGCCTAGACCCTAGAGAGCAGATCACCTTCGAGTGGCGTGCTAAATGGAACAGTAAGGCCCACAAGTTCCAACTGGAACCTGCTGGCGACTGGAACATATGGCTTATGCTCGGTGGGCGAGGCTCAGGTAAGACACGCACCAGTGCTGAGACACTTGGCTACTGGGCCGCTAGTGAGCCCAATACTCGCTGGCTCGTATCCGCTCCGACTAGCTCGGACTTACGCAATACCTGCTTTGAAGGTGAGTCCGGCCTATTGGCTGTAATCCCTAAAGAGCTCGTGGTCGACTACAACAAATCCCTGCACCAGCTCAAGCTGTGGAATGGCTCCATCATTACTGGCGTGCCAGCGTCAGAGCCTGAGCGTCATCGTGGTGGTCAGTACCATGGAGCGTGGCTAGATGAGCTCGCCGCATGGGACTATTTGCAAGAGACGTGGGACATGATCCAGTTCTCTGTACGTCTGATCGGTAAGCGTGGCACCAAGATACTGTGCTCTACCACGCCCAAACCAAAACCATTGATCATGGATCTGCTCCACCGAGAAGGTGACGACGTAACAGTGACCAAGGCATCAACCTACGTCAACATCAAGAACCTCGCCCCATCCTTTCAGAAACAGATCCTCCAGTACGAGGGCACGAACCTAGGCCGCCAAGAGATCCACGCAGAGATCATCGACCCTGAAGAGGGAGGCATCGTCAAGCGTGAATGGTTCCGACTATGGCCTGATGGTAAGAAATTTCCCAAGTTCGAGTACGTCATCCAGTCATACGACTGTGCGACATCCGATAAGACCTACAACGATCCGACAGGCTCGATCACCATGGCGGTATTCAAACCATTGGATGGCGGCATGTCAGTACTAATCCTTGATTGCTGGCAGGAACACCTTCAATACCCTGACCTTCGACCCAAGGTGCTGGAAGAGTTCGAGGTCGTCTATGGTGAGGGCCGAGACCGTAAGCTGGTTGACATCGTACTAGTTGAGGACAAGTCAGCAGGCATCAGTCTTATACAAGACTTGCAACGTGCCCATCTGCCAGTCCATGCATATAACCCCGGCAGAGCTGACAAAGTCCAGCGGCTATCGATCGTGGCGAACATCATCAAAGCAGGCCGAGTGTGGGTGCCTGAGTCATCAGTACGCAGGGGATTTGTAAGAGACTGGGCCGAGGGCATGGTCAGTCAGATCTGCTCCTTCCCTGAAGGCACAGCTCATGACGAGTTCGTCGACTGCATCAGCCAAGGGCTCCGCTATCTGCGTGATGCCGGGTGGATCAGTATCGATGCACCACCAAGAGAAGAGATTGAACAAGAGGACATTTCTGATGCAGAGATCTACAATAGTCGTGGTAGAGAGAACCCTTATTCAGCATAGCAATACTAATTAAATTAGTAAGGGAAAACCCTAGGAAAGGATGAAGATGAGTGATGACTACATGTACTACAAAAAAGACCACGAGACGTACGAGCGAACGCTCTATCTCGATGGGGTTCGATGTACTGTCAGAAACAATAGCTTCGAGATCAGCGTCCAAACCAACACCGAAATTTGGGAACAACTCGCCGTCCAACAACTCAGAGAATGGATCAAGTGGAGAAAAGAGCAAGCGGAGTTGCGAGAGTCTCGGAGTGTGCCAAGGTGATGGGCGTTGCCCTAATTGCCCTCCCATAGCATAATTACACTATTACTCAAATTGGATACTATCGTGCCCGACAAGTTACCCCCACACATTCGTGCTCAGATCGAAGACTTCAAGCGTAAAGCCACGCACAACGAAGCACTGAGTAAAGAATACCGGGACAAGTACGATCGGACGCACACACCTAACCAACCGACCTATGAGCAATGGCTCAAGGACAACGGTAAGCAAAGAATGGCTAAAGGCGGCACCGCAGACCTAAAAGAGATGCGTGAATACATCCTCCAGCGTGAAGGCACCCATGGGGCAAAACGTCTAGAGCGTGCCGCTGATGAGATACCCAACCTTGAGAAGATGTATCACACTGATGCCCTAAAGAGTGCGTTTAGTGGTGACAACGCTAGAGCTGTAGCTACCATTAATCCCAAAGACTTTGAGAAGTACGCCATGCCACTTCCCATGAGTTTGGCTAATGACAAAGCTTATTTTAGAGATAACGCTCGTAATCCTACTATGCGTGAAGCATTTATGGCATCAGGTCTGACCAATGAACAATGGCACGAATTGAGCGATGTGCAAAAAATGGACGTGTTTAATGCATTCAGTAAGAAGCATTCTAAGATGCGTGTCAATCAGCCTATGGACTATGACCAGTACATCAAGCACTTGGCAAAGCTTAAGGGTGGATTCTCTGACGTGCCATTCCTGCAATTAAACAAGCAGGAGCAAGGATTGCCTATCACGCCCCACATCAGTGGGCATGAAGGCCGTCACCGTAGCCGAGCTCTCGCATCCAAAGGCGTAAATAAATCTTTGGTACAAGTCCACCCACGAGCTGAACTGCGTGAACCATTCCCTCGTCGTAGTCATGAGGAGTACATTGATGCATTGCGTAAAGAAATGGCAATGACTGGAAACATGGTTCGCCCTGAAGATGAAGACATCTATGGCTCAGGACAGATCAAGACAGTTAAACGCCCACCGATTCAATTGCCTGACCTCTATGCAGGAGGCGGCGACGTACAAGGAAAACCTATGAATACCCCAACACTGGCACAGATGCGTCATAGCATCAACACCCATGGCAATCCTGAAATCATGGACAACATTGGTATCAATGAAGCCATGGACATGGATCCCAAGATCTTTGTTAGTCCTAACCCACACGATTCAGGAGTTCCTGCAACAGGTGGCGTAGCTGATAGCCATGGCCTGCCAATTGGTGGAGTAGATACCAATAACATGCAACCCGGACAACAGTTAAACCCACAAGATCCTAGTCAACAGCAACAACCCGGTCAGGCACCACAAGCTGGACAGCCTCCAGCTCCCGGCGGTATGCCTACAGGTGCACCCGGTGGAATGCCAAGTGGCCCAACACCTCCTGAAGGCAATATGCTGTCTATGACTCCTCAAGGTCAGACCATGCAAGCTATGCAAGGTGACCAAGGCCAGCAACAACAGCAACAGCCACAGGGATTAGCAGAAGGTGGACAGCCTAAGCGTATGTTCAAAATCCAAACAGCTCATCAACATGAGGCGAGAAAAGAACCTGAGTTCACGCCCTATGAGCCAAAAGACATCAGCATTAAGAAATTGGCACGAGCATTCGATGAGGCAATAGCTCACCACAGGAGCCTGCCAAACGAAGAGCGGATCATGAATAGCTTCAATGCCGCACAGAAGCTGGGCAAGATTATTGGCGTGAACCCTAACGGAATGACTAAAGACTTGCTGGGTAAGAATGCCAAGTTGCTCAAGACCGAGCAAGGCAAAGTAGAAGAACTCAAGCTTCCTGATGGACGTGGCGTAGAGACTACTGGTTTGGCCTTGGCTCCAGCGTACGAAGAAGAAGGATTTACCACCTGCCCTAATTCAGCATCCTGTAAGAAAGAGTGCTTGGGTAAGACATCGGGCAACTATCATAAGCTGGGTGGCGGTGCTGACCTTTCCGAGTTCAAAGGCCCACGTTTGAACAGTCTAAAGAAGACTCAGGCGTTCTTGCATGACCCACATTCATTCGCAGTACGTCTACACGATGAGATCCAAGCCGCTAAAGAGATGGCTGGAGCAAACAACAATCACCTAGGCGTACGCTTAAACGTACTATCGGACATCAACCCACGAGTACACAAGTCTATTATCGAAGCACACCCTGACGTTACCTTCTATGACTACACCAAGAACAACACTAATCCGATAGCACCGAACCACCATTACACCTACTCTTCTACTGGTGTAAGCCAAGAAGGCGTAGAGAATCCAAACACCAACTGGAAGCAGATGCGTAAGCGTCTAACTGGTGGCGACAACGTAGCCATGGCATTTAGCCACAAGGGCCACATTCCTGAGACTGTTCATGATGAAGAAACAGGCCAAAAGTTCCGAGTAATCAATGGTGACACCCATGATTTCCGTCCGATGGATCTGCAACCGGAAGGGAAACATGGAGTTATTGTTGGTCTTAAGAACAAGAAAGCAACTGGTAGAATGAACGAGGCTCATATCGATTCACAGGGATTCTTTGTTCACCATGATCCTAAAGAAAAGATTGTGCTCAATAAGAGTGGTAAGCCGATCTATGCAAGAGATGCTAAAGGCAAGACCATTGCACAGAATAAAGAAGTACGGATCAAGCCACAGTATGAAGAAATGAAACTGGCTACTAATGATGATGGGGATAAAGTATGATCAAGAAGACTAAACTAGCCGTCGAAGACTTTTACCATCAGTTCCATGGTCATGAGCACCACAACGATCCGGGCACCTATAACAAACCTGAGTGGCATGAAGTAAAAGGACGTGGTAAGCATCGTGGTTTAGACCTGCGTGCCCTTCGCAATACCAAGATTAGGGGCACGAAGTTGGCACAGACTATCGAGCAAATGCGTCAAGAACTAATGAAGAGAGCTAAATAATGGCAGACGATATTAACATTGACGAACAAGATGATGGCTCTGCATTCGTTGACATGCCCAGCATGGATACTGAAGAGCAAGCTGATGGTTCAGCAATCATTGAGTTAGATGATGGCCCTGAATTCAATCCTGAGTTCTATGACAACTTAGCAGATACAGTCGATGCTGGTACATTGGGAGATCTAGTATTTCAATACATGGATCTATTGGAAAGCGATAAACAAGCTCGTGAACTAAGAGATAAGCAGTATGAAGAGGGTATTAAACGGACTGGTATGGGCAATGATGCCCCCGGAGGTGCGACCTTTATGGGTGCTTCTAAAGTCGTGCACCCTGCTATGGCTGAAGGATGCGTTGACTTCGCCGCACGAGCAATTAAAGAAATGTTCCCACCGGATGGCCCGGTCAAATCCAAGATCATTGGTAAGCAGGATGACCTCAAAGCGGCGGTAGCAGAACGCAAGGTCGACTACCTTAACTGGCAGATTACCGAGCAGATCGAAGAGTTCCGGGATGAGCAAGAACAGCTCCTGACTCAGCTACCACTAGGTGGCTCACAGTACTTCAAGCTTTGGTTTGATGAGGATAAGAAACGCCCATGCGTTGAGTTCTTGCCTATCGACCGAGTGATCCTGCCTTTTGCGGCAACAAATTTCTATACCGCTCAACGTGCGGCTGAAGTCCACGAGATTACTACCTATGAATTTGAGCGTCGTATCAGATCCGGTATGTATCGTGACATCAGCTACGCAAAAGCGACTGAGAATTTAGAAGAGGGCAAAGTAGCCCAAGCCAACAACAAGATTGAAGGCAAACAATACGAATCAAACAAAGATGGCCTGCGTAAGGTCTATCACATCTATACATGGTTGGAGCTAGACGACGATAAATCCACTAAAGGTAAAAACGCCCCTTACATCTTGATGATCGACGAGCTCGATAACGAGGTAGTGGGCTTGTACCGCAACTGGGAGGAGTCCGATGAGACCCGAACTAAGCTTGATTGGATTGTTGAATTTAAATTTATACCTTGGCGTGGTGCCTTTGCTATTGGGCTCCCTCATCTTATCGGTGGTCTTAGTGCCGCTCTTACTGGTTCATTGCGTGCTTTACTGGATAGTGCACACATTAATAATGCGGCTACGATGCTCAAGCTCAAAGGAGCAAAGATCAGTGGACAAAGCCAGCAAGTAGACGTTACACAAATCGTAGAAATCGAAGGTGCACCCGGCGTGCAGGACATTCGCCAAATTGCGATGCCTATGCCATTCAATCCACCTAGTCAGGTTCTATTTGAGCTCCTAGGCTTCTTGGATAAGGCTACAAGCTCCGTAGTAACCACTGCTGAAGAGAAGATAGCTGACATCTCTGCAAACGCTCCTGTGGGCACTACACAAGCTTTGATTGAGCAGGGCTCACAAGTTTACTCATCGATCCACGCCCGACTCCATGAGTCACAAGCAAGGGTTCTTAAAATCCTTTGCCGACTCAATCGCTGGCATTTTGATGACATGCAAAAAGGGGACATTGTCTCCGACTTGGATGTAACTCGTGAAGATTTCTCCAAGAACACAGATGTGGTTCCTGTCTCTGATCCGCATATATTCTCCGAGACTCAACGGATGGCACAGTCACAAGCTGTGCTCGCCTTGGCTGAGAAGCATCCTGATCAGTTTAAGATGGGCCCAGTAATTGCCCGGTTCCTAAAGCAGATGAAGATACCAAACATCAATGAGATTATGGTTGACACTCCTGCTCCGGAACAACGTACCTCGGCAGATGAGAATGCGGCATTACTGATTGGACAGCCTGCCTATGCTTATATCCAGCAGGATCATATTGCTCACATTCAGGATCACTTGCAGTTTGCGATGAACCCATTCATGGGCCAGTCACCATTTGCAGATCCATCCTATCTGAACAATCTGATCGAGCATCTCAAGCAACATATGACCCTTTGGTATCTCAACCGTTCCAATGGTTATGTGCAAGAAACCACCAAGAAGCCTGTGGACGATTACGAGAATCCAAACTACACACCAATCATCGACAAGCTGTACACGACTGTTGGTGCCCATGTGATGATGGACGTAACCGAAGTGATGGGTCAGTTTGCCCCATCGTTCCAAAAACTTATTCAAATGGCACAAGCCAAGAATGCACCTCCACAATTGCCACCTGATGCACAAGTGGTTAAGGACACTGCAACGGCTGAGACACAACGTAAGACTGCTAAAGATCAAGCTGATGCACAGATTGCACAGGCTAAGATCACAGCAGACGCACAAAAAGCCGCTCTTGATAATCAAACCAAGATTGAAATTAAGAACGCAGAATTGACGCATCAAACGATACAAAATATCGCTAATGCTCAACCGCAGGCCCAACCGCCTGCACCCCCAGTAGCACCAACCCCTCAACAAGGAGAACCAAATGGCAACATCGTCGGATAAAGAGCAGAAAGGCATTGACGTGCGTTACCACGCTCGTTTAGCCATGGGCGTTAAGCTCGATGGCACATCAATGCAACCTAAAGGTGGCAGTGAAGAATCAAAAGCAAAATCAGGTGGTCTTTCTCACGCAAGTAAGAAAAATAAATGATTGAGCAGTTGATTCACAGAGTTAAGATACGACAAGCAGAATTACAGTTGGCCCTAGCTTCAGGGTCACCTATAAACTGGGAATCGTATCAAAGACTTGTCGGTGAGTATCAAGGGCTCCAAAAAGCCATGGATATGATCGACGAAATGTTGGACGAAGAAAAGAATCAAGATTAACCCCCTGCACTGAAAAGTGCGTATATGCATCTGAAATATGATGTGAAAGGAAAACAATGAGTGAGCAACAACCTATTCCCACTATTGATGGGAATGACGGAACGCCTGATCCAACTGAGTTGGCTTGGGCCTTTCCTGATGTAAAGCCGGGACAGCGTCCTTTTGGCGGTCGAGTGATTATTCAACTGCGTCGTATTAAAAAAACCGCAGGCCGAATCATCATCGTAGATGAAACTAAAGAGAATGAGAAATGGAACAACATGATCGGTAAGGTCGTGGCTGTTGGCCCATTGGCATTCAAGAACAGAGACACTATGCAACCATGGGCTGAAGGCTCTTGGGCTGAAGTTGGTGACTATGTTCGTGTTCCTAGGTGGGGTGGTGATCGTTGGGAGCGTTTTGACCCAGCAGAAACTGACTCAGACTACAAAGAACCAGTTTTATTTATGACTATTAATGACCATGAACTGATTGCGGCAGTCACTGACGACCCGTTATCGTTCAAAGCCTACGTTTAAGGAGACCTAAATGGCTGATACAAATCAAACAGAATTAGCACTAGACGCAATAGAGGCAGATGATGGCTCTGCGGTAGTGGAAGTCGACCCAAAATTGCTAACTCCGGAAGAAAATACCGAGCAAAATGGGTTTGAGAGAGCAAAAGAAGGTGGAGAAGTCACAGATCCTGCTGACGAAGACCACGAAGACGACAATGAAGAGCTCAGAGCGGCTAAACGCAACCGTCGTCGTGCCAAAAAAGACTTGGTTCGCAAGACAAATCAAGAAAAAGACGCACGATTACAGATGCTTCAGCGTGAAAACGAAGAATTTAAGCGTCGTTTGAACCAATTGGAGCGTAGCACCAAGACCGAAGGGCTAATTCGTATCGATAAGAACATCGAAGACGCTCAAACTCGCTTGGAATACGCAAAAATGAAGATTGCCGAGGCCACACAGAACGGTGATGGTCAAGGAATGGTAGAAGCACAGACTTTGATGCAGAACGCATCAGAAGAAGTACGCCATTTAAACAATCTACGTTACCAAGCTGACAAAGAACTCAAGCAACGTCCTCAACAAAACAACCAACCTGCTGTAGATCCTGATGCCGCACGCTTGGCACAGCAATGGATGAGGAAAAACTCTTGGTATAACCCACAAAACAATGATGCCGATAGCCGTATTGCTAAACGTATCGATGATTTGATGGCGGCAACCAATTGGGATCCAGCAGATCCTGATTATTGGGAGGAATTAGATAGCCGTTTGCAAAAAGAATTACCTCATAGATATAATGGAAACAATGACGACGATTCCCGTAATGTCAGACGACCAAGGAATGTTGTGGGGAGTTCAGGAAGAGAAGCATCAGCCGCCTATGGGGGATCTAATCGCTCCCAGTTCGTACTATCGCCTGATAGGGTGAGAGCTATGAAGGATGCTGGAGCTTGGGAAAATCCTGAACGTAAAGCTAAGATGATTAAGCAATTTATTGCTTATGATCGTGCAAATCGAAACAACTAATCTAAGGGGAATACATTATGGAATCACGTTTAAAAAAATCTTTGAATGCTGGTGGTCGCCAAGACCGTTCAAATGGGGAAGCAAGCCACACAGCACCCGAAGAGAAGTTCATTTCAACGCAGGAACGTAAAAATATGTGGAGCGAGGAATGGACGCAATCAGCATTGCCCAAACTACCCAGTATGGACGGGTGGCATCTTTGCTGGCTCTCAACAACCAACAGTTATGATTCAATCGATAAGCGGATTCGCTTAGGGTACGTTCCAGTTAAGTCTGAAGAGTTACCCGGCTATGAAGATTACCGAGTGAAGTCAGGTGAACATGTTGGATATATCTCATGTAACGAGATGTTACTGTTCAAGTTACCAATGGAAATTTTCCAAGAGGTCATGACTCATATGCATCACGATAAACCTCGTGAAGAAGCAGATAAGATCAAAGTCCAGTTGGAAAGCCTCCAAGGTCGTGACAGTCACGGTCGTTCATTAGTTAGCGTTGAAGGCGAAGGTATGGGTTCTATTGATCAGCAACCAACCAAATTGCCTGTATTTTCAGGCTAACTTTTAGGAGAATTGATATGTCAGCAACTTCAGCTCCGTTTGGCTTGCGTCCTGCGTTCCATCCCTCCGGTTTGGATCGTGCTCAGGCGTTAGCTGGCGGCATTACATCGGGTTATGCAACCCAAATTCTTAAGGGCCAACCAGTTGCTTATTCAGCTTCTGCTGGTGTTATCGTTCCTGTTACTGCTAACAGCACCAATGCCGCATGGTCAGGTGCTTTCGCAGGTGTACAGTGGACTGATACTACTGGACGTGCTCGTGTGTCTAACTATTGGCCTGCAAACACTGCTTACACAGCAGGTACTTGCACAGCTTACTTCTACAACGACAACAACATCGTTTATGAAATCCAAGCTGATGCTTCAATGGCTCAGACCACAATTGGTAACGAATATTTGTTCACCAATGTGACCAATGGTTCATCTACTACAGGTTTGTCACAAGCAACTTTAGGTGCTTCGACTGCTGTTGGTAATGCAACTCAAGGTCAAATGCGTGTTGTTGACTTAGCACCATATGTCGACAATGCATGGGGCGATTCATACACAATTGTACGAGTCGTAAACAGTAACTCACAAATGTTCGGTGCCTTCACCGCTTTTGCTTAATCTAGGGAGCTAAATCATGGCCGCACCGATGAGAAGTACGGACTTCCGATCAATCGTTGAACCAATCCTCAACGAATGTTTCGATGGAGTTTATGACCAACGTGCAGACGAATGGAGCCGAGTATTCCGTGAGGAAGACGGTATTCCACGCAACTACCACGAAGAACCAGTCCTTTATGGATTTGGAGCCGCTCCACAATTGCCTGACGGTACACCTGTTACCTATCAGCAAGGTGGCGTATTGTTCCTCAAGCGTTACCTATACAAAGTGTATGGCCTTGCCTTCGCTTTGACTAAGGTATTGGTTGAAGACGGCGACCATATTCGTATCGGTCAAGTATATGCACGTCACTTGGCACAATCCTTGGTGGAAACCAAAGAATTGTTAGCCGCTAACGTGTTAAATACAGCTTTCAACTCTGCCTATCCGGGCGGCGATGGCGTGTCTTTGATTAACACTGCACACCCAATCGTAAACGGTACATTCAGCAACCAGTTAGCTACAGCCGCTGTTCTGTCACAAACATCTTTAGAACAGATGTTGATTCAGATCCGTCAAGCAGTAGACAACAACGGTAAGCGTATTCGTTTGGTTCCACGTCAATTGATCGTGGCTCCGGGCAATATCTTCCAAGCTGAAGTATTGTTGAAATCTGTATTGCGTACTGGTAACGCAAACAACGACATCAACCCAATCAAGTCTATTGGCTTGCTTGACGAAGGTGCCGCTGTATTGTCACGTTTGACATCAGCAACTGCTTGGTGGGTTCAAACCGATGCTCCTGAAGGCTTTAAGCTTCTGATGCGTCGTCGTTTGGAGAAAACCATGGAAGGTGATTTCGAGACTGACACAATGCGTTACAAGGCTACTGAGCGTTACGATTTGGGCTTTACTGACCCACGTTGTGCGTACGGTACACCCGGTATCTAAAGTTGTATGGGTCGGCGTAAAAACCGACCCTTTTTAAAATTTATTTATGTCAAGCTTTTCAAGGAGAAGACAAAATGCCACAATTCGGTGATGATTTATTCTTAGGTGGAAATAGCGGTCAGACCTATATGGGTACTGGGCCACAATCAGCTACTTCCGTTTTTACAGGTTCTATTACAACTACAACTTTGACTGTTAATGCTTTGTTGTCAGGCGACCCATTGGTTGTCGGTCAATACATTACTGGCTCAGGCGTAACAGCTAATACATACATTACAGCTTCATTAGGTCAAAATTCTAGTGGACTCAACACATACACATTATCTGCTTCTACTACATCAGTAAGTTCAGTAACTATGTATGCCGCTGGTAATGCATTGTTAGGAGATCCATCCCCAATGTCTTTAGGTGTTGGCCCATTAGGTCGTATCTATATTTGGGACACAATTCCACAAACATTGCAAACAGCAAACGTAGCCGCTTCTCAAGCTCCAGCCGCATCAGGTTCGTTGACTTTGACAGCAGGTACATCTGCTAAGTCCATCGTTCGTCAAGATGGCACAACTGTTATCCAGTTGGACGTACCTCGTGCATTGCAAGTTAACTCTTCAACCACTGCTCGTACATTCACAGTAAGCGGTTGGGATTACTATGGTCAGCCAATGACTGAAAGCATCGTTGTTGCTACTGCAGGCACACCTAAGTTTGGTAAAAAAGCTTGGTATCAAATCTCAAGCGTTACCATTTCAGGTTCTGCAACAGCCGTAACTGTTGGTACTACCGACATTTTAGGTTCTCCAGTTCGTATTATTGATGGTGGATACATCATTGATCCGGGTTGGGCTGGTGCATTAGCTCCTGATACTGGAACATTCGTAGCCGCAGATACAACCAATCCTGCTACAAGCACAACTGGTGACGTTCGTGGTACTTACCAACCATCTTCAGCAACCAACGGTTCAAGCCGCTTAGTTATGTCGATTGCAGTTCCAGCTATCGCTGTAGGCCCTAATGCAACACGCACTGGTGCTCTTGGCGTAACCCAAGCTTAATAGGAGACAAAAATGTCTGAATTTAAACCAATGGTAAAGATGTACACCGATGAGCCTTCAGTATCTTTGAAACTCAAAAAAGGTGGTAAGGTCAAAGCCAAGCATCACAAAGAAGGTGGTGAGCATCATGGTCATAAGAGCATGGAGCATCACGCTATGGGTGGTATGCATCACGCTTTTGAATCAGAGCATGGCAAAGCCCCTAAAAAGCCTTCAATGATGGAGCGTATGAAGGCAATGAACCCTAATCAGTACAAAAAGGGTGGCAAAGTTGCTCATAAGGTTATGGGTGGCGGTATGCCAATGGCTAATCCAGCAATGGATCCGGGTCGTGCTCCTATGACTCCAATGGGCCCTAAAGCAATTGGTGCAATGAATCCTATGCAACGTAATGCTCGTGCAATGGCTGTTCGCAAAGCACTTACAGGCATGAAAAAAGGTGGATCTGCTGACCATAAGATGATTGAGAAGCTTGAAAAAGAACTCCATCACCATGAGTCATTACCAATGTCTAAAGCCCATCACAAGGCTTCCGGCGGTGCTATCGATCGTGATGAAACTCGTACAACTATTGAAAAAGGCGTTAAGAAATTTGCCAAGACTAAAGTAGATGACGGTGATCATAAAGATCGTGCACATGGCACAGGAATGATTAAAGAAGGTCGTCCGGGTGGTTATGCCCATGGTGGTAAAGTTCATCGTATTTCAGGTCATCCTGAAGGTTCACATGAGCATCACAAAGCTATGGCTAAACATCACAAGAAAATGTGTGATGAAACTGGCTCTGCACACCATGCTCGCAAGTGCGAAGAGCACAAGCATATGGCTAAGATGTGCAAAGGTGGTAGCTATGCCAAAGGTGGTACAACTGGTGATCGCACTCCTGCTGATACTCATGAGTCATATAACAAGGGTAAAACCAAGTTTGGTGGCACTATTGAGGACAACGAGCACGATTATGAAGATACTCAGATGCATTCTGCTAAACCTGATCGTGGACAAAAATCCACAGGTGGTGTAGCAATGAGTAATGCTGGTGGCTTCAAGCATGGCGGCAAAATGCATCACAAAGCAACAGGTGGTGCAATTCCAGCGGCTACTGAGAAAAACAAGAGGGAAGGTCATTTTAAGCATGATGCTGTAGAAGGCGGCGATTGGGAAAATCGTGCGGCTGATACAGCGACCGCTGGCGTTAAAAACACACGCACTGGAGAAGTAAAAGAATCCAATGCTGGTGGTTTTAAGCGTGGAGGTCATGCTTCAAAAAAGCACTACGCCACGGGCGGTAATGTTGTCGATGATGGTAAGGCAGTAAAAATGCCTCGTCATTTCGTCAGCCGTCCCGTGGCTAATAGCCTTCAGTCCGGTACTTTCAAGACTGGTGGTGGAGTAAAAAAGCTCGCTAAGGGTGGTCGTGCGGAGAAGGAGGAAAAACCCAACCTCCGGTTAATTTCTACGCACACAGGCCCTAAAGGCCATGTAGCAAAGGTTTATAAAGACAAGGATTGGGGTGAGCATCGTGTTCGGTTTTATAGTCCTGAAGGAAAGCATTTTCCTGATTCCGACTATCACACCGATGATAAAGAAGATGCTCACGATACAGCCAAGTTTGCATTAAACCGTTACAAACATGGTGGAAAGGCAAAGCGTTATGCTGATGGTGACTCAGTTGTTGATGATGCTCAAACAAGAGCAAACAACAAGGCATATGCCAACTGGGAGAAAAGTCAGAGAGAAGAGAACGAAGCAGATGCCAACATCATTCCAAACATGGTTAAACGTGGAGTGAGTGCTGTTAAAGGTTTGTTTGGTTCAAAGGCTCCTGAAAGCGTGACAAAGACTGAGAAATCAGTAACAGTTACGCCAGCTAAAAGACGTGGCGGCTCAATGAAGAGGTAATTAAGTCGGGGGGCTTCGGCTCCCCACTTTTAAAGGATAAATTATGAGTAATGGAATTGTTTCATCAGTTACCCGTGGTGGTGCATATGAGCCATTTGATCTTCAAGTAGCTCGTGGTCAAATTTTAGGTCACAGTATTGTTAGCGTGTTTGGATATAACGGCAACATTACATCGTCAACTGCACCAACAACTGCACCTATTCCAATGTGGGAAAACGCAACTGCGTATACATTTCCGACATCTGCGGCAACTTTGACAGTTGTAAGTTCATCAGCATCTGACAATACTTCAGCATCTATTTTGATTAGTGGTTTAGATGCAAGCTATAACCCTCTTTCAGAAACATTGTTCTTGAATGGAACAGCCGCTGTAACTTCTGTAAATAGTTACTACAGAGTTAATAGTGTATTTATGGTATCTGCTGGTACAAGCCAAGTTACCAATGTAGGAACAATTACGTTTAAACAAGGTACAAATATTGTTGCCCAAATCAACCCTAAAGTTGGTAAAAATCAAGCAAGTATTTATTCTGTTCCTGCTGGATACACATTCTATTTAAATGAAGTAGAAGTTAATTCAGACAATACATTGGGTAGTGGTAATGGCATGTATTACAACGTACAGCAAACTGTAAATGGCGTGCAATACAATGTATTGACACAAGGTTTTAGCTCTGTTTATATAATCGATAGATCATCTGCACCATTTCCTTACCCACAAAAATCAGATATTCAATGGCAAATTGCTACAACTAGCTCAACAGCTATTTTGTCCGGAGCAATTATTATTGGTAAATTGATTCAGAACAACAACAATACAACTGGCGTAGGCACTTAATCATGCCAAGCAAATCCAAAGCTCAACATAATTTGATGGAAGCCGCCGCTCACACCAAGGGTGGATATGGTGGCGTACCTCAAAAAGTTGGTAAAGAATTTGCACAAGCAGATGAAGAAAAGAAGTTTAAAAGTGGCGGTTTGTATGAAAACATCCACCGAAAACAAGAAAGGATTAAACGTGAAAAAGCTAAAGGATTACCTGTTGAGCATATGCGTAAACCCGGTTCAAAGGGTGCTCCAACTAAAGACGCTTTTGTCCAATCTGCTAAAACAGCTAAGAAAAAAGTAGGCGGCTGTGTATGGTAAGCCCTATAAGCAAAACCACTAAAGGCAAAAAACGTCATTACCTTAGCACCAAAGAAGGTGCTGGTATGACCGAAGCTGGTCGTAAAGCTTACAATGCTAAAACTGGCAGTCATCTCAAAGCTCCACAACCCGAAGGGGGGTCGAGAAAAGACTCATTTTGTGCAAGAATGAGTGGAGTAGTAAAACATGCAAGTGGTGATGCACCAAGGGCGAAAGCCTCATTAAAACGCTGGAAATGCCCCGGCTGGTAAGGAGAAAATAATGCCAACAAACGGTGATGATTTATTAAAAAAAATTCAAGATTTAAGAAAATCAGGTAAAGATTTAGATTCCGGTTTCTATCGTGATGTATCTCCACAGCCTAATGAAGCATTAAATAAAGCAATTGGTGCTCCTAAAGGCACAATTATGAAGCCAGTACCTATGCCTTCTTATGAACCTGATCCAAATGAAATGGTTGATTTTCCCGGTATTGGAAAAGTGCGTCGTGGAAACATTAAAGGTTTGAAACAAGGTGGAAAAATTAGCTTAGACCATTGCAAGGTAAATACTGCTGAAAGCAAAAACTCTAAACACAAAAATTGCTGGTGAGGTAACCAATGGCTTACAGCGGAACGGTAGGACAGACTGTAGTTACAGTACAGAATTTTATTGATCAAGGTGCCCGTTTAGCTGGCAAGCTTGCGGAAGAGCTCACTGTTGAACAAGTGCAGGGCTCCAAGCAAGCTTTGTTTTTTGTTTTAAGCAACCTAATTAACCAAGGTATTAACTATTGGGCAATCAATAAACAGGTCTATGGCCTGATTCCTGACCAATATGAGTATTTACTACCAGTAGGTGGCGTTGACGTATTGAACGCCCTTTATCGCACGATGACACGCCCTTCAGGAGCGTATTCATCCAGTGCAGGGGGAACGGTGTCAAACATCTATGACAACAATACTCAAACCTATTGCCAACAAACATCCCCAAACGGATATTTTTCTGTCAATTACGGTACTAATAACTCACAGTACATTGGCTCCATTGGATTTATGCCATATATCGCTGGTGGCGGTTCTTCCACATGGAACTATTACCTACAGTACTCCTACGATGGAACCAATTGGGTAAACCTGTATACAGGCACCAACGTAGCTGTGACTGATGGACAGTGGATTTGGCAAGATATTGATCCGGGTGCAACTGCTCAGTACTACAGAATGCAGGCGTTTAATGGCACAACTTTGGCCTTGCGTGAGCTCTACTTTGGCGATAATTCAACCGAAGTGACCATGTCTCGCCTTAATCGTGATGACTATACAAACCTGCCAAACAAGAATTTCAATGCCAATCAGCCTTATCAATATTGGTTAAACCGCACAATTCCACAGGCAAAAATCACTTTATGGCCTGCTCCATCTAATGCGTTTGTACAAATGACTATTTGGTATTCACGCCAAATCATGGACGTAGGTGATTTGAATGGTCAATTGGAGATCCCACAGCGTTGGAATCAGGCTATTCAATTCCTATTGGCCCATCAGATGAGCATGATTTTGCCTGCTGTTGAGCTGACTAGAATTCAGTATTTGGACACACAAGCCCAGCTATATTTCACTATGGCTGAAAACGAAGAGCGTGATAAGTCTCCGATTTACTTTGCTCCTAACATTTCTGTGTACACAAGATAATGCCTAAATGGTTAAACACAACTGGCAACGCAGTAATAGCAATCTTCATTTGCGATCGATGCAAGATGAAGAGGGCCATTACTGAGGCCATGCCTGACCCCAATTTTCCGGGTCTAAAAGTGTGTCAACAGGGATGTGCGGATCAGAAAGACCCTTACAGACTACCTGCTCGTAAAACTGAGCGTATCAATTTACAATATCCAAGACCTGACCTCAGTGTTGCGGCAGATGATGCTGGATTAGTAATTGGCCCTAACGATACAAGCATACCGGGCGGTAATCCAAGCGAATTCTATATCAGCACTGAAAACGGGACTGCGGTACCACAGCAAGATGGCAATACAGACATAATTTCACCAAGCCCTAATTCACCGACGAGCCAATAATATGAGTGGACAAGTAACGATAACCCAATTACCAGTCGCTGGTGCTCTAACAGGTACTGAAGGCGTTCCAATCGTTCAAAATGGCGTAACGGTACAAACTACTACGGGTGCTATTGCTGGTGCTGGTGCTCTTAACTATCCATTTTTGACAGTAGGATCTACTGCTGGTCTAACTCAGGCACGCTACATTGCCACAGGTTCAGGTTTAACTGTTACCGATAACGGGGCAGGAAATAGCCTACAAATCAACTTAATCGGTGCCGCACTGTCATTGGATAATGCAGGCACTGGAATAATCGTCAAAACAGGCTCTACAACGGTCACCAATCGACTTTTAACAGTAGGTGCAGGCATGACTATTGCCAATGCCGATGCGATCGCTGGTAACCCTTTAATTGGCTTGAATACTAATCTACAGAACTTGGCAAGCTTGTCAGGCACTGGTATTTTGGCTATCAATGGAAGCACTTTTTCCCCATTCACATTACAGGGAACTACTAATCAGATTAGTATTGCCAACGGAAATGCGGCTAGTGGATCACCTACGATTAGCATTGTTTCCAATCCAATTTTGCCCGGCAATGGCGGCGTTCAAGTCCCATCAGGATCTACATTACAAAGATTAGCTGTCAATGGCGTAGTTCGCTATAACACCGATACAGCTAGATTTGAGTTTTATGAAGGCAGTTCTTGGGCAACCATAGGTACTGGAGATGGTACTGTCACCAGCGTACAGGGAACAGTCAATCAAATTGCAGTCGCTAACAGTACAACTACTCCAGTTGTCAGCATTGCTCCAAACCCAACATTGCCCGGTACAAACTTTGTTCAGTTGCCTATTGGTACAACTGCACAGCGTGGCACACCATCATATGGTGCTTTCCGATACAACACTGATACTGGGGCCCTAGAGGTTTATACCAATCTAGGATGGAATACCGTATCTGCTGGTACAGGTGTTGTGACATTTAGTGCAGGCACTACTGGATTGACACCTAATACGCCTACAGCAGGCGGTATTGTTTTGGGTGGCATCGTAAACCCAGCGACTGGCGGTACTGGAGTTAACAACGGCACAAACACAATTACTGTTGCTGGAAACTTTGCAACTTCAGGGGCATACGCATTAACCCTAACAGCAACTGGTGCAACTAACGTCACAGTGCCTACAACTGGCACTTTAGCGACTTTGGGAGGGGTAGAAACCCTTACTAATAAGTCAATGTCGGGTTCTGCCAATACATTCACAAACATTCCAAATAGTGCCCTGACAAACAATTCAGTGACCTATAACGGCGTGACTGTGGCTCTCGGTGCATCAGGAACAATCACTGCGGTAAATCCTTATGCATTGACTATTGGAACTGGTTTAAGCGGAACTTCATACAATGGATCTGCCGCAGTAACTATTGCCAATACTGGTGTATTAAGCTTCTCAGCAGGCACAACTGGACTTACACCTAACACAGCGACGACTGGTGCCATTACTTTGGCTGGTACTTTGGCTATCGCCAATGGTGGTACTGGACTCACAGCAACACCTTCCAACGGTCAAATTGACATTGGTAATGGCACAGGATTTACTCGTACAACAATTACTGCTGGTACTGGTATCACTATTACCAATGGTTCAGGAAGCATTACTCCATCGATTACAGCAACTGGTGTAACCGCAGGAACTTATGGTTCTTCAGCAGTTATTCCAGTTATTGCAGTTAACGCTCAAGGTCAAATCACCTCGATCAGCACACAAGCGACTAATGCTCCTGCCTATCAAGGCACATGGAACGCCAATACAAACAGTCCTACTTTGACATCTAGCGTCGGTACAGCAGGCTACTACTATGTGGTAACGACTGCAGGTAACACGACTTTGAATGGTGTTTCAGGTTGGAACGTAGGTGATTGGGCCATCTTCAGTAACGGTGCATGGCAAAAGATCCCCGGTTCTACCACTGAGTCATTCACAAATCTGATCACTACTAACTTGCAAGTTGGCGGTTTGACTGGATTCGTATACGCAAATAACACCACTGGATATGCTACTGCGGCAACAACAGCTCAATTGTTGAGCCTGTTGGGCACGACTCCAGTAGCTAACGGCGGTACAGGATTGACTAGCTTGACTGCTGGATCATTGGTATATGGCAACGGTACATCTGCTTACAACACCCTTGCAATTGGTACTAGCGGTCAGATTCTGACATCTACTGGTACAGCTCCTCAGTGGTCAACATTGAGTGGCGTGGCTGTGACTACATTCAGCGGCGGCACAACTGGTTTGACTCCATCGACTGCGACTTCAGGTGCGATTACTCTTGGCGGCACATTAGCCATTGCAAACGGCGGTACAGGTCAGACTTCATTTACTGCTGGATATGTCCACTACGGATCATTTAGCACAAGCGCAAACCTTCAATTTGACGGCACAAATCTTGGTATTGGAGTCGCCCCTGTAAGCTCTAAAGGTCAATTGCAAGTTGGCAATATTGGCTATACAGACACTGGCATTTTGGCTGGATTTGCATCTAGTGTTGCTGGATACAATCAAATCATTCTGCAGAACACAAATTCCGGTTCTACTGCTTCGACAAACTTTAACGTCTCGAACAATAACGGTACTGCAACTACAAACTTTGGTGAGTTTGGTATCAACTCATCAGGATTTACTGGAACTGGTGCGTTTAGTACAGCAGGAAACGTCTACCTAGCCGCCGCAACAACAGATTTGGCAATTGGTACATATGGATCTAACGCAATACATTTTGTAGTAAACAGCGGAGCAACTGACGCAATGACTATCCCAGCGAGTGGCCCAATTGTGGCACCCGTCGGCATTGCTGGCGGTGCATTCTGATGGCAAAATACATGAAAGTTAAAAGGACTTAAAAATGGCACAAAGCGGATATACACCCATTCTGATCTACGGTAGTGGTACAGCTACGAATGTACCATTAGCGGCTAATTTGACTAGCTCTGCTTCAGGAACAGAGCTTGCTCTTAACTATGCTGATGGAAAGCTTTTTTATAAAGATTCAGGTGGTGTAGTTCAAGTATTGGCGACAAAAGGAGCCGCTCAAAATTCCATCAGTTTTGGAACAACAGGCTTAACTCCTAATACAGCTACGCAAGGTGCTGTGACTGTTGCAGGCACATTGATTACATCTAATGGTGGAACTGGTCTTTCGTCATATACAGCAGGTGATTTGCCTTACTATGCGTCAGGTACTGCACTTAGCAAACTTGGAATTGGAACAAATGGTCAGATTCTTACTTCTACAGGTACCGCACCTCAATGGACAACTTTGTCAGGAGTTGCAGTAACCACATTCAGTGCTGGAACAACTGGTTTAACCCCATCTTCTGCAACAAGCGGAGCAATTACCCTTGCTGGTACATTAAATGTAGCTAACGGCGGTACAGGTCTTAATTCATTGACCGCTGGTTATATTCCTTACGGAAATGGAACAAGTGCATTTAGCTCTAGTTCAAATTTGTATTTTAATGGCAGTTATTTAGGTATTGGAACTAGCAGTCCATCTTATCCATTAACAGTAAATGGAACAACTTTTACAACTGGAATAACCATTTCAACTGGTGGCGGTACAAATAGTGCCAATACAGTAAATATTGATACCGATGGTGCTGGTACTGCTCGTTATTATTCTCATGGTGGTAATACAACGACAGTGGGTTCTCATTCTTGGCATTTAGTGTCTTCCAATGGTTCTGTTGATACTACAGCCATGTCACTTAACTATAGTGGTAATTTGTTGGTTGGTACTACAGATAATAATGCAAATGGAAGAGGCGCTGCTACAAGAGCAGTAATTGCATCCCCATCTAGCGGTGGTGGAGATACATTAGGTCTTTTGCAAGTATCTAATTCAGCGTTTAATATTTCCAGCCTTGTAAATACTACAAGTGGAACTAGATACCACATAGGGTTTAGTGATGGCACAACATGGGTAGAGCGAGGAACAATCTCTACCAATGGAACAGGTACTTCTTATAACACCACTTCTGATTATCGTTTAAAAGAAAATGTAGCACCAATGTCAGGTGCATTAGCAAAAGTGGCTGCATTAAAACCAGTTACATATACTTGGAAAGAAACAGGCACAAATGGTGAAGGTTTTATTGCTCACGAATTAGCCGAAATTTGCCGTGATGCTGTTGTTGGTGAAAAAGATGGAGTTAAAGAAGATGGAACTCCGCAATATCAACAAATTGATACTTCATTCTTAGTGGCTACATTGACTTGCGCTATCCAAGAACAACAAGCCCTTATAGAATCATTAACCACTCGCCTTACTGCATTGGAAAACAAATGAATACTTACACTTGGAATATCGTTAATTTAGACCGCAATACTTCTGACGGTTTCGTAATCACAGCGCATTATGTTGTATCAGCTACAGATGGTGATTACACGGCTTCTACCTATGGCATAGTAAGCTACACACAAGAAGAGAAGGCTTACAAGCCTTATGCTGATTTGACACAAGCTGAAGTTATTGGCTGGGTACAGGAGTCACTTGGTCAAGACACAGTAGAGGCGAGTTTGACTGCACAGATTGAAGCGTTAAAGAATCCAGTACAAGAGACTGGATTGCCTTGGGCTACACAGCAAGCACCAGCTCAGGCATAATATTTAAAGGGAAGCCACCACCCTAATTTGGTGGCAACTTCATGGAGATTAAAAAATGGATGGTATCAAACTATCAACTGATCTAGTAAACGCAATCCTGCAATATTTGGG
>Ga0208741_10000033_pt1 | contig 79691 bp, 72 predicted proteins | sample CryBogCBE03Jun09_FD_184576 | JGI IMG/M metagenome (GOLD analysis project Ga0208741, IMG submission 184576) | Freshwater microbial communities from Crystal Bog, Wisconsin, USA - CBE03Jun09 (SPAdes) | ecosystem: Environmental > Aquatic > Freshwater > Lake | place: Crystal Bog, Wisconsin, USA...
CAGGAGCAGGCAGCGGGGGAGATTACAATCAGAGACCTGCGCAGTGCTGATTTTGAACAGACGCAGCAACGCGTGCAAGCGAGTGACATCCTTGCCGTAATACGAGAACGACTAGGTAAGTGATCCCCATGACTGAAAATTTTGAAGCAACGAGCCTGCGTGACCTCCTGTGTGGGTCGGTCAATGAGTCAATGATTGGTGAGCGTCGCAGCGTCTGCGGATGGGTCGCGAAGCGACGCGAGCACGGCGAACACCTGGCGTTCGTTGACGTTCGCGACCGCTCTGGCGTGGTCCAGTGTGTCGTCGACGGTTCCGTCGACGTGCGCAGCGAGTACGTGGTGCGGGTCACCGGTACCGTGCGTCAGCGTCCCGAGGGGACGCTCAACGACAAGCTGGCGACCGGCGCTGTGGAGCTCACCGACTGCGTGGTGGAGGTGCTGAGCGCTGCCGAACCACCACCCTTCCAGATTGACGACCGCTCCGATGTTGACGAGCTCGTTCGGCTGCGCTACCGCTATATCGATATTCGTCGCGAGAACATGCAAAAGAACCTCCGACTGCGCGCCGCCATCAACGCCACGCTGCGGCGGTCAATGGACCGCCAGGGATTCTGCGAAGTCGAGACGCCACTGCTCTGGGCCCCCACACCCGAAGGCGCTCGCGAATTCGTAGTGCCGTCGCGTTTGCACCCGGGCGACTTCTACGTGTTGCCACAGAGCCCCCAGATTGCCAAGCAGTTGTTGATGGTGGGCGGATTTGACCGCTACTACCAAATCGCTCGTTGCTTGCGCGATGAGGACCTTCGTGCCGACCGACAGTTTGAATTCACTCAGATGGACATCGAGGCGAGTTTTGTCACGCAGGAAGACATCTTTGCCTTCGTTTCCGAAGCCGTCCTCGACGCCGCCGAGATGGCCACGGGCGAACGTCCGGGCACCATTGGTCGTATGACCTGGGCTGACGCCCTTGACCTCTACGGTACTGACAAGCCCGACCTTCGCTTCGGTATGGTGCTCCAGAATCTCTCGGAGGCGTTCGCGACCACTGAGGTCAAGGCTTTTGGTGCCCCGGTGGTCAAGGCGATCCGCGTCCCCGGCGGGGCGGAGTTCTCGCGATCCAAGCTCGATGCGCTGACCGAGCAGGCGAAGGGCCTTGGCGCCAAGGGCCTGGCGTGGTTCCGCGTGACCCCCGAAGGTCTCGACTCGCCCCTCGTTCGCTTCTTGAACGACGCCGAACAGGCTGCCATTCGGGGCGTGGACAACGCCGCTGAGGGTGACTTGATCCTGGTGGTGGCTGACGAGTACGAACTGGCCTGCAAGGTCCTGGGGGCGCTGCGCCTGACGCTGGGCGCTCCGCCCGTGTCAGCCGGACCACACCACTACGTCTGGATTACGGACTTCCCGATGTTCGAGGGTGTCGACGACGACGGCAACCTGCAGGCCGCCCACCACCCCTTCACGATGCCCAACCTCGAGGACCTTGACTTGATTGCCACCGACCCCCTCAAGGTGCGTTCCCAGTCCTACGACCTGGTCCTCAACGGATGGGAACTGGGGTCTGGTTCAGTGCGCATCCACCGAGGTGATATTCAGGCAATGATTTTCTCAGCCCTCGGCATCAGCGATGAAGAGGCCGAAAGCCGCTTCGGTTTCTTGCTGGGAGCCTTCAAATACGGTGCCCCACCACACGCTGGCTTCGCCTTCGGTATCGACCGACTCACGGCCATCTTCGCGGGTGAGGACAATATTCGTGAAGTGATTGCCTTCCCGAAGACCCAGTCCGGTGCTGACGTGATGACCGGTGCGCCCAAGGAGATCACGGCGCGACAGCTGCGTGACCTTCGCCTCAAAGCACCGACCAAGGGATAGCGACGTCACTCTTCGACGCTTCCGCGGCCGAGCGCCTTCGCGACACGGCGCCGTTGGCTCAGGTGCTTCGTCCACGTTCACTTGATGAGGTCGTTGGTCAAGAGCATCTCGTAGGCCCGGGGGCGCCGCTTCGCCGTCTGGTCGAGGCGCAACGCCTTTCGTCCATGATTCTGTGGGGACCGGCGGGGACGGGGAAAACCACACTGGCCCGCTTGCTGGCGCAGACGGCCGGGTACCACGCCGAGGCGCTCTCCGCGACCTCGAGCGGGGCGAAGGAGGTGCGCGACGTCATCGAACGGGCTAAGCAGCGCCTCGGCGAACGCGGCCAACTGACGGTGCTGTTTATCGACGAAGTGCACCGTTTCTCGAAGTCGCAGCAAGACCTCCTGTTACCCGCTACCGAAGCGGGCGAAATTACCCTCATTGGTGCCACGACCGAGAATCCCTACTTTGAAGTGAACGCGGCGCTCCTGAGTCGGACCACCCTCTGGCGGCTCCAACCACTCACGACCGACGACCTCGCTCGGCTGGTGCAACGAGGCGCCCAACTGCGCGGCGTGCGTATCGAGCCAGACGCCGTCGAGGCCCTGGTCGCCACGGGCGACGGCGATGCTCGGTCGGTGCTCACCACGTTGGACACCGCCATCACCTTGGCGGGCCCTGACGTGGTCCTTAAATCTCATATTGGGGCGGCCCGCGATGGACGCATTCTGCACCAGAGTGCCGATTCCCACTACGACCAAGTGTCGGCCCTCATTAAGTCCATCCGTGGCTCCGATCCCGATGCGGCCGTCTACTGGTTGGTGGCGATGCTTGAAGCGGGGGAGAGTGCTCGGTTCTTGGCACGGCGACTTGTCATTAGCGCCAGTGAAGACATTGGTCTGGCCGATTCGTCGATGCTCACGCTCGCCGAAAGCTGCGCTCGGGCCGTAGAGTTCGTCGGACTGCCCGAAGCACGCTACGCCCTCGTCCACACCACGTTAGCCCTGGCGCTCGCGCCAAAGAGTAACTCCGCCACCCGTGCCTTAGCGGCGGCGACGGCGGCGGTGCAGGCCCATGGCGCTGCGGTGCCCGCTCACCTGCGCGATGCGCACTACGGGGCGGCTGGAGCGCTCGGGCACGGCACCGACTATCGCTACCCCCATGATTTTCCTAACAACTGGGTCGAACAGCAGTATCTCCCCGACGAGCTCGCCGGCACCGCGCTCTATGACGCCGGATCCACGGGTAACGAGGTCGCACTGGTGTCGCAGTGGCGTCAACGTCGAGGCGCAAACGACCGGGGGGCGCCAACGGTAGAGTGAAATGCGTGCAAGCCGCCCAACTCCGCTCAACCTTTCTTGACTATTTCGCCGCGAACGGTCACCTGATCGTTCCGTCAGCCAGTCTGATTCCCCACGACCCGTCGCTGCTCTTCACCGTGGCCGGGATGGTGCCGTTCAAGCCGTACTTCCTGCTCGAAGAGACGCCGCCGGGCCCGCGCGCCGTGTCGATTCAGAAGTGCTTCCGCGCCCCCGACATCGATCAGATTGGCACAACGCAGCGCCACCTGACCTTTTTCGAGATGATGGGGAACTTCTCATTCGGCGACTACTTCAAAGAGGGAGCCATCAAGTACGCGTGGGGGCTCATTACGGAAGGCTTTGGCCTCGACCCCGAACGCCTGTGGATCACGGTTCACAACAGCGACGATCAAGCCGAGGAAATCTGGCGCGATCTCATTGGCATCCGCCCCGACCGTATCCAGCGACTCGACGAAGACAACTTTTGGGACATGGGTGAGACCGGTCCCTGCGGCCCATGCTCGGAGATCTTCTTCGACAAGGGACCGTCCTTCGGCGCTGATGGCGGACCGGCCTTCGGGGGCGATGACCGCTTCATTGAGTTCTGGAACCTCGTCTTCATGCAGTACGAGAAGAGTCCGGGTCAGCCACTGGTCGATCTGCCCAAGCAAAACATCGACACGGGTGCGGGCTTCGAACGCGTGCTCTCTATCCTGAACGGTGTCGAATCAGTCTTCGCGACCGACCTCTTCGTACCACTCTTGGAGACCGCCAGTCGAGCCGTTGGCGCCACCTACGGTGAGCACGAACAGACCGACATCGCCATTCGTCGTATTGCCGAGCACGGTCGAGCCATGACCATGCTGGTCGCCGACGGTGTCCTCCCATCGAATGAGGGGCGTGGCTACGTGTTGCGACGGATTATTCGTCGCGCCATTCTCGCCGCTCGCCGCTCCGGCTCCGACGCGCCACTAGTCGAGTCGCTCGTCGACGCCACCATCGAAAAGATGGGTGGCGCCTACCCAATCCTCGTGAAGGACCGCGAGAACATCGTGGCCGTACTCGAACGTGAAGAGGCCGGTTTTGGTCGCACGCTTCGCACCGGCATGACCCTGCTCGAAGGTGCGCAGTCTGAAGTCCAGGCTTCGGGGTCGACCGTCTTCCCCGGTGAGGTTGCGTTCAAACTGCACGACACCCACGGCTTCCCGATTGAACTCACCAGCGAGTTGGTTGCCGAAGTCGGCCTCTCGGTCGCTCGCGAAACGTTCGACGAGCAAATGGGCCAACAGCGAGAGCGGGCGAGGGCGTCGTCAAAGAACCTCCGACTGGCGGACGACTCGCAGTATCGAGAGATTATTGAAGCTTCGGGAACGACCACGTTCCTCGGTCGCGACGTCACGCACTACAGCCTCGAAACCTCAGTCGTGGCGGTGCTGTCGCGCCCCGATGGCTTGAGCGAGCTCTTCCTCACCACCACCCCCTTCTACGCCGAATCGGGCGGACAGATCGGCGACACCGGCACCTTCGTGACCGAATCGGGTCGGTTCGAAATTGTTGACACTCAGAATGTGGCTGGCGGTCTCTTCTCCCACCGTGGCACGTTGACCGGCGACATGATCCCGGGTCAGGTTGGCATTGCCACCATTGACCCCGCCCGGCGTGAGGCGACGCGGCGGAATCACACCGCAACGCACCTCCTGCACTCGGCCCTGCGCACCGTCCTGGGCGATCACGTGCGCCAGCAGGGCTCCTACGTCGGCCCCGACCGGTTGCGATTCGACTTCGCCCACGGCGCCAGTGTTCGCGATGAAGAAGTATCGGCTGTCCTGACCCTCGTCAATGAGGAAATCACCGAGAACGCGCCGGTGGAAACCGTGCAGACCTCGAAGGTTGAAGCCGAGAAGATGGGGGCGGTTGCCTTCTTCGGCGACAAGTACGGCGAGACGGTGCGCGTCGTGCGAGCCGGTAAGTACAGTCTCGAATTCTGTGGTGGCACCCACGTCGACCGTCTCGGTGACATTGGCCAGATTCAAATGGTGGGCGAGGCGTCGATTGGTTCGGGCACCCGACGTATTGAGGCCGTCAGTGCCATGGGTGCCTACCGCCGCAGTGCGGATATGGAGCGCACCTTGGGTGCCGTGGCGACACTGCTGAAGTCGTCGTTAGACGACGTGGTGCCCTCGCTGGAACGGCTCTTCGAGCGCCAGCGCGATGTTGAGAAGGAGATCGCTGCTCTTCGTCAAGCCCAACTCTCACTCTTCGCTGATCAGCTCCACGCGGAGTCCGACCAGCCGGTCCTTGTCGCCCGCGTTGATGGCTACCCGGGGGAGCAGTTGCGGACGCTAGCGCAAGATCTGCAGCGTCGTGGGCGCCGGGCCGTTGTGTTGGTCGGAGCCTTCGAAGGAAAGGTCGTGCTCGTAGTGGCGAGTGACAACACCCTCGATGCGGGCGCCACGGTGAAGCAACTCGCACCACTGGTAGGTGGTGGCGGTGGTGGATCGAAGGACCTCGCCCTCGCTGGTGGTCGTGACGTTGACGGCATTGATCGCGTCCTCCAAGCTGCCGCCGTTCTTTAGGTGATGGCGCGCATTCTCGGTATTGATCCCGGCACGAAGCGGTGCGGCGTGGCGGTGACTGATTCTGGGGAAACTATGGCCTTTCCGCGACCAGCCCTGCCGTTTTCCGATCAGATTGTGGGGCAGGTGCGCGCCCTCGTGGAGGAGGAACTCGTTGCCGAGGTTGTGGTCGGTCGACCACTCTCACTCGCTGGTGGGGTAACGGCTTCGACCACCTTTGCCGACGAACTCTGGCAGTCGCTCCGTGATGCGCTCGACATTGCGGTGGTGCAATGCGATGAACGCTTGACTACCACCCAGGCCCAACGGTCGCTCCACGCGACGGGAGCCACCGTCAAGGGCTCTCGTGACCGTATTGACTCGGCCAGCGCCGTGGTTCTCCTGCAGCACTACATCGATACCCGTCATGGTCGGTAAGCCCCTTCGCCGCATCATCGGAGCCGGCTTCTCCCTCGCCGTGCTGTTCGTGCTGTGGTTCGCCCTCCAAATGTTCCCGTTGGGTGGAGCGGGTACGAAGGTCATCGTGGTGGTCAAACCGGGCGACTCCATCACGACCATTGCTTCCCGATTGCACACCGCCGGCGTTTTGTCTTCGCCTCTCGCCTTTCGACTCGACACGTTGCTGCTCGGCAGCCTCATCGTGCAGCCGGGCGCGTACCAACTCCCTCAGAATGATTCCTTCAGCGACATTCGGGCCACCCTGAGCGGGGGGCCCAACGCGCTGGTGCTCTCGGTTCGCCCCGGACTGACCTTCTACGAGATCGATCAGATGTTGACACAGGACAAGGGGGTCGCCTTCACCGCCGCCTTCGACCGCGACGCGCAGAGACAAGCGGCGGCGAGCCCGTACGGTTCGTTGTCGTCGCTCGAAGGACTCATTGGTCCGGGGGAGTACGTCATTGCCCCCGGCGAACGCCCCGGTGCGTTGCTCGCCGCGATGCGGGCCTCGTTCCGCTCGCAGACCAAGGCCGTTGGCTTTTCTCCTTCCTCGTCAATCCAAGGATTGTCGGCGTATCAGATGCTCATTGGCGCCTCCGTGGTTGAGAAGGAGGGGTACTACCACGTCAACATGCCCAAGGTTGCCCGAGTGATCTTGAATCGGTTGCTGACGCGAAGCGCACTGCAAATGGACTCGACGGTGCTGTACGCACTCCATCGTGATGGTGGCAAAGTGACGTCGGCCATGCTGCAGACCGTCACCCCCTACAACTCCTACCTCAATGCCGGTCTCCCTCCGACGCCGATTTGCGTCGTGTCGCCCCAAGCGCTGTCGGCCATGCTGCACCCTCCCGTCGGCACGTGGCGCTACTTCGTCCTCGTCAGCCACGACGGCACCATGGCCTTTTCAACCACGTTTGCGCAGCAGCTCGCCAATGAACGCCTCGCGGCGTCACGAGGCCTTCTATGACGTGGCGGCTCGGGGTCGTCGGAAGCCCCATTCAGCACTCGAAGTCGCCCCAGCTTCACGAGGCGGGACTAGCCTCGCTCGGATTAGACGGACATTCCCAACGACTCGAGGTGTCTCTGGAACAGGCGCCATCATTGATAGCTCGCATGGGCGTCGACTTGGACGCCGTTTCGGTCACCATGCCCTTGAAGGCAGCGTTGGCGCCGTACTGTGCGTGGCTAGACGACAGTGCCACTCGGTTAGGGGTTATCAATTCACTGCGGTGGCACGATGGACAGCTCGAAGGTCGAGCCACGGATGGCCCAGGGTTCCTCAACGCCCTTTACAGCGAATGGGGCGTCGACGTGATGGGCCGCCACGTTTTGATTGAAGGTACCGGTGGATCGGCGTGCGCCATTGTCGACGCTGTCGTGCACGCTGGTGCGGAGCGCGTGACAGTGGTCGGACGTAATGAGGAGAAGCGTCAAGCAATCGTGTCGCGGTACCCCGACGTGGTGGGGGACCACATCGACGAAGCGCATATCGACCTCGTCGTCACCACCACACCCGCTCCGGGTCGCGACGTCGCCACGCTGTACGCGGGCGTCGATGCACACACGCGGGCGGTAGACATCACCTACAACGACCTCACGAGCCCCTGGATGCGTGCGTATGCCGATAACGGGTCGTTGGTAATGAACGGATTGCCGATGCTGGCGTATCAGGCCGCCCTCCAGATGAGTTGGTGGTGGGGTCAACCACTCGACGGTGCGGCACTGCTCGGAGTCCTATGACCGCGTTTGACGTATCACTCCTTCGTCGGCCCCGCGAGCACTTCGACCTGGTGCTCTTCTCCGCGCTGGCGCTCCTCGGTTTGCTCGGCTCCTTCTTCGTTTACTCCGCAACGCGGACGCAACTCCTCGTCGCTGGTTACAACCCGCACTACTACGTGGAGCGACAGTTCGGTTTCGTGATCGTGGGCATCGGCGCCATGTACGTTCTCTCTCGCTTCGACTACCGGCGATTCGACATTCTCGCCACGCCCGCCTACATCACGGCGCTCCTCGCGCTCGCCGGGGTGTTCGTGGCGGGGTCGAGCGCGCTGGGCGCCCAGCGTTGGTACAACTTCGGATTCTTTCAAGTTCAACCCAGTGAGTTCACCGTGCTCGTGCTCATCGTGGCCGTCGCCACCTTCTCGAGTCGTCGCAACGAAGGTCTACGCCTCTACGACATTGTTCGACTGCTCATGATGGTGCTCGTGCCGGTGGGCATGATCGTCCTGCAGCCCGACCTCGGCACCGCCATCATCATCATTCTGGTAACCGCCGCCATGATGGCTATTGCTGGCGTGCCGCCTCGCTTCATGTCATTCCTGGCCGTTGCCGGTGGCTTCTCCCTGGTCGGCGCGGTCTACTTCAACGTCTTGCACAAGTACCAGGTAGACCGTTTCGTGTCCTTCATCAACCAGAACTCCACCAACAAGGCGGTCGCCGCCCTCGTCTACGAAGTGGCGAACGCAAAGACGGCCATCGGCAACGGAGGCCTCTTCGGTCGGGGCGCCTTTGCGGGGATGCAGACGACAATGGGCTACGTGCCAGAACAGCGTACCGACTTCATCTTTACCGCCATTGGTGAGCAGTTTGGCCTGATTGGCGCCGTGGCCCTCATTGCACTGATTGGTCTAATCGCGTGGCGCATGTGGCGTAACGGACGTCTCGCTCGTGACGTTATGGGACGTGTCGTCTGTGTTGGCGTCTTGGTCTTCTTCTCCTTCTCGGCCTTCGAAAACATAGGCATGACCATGGGCATCATGCCCGTCACCGGCATCCCGCTCCCACTGGTGAGCTACGGGGGTTCGGCCGTCCTCGTTTTTTATCTCGCTGGCGGCCTGGTCCTCAGCGTGTCTCGCCGAACGGGAGGATGACGTGAGCAACGACGATAACGAAACGACAAGCGACACTGAGCCCATCTTCCATCTGGTCGCCTTTGAAGGGGTGCACTACGACCTGGCCGCCCCCGCCCCGTTGCTCCATTTCCGCGAATCCGAGGGGGAACAGCGACCCTTCGTCATTGCCATCGGTGTGGCCGACGCCATCGCCATCGCCGCTGCCTCACAGGGTCGAACCAGTCCTCGACCCTCTTCGAGTGACTTGCTCTCGATCGTTTTGGAGAGTTTTGGCGCCGACATCATCGCGGTGCGTTTCGTTCGTGTTGAGGGTGGCGTTGTCTTCACCGAACTCGACGTTATGAGCAACGTCGGCCGTCGCATCTTTGACTGTCGCCCGAGTGACGCGGTGGCTCTCGCCCTGCGTTCACCCTCGACACCCGTGCTCGTCAATACGGCGATTGTCGAATCCCTCGCTGGCCGTTAGTCAAACGACAGCGACACGATGGTCCCGCCACCACGCTCACGGTTGTTCTCATCGGAGATACGGAGCAGGAGTGCCAAAATCAGGTAATTCGCGAAGAGCGAGGAACCGCCGTAGGCCACGAAAGGGAGCGTGATGCCGGTAAACGGGAGGAGACGGAGAATGCCCGCCATGATCACGAAGGCCTGCAGTCCCACGGTGGCGGTCAGTGCCACGGTGGCGATGCGAACGTAGTCAGTGTGGGACCGCTGGGCAATGGCGAACCCTTCACCAACGAAGGCAACAAAGAGACACAGAACGAAGATGACGCCGAGGAGCCCCAGCTCTTCTCCGATGGCGGCGAAAATCATGTCCGAGGTGATGAACGCGATATTTCCTGACTGTCCCAGACCAAGACCCGTCCCCGTCACACCGCCAGCAGCCAAGGAGAACCATCCCTGGATAATTTGCTGGGTGTAGGCCAAATTGTGGGGCGACCACGGATTGATCCACAAACTCACTCGGGCCTGTACTTGCGGGAAAAACTGGTAGGCGACGGCCGCCCCCGCCACGAACAGGCCCACACCGAGAGCCAAGTAGCTCTTCAGGCCGGTGGTTAACCACAGCAGTGCAATGAAGAGCAGAAACAACAAGATGGCAAAACCAATGTCATTCTCGGCGCCGAGGATGCCAATCGATAGTCCCCACGCCACCAGAATGGGCACGAGCACCCGCGGTGGCACGATCAGTCGCCCCATGAAACGCTGAGTGGGCGTGGAGAGAACAGCACGGTTTGACGCGAAGTAGGACGCGAAGAAAAAGGCCAGCAAAATCTTGGCAATTTCGATCGGCTGCAGGGATAGCGGTCCGACGACAATCCAGAGCCTCGCCCCTCCGATATTTCGACCGAAGTGGGGGATGAGGGGCGACAGCATGAGCCCAATAGCCGCCACCAACGTGATGTAGCGATACCGATCGAGGTCTCGAGCGTGCCGGACGACCGCGAGCACAATAACGACGCCGACGGCCGACAATGCAAACCAGAGCGCCTGGTAGGACGCACGCGGCGGATTCCACCGAACAATTTCAACGAAGCCAATACCGTTCAACATTGTCGCGATCGGGAGCAGAATTTGCGAGGAGTACGGTGCCAAGAACCGAATGGCTATGTGCAAACCCATGCTGACGCCCACCATGACGCCGAGAAATGGGTACAGATTCGTCGGCATGGCACCGTGGCTACCGAGCGAGGCGAGGACGTAAAAGGCCGATGAGATGGCCCACGAAGCGAGCAGTAACACGAGTTCAGTTCGGCGGGAACGTGTCCGATTGGTGACAGCTGCGCTACCGACGGTACTCAACGTTTAACCTTGCCGTAGACATCACCACGCCAGAGTAGTCCTAGCATTAGCGGTGCGTTGCTATTCCCGAGAGAAAGTCCTAGTTCCTTGTCGTTCGATGTTTCTTCCTTTGGCCCCGAGCGCTTTTCTAGCCGTGAATTGTCGCGACTGGAGTTCGGCGCTCGCCTCCTCGACCTCGCTGACGACGCCTCGTTGGCGCTGCTCGAGCGATTCAAGTTCATTGCAATCTTCGCCGACATGGTGGACGAGTTTTTTCAGGTCCGCGTCGTGAGCCTCGAAGACAAGGTCGCCGCGGGCGTCCAAACGCCCTCCATCGATGGACTGCGACCACGGCAACAGTTGGCCGAAATCCGAGAGCGTGTGCTGTCGCTGGTCGAGCGCCAGGACCGCATCCTGCTTGACGTGCTGATACCCGCTTTGGCCAAGGAGGGACTGCGCATAGTTCGAATGACCGATCTCAGTGTCGAGGACCGTGAGACCCTGACGAGGTACTTCGATCAGCACGTGTACCCGGTGCTGACACCGTTAGCCGTTGACTCCGGGCACCCCTTTCCCATGATTTCGAACCTGTCACTGAACATTGCGGTGATCGTCCGAGACGAAGAGACGCGTGAAGAGCGCAATGCTCGCATCAAGGTGCCGAGTTCCCTGCCCCGCTTCCTTCCCGCGAGTGAGGGTGCCTACGTACTCCTCGAGGACCTCATCGTGTCGAACCTGCCTCGACTCTTCCCGGGCATGAGCATTGGCGCCGCGGACTTATTCCGAGTCACACGAAATGCCGACTTGTCGATCGACGAGGACGAGACCGATGACCTGCTCGCCGCACTCGAGGTTGAGCTTCGTCGGCGTCGCTTCGGCGAGGCTCTGCGAGTCGAAATCCAGAGCGGCATGTCGCCCGAATACCTCGAGTTGCTGACCACCCAGCTGGAGATTGATCGCTCCAACGTGTACATCACGGATGCGCCCCTTGGACTCCACGACCTCTGGTCGCTCTACGGTATTGACCGCCCGGACTTGAAGGGTGAGGGCTGGACCCCCTTAACGCCCAAGCGTCTCGTTGAGGGTGATCGCATTGGGAACATTTTTGACGCCATTCGCGAGGGCGACATCCTGCTGCACCACCCCTACGAGTCGTTTAGTGACTCGGTGGAGCAGTTCATCGCCCAGGCCGCCAACGACCCGTCAGTCGTGGGTATCAAGCAAACTTTGTACCGCACCTCCGGTGACTCTCCCATTGTCGCCTCGCTCATTCAGGCGGCCGAACAGGGTAAGCAGGTCGTCGCCCTCGTCGAACTCAAGGCCCGTTTCGACGAAGCGGCCAACATCAACTGGGCCAAGGCGCTCGAAGACGCTGGCGTGCACGTCGTGTACGGCATCGTGGGCCTGAAGACCCACTGTAAGACCGCGTTGGTGGTCCGTAACGAAGGTGACGTGACACGGCGCTACGTCCACATCGGCAGTGGAAACTACAACTCGAAAACCGCCCGGAACTACGAAGACTTTGGCTTGTTGACCTGCGATCCAGTGATCACGCAAGACGTCGGTGAACTGTTTAACTTCCTCACCGGGTTTGCGAAGAACGGCAACTACAACAAGATTGTGGTGAGCCCGTACGGCGTGCGGAACAAAATTGTGTCGTTGATTGAGGAACAGACCCATCGTGGGAGCGATGGTGTCATCCACCTTAAGGTGAACGGATTGACTGACCCCGCCGTCATCGACGCGCTCTACGCGGCGTCGTTGGCGGGGGTCGAAGTGCACCTGGCGGTGCGCACACTGTGCTGTCTGCGCCCCGGTGTGAGTGGTCTCTCCGAAAACATCACCATTCACTCGCTGGTGGGTGAATTCCTCGAACACTCTCGCGTCTTCATTTTCGGTCGTCCGGGTGAGGAAAGCTTCCGTATCTACATGGGTTCCGCCGACCTCATGGAACGCAATCTCGACCGCCGCGTCGAAGTGCTCGTGCCGATTGCGGATCCCACCGTGCAGCGAGAGCTACTCGAGGCCTTTGACCTGACGTGGCGCGATGATCAGTATTCCTGGGTCCTCGGCACCGATCGCCGTTGGCGTCGCATTCAGTCGATCAACAACTTCTCGGCGCAGCGAGAATTCAAGCGTCAGGCGCTGGCGAAGGCCCGAGCTCGGTAGACCGCGGCGTGCGCCATTGGAGTGAGGCGTACGCCGCGCCACCAATGGGAATCGGAATCCAAAAGTTCACGAGGCGGTAGGCGAGCACGGCCAAGATCGCTTGGGCGTGCGGCACGCCGAATCCGACCAAGGTCGGGATGAGCACGCCCTCAACGACGCCAAGTCCAGCCGGGGTCACTGGGATAGCGGCCAAGATATTCGCCAACCCGTATGCGACTAACAGGTCAACTGGCGAAATCACCGAACCGAAGGCCCAAATAAACACCCACAAACAGGCGGCGTCGAAGAGCCAGTTCAATCCCGCCCATTTGAAGGCCGTCCACAGTGTTTTGCGCGACGTCACCAGCAGCGTAATGCGGTCAGCCACGCGGTGAAGAAGTGCTGACACCTTTTCGGGATCGATAGCCGGCACCCGAGAGGCCGCGATTCGCAGCCAGGCGTCGGCCCGACGCTGCCCACGGGTGATGAGCAAGATAGTGCCGAAGAAGGCCAGCAATAAAAAGACGCCGGCCAAAGCGGCAAAACCGTAGAGCGGACTGAAACCGTTCAGCGGAATGGAGATAACGAGGGCACACCAGAACATCAGATTAAGCACCACGGCCGAACCGGCACCTTGCGCCGCCAGCCCGAAGGCGTTCGTATCCTTGGGAACGCCTAGTTCATTGAAAATTCGGTAGGCCAGCGCCCCCGAGGGGGCCGCGCCACCGGGCACCACGTGACCAATCGCTAAGCCAGCCAAATTGACGCGCAACACATTGAATCGACTGGGAGCGTGGGGATACAGCACCGCCCGGGTGAGTTCGACGTAGGCGAAGATAGCGGCCATCTCGAGGCCCACGGCCAGCACGACGATGAGGGGGTTCAGTTCCGCGAGCAAGTGAAGGGAGTGGCGGGCGGAGGCGAACTGCGGCACGACGAGGTACTCGACAACAAAGACCACGCAGCCGAGACTAAGAATGATGCGTATTTCTCGCGGCATGGTGAAACGGGTGCGGGTTTCACGAGTCATAAGGCATACCGGTCCATTCGGCGGTCCACGAGGCCACCAGTAGATACCCAGTCTACGACACCCGAGTAGGATTTCCGTGTGCCAACGCTGGTAGTCCTCCCGACGTATAACGAGATTTTGAACGTCGAACTCATGCTCCGCACTCTTCGCGACGTCGTTCCGAATGCGGACATTTTGGTCGTGGACGACGGGAGTCCCGACGGAACCGCAGCGGCCGCATCGCGCGTCGCCGAGGAGCTTGGCCACATCCACCTGCTCGAGCGAGCCACAAAAGATGGCCTGGGCGGGGCCTACCGTGCGGGCTTCGCGTGGGGACTGGCCAGGGGATACGACTCGTTCGTTGAAATCGACTGCGACTTCTCGCATGACCCCACGGCGCTGCCCTCGCTGCTCGATGCCTCAGCTCACGCCGATGTTGTTATTGGATCTCGCTACATTCCCGGTGGGGCAATTCCCAATTGGGCTTTCAGTCGTCGCCTCCTCTCGCGCAGTGGCAACCGCTACGCCTCCTTCGCCCTTAGGCTCAAGGTGGCTGACGCCACCGCGGGCTACCGGGTGTACTCCGCTCATGCCCTCGAGGCGATTGGCTTTAGCAACGTTCGCGCCGACGGCTACGGGTTTCAGATTGAAATGACGTACCGCGCGCGTCGCGCTGGTTTAGCCATCGTTGAAGTGCCCATCTCGTTCAGTGACCGCGAGCGGGGCGAGTCGAAGATGAGTGGCGCCATCATTGTCGAAGCCCTCGCCCTTGTTACCGTCTGGGCCATTCAGCGGCCGTTTCGCCGTTAGATGTGATCGATGAGGACAGCCGCGAGGATGCTCGCGAGCTTGTCCCGAGTTTCCTGTCGCTCCGCGACCGGATCCGATTCACTCACAATGCCCGCACCAGCCCAGGCTCGGAATTCGTTCCGTTGGACAAACACACCACGAATGCCGACCCACCAATCACCGTCACCGTTCTGGTCAATCCATCCAACCGGCCCCGCGAAGTGGCCGCGGTCAACGCCCTCCAGCTCACGGAGCAGCGTCGTGGCCGACAATCGGGGGAGTCCACCCACCGCAGCCGTCGGATGAAGTGCCGCAACGAGAGACAGCGCGGTCGGCGGGTGTTCACTGTCCGTGCGGGCACGGACCCAACTGCCGAGGTGCGCAATGGTTCGCAACGGCACAATACTGGGCTGAACGTCGGCCTCGACGACATGGTAGAGCGATGAGAGGGTAGCAACAATGTCGTCGACCACGATGGCATGCTCGTGCAGATTCTTTCCTGACGACAACAACCACTTGGTGTAGTCCTCGTGTTCGTCACGCTCGGGCAGCGCAATCGTGCCCGCCAACGGATGACAGGTCGCCTCGGCACCATCACGAGCCACCAACAGTTCGGGGCTGGCCCCGACGTAGCGCCCGTCGTGTACGGGGAGCGCATAGATAGTGCAGGTGGTCTCGCGGCGACGGAGGCGGTGAGCTACCGCAGCGGGGTCAATTTCTTCATGGACGATGCCCTGCACCGATCGAGCGAGCACGACCTTATCGAGCCCACTTCCGTGCAGCAACTCGACCGCTTTCGCCACAGAGCGGGCGTACGATTCGCCTGAAGGAATGTATTCCAAGCGAACAGCCGGCTGCGTCTCCTGCGCGGGCGCGGCGATATCTTCGATGAAATCGAAGACGCTCGGCGCACCTTCCGCCACGGTCAACCACGCCTGTCCGTCCTGGTACTGCGTAATGGTGAGAGCCGGCACATCAAGGCGTCCGGGCTGTGTTCGATCGAAGGGGAGTGAGCCGAACGCAACGATGCCCGTACCTCGCGGGCCGTCATCACCGTCAAGGTACAGTTGCTGGAAAAAGGCCTCGGCGTCAGGTGGGGTAGCGACGCCGTGGGGGAGAGGGAGCGACGCCACCACGTCACCAAACCCGGCTCGAAGCTCCGATGGCGACTCAATCAGGTAGCCGTGTCGAGCCGCGCTTGACCGCAACAACGTTGGATCGATGGTGGCGATAGCGAGGCGCGTGAACCTCATGAGGCCTTGGTCGCGATCAGACGCTGACTCAGACCCTTCATGATGAGCCGGTGATTGACCGCGACAAAGCCCGCATCTCGGAGCATCGATGCGAGCGTCGCGGCGTCGGGGAGGTACGCCGTCGACTTGGGCAGGTACTTATACGCATCACGATCACTCAACAGGCCACCTACAAGAGGAACGACCTTGCGAAACCACAACGTGAATCCCTTGCGCAAAAGTTCGTTCCTCGGCTCCGCTACTTCAAGCAACACAACGCGCCCACCAGGGCGAACAACACGGCCCATTTCACGAAGTGTGCCCGCCAAGTCAGTGAAGTTCCTCAGCGCGTAACCACAGGTGATGCCGTCGACGGCACTGTTCGTGAGGGGAAGATGCAGCGCATCGGCGTGAAGGCGATCCCTCATGCCGTGGCCAGCCCGCAACATACCGAACGAAAGGTCGGTGGCAATAGCCTCGTACCCTTGCCGTTGCAGCTCCCGTATGAAATCGCCGGTACCGGCAGCAACGTCGAGAACAGTTGATGACGGGGGCAGGCGCAGCTCGGTCACACATCGACGACGCCAGCGTCGATCGAGGCCGAAGGTCATCACGAAATTTATGAACTCGTATCGTGACGCGATGGTGTCAAACATGGCTCGCACGCGACGTGTCTTCTCATCACCCTGCGGCAATTCGCTCATGACCACACTGTCCTCCACTTCCGTCGGATGCCACGAGTTGACTCGCGACCACACCCGCATACGGCGTGTCTCAACTCTAAAGGGACGATTCCTGCTCACTTGCATAAAAGCCTCCTACAATGGAGATATGAGTCATACCGACAAAGACGAGCACCACCGCCAGATCACCGATGGGTGGTTCCGGGCCGGTATTTTTGGTATTAGTGATGGTCTCGTCACGAATGCCTCGTTCATTTTGGGCTTCGCGGGAGCAAATCCCGGTGCCAATGTCGTGCGACTCGCTGGGCTGTCGGCTCTCGTGGCAGGTGCATTCTCAATGGCCAGTGGTGAGTACCTCTCGGTACAGGCGCAAAAGGAGTTGCTGGACTACGAGGTGGAGGTCGAGCGACGTGCGATTGCGGAGAACCCCGAGCTCGAACGCCAGGAACTCGCCGCTTTGTTCCGCGCGCGCGGCATCGAAGAGGAACTCGCCGAGCGGCTCGCGACCGACCTCATGCGTGACCCCGACCTTGCCCTGCGAACCCACGCGCGTGAGGAACTCGGCGTCGACCCGTCGGCCACCGGCAACCCGTGGAGTGCAGCCTCGAGTTCTTTTCTGTGCTTCTCCATTGGCGCATTCATTCCACTCATACCGTGGCTGTTTCCGGCGCACGCATCACAGGTGTGGTGGTCGGTGGGCCTCGCTGGTTTGAGCTCAGCCCTCGTCGGCGCGGGGATCGGGTGGTTCAGCCGGCGTGGCATGGTCCGGTGGGCGTTTCGTCAGTTATTCTTCACGGCCTTGGCCGCCGGGGTCACCTTCGGTGTTGGTCGCCTCGTTGGCGCCCACTAGGGGCGGCGAAAGCGTAAGAGCTGGTCTTCGCGCTGAACCGTAAAGCCCATTGACGCATACAACGCCAGGGCCGGCGCATTGTCCGCGTCGACGAACAGTTCGGCTCGCAGTACGCCCTTGCGGCGCAGCGACATAAGTCCAGCGCCCAGCAGCGTCTTGCCCAACCCTCGACCCTGAAACTCCGGGCCAACAGTCAACACGTAGATCTCGCCAAAACGTTCGCGATACAGCTCGTGGACTCGCGTCCAGCACGAGGCTGCCAATGCACCCTCCACGTGAAGAAGGAGAAAGCCCGACGGGTCAAACCACGGTTCGGCGATGCGTGACTGCAGGTCCGCATCACGCCACGCCCCCTGCTCAGGGTGGTGCGCGAACGCCGCATTGTTCTGGGCCAACCACGCACCATCATCAACACCCGGTTCGAACGGTCGAATGGTGGCGAGGGAAAGGTCGGGAGATTGATAGTCGACCAACGAACGACTCATCAACTGCAACGTTCGAATGGCGTTCTCGGGACGAATGCACGTGTCACGCTGCCACCAATCAATTTCGGGGTGCACGCCCAAGACGGTCTCGAGAAGGTCGCTATCGACGCCTCCACCGACCATTTCAACACTTGGAATCTCGCCCATGCTGACGTTGGCGTAGCCAACCAACTGCTCGCCGTCGCGCAACAACCAGTGTTCGCCGGGCCATCCGTGCACCACTGATCGCCGGCGCGTTTCGTCGAGCGCTTCACGCTCCAACATGGCCTCCGTTTGGTTGATGAGGCCCAAAACGGCGAGTCGTTCAGGCGAAGACAATGAGGAGGCTCGCACCCACGGACCGGCCATGGTCAGCGGTCCAATCGATGCGCAACACGCTGCAGGCGTCGCAGCAACGTACCGATGGCCCGTTCAGCGGCGACGAGCTCGGTGTAAATGTCGCCAGCTAATGCCGGACCCTCGTTCTCTACCAACGCCGTGATGCGCGTCGACATGTCACTCAACGTCGAGGTGATGGTGTTGAGTTCGGTTGAGGACGACATCAGGCTCCGCGGTAGTGGGTGAAGGCTTCGCCATTACTGTAGTCCTGCATGAATGACATTCAGCCGCTCAGCCCTGACACGCCACTCGTATGGTCAACCATTCGCGTTACGGGGGAGGACGCGGTGAGCTTTTTACAGGGGCAACTGACCGCTGACGTGGTCGGCCGCGCCACTGACACGCTCCTCCTCACCCCAGCCAGCGTCGTCCTGTGCGACGCACGACTTACGTACGATGAAGACGGTGTTTCACTCACCATGCACCAGGAGAGTTGTGACGCAGCACTCCAACGACTGCGTCGCTTCGTATTGCGATCTCGCTGCTCATTTGAAGTACTGGCATCCTCCCACCACGACCTTCCGACCACGGTGGGGGAACAAGTCACCGCTGGTGCCCCCGGGCCACGTGAGTACGCGGCTGAACTCACGCCGCACTCATTTGGGGCATCGTTCGTTGAGCGCCACGTCAGCTTCACCAAGGGATGCTTTACTGGGCAAGAATTGGTGGGACGGCTCGACGCTCGCGGTGCAAACGTTCCATTCCGTATAGCTCAGTTTTGGGCACCGACATGGCAAGAGGCACACGAGCTGGTAACCGGGTACGGGCCAGCAGGCGGCCACCAACGTCTTTCAACCGTCGTTCGTGACGGGGACGGTGTTCGTGGTCTTGCCGTCGTCCACCGAACTCTGCTCGACGCCACCACACTTCCCGTGCGCTTCGTCGCGGCTGGGTAGTCGTTAGTCGGCGAAGCGGCGGAACACAACGCTGCCGTTGTGGCCACCAAAACCAAAGCTGTTCGAGAGAATAACCTCCACGTCAGCGGTACGCGGAGCGCCGAGTACGACATCGAGGTCGATGTTGGGGTCTACCTGCGTCGTTCCCGCCGTCGGTGGGATGATCTGCTTCATCAGTGTCATCACCGAGACCACACCTTCGAGGGCGCCGGCGGCACCGAGCGAGTGGCCAAGGTGCCCCTTGATTGACGTGACCAGCGGGCGGTGTTCTTGGAACACACGGCGACACGCCGTGGCCTCCGCCTGATCGTTCAATGGGGTCGAGGTGCCGTGGGCATTGATGTGAGACACATCCGACGGAACGATGTCGGCGTCGGCGAGCGCTGTTTCAATGCAACGAACGGCGCCATTGCCCTCGGGGTCTGGCGCAGTGATGTGGTAAGTATCGGCCGTTGACGCTGCTCCAATGACTTCCGCCAAAATGGTCGCACCGCGCGACTTCGCGTGCTCCCATTCTTCGAGCACCAAAATGCCAGCACCTTCGCCCATGACGAATCCATTGCGATTGATATCAAAAGGGCGCGAGAAGTCTTCGTTGCTGAGCGCGGTCATATTGCGGAAGCCAGCCTCGGCAATCTCGACCATGACGGCTTCGGCACCACCAGCGACGGCAACCGTCGAACGACCTGAGGCGATGAGTCGAGCGGCATTACCGATCGCGTGGGTACCGGCAGCGCACGCGGTGGTCACTGTCTCGCAGGGACCACCGAGGCCGAACCGCATTGAAACAGCAGCGGTGGCGGCGTTGGGCATCATCATCGGCACCATGAAGGGCGAGACGCGATTAACACCCTTTTCGTTGAGCACCCGAACCTGCTCCAGGACGGTTTGGAGTCCGCCAATGCCGCTGGTGACCACACACGCCGCGTCGGGAAGGGGACCCTCGAGTCCACTCATCTTCCACGCTTCGTCTGCCGCTACCAATGCATAGAGGGTGAACGGGTCCAGGCGACGCAACTCCTTGGGTCCGCCAATGTGCGATGCGTCAAACTCCGGCAAGCGCTTCGATGCCGGAGCGTGATCACGTTGCAGGGCATCCCATAAGGCGTCGACGCCCACACCGGCACAAGACAGCGCCCCGATACCAACGACAGCGACACGGCGACCCTGCAACGGGCCCGATGGAGTTACTGCGACGCGCACTTAGAGCTTCGCGTAAATCAGTTCGAAGGCCTGGCCTACGGTGCCAATGTCCTTCAGTTCGTCTTCGCCCACTTCAATGTCGAAGGTCTCTTCGAGCGCCATGACGAGCTCGACGAGGTCGAGGCTGTCGGCACCGAGGTCGTCGGCGAAGGAGGCCTCCATCGTGACCTGGTCGGCCTGAACGGCCAAGACGTCGACAGCGTTTTCGGTGAATTTGGCGAATGCTTCGTTGCGGTCCATGAGCAACCCTTTCGGTATGTTTCGAACAATCCTAGCCAACAGCAGGCTCAAAAAATGATTTAGAGACCCATGGCGAGGCCGCCATCAACGGCCAAAACCTGGCCCGTCAAATAACGACTGTGGTTACTCGCGAGAAACTGAACGACTCCCGCAATGTCCTCTACCTGTCCCGTGCGACCCATGGGGATGAGCGACGTCATAGCGTCCAAACCGGCGACGTCGCTGGTCATGTCGGTATCGATGAATCCCGGGGCCACCACATTGACGGTGATGCCGCGTGAGGCAACTTCACGAGCCAGCGAACGAGCCAGACCCACGAGTCCTGCCTTGGCCGCGGCGTAATTCGCTTGGCCGGGCACGCCGTAAAACGGACTGATGGATCCAATAAAGATGATGGATCCTTTACGATTCCGAATCATCGACGACAGGGCTGCGCGAGCGCAGTAGAAGGCCCCGTCGAGGTTGACCGAGAGGACAGAACGCCACTGTTCGTCGCTCATGCGCATGGCCAGACCATCATTGGTAATACCGGCGTTGACGACCAGGACCTCAACGGGCCCGTGCTTCTCTACGGCTTCCTTGACCGCCGCCGTCACTTGCTCCGAATTCGCCACATCAACTGACGCGGCAGAGGCGCACCCTTCGGGCGCGGCGCCCGAACGGGAGAGTCCGACAACGCTGTCACCGGCGGCAATAAACGATTGGGCGATTGCTTCGCCAATTCCTCGACTAGCACCGGAAACAATGACGTGGCGGCTCATAGTGAAAACTCCTGTAGTTCGTCGGCGGTAGCTGGTGCCGCCTGTTGGGTGAAGGATCGAATGCGTTTTGTGAGTCCCGTGAGGACGTTGCTCGGTGGCATTTCGATGGTGGTGTCGACCGACGCCGGCAAGGCCAACGTTGCCGCAAGAAATTCCACGGGCGACGTCAATTGGCGGGAAAGTAATTCCCGCCACGACGCGGCGTCGTTATGGGGCTGGCCATCGACATTTGCGATGAGTTGGTGCTCGGTTGTGCCCCACGTCACCGATGACAGCGCTTCATCAAGCGCCGCCTGTGCGCTCGACATGAGTGGGGAGTGGAATGCTCCGCCAACGTTCAAGGGGGTCGCGCGCTTCCAGCCGTAGTCGCGGTACCGCTCCGACACCGTGGCCAGCCCGTCTGGCGTACCGCTCAGGACAATCTGACCGGTGCCATTGACATTGGCGATCCATACACCAGGGATAGCTGCAAGTCCGGCACGGTCGCCGTCGGTACCCATGACTGCCACCATCGAACCGGGCGTCTCGAGGGCGGCGGCGGCCATGGCGGCACCCCGCACCGCTATCAGGGTGGCACCCTGCGAGATATCCAACAGACCGGAAGCCACGAGGGCGGAGAACTCACCCAGACTGTGGCCGAGGAGATAGCGCGGCCGCGGACCGTTGGCAATCAAGTCGTGCCAGCCAACCAGCGAGAGTGAAAAGGTTGCCAATTGTGCTCGGTCGGTCCGCACGAGTTCTTCCAATGGCGATTCGAGCAAGAGGTGCGGCACGTTGACGCCGGTGATGTCGGCAATGTCCTCGACGATGGACCAGTGGGGCGACGACTTCCACGGTATGCCCACGCCCTGGCTCAGTGATCCCTGTCCCGGAAAAAGAGCGAGAACGTCGTCACGATACTGAATTGGGGTAGTTTCCACGCGCCAACGCTAACAGTGCGGGCCATTCGTGATCGGTACTACGAACGTCTGCAGCGTGCCCAGAGTGGGACTCGAACCCACACGCCCTCTCGAGCAAAGGATTTTGAGTCCTCCGCGTCTGCCATTCCGCCATCCGGGCTGCGCGCTCTACGCTACCAGTAACCGTAGGGTGGAGGACGTGCACCTCGCTGTCTACCGCCGAATGGCCACATTGCGCTCGTCCGTTCGTGCGAGTGGTCAGCGTCACCGCACGCGAACGCACCTCTACGCGAGCGTTTCGTCTGACGGTCACATTGGTTGGGGCGAAGTGAGCCCCCAGCCATTCTCACTGAACGGCGACCCGTCCTACAACGACGTTGTCAACGAGCTCGAGGTGACATTGCTGCCACTTGTACGTCGCATCATTGAGACCGAACAGACGATGCCCAACTGGAGTCGCATTGTCGGCATCTCGAATGCCACCGCGGCCTCTCGCACGGCGACGACGCTTCTCGAGATGGCCCTGTTTGATCGATTTCTACGCAGCACCAACCAGCCGCTGTCGGGGGTGTGGCCACCCCGATTCGCAACGCCATCACTCCACACCGTCAGTGCGCTCGATGACCAGTGGCCAGAACTCACCACCCCTAGCCACGTTCGACTGAAGGTCAACGCAGCCCCTTTGACGGACGCCGTTCTTGAACGACTCCATCGCAGTGCCATTGACGTGATTCTCGATTACAACTGCTGCGAACCCACTCGCGAAGCTGTTCTCATTCACTGTGAGCAAATTGCCACCGTGACCGAACTACGGGCCCTCGAGCAGCCTTACGCCGCTGGCAACGTGGTCGACCACGCGTTGCTCCGGGCAGTCGTCGACGCACCACTTAGCCTCGACGAAGGTGTACGCACGCGTCGCGACATTGATCATCTCGTGCAGTACGGTGCAGCCGATGTCGTTTGTATCAAGCCAGCACGTGTCGGTGGCTACAGCGTTGCCCGGTCGCTCATCGACCACGCCCACTCCAAGGGGCTCCGCGCCTACGTCGGAGGCTTCTTTGAGAGCGCTCTCGCTCGCACTATGAATCGACACCTCGCCGAATCGCTGGTCAGCGAACCGAGCGACATCGACGGCACACAACTTCTCGATGGCGGTGACTGGAACGTGGGTGACCTCGGACTCGGCATCGCTCCCTCCGAGTCGATGAGCAACACGTTCGAGTGCATCTATGCCAACGTCATCGACCTAGGCTCAGCCTGATGGCACCGGCGACACAGCGTCAATTAGAAGCACTTCAACGGCGGCTGACAAAAGCCCGCGAGGGCCTCCGGGTGCTTGAAGAACAGGTTGCCGTCTGGAATGAGGCCCTCGATGAGGCCCGAATTCGATCATTGGTCTCCGAGACCCCTCAACTTACGGCAGACTATAACGAGTTGTCTAAGCACGTTGTGGTCGCTACAGCTGAAATGCACCGGCGCGTTTCTGAGGTACAAGCACTGTTACACGAGCGTGACGAACTGTTGCGAACTTGGAACCCGGAGGAACAAAAGTGAATGAGCGCGTAGTCATCGCAGACGATGAGTCGATTATCCGTCTTGACCTGAAAGAGATTCTTGAGAGCGCTGGCTACGACGTGGTCGGAGAAGCTGGCAATGGTGACGACGCCTTGGCCCTCATAAACGAGCACAAGCCCGATTTGGCCCTGTTAGACATCAAGATGCCCGGACTCGACGGTATCGAGGTGGCCCAGGCAGTCCAGGGTGGGGAAACGCAAGTGATTTTGCTGACTGCGTTCAGCCAGCGCAGCCTCATCGAGCGCGCTCGCGACGTGGGCGTGTCCGCCTACCTCGTCAAGCCATTCCGTGCTTCAGAAATCCTCCCCAAAATCGCTGGCATCTTGAATCCCTTGTCGGAGCCGGTTGAGATGGCCGAGCCGGTTGTCGCCGATGACAAGATTGAAACTCGAGAGATTGTGCAGCGGGCGAAAGAGCTGCTCATGCGCGACCGTGGACTTGACGAACCAGATGCGTTCGAATTGATTCAGCAGCGCGCGATGCGCGACCGTGTTCGCATGCGCGACGTGGCGCAGCAAATTCTCAAGGGCGAGTTCGTTGGCTAACAACGAAGACACCCGTCCGCTCCTGCTACTGGACGGGATGTCATTGGCATTTCGCGCGTACTTCGCCTTGTCGACGGACATAGCGACCTCGACCGGGTTGGTCACGAACGCCCTACACGGCTTCGCCTCGATGCTGCATTCGCTCATTCGGTCGCAGCAGCCCCATTCGCTCGCCGTCGCCTTCGACCTTCCGGGTGGCACCTTTCGTGACACCATGGTCGAGGATTACAAGGGTGGTCGCGCGGAAACACCGGAAGATCTGAGTCCCCAATTTGCGCTTATCCGCGGTCTGTGCGAGGCGCTCTCTATTCCGGTGGTTGGTGTGACGGGATTTGAGGCCGATGATGTGCTCGCCACACTGGCGACCTGGGGTCGCGATGCCGGACGACCAGTCGTCGTGGTCACGGGCGATCGTGACTCATTTCAACTCGTCGAAGATCCCTATGTTCGGGTGCTCTACAACCGACGGGGCGTTTCGGATTACTCCCTCTACGACGAAGCGGGCATTTTTGAGCGGTGCGGTATCGAGGCTTCGCGATACCCCCTTCTCGCTGCACTGCGTGGCGACACCTCCGACAACCTCCCCGGCGTTCCCGGTGTGGGGGAGAAGACGGCAGCCAAACTCTGGTCCCAGTACCGTGACTTTGACGACCTCTACCAGCATCTCGACGAATTGACGCCGAAGTTACGAGAAAATTTGGCGGCCTACGAAGAGCGCGCTCGTCAGAACCAACGCGTGATGGAATTGGTGCGCACCGTGCCACTCGAGGTGTCACTCGATGACTTGGTGCTGGGTGGATGGACACCCGCCTCGGTGGCGTCCTTCTTCGACCGCTACGAGATGAACGCGATGCGAAGTCGTTTCGAAAAGCTCATACGGGAAGGGTTACTGGGAGGCGCGCCGGATACCGCCGGTATCGGGGTCGACGCCACGACGCCACCTCCGCCAGTCGCGCGAGAACTGTCTCGCGTGAGCACCTACGACGAGATCAATTCGTCGAGCCTGGTGTCGATAGTGCGGAGTGGCCGTATTGCACTTCTCGACGCCGAACACGACCGGGTATTCGTCGGCAACGTCTCGGAGGTGTTGCCCCGATTGGTCGACGTTGACCTACGCGGCCACGAGCTAAAGGACTTATACCGAACGGCGAGCGACCTCGGCGTGACACTTCGCTCACCGGCCGACGACACGGCAATCATGGCGTTCCTCGTTGACGCAAGTTCGGGGAAGTACGAACTCTCCGACCTCGCGTCGCGTTATCTCAACGAATCACTCACTGACGCTGCACCTTCGCTGTTTGACACCTACGACGATGACGTCACGTTGGTGCAACACGTTGATGTTGTTCGACGACTCCTTGCCACTCTCGAAGGCGAGATCGAACGCTGGGAGCTCACGCACGTCTATCGCTCGATTGAATTACCACTTATTGCGGTGCTTGGCCGAATGGAATCACGTGGTATCTGCGTTGACGTGGCATTGCTTCGTGAGATTTGCAATGAATTCACTATCGAGGCACAGCGGCTGGACGGCCACATTCAAGCGGTGGCCGGCCACCCCTTCAAGGTCAACTCACCCAGCCAACTAGCAACGGTGTTGTTCGAGGAATTACACCTCACGCCCGGGAAGAAGAATAAGACCGGTTACTCCACCGATGCCGCAACCCTGGAGGCGATCGAGGACGAACACCGAATTGTGTCACTCGTTCTTCGTTACCGCGAAGTCGAGAAACTTCGGTCCACGTACGGAGCGCCCCTCATTGACGCGGTCCAGGCCGACGGCCGCATCCACGCACGATTCCAACAGACGGTGGCGCGTACCGGTCGATTGAGCAGTGACAATCCAAATCTGCACAACATTCCCGTTCGTTCGCAGGAAGGTAAGCGTCTGCGATACGCCTTTGTGCCGGCTCCCGGCTGGGACTTCGCAGTGGCTGACTACAACCAGATTGAGCTTCGCATCTTGGCCCATTTGTCGCACGACACTGGGCTCTTGGCCGCCTTTGAGGGTCATCAGGACGTCCATCGTTCGATCGCCGCCTCGGTCTTTGGCGTCGATGCAAGCGAGGTGACACATGAACAGCGCGAGACGGCCAAAGCAGTGTCCTACGGGTTGGCGTACGGCATGGAGGCCTTCGGACTTTCACGTCGACTGGGTATCCCCGTGTCCGAGGCCAAGGGCATTATGGATCGATATTTCAAGGGATTCCCATTGCTCCGTCAGTACATGGACGACACAATTGCGCAAATTCGAACGCAGGGCTACTCACGGACCGAATTCGGTCGCATACGACCATTTCCTGACCTTTTGACCGCGAGTGGCCCCGCTCGCGCGGCGGCCGAACGCCAAGCAATGAATGCCGGTATTCAGGGTCTTGCCGCCGATATCTTCAAATCAGCGCTGGTCCGTCTCGACCGCGGGCTTCGCGACGGAGGGTTCGAAGCGAGACTCATTCTTCAAGTGCACGATGAGGTGATCGTGGAAGCACCGCCGCACGAGCGCCACGGCGTCGAAGCCACGATCATCGATGCATTGACCAACGTGGCGACGTTGGCCGTTCCACTCGAGGTCTCACTGCATTGGGGTCAAAACTGGGCGGACGCTAAGGGCTAGCCCTAACTGCTACGCTTAGATTCCCGTGTAAACATCGGTTGCGCGGGGCCCTACTGCCTAGTGAGCTCCGATGTGGCTGCATGAAAGTTTTACCTATGTCGAATGTTCAATTGTCTACTGCCCAGATGGGTACGTTTGACGCCGAGGGCAACTACGTTCCCCGCGTCATCACCGAAGACAACTTGGTCGGTACCGACCTGACCGCACTGGTCGAGAACTCTGTCCTGGAATTTGAAGACGGCGACCTCGTCACCGGCACCGTGGTCAAGATTGACCACGACGAAGTTCTGCTCGACATCGGCTTCAAGTCCGAAGGTGTCATTCCTTCGCGCGAGCTCTCAATTCGTAATGACGTCGACCCCAGCGAAATTGTGTCGATCGGTGAAAAGGTCGAATGCCTCGTCCTCCAGAAGGAAGACAAGGAAGGGCGCCTCGTCCTTTCCAAGAAGCGCGCACAGTACGAGAAGGCCTGGGCGAACATCGAAGAAATCAAGAACCGCAACGAGATGGTGCAAGGTACCGTCATCGAAGTGGTCAAGGGTGGACTCATCGTCGACATCGGCCTCCGAGGCTTCCTCCCCGCGTCGCTGGTCGAGCTCCGTCGTGTCCGCGAACTGCAGCCCTACATCGGCAAGACCGTGGAAGCGAAGATCATCGAACTCGACCGCAACCGCAACAATGTGGTGCTGTCTCGTCGTGCGTGGCTCGAAGAGAACCAGAAGGAACAGCGCGGCGACTTCCTCAACAACCTCAAGCCCGGCGAGCGCCGTCACGGTGTTATTTCTTCCGTCGTCAACTTCGGTGCTTTTGTGGACCTGGGTGGTATGGACGGACTCATTCACGTGTCCGAACTCAGCTGGAAGCACATCGATCACCCCAACCAGGTTGTGGCGGTGGGCGACGAAGTCGACGTCGAGGTCTTGGATGTCGACTTCTCGAAGGAGCGCATCTCGCTGTCCCTCAAGGCAACGCAGTCCGACCCGTGGCAGGTCTTTGCCGACGGTCACGCCGTCGAGCAGCTGGTCTACGGCCGTGTCACCAAGATGGTGCCCTTCGGTGCCTTTGTTCAGGTCGGTGACGGCATTGAGGGCCTCGTGCACATCTCAGAAATGGCAGCGCACCACGTTGAGTCGCCCGACCAGGTTGTTACGCCGGGCGAAGAGCTGTGGGTCAAGATCATTGAGCTCGACACCGCTCGTCGTCGGATCAGCCTGTCGATCAAGCAGGCCGCCGAGGGCGGCGAAGTGTCCGCTGAGTACCTCGAGGCATTCGGTTCGCACGCCTACGACACCGAAGGTAACTACATTGGTGGCTTCGAGTACGGTGACTTTACGCCCGAAACTGAGGCTCAGGCTGCATGGGCCGAATACGCCGCTGAAGTAACGCCCAAGGGCGAGGACGAGGCTCCCGCCGCCGAGGGTGACGAAGCCTAGTTTCGAGAATCACTCAAAAACCCCGTCGGTCCCAGACCGACGGGGTTTTTGATTTAACGCCACGTTCGCCGGTGAGTGACTACCGTGGAGGCATGATTCGTATCGCAATCGCCGGAGGCATCGGGTCGGGCAAGAGCACCGTACTGCGACATCTGGCCGATAAAGGGCACCTCACCATTGACGCCGACGACGTGTCGAGGGATCTGTACCAACCGGGACAGCCACTCTTCACCGCACTCGTGGACGCCTTCGGCGCGGGCATTCTCAAAGACGGGGTCATTGATCGCCCCTTTCTCGCCCGCGTCGTCTTCTCGTCTCCCGAGAACTTGGCGCGTCTCAACGCGATCACTCACGGTCCGATTATTGATGACATTCGCCAGCGAGTCGAACGAAGTGATGCGAAGGCCGCATTCATTGCCATTCCGTTGTTCCGCGCTCACCACCGTGAGGTTCTGGCCCTCGATGAAGCGTGGGGGATTTTGGTTTCACCGGACACCGCTCTCGACCGTTTGACATCACTCCGAGGTATGTCGACGGAGGACGCTCACGCCCGGATCGCAACGCAGGGATCAAACGGCGAACGGGCCGCTCTCTGCGACGTTGTCGTTTGGAACGATAAAGGGCCGTCGGAACTACTCACAACAATCGACGCACTCCTTGTCGAGCGAGGACTGTAGATGACTGAATTCCTGGTTGAATCCCCATTTCGCCCCTCGGGCGACCAACCGAAGGCGATTGCCACTCTTGCCGCTGGCGTGAATGATGGGCTGCGGTACCAAACGTTGGAGGGCATCACCGGTTCCGGTAAGACCGCCACTATTGCCTGGCTCGTCGAACAAGTGCAACGACCGACGCTGATCCTCGAACCCAACAAGTCGCTGGCCGCGCAGCTAGCCTCCGAGCTCAAGGAGATGCTTCCCTCCAACCGGGTTGAGTTCTTCGTGAGCTACTACGACTATTACCAGCCCGAGGCCTACATTCCCCGCACCGACACCTTCATCGAAAAGGACTCGGCCATCAACGAAGAGATTGACCGCCTGCGCCACTCAGCAACGTCGTCCCTGCTCCTGCATCGCGACACAATCGTGGTCGCATCAGTCTCGTGCATTTATGGTCTGGGCTCGCCGCTTGAATACCGAGAACGCATGCTGCGATTCGAAACCGGCATGCTGTTCGATCAGCGGATGCTGCTTCGGCGACTAGTTGAAATGCAGTACAGCAGAAACGATTTGGTACTCGAGCGAGGCACCTTCCGTGTCCGTGGTGACACCCTTGAGCTGCAACCGGCCTACTCCAACGAGGCCGTTCGGCTGTCGTTCTTTGGTGACGAGGTCGAGGAGATTCGCTTCTTCAATCCCGTCACGATGGAGCAGAAGGGGAAGGTGAGCGACTTCACACTCTTCGCGGCGTCGCACTACGCGACCGGCGAAGAGACGTTGCACCGAGCCTGTCGCAGTATCGAGGAAGAGCTCCAGGTGCAGCTCGCCAAGTTCGAATCGGAAGGCAAGCTACTCGAGGCGCAGCGACTCCGCATGCGGACCGAACACGACCTCGAAATGCTCGCCGAAACCGGCGTGTGCGCGGGCGTCGAGAACTACTCCGCGCACCTTGACGGACGAAAGCCGGGGGAGCGCCCGTACACCCTGCTCGACTATTTTCCCGACGATTTCTTGGTGGTGATTGACGAAAGTCACGTCGCCGTGCCGCAGATTCGTGGTCAATACGCTGGTGACCGCTCTCGCAAGGAGACCCTGGTCGAGCACGGTTTCCGTCTCCCCAGCGCCATGGACAATCGCCCCTTGAATTTCGATGAATTCATGGAGCTCGTACCGCAAATGGTGTTCGTCTCCGCCACCCCAGGACCCTACGAGATTGAACACAGTGACCAAATCGCTGAGCAGGTCATTCGCCCCACGGGGCTCCTCGACCCCATCATTACGGTGGTGCCGACGAAGAACCAGATCGACGATCTTCGTGGCCGCCTCGATACGGTTATCGCCCGCCAGGAGCGAGCCATCATCACGACCTTAACGAAACGAATGTCGGAAGATCTCACCAACTATCTCGTTCGGGCCGGGTACCGCGTGCAGTACCTCCACAGCGACATCGACACAATCCAGCGGATCGAGATCCTTCGTTCACTGCGACTCGGCGAGTTCGACATCCTGGTCGGCATCAACCTGCTTCGCGAGGGACTCGACCTTCCGGAAGTCTCACTCGTCGCCATTTTGGACGCCGACAAGGAAGGATTCCTCCGCTCTCGAAGTGCACTGATTCAGACCATTGGACGGGCCGCCCGCAATGCGAATGGTGAGGCTGTGCTGTACGCCGACAAAATCACTGATTCCATGCGAGACGCCATTTCGGTCACCGAGCGTCGCCGCATCACGCAGATCGCCTACAACAAGGAGCGGGGTATCACCCCGACGACGGTCACCAAGAACGTGGCCGACATTCTCGGGCGACTCCGTTCAGAGAGAGCCCCCGAGCCGACTAACAAGGTCCACGGCATCTCGTCGCTCGAGACCGTGGCCTCGGATGACCTGGCGATTGAAATCGGTCGAGTCGAAGACGCCATGTTGGCGGCCGCCCGGGAACTTCGCTTCGAGGAGGCGGCGGCATTGCGCGACTACCTCCATACGCTCCAGTTGCAGGGCTTGAACGTTGATGACCTCCGTCAAACCTTTGAGGCGTAACCGGTAGATTTACTGCATGGCGTCAACGATTCGAGTTCAGGGCGCCCGCGTCCACAATCTTAAAAATCTCTCGATTGAGATACCGCGAGACAAGTTGGTGGTCTTCACCGGCCTCTCCGGTTCGGGGAAGTCGTCGCTCGCCTTCGACACCATTTATGCCGAAGGACAACGCCGGTACGTCGAGAGCTTGTCGGCGTACGCGCGTCAGTTCTTGGGTCAAATGGAGAAGCCGGACGTCGAATTCATTGAGGGCCTGTCGCCGGCCATCTCGATCGATCAAAAGACGGCGTCTCGCAACCCCCGCTCGACCGTTGGCACCATTACAGAAATTCACGACTATCTGCGACTTCTTTTTGCTCGCATTGGCGTCGTCCATTGCCACCAGTGTGGACGCCCGGTGTCGAAGCAGACCCCGCAGCAGATTGTCGATCACGTCATCGCCAGGGAAGATGCCGGACGGTTCCTCGTGCTGGCGACGGTCGTCGAAGGTCGCAAGGGTGAGTATTCGACGCTGCTCAATGAACTGGCGGGCCAGGGATTCTCTCGCGTGCGGGTTGACGGCACGCTCTACGAATTGGCCGATCGAGAGACCATCGATCTCGCCCGCTACGAGCAACACACTATTGACGTGGTGCTCGACCGCCTTACCACCAAGAATGTCAACCGCCAACGATTGACCGAGTCAGTCGAGGCCGCCCTCAAATTGACGAAGGGTCTCGTTTCGTTCCTGTTCGTTGACACCGACGAGCAAGTCACGTTCTCCGAGAAAATGGCTTGCGCCGACTGTGGCATCAGCTTCACGGAAATTGCTCCTCGCGACTTCTCGTTCAACTCACCCTACGGTGCCTGTTCGGTGTGCACGGGGTTGGGCACTCGCTACGAAGTTGACCCCGAACTCGTTGTCCCTGACGGTTCGCTCTCGCTGGCCGAGGGTGCCCTTGCACCGTGGGGCGGGGCGCGTCTGAAGTACTTTGATCGTCTTATCGCGGGCGTCGCCAAACTTGGTGAATTCGATCTCGACACCCCCTGGGACGAGCTGCGCCCGAAGGATCGCAAGTTGGTGTTGTACGGTGAGGGGAAGAAGACCGTTCCCGTCAAATTCAAGAATCGCTACGGCAAGACACGCACCTACGACACCAGCTACACCGGCATCGTCGAATGGCTCGAGCGCAAGCGCACCGAGGCCGATGGCGACTGGTCACGCGAACAGGCTGAGCAGTTCATGCGCGAAGTGCCGTGCACGGCGTGTAACGGGCAACGCCTCAAACCCGAAGTCCTCGCGGTTCGAATTCACGGCACCAATATCGCCGATGTGAACAACATGACCATCGACGAAGCCATCGCGTTCTTTGGTCAGCTCGAACTCAGTGAACGTGAAGTCACTATTGGTCGTCAAGTCATCAAGGAGATTGTTTCTCGACTCACGTTTCTCTTCGATGTCGGACTCGATTACCTGACCCTGTCGCGCGCCTCCGCCACGCTCAGTGGCGGTGAGGCCCAGCGGATTCGTCTGGCGTCGCAGATTGGGAGTTACCTGGTCGGCGTGCTCTACGTCCTTGACGAGCCATCGATTGGACTCCACCAGCGCGATAATCGTCGCCTCATCACCACCCTCGAACGCCTTCGTGATTTGGGCAATTCCGTCATCGTTGTGGAGCACGACGAAGAAACCATTCGCCTCGCCGACTTCATTGTTGACATTGGACCCGGCGCGGGGGAGTACGGCGGTGAGGTGGTCCACGCCGGTACGTATAAGGCCATCTTGAAGAACGATCGTTCTCTGACCGGTCAGTATCTGTCCGGCAAGCGCGAAATCAGCGTTCCCGATACGCGACGCCCAGGCAACGGTACGGCGCTCGTGGTCAAGGGAGCTCGGGCCAACAATCTCCGCAACGTCACGGTCTCGGTGCCCCTCGGACTCTTCGTTGCAGTCACGGGTGTGTCGGGTTCGGGTAAATCAACATTAATTAACGGCATCGTGCTGAGTTCACTTGAGCGTCAGATCAACCGAGCCAAGACCACCGTGGCCGAGCACGACACCATCACTGGCGTCAAGTACATCGACAAGGTCGTGGCGGTAGACCAGCAGCCAATCGGACGAACGCCACGCTCAAACGCGGCTACCTACACCGGAGTGTTCGACAAAATTCGCAAGCTCTTTTCGGAGGTTGCCGAATCAAAGGTGCGCGGCTACCAACAGGGTCGCTTCTCCTTCAACGTCAAGGGTGGTCGCTGCGAAGCGTGCGCCGGTGACGGCACCATCAAAATTGAGATGTTCTTCCTGCCCGACGTCTACGTCAATTGCGAGACGTGCGACGGCGCTCGGTATAACCGCGAAACCCTGGAAATCAAGTACCGCGGCAAGTCGATTGCCGACGTGCTCAATATGCCGATCGCCGAGGCGCTGGAGTTCTTTGACCGACAGCCCAGTATTTTGCGACACATTCAGAGCCTGGTTGACGTGGGCTTGGGCTACGTCCGCCTCGGACAACCCGCGCCAACCCTGTCCGGAGGCGAAGCGCAGCGAGTCAAACTCGCCGCCGAATTGGCGCGTCGTCCCACCGGTCACACCCTGTACGTATTGGACGAACCAACGACGGGGCTGCACTTCGAGGACGTTAATCGCCTGCTCGAAGTCCTCCACCGCCTTGTCGATCAGGGCAACACTGTCTTGACTATTGAGCACAACCTTGATGTGGTGAAGACGGCTGACTGGGTCATTGACCTCGGGCCGGACGGTGGTCGCCGCGGTGGACTCATGGTGGGGGAGGGAACCCCCGAGCAGGTAGCCGCGCTTGATACCGCCACCGGCAACGTATTACGAGAAGTTCTGGCCCACCACGGACGGGCGTAGTGTTCGCCAAGCCGGCCGGTATTCCACGACAAAGCGGTTGCTACCAATTTCGTAATGCCGACGGCACGATTATTTACGTCGGTAAGGCGCTGTCGCTCAACCAGCGTCTGTCGAGCTACTTCCAGAAATTCGAGGCCCTGACCACGAAGACGCAAGCGCTCATGACCGAAGCGACCAGTGTCGATTGGATCGTCACGCCCAGCGAAAATGACGCCTTGATTCTCGAGAATGAACTGATCAAGGAATATCAGCCTCGCTACAACATCCGGCTCAAGGACGACAAAACCTACCCGTACGTGGCGATTGACTCGCGTCGAGAGTTTCCCGTTCCCTACATCACGCGGGGAAAACATCAAAAAGGCGTGCGCTACTTCGGCCCCTTTGTGGACGTCAAGGCACTGCGAGCCACCGTTGAGGAGCTCCTGCAGACCTACCCTCTCCGCTCCTGCACGAGTACCAAGTTCGACCACCACAAGCGCGTGCAACGACCCTGCCTACTCTTCGACATTGGACGATGCTGTGGACCGTGTATTGGCGCGGTCGACAACGCCGGTTATCAGGAGCTCGTCAATTCGTGGGCCCGCTTCTTTGAGGGGGATGTTCGTCAGCTGCGCACTGCCTTACAGACCAAAATGAACGAAGCAGCAACCGCCATGAAGTACGAAGCTGCCGCCAAATTTCGAGACGCTTTGGCGGCGCTCGCCCGAGCTGACCACGATCAAAGCATCGTGATTGACGACCACTCCAACTTGGACGTCGTCGCGGTCGCCGTATCTGGCGGTCGAGCGGCGGTCGTGCGGTTTCGGGTTCGTCACGGACGCATCATTAGTCGCAGTGTCCACCTGGTGGACCGATCACTCGACGAAACGAGTGCTGAACTCTTCGAAGCCGTCGTCACTGATGTGTACAAGGATCCCAGTGACGTCCCACCAGTCATTGTCGCGGCCGAGGAAACGGCCATGTCGCAGTGGATACCGCAGTTCTTGACCTCCCTACGAGGTCGACGAGTGCAGGTAAGCCCTCCCCAGCGTGGCAAGCGAGTGCGGGTGTTGGAATTGGCTCAACGCGACGCCGAATCAGTGATTCGTCGTGATTCGCTGCGGCGTGAAGCTGACCACAACGTTCGATCACGCGCGCTACAAGAACTCGCCACCGCCCTAGGTCTGAGTCAGCCGCCGTACCGGATTGAGTGTTTCGACATGAGTCATCTGCAAGGCACCAATTACGTGGGGTCCATGGTGGTGTTCGAGGACGGCTTGTCGAAGAAATCTGATTATCGACACTTCAATGTCAAGGAAATTCTGGGAAACGACGACGTAGGTGCCATGGAAGAAGTTGTGCGGCGGCGACTGGGGTACTGGCTCGACGAGCAATCCCAATCGAAGTTTCGACGGGCCAACCTCATCATCATCGACGGCGGCCTTCCGCAGTTGCACGCGGCCCAGAAGGCAGCCGCCACACTTGGGCTCAGCGATCAGATTGAGTTCGTCGCACTCGCCAAACGAGAAGAACTCCTGTATCGTCCGGGCACGTCAATTCCCGTCGCCCTCGAACGAGGATCCGAGTCGCTCTACTTAGTCCAGCGCATTCGTGACGAAGCCCACCGCTTCGCAGTCTCGTTCCACCGCACCAAGCGGGCCAAATCCATGATCGCTACGGTGCTCGACGGCGTCGAGGGTCTTGGGCCAAAGCGGCGCGACCGGCTCATGTTGGTGATGGGGTCGCTCGACAATGTGAGGGCCGCAACGCTCGAAGAACTGCAAGCACTACCGTGGTTGCCAGCGGAGGTCGCCCAGAACCTCTACGATCATGTGCGGGCGCCGACCGCCCCCGCATTGCGAAGGGAGAGAGACAGTGACTGACGTCCTCGTCGTGACCGGTATGTCCGGTGCTGGTCGCTCCACTGTTTCTTCGGCACTTGACGACCTTGGGTGGTTCGTCATTGACAATCTGCCGCTGGAGCTGATTGTTCGCGTCGGTGAGTTAGCAACGGCGAGCGCGAATGAGCACGCTGGCGTCGCGTTCATCATCGGTCGCAGTGGCCGCGAAGAGCCCAGTGCCCTGCTCGCTGCGGTGGCGGAGCTTCGTTTGATTCACCAGAATGTGCGTATTTTGTTTCTCGATGCGCCTGACGAGGTACTGATCAGTCGATACGAAGGGACCCGACGCCGCCACCCTCACCCCGGGGAAACATTGGCGGAATCCATTGCCGCCGAGCGCGTGATGCTCCAGGCGGTGCGAACCGCGGCCGACGTGGTTATTGATACCGGTTCCAGCAACGTCAATCAACTCCGTACCCGCATTGTCGAGATGTTCTCCGCCGTCACGGGGGAGGGGCCCATGCGGGTCTCACTCATTTCATTCGGCTTCTCCAACGGTTTGCCTCGCGATGTCGATCTCGTGTTCGACTGCCGCTTTCTCCCTAATCCACACTGGGTGGAGGAACTCCGACCAAAAACTGGTCTCGACAACGAGGTCGCCGCCTACGTTCTCGCCCAGGAGCCAGCGCAACACTTTCTGAGCGATGTCACCTCCCTCCTGCAGTGGCAAATTCCGGCTTTCGCAACAGAAGGAAAGTCCTACTTGACCATCGCGATTGGCTGCACCGGTGGCAAGCATCGTTCGGTGGCGATCGCCGAAGAACTGCGCCAGCGCCTCAAATTGAACACTCCCGTCTTCCACCGCGACGTTCAGAGATAACCGTTATCTCCAGCTCGGGCGTTACTTTCGTCGGCGGAAAGAGGCTCCTAAACATTTGTCAATAGTTTCGTGTGGCAAACTAGAGACGCCAGTCAACGGAGCCTGCGTACAACCCCCTCACTAAAGGAGACGTCATGGCAACTCGTGTTGCAATCAACGGTTTTGGTCGTATCGGCCGCAGCTACCTTCGAGCAGTCCTGGGAAATCCCAACATCACCGTCGTCGCCATCAATGACCTGACGCCCCCCGCGACCAACGCGCACCTCTTGAAGTACGACTCGACGCAGGGTCTTTTGGGACTCGACGTGTCCCACAGTGATGATGCCATCACCGTTGGCGACCAGGTCATCCAGATCTACGCCCAGCGCAATCCCGCCGACCTGCCATGGGGTGAGCTCGACATCGACATCGTGATTGAGTCAACTGGCTTCTTCACCTCACGTGAGAAGGCCGCCGCCCACCTCGACGCGGGTGCCAAGAAGGTCATCATTTCAGCTCCTGCCACCGAAGTTGATGGAACGTTCGTCGTTGGCGTCAACGACGACAGCTACGACCCAGCGACGCAGCACATCGTTTCCAACGCCTCCTGCACCACAAACTGCTTCGTGCCCATGGTGAAGGTTCTCGACGACGCCGTCGGCATCGTGACCGGACTCATGACGACGGTGCACGCTTACACCAACGACCAGAGCCTCCTCGACGTCGCACACCCCGACCTCCGTCGTGCCCGTGCCGCCGCCGTCAACATCGTGCCCTCGAGCACCGGTGCGGCCCGCGCAACCAGCCTCGTCCTTGAGGCCATGAAGGGCAAGCTCGACGGCACCTCGCTCCGCGTGCCGGTTCAGGACGGTTCGATCACTGACTTCACGGCCATCGTTCGCACCACCTCGGTGGAAGAGATCAACAGTGCCTTCAAGGCGGCTGCTGAAGGCCCACTCAAGGGCATCTTGGTGTACACCGACGAGCCCATCGTGTCGTCAGACATCGTCGGCTCCCCAGCGTCGTGCACGTTCGACTCGAAGATGACCATGGTGCAGCAGATCAACGACGAGCAGAGCCTCGTCAAGATTTTCGGCTGGTACGACAACGAGTGGGGCTACTCCAACCGCCTCGTGAGCCTCACCGAAGTCATCGGCCGCGCCTCGTGAGCCTCGACAGTTACGAACGCTGGGGCAACTTAGAGGGGAAGAACGTTCTCGTTCGCGTGGACTTCAACTGTCCAGTTGCGCTCGTTGATGGTCGCCTTGAAGTGACCGACGACTTTCGCATTCGCGCGACACTGCCATTGTTCGAGGACCTCCTCGCACGTGGCGCAACCGTGACCGCGTGCACGCACTTCGGACGCCCAAACGGACACGTCGTGGAAGAGTTCAGTGTCGAACCGGTACGGCGCCGACTGGAGCAACTGTGCCCTGGCGTAACGCTGCTCGAGAACTTGCGTTTCAACCCGGGTGAAGAGAGCAACGACCCCGCCTTTGGTGCTTCCCTGGTCGAGGGCTTCGACTACTTCATCAATGAAGCCTTCAGCGCCTCACACCGCGAGCACGCCTCAATCATGATTCCTCCAACCTTGCTACCGAGTGCCGCCGGACCAAACCTGCTGCGTGAGGTTGCCACGCTGGAGTCGCTCTTGCAGAACCCCGCACGACCATTCGTCGCCATCGTTGGTGGCGCCAAGGTCAAGGACAAGCTCGGTATCGTCAAGGTCCTCTCGGAAAAGGCCGACACCGTCATTGTTGGTGGCGGCATGGCGTATACGTTTGAGACCGTCGAAGGTCGCACTATTGGTGGATCGCTGTTTGACGCCTCCTACGTCGATGTCTGTGGCGAGCTGCTCCAGACTGGCAAAATTGCGATTCCTAGCGACTCCGTTGGCCTTCCACTAGGTGTGCCGTTTGGTCCCGAAGGCGGTCCGGACGAGGTGCAGAACTTTGGTGCCAACATTCCCGATGGCTTCGAAGGGTTCGACATTGGCCCCGAGAGCATCGCGCGATTCACCAGTATTATCGCGGGTGCTGCCACCATTCTCTGGAATGGTCCGATGGGTGTCTTCGAGGACCCCCGCCTCGCGGTTGGGACAAAGGCCGTTGCCGAGGCCATTGCCGCATCGTCAGCTGTCTCCGTCATTGGTGGTGGCGACTCAGTTGCCGCCGTTCAGATGTTCGGTCTCGAGGACCAAGTCAGCTTCGTCTCCACCGGAGGCGGCGCGTCACTGGAATTCGTTGAGCAGGGTGACTTGCCCGGCATCAAGGCGCTTCGAGAAAGTGCACTGTAAATGAAGAAGCCCCTCGTCATTGGTAACTGGAAGATGAACCTCGACTACGTCGAGGCCATTCACCTCATGCAGCAAGTCGGCGTCCTCCTTCGCAACAAGCCGGTCGAACACACCGACTTGGTCGTGACGCCCCCGTTCGTCGATCTTCGCTCCGTGACATCGGTGGTTGAGTCAGACCGCATTCCGGTGACAGTTGCCGCTCAACACGCGAGTCAACACGAGGCTGGTGCCTACACCGGCGAGACGTCAGTGGCCATGCTGCAGCGACTCAACGTGCGCTGGGTCCTCGTGGGGCACTCGGAGCGCCGCACGTACTTTGGCATGACCGATGACGTGGTCGCCTCGACCCTCCGTACCGTAGTTCGGTCAGGACTCAACGCCGTTTTGTGCTTCGGTGAAGAGCTGGCCAGTCGCGAAGCCGGTGAGCACTTCGACGTTGTTGCTGCCCAGCTCCAGGCGGCGCTCGCCGGACTGGATGAAAAGCTACGCCCCCTCGTCACACTCGCGTACGAGCCAGTGTGGGCAATTGGCACGGGCCGGACGGCCAGCGTCGAACAGGTGGGGGAGATGATGGACTTCATCCGTACTACTGCGGCCAGCCTGTCGCTCAGTGACCCCCATGTCCTCTACGGCGGTTCTGTGAACGCGGAGAACGCCGGAGCCATTATGAGCGAAGGCCGGGTCGACGGATTCTTGGTCGGCGGTGCCTCATTGAAGGCCGAATCCTTCGTAGCAATCGCACACGCAAGTGACGACTGCTACGATGGCAATCGCTAACCGGAGGTTGTGATGTTCACCTGGGCATTTATCGTTATTGAAGCTGTGTCGGCCGTGGCCTTGATCTTCTTGGTCCTGCTCCACTCAGGACGCGGTGGCGGTATCTCTGACTTGATGGGTGGCTCGGTCAACTCGATGGCAGCCGGTTCGACGGTGGTGGAACGGAACCTCGACCGTATTACGGTTGCCGTTGCGCTGGTGTTCGCCTTCGCAACACTGACCCTCGATCTTCGCCTGCAGTAAGTGACGCGGCTACGCAGAATTGCGCTCGCCGCGATTCTGGGTCTCACCGCCCTTTGTGCGGCCAGCACGGCCAGCACGGCCAGCACGGCGAGTACAGCCATTCCGCCCTTGGTCGTGGCTATTCCTGGACCACTGACGGGATGTAATGCTCTCGCTCCGTCCCTGAATGAGTCGTCGCAGGTACTGCTCGACCTCACTCGACCGTCCGCCTTCACGACCAGCGTCCAGGGATCTCTTCGGGGTGAAGGCGGCGCCATCGCCGCAGCCGAGCTCGCCAACCTCGGCCCTCAAGTGGTCACGTATTCTCTTGATACCTCGCTGCACTGGTCCGATGGCCATCCCTTCTCCGCCGCGGATCTGATCGCCTGGTGGCGACGGGGTCGAGTTGCCTCCACGGTGACCTCGGTGGGGTATCGCGACATCACCTCGATGGTGAGTTCGCACGACGGTTCAGTGGTCACGGCCACCTTCGCCGAACCCTTTTCTGCGTGGCCACTTCTTTTCCGTGATATCGAGGAGGCCGGTGTCAAATCGACCTCGTGCGCGGTGCGTGGACTTCTCGCACGCCCTTCACTGGGCCCCTACCGCTTCGTAAGCCTGACGTCTTCTCGAGCGGTTCTCGTCTCAAATCCGTCGTGGACGGCGTCATTCAATCGATTGCCCCGCATCATTGTGACCACGTCGAAGACCACACCCACCTCTCACGGTCTGTACGTCACCTACCGACCGAATATCTCCACCGGCCTCCTCTCCGACCTTTCACGCAATCCGTCGATATCGTCACACATCGGAGCGTCCGACCGCATTGAAGAGTTGCAGTACAGCCTTAGACGACCTTTGACTGGGACCGTCGCCCTTCGGTATGCGTGGTCCACACTCGTCGATCGCCTCGCTCTGATTCGAACCCTCTATGGTGGCATCACGCTGGCTCCACTCCCATCAGCCTCATTGCTGTTCTCGCAAAATGAGTTTGGTAGGACCACAACACCAACGTCGACCGCGGTGAGTGGACAATGCTTCCGGTGCGCAGATGCCGCCCTACGAGCAGCAGGTCTAACGCAACACGCACGACACTGGCAATGGCGAGGGAAACCAGTGGTACTTCATCTCTGTCGGGGTCCTTCCGTCACCGATCGACAAACGGCCTCCACCATTGCAGCGCAGTGGGGCGCACAGGGTATTGCGGTCGCACTCTCCATCGCTCCTTCTGAGGTCGCCGCGAGCGCCGCCGCCGAGCGCGGTCGTGTCGATGTCGCCGTGTTCGAGCGACCAGTCGGTGCACACCCGTGGCTCGCCAGTACCGGGGGATTAGGACTCACTGAGGCCGATGGTTTCTCGGTGGGGCGAGCGCTTCCCTCGGTGAGAGATGCAACCCAACTTGCGCTGTCAGATTTCAATCCCATTACCGCCGCCACAAAATGGGCAGTCGTGGATGCCCTCATCCGACAGTCTGGGGTTCTTTATCCCTTATTCACACCGCCCTCGGTGACAGCGTGGTCCACCGATGTTCAAAACATTTCGCCTTCGCTTTCGGAACTGGGTCTCATAGACCAAGTGACTAACTGGGGCGCCTCCACGGGGTAGTGCGAAGGGGTGACGTTTATTCGCTAGAATGGCAATCCACGTCGAAGTGGTGAAATGGCAGACACGCTAGCTTGAGGGGCTAGTGCTCGAAAGGGCGTGCGGGTTCAAGTCCCGCCTTCGACACCATTAGGAGCTCCGTAGTGCTGGGGCGAACGTCGTGCGATCGATAAAGAATGGCGCAGCGACATTCGTGGCGACAGTTGGGCGGCATCGCGTGTGAACAGGGTCCGCGGTTACTACCATTACCAAGAGAACTTATGACAAGCGTCCTTTTCACCGCCTTCACTTCGCGCCCGGACGCCGTGGCGCTCGCGACACACGCCGTCGAGGTTCTCTCACGGCAGGGGGTTTCGAGCGATTTCTTTGGACTCGATAGCGACCTAGCGCCAACGTGCGATGCAGCGACGTTGGTGGTGTCGCTCGGTGGCGACGGCACGTTCCTTCGAGCCGCTCGACTGGCCCATGGGGCGGGCGCGCGTGTGCTCGCCGTAAACCTCGGACGGGTTGGCTTCCTTCTCGACGTCGCCGCCACTGATGTCGTCGAGCGAGTCTGCGAAGCACTGCTGCACGATGAGGCCGTGAACCGCTTGGCCCTCGATGTCATGATGCCCGACGGGTCGTCTGTCTTCGCCCTCAATGAGGTAGTGGTAGAGCGGTCTGCTCCTGGCCACATGGTGCACGTCACCACATTTATTGATGACAATGAATTTCTCACGTACTCGGCCGATGGCGTAATGGTCGCCACCCCGACCGGTTCGACTGGCTACAGTTTTTCGGCTGGTGGCCCAATGGTGAGCGCTGAGCTCCAACTCCTCGTCGTCACGCCCATTGCGCCCCACTTCACCATTGATCGTTCCTTGGTGGTAGCACCCTCCAGTACAGTGCGTCTCCAAATGTCAACGAAGCCCGCCCTGGTTGTTGCCGACTCACTCGTCGTCGGCACCTTGTCAGCCGAGCAATCAGTTACGGTTCGTCAGAGTGGTACACCGGTGCGGGTGGTTCGAAGTACCGGGTTTGATATGGGATCTCGCTTGCGGGCGAGTTTGCGACAGGGTCATGCCTAGGACTCAGCTCGTCGAGCTCTACGCTCGCGGCCTCGGCGTCATCGACGAAGCCCGACTGAGTTTCGGGCCGCAGTTCAATGTCATCACCGGTGAAACCGGCGCGGGCAAGACGCTGTTACTGGGCGCGCTCGAACTCTGCCTTGGTGGCGACGGTTCGACCTCGCGGTACGCCGTTACCAGTGAGACCAAGGCCGCCGCATTGTTCGACACGGATGAGGCAGAACGCCTCTTTATACGCGAATCCACGCCAACAGGTCGGCTTCGGTCGACCCTCGACAGTGCCCCCGCGAGTGCGGACGCACTGCGCGTTGCGGCTCGCGATTTGATTGTCATCCACGGGCAACATGACTCGCTCACCCTTCGGTCCCGGGCTGAAATCGTCCGAGTGGTGGACGCCTACGGCGACATCGATGCCTCGACGCTTGAAGGGGTTCGGATCCAGCTTCGATCACTCGAGCGGCGTCGCGATGAGCTCGGTGGCGACGCGCACAGTCGCCAACGCGACCTGGAACGACTGCAGTACGAAATTGAGGAGATTGAGCGCGCCCGCATCACCGGACCAGACGAGTTGACCGAGGCGCTCGATCGGTTGGCCGACTTGACCGCCCTCCGTGACAGTCAAGCAGCGCTCCACCACGTTATTGACCACCTGGACGGTGACACTGACGGTGCGGTCTTGACACAGTTCGCGTCCCTAGTTTCGCAGTTGCCTGCTGGTGAACTGGTCAGCGACGCTCGCGAACAGCTCCGCCGTTCCCTTGAGGATGCGCGCGACGCGGTTCGACAGCTCCAGCGATTTGCCAATCCCGACGCATTTGACGAGGAGGCGATGGGCGGACTGTCGGAGCGAATCGACACACTGCAGCACCTCGTGCGCAAGTACGGAAGCTCGCTCGCCGACGTGCTGGAGCACTACCAGGAGGCGAGTGATGCGGCCGCTCGTTTGAGCGGAGCGAGCGAGGAGCTCGGCGAGATTGATGCCGCAATCGACGAAGCGCAACGACGCGAACGGGAAGAAGCGCGGCTCGTTCGCCGTGAGCGTGAATTTGCGGCGGTGAATCTCACCAATGAGCTTCGGGCCCAGCTGCCACGCGTATCGCTACCGAATGCCTCACTGCGCTTCGACATTGACGGCATTGATGGGTCTGACGCGCAAATTCTCTTCACCCCAAATCCGGGGCAACCAGAAGGACCGCTCCAGGCGTTAGCCAGTGGTGGTGAGCTCTCGCGCGTACTCCTCGCGCTGTCACTCGCGACGGGTCAGCAGGACATGGTGGCCGTCTTCGACGAGGTTGACGCCGGTGTCGGCGGCCAAGTGGCGCAACACATTGGCGCCTGTCTTTCCGAGGTGGGGGAGCGCCAGCAGGTTATTGCCGTGACCCACCTCGCCTCAGTCGCCGCTCGTGCCCAGGACCACTTTGTCATCGAAAAGTCGGTGATGGGAGCTCGTACGGTGACCACCGTTCGGCGCGTTGAGGGCGACGAGCGGGTCCGAGAGATCGCTCGCATGCTGACCGGTGACGCCACCAGTCCTGAATCGCTGGCGTTGGCTCGTCGACTACTAGACGGCGTAGAGTCACCCACCAATGTGCTGTAGCGAGTACGCTGGTAGTCCGTGAGGACTTCTGATATGCCATGACAAAGTTTGTATTTGTCACCGGAGGCGTGTCGAGTTCGCTCGGAAAAGGCTTGACCGCTTCGTCGCTGGGTCGCCTCCTCAAGTCGCGTGGTCTCAAGGTCACGATGGCCAAGCTCGACCCCTACCTCAATGTCGACCCCGGTACGATGAACCCCGGAGAGCACGGCGAGGTGTACGTCACCGACGACGGTGGAGAGACCGACCTCGACCTCGGTCACTACGAGCGTTTTATCGATGAATCGCTGTCGCGGATGTCCAACACGACGACGGGTTCGATCTACTCGAAGGTTATTGCGAAAGAGCGTCGTGGCGACTACCTCGGCAAGACCGTCCAGGTCATCCCGCACATCACGGACGAGATCAAGGAACGTATTCGCCGACTCGGCACCTTGGGCGCTGACGTCGCCATCGTCGAGATTGGTGGCACCGTCGGTGACATGGAGATCATTCCCTTCATTGAAGCCATTCGACAGTTCCGCCGGGATGCTGGTCGAGGCAACGTCTGCTACGTTCACCTCACGTTGGTGCCGTATCTTGCCCCCTCAGGGGAGCAAAAGACCAAGCCAACGCAGCATTCGGTCACCGAACTGCGCTCCTACGGCATCCAGCCCGACGTCATCGTTTGTCGAAGTGACCAACCTATTTCTGATGGTTTGAAGCGCAAGATTGCCTTGATGTGCGACGTGCCGAACGGTGCGGTCATCTCCGCCGTTGACGCCTCCAGCATCTACGACATTCCGCTCAACATGCACGATGAAGGCCTCGATCGCATTGTGTGCGAGACCCTCGGTATTGACCAGGTAGAACACCCCATCGACCTTTCGAAATGGCAAGACGTGGTCCGTCGCGTTCACAACACGACGCGCACCCTGCGCATTGGCATCATTGGCAAGTATGTGACCATGCCCGACGCGTACCTCTCCGTGGCGGAGTCAATTCGTCACGCGGGCTTCGCCATCAACGCCAAGACTGAGTTGGAATGGCTCGAGGCCGAACGGGTGCCGTCCGAAATTGACTCTCAGCGCATTCGGCAGCTCGACGGCATTGTCATCCCGGGAGGTTTCGGCGAACGTGGTGTCGAAGGCATGATCGCCGCGGCACGCATCGCCCGCGAGCACAATATTCCGTTGCTGGGTATCTGCCTTGGTATGCAGGTCATGGTCATTGAGTTCGCGCGACACCAGATGGGGTTGGCTGATGCACACTCCACCGAGTTCTCGCTAACGACCTCCGCTCCAGTCATTGCGCTGATGGAAGAGCAGATGGACGTCACCGACCTCGGAGGCACCATGCGCCTCGGAGCGTGCCCCGCCATGCTTGCCGAAGGATCACAGGTTGCCGCCCTCTACGACGCGACCGTCGTGAGCGAACGCCACCGCCACCGGTACGAGTTCAATGCTCGGTTTATCGAAGACTTCGAACGCGCCGGTCTACGATGCAGTGGCACGTCGCCCGACGGACGGCTCGTCGAATTTGTCGAACTCCCTTCGCACCCGTATTTCGTCGGCACCCAAGCGCACCCCGAGTTCAAGTCTCGCCCCGATCGCCCGCACCCGCTCTTCCACGGTCTGGTGGTAGCCGCTGATCAACGGGCCGAAGGTCGCGCGCCACATCTCATCAGCCCAGAGGTCGCTGAAGTCTCCCAATGACGAGTAACTGGCAGATCGTTCGTCGAGAGCCACTTCTTACCTCCTACGTTTTTTCGGTCGAGCGACGCATTGTCGACACCGGCGTTGAAGAGCTGGAACGAGATGTAGTCCTTCACCGAGGTGCCGTCGCGATTGTCGCCATTGACGACCACGACCGCATCGGAGTAATTCGCCAGTACCGGGTGGCCCTCGAACGTGAGCACTACGAAATTCCGGCGGGTTCCGTGGAAGCCACCGAATCGGACCTACTTGCCGTAGCCGTGCGAGAGCTCCGCGAGGAGATGGGCTGCGTGGCCACCACGTGGCGCCACATTGGCACGTTTCTCAACTCACCGGGCTGGACCAATCAAACCATCGCTATCTTCGAGGCACGGGGCCTCACACACGTCCCTCGCGAGACTGTCGGCCCCGAAGAGGCTGCGTCGACGATTGAGTGGTGGGACCGAGACGCCTGCCGCGCATTTCTCCAGACAACTGGACCCATTGACGCCACCACCACCATTGGGGTGCAGCATTTCCTGTGGGCGAGTGGTGACTGACCGTCACTGGTTGCACGAGTACCTGCAGTGGCTGACGGTCGAAAAAGGTCGGTCACGGGCCACTCTTGAATCCTACGAACGTGACTGTCTTCAGTTTCTGTCGTGGCTTGACGAGCGCGGTGCCTCGCTTTCGTCGGTAGCCACGGCCGACGTCGAACAGTATCTCCAGACGCTGCGGGTTACGAAGGCGCCTAGCTCAGTCTCGCGGGCCACCTCCTCCCTCCGAGGGTGGTGCGGCTTCCTCGTCGATGAGCAACTCCTCCCGATCGACCCGACGCAACGTGTTACCCCTTCGCGACGAGGGCGAACGCTCCCCAAACCGCTCGAGGAAGCGGTGGTCCTGCACCTCCTCGACACGCTCGATGACGACTCCGCCGTTGGCCTTCGCGACGCCGCGTTGCTCGAGCTGCTGTACGGCACGGGAGCCCGAGTAAGTGAGGTCACCGGACTCGCCGTTTCGGACCTTGACTTCGATGAGGGCCTTATTCGGGTCACCGGAAAGGGATCCAAGCAGCGTCTCGTGCCCATGGGCCGTTCGTTGGAACGCGCACTTCGCCACTATCTCTCGCCGGGCGGCCGCAGCGAGTTCCCGATGCCCCGACCGACCACCCGACTGTTTCTCAACCAACGTGGTGGGCCCCTCACCCGCCAGGGTGTCGATCTCATTATCGAACGACGCGCGCTCACGGCCGGAATCGACCGCCAGACCATCAGTGCGCACGTCTTTCGCCACAGTTGCGCGACGCACATGCTGGCGCACGGTGCCGATATTCGGGTCGTGCAAGAGCTTCTTGGTCACGCCAGTATCGCTACTACCCAGCGCTACACCGCCGTGTCAGTGACCTCACTTCGCTCGGCGTACACAGCGGCCCATCCCAGGGCCCACGGGTAAGGTACGAGCATGAGCACGTGGTGGTTTCTGGTCGTCATCATTCCCTCCATCGTTCTGCACGAAGTGAGCCATGGCTTTGTCGCCTATCTCTTCGGCGACCCCACGGCCAAGCAAGCTGGGCGACTGACCCTTAACCCCCTGTCCCACGTCGACCCCTTCGGCACCGTGGTACTTCCACTTCTGTTAGTGGCGGTTGGCCTTCCTCCCTTTGGGTGGGCGAAGCCAGTGCCGGTCACTGTCTCGCGGCTGCGGCGCCCCCGCACGCAGAACACCTACGTCGCGCTCGCCGGACCAGCGGTGAATATTGCGCTGTCCCTGATTGGGCTCGGCATGTGTCGCTACGCCGTGCACGTCAATAACTCGGAAACGCTCTACCTCGCAGGTGCGTACATCGGTCTTCCCAATCTCACCCTCGCGATATTCAACCTGCTACCGATACCACCACTCGATGGCTCCGCCGTCATCGAACGGCTCGTTCCCATGAAGAAACTGTCCTCGTATTACGCGTTCCGGAACCGGGCCTTGCCATTTCTCATGGCCGTGGTCTTACTCGACAACTTCTACTTCCACCGCCTTGGCTCCGTCTATGGAGTGTTGGAACATTGGTGGCTCACGCTGGCGTCTTAGACGAGGCCCATTGCTGAGGCCGCGAGGGCGTAGCGCTCGCCCGCAACCGCCCCGGCCTTGGCCGCACCCTGGGCGGCGATGGTCGAGAGGAGTGTGGGGTCGGCGCGAAGTACGTCATACCGTGCCCGAACGGGGGCCAGTTCTTCAATAATCGCCGTCGCCAGATCCGACTTCAAGTCACCGTAACGTTGGTACCGTTCAGCCACCGACGCTGGCGTCTCTCCCGTAATACAGGCGAATATTTCGAGAAGATTCGACAGGCCAGGCTTGTGCTCCCAGTCGTAGCGAACCTCCCCGTCCGTGTCGGTCACGGCCTTCTTGATCTTCTTTTCAATGACCGACGGTTCATCGAGCAGAAAAATTGAACCGAGGGGTGATGACAGTGACTTCGACATCTTTCGCGTCGGTTCTTGCAGGTCCATGACTCGCGCCGCTGCCGGTGGCTGCACGCCGACGGGAATGGTGAAGACCTCGCCGTAGCGATTGTTAAAGCGTTCGGCAATGTCTCGGGTGAGTTCAAGGTGTTGGCGCTGATCGTCACCGACGGGCACCTGTTGGGCGCTGTAGAGCAAGATGTCTCCCGCCATGAGGACCGGGTAAGTCAGGAGACCGACTCGGTAGCCCTCCTGGCGCCCCGACTTCTCCTTGAACTGGGTCATGCGGGTTAGTTCGCCGTACGAGGCCACGCACTCCAGTAACCAGTTCATCTGCGCGTGGTAGGGCACGTGACTTTGGACAAAAACGGTGCACTGCTCGGGATCGAGACCAGCGGCGAGCAGCGAGGCAAGCGTGTCCCAGGTTTGCGTTCGCAGCTGAGCGGGGTCGATTTCGAGGGTCAGGGCGTGGAGATCCACCACACAGAAGTAGGCCTCGGGGTTCTGGGCCGCCACCCACTGACGAACGGCGCCCAAGTAATTACCGAGGTGCATCGTGCCCGAGGGCTGAATTCCAGAAAGAATGCGCATACGGCAATTCTACGAGTGGGTCGGCCGCCACTGGAGACGGTAGAGTTTGCGCGTGACCTTCGTCGTGACGACGCCGTCTTTTAGCGGCCCCGTAGAAACCCTGCTGCAGTTGATATCGAGCCACGAGGTGGAGATTCTCGACATCGAGCTCGCCCCACTCGTTCGCCAGTACGTTGCTCATATTGCCGCCATCACCGACATCACCGACGTAGAAGAGCTGTCGGAATTCCTCCTTATCGGTTCGATTCTGGTGGAAATGAAGAGTGAGCGACTCTTGCCCGGTCGCGACAACAGCGAACCCGACGAGGAGTTCATCGGCTGGGAGGAACGCGATGTGCTTCTAGCGCGCCTCCTCGAGTTGCGCACCTACGCGGCGGTATCCGACTCACTGGTGACATTGTTCGACCGAGCCTCACGTAGTTTTCCGCGCCTACGTGGCATCGATGACGGTTTCGTGGTGCAACCACCCGATCTGCTGGCGGGCGTGACGACCACGCAGCTGGCACTGGCGTACCTGCGGGGCATCGAAGAGAAACCGGTACCGGTCGTTCGACTCAATCACGTCACGGTCGACGCCGTCACCGTGGCGGAAACAGTCGTCATGCTGGCGCAACGCTTACCGGCGATGGGAACATTGTCGTTCCGGCAACTGACGGGTCACTTGCAGACGCGCATCGAAATCATCGTGCACTTCCTCGCGGTACTCGAACTGTGCAAACTGGGCCACGTCTCTCTCGGTCAGGGCACCACGTTCGGTGACGTCGATATTGAGTGGCTCGTGACCAGTGAAAACGTTCTTTTAGAAGGAGTTGACAGTTATGAGGGATGAGTTCTCACTCGAACAGAAGCTCGAGGCCCTCCTCACCGTGGCCCTCGAGCCGATCTCCGTTGAAGAGCTCGCCGACGCCGTTGAAACCGATGCCGCAACCGTGGGTCGCCTTCTTAACGAACTGCGCGCCGAATGCATCGACCAGCGACGGGGCTTTGTCTTCACGGAACTGGCGAGTGGCTGGGTGATGCAGACGTCACCGGACGTAGCCGACGCGGTGAGTCGCTTCGCGAATCGTGACGTCTCCCACCGACTGAGCTCCGCCGCCCTCGAAACTCTGGCCATCATCGCCTACCGCCAACCGATTTCCCGAGCCCAGATAACGGCCCTGCGCGGCGTCAACGTCGATGGTGTGGCTCGTTTGCTGGAGCAGCGGGGGTACATCGAAGAACGCGGTCGGGCCACCGGTCCCGGTCAGCCGATCCTGTACGGCACGACCGAACTCTTCCTCGATCGCCTCGGTCTGGCCTCCCTCGATGCGTTGCCACCGATCGAACAGTTCATGGAGCCAGTTGAGACCGCCAAGCAATTGGCTGACGAAATGGCTGGTGCGGTTGATGTCGCAGGAGCATAACCAGTTGGACGCTTCCGCCGAGGGGGAGCGACTCCAAAAACTCCTGGCTCGAGCGGGCTACGGATCTCGACGCGTCTGCGAAATCCTGATCGCGGAGGGACGCGTGACCGTGAATGGTCGCGTCGCCGAATTGGGAAATCGGGTCGACCCCGAATCCGACTTAATCTGCGTCGACGGTGCAATGGCCCCGTTAGCGCAAAGCACGGTGTACTACCTACTCAATAAGCCCGCTGGCATCATCACAACGGCATCTGATCCTCAGGGTCGCCCGACGGTGCTCGGTATGGTGCCGAGCGCGATCCGCATCTTCCCGGTTGGTCGTTTGGATATGAATACCGAAGGGCTGCTTCTTCTCACGAACGACGGCCGACTGGCCCATCTGCTGACCCACCCCTCGTCCGGCATTCAAAAGGAGTATCTGGCCCGTGTCAAGGGAGACCCCTCGCCGAGTGCGTTGCGTCGATTGCGGGAGGGTGTGGAACTGGATGACGGTATGACCGCACCGGCCCAAGTGAGTCGCGTGAGCGAGGGGCTCATTCGCATCGTTATTCACGAAGGACGAAATCGTCAGGTTCGTCGTATGTGCGAGACCGTTGGTCACGAGGTGGTCCGTCTCGTGCGCACGCGCATCGGCCCGCTCACCGATCCCACCTTGACCCCGGGATCGTCTCGCCAACTATCGTTATTGGAGGTTCGTCGACTTATGGAAGCGGTGGGAATGACTGACGACATAGCTTCGAGCATGCCGTCATGAGCGCGACCGTTCGTGCCATCCGTGGCGCCATTAGTTGCGATGACGACAGCGTTGCCGCAATAAATGCTGCCGCGGTCGAAGTCGTCACGACCATGATGACGCGCAACGATCTCCGTAACGAGGACGTCATCAGTATCTTTTTCACCAGCACGCCCGATCTCGTCAGTGGCTTCCCGGCCACGGGGGTCCGGCTGGCCGGCTTCGACGATGTCCCACTGATGTGCGCGAGCGAAATCGCAGTGTCCGGGTCAATGCCACGCATTATCCGCGTGCTCATGCACGTCCACACGACCCGTCGCCGTGACGAGATTCGCCACGTCTTCCTCGGCGACGCGCGGGCGCTCCGGAGTGACCTTGACTGAGCGGCAGTGCCACATTGTTGGTCTTGGCCTCATCGGTGCCTCGCTGGCGCTGGCCTTCGCCGACGCGGGATGGCGGGTCACGGGCGAGGACCTCGACAGCGCCGTCACCGCAGAGGCGATCGAGCAGAGCGTCATTACTTCAAGTATTCCCAGTCCGACGACGGCTCTCGTGGTGGCCGCCACTCCGGCAGGTGCCGTCACCGAGGTGATTCGGGCGCTGACAGCCACACTGCGCGCACCCGAGACACTGTTCACTGACGTCGCCGGCGTCAAGCGAGAAATTGTCGCCACCATTAGCGACCCGCGATTCATCGGGGGGCACCCAATGGCTGGATCAGAGCTACGAGGCCTCGCTGGCGCCCGCGTCGACCTGTTCAAGGGGTGCACCTGGGTGCTGACACCAACCGAGTTGACGAGTCCCGAGCACTACTCGCAACTGCACACCTACATTCGAGAGCTGGGTGCATCAGTGCTCGCAGTGACCGCCGATGATCACGACCGGCTCGTCGCCCTGGCGAGTCACGTGCCCCACGTGCTCGCCGTCACCTTGATGAACCAGGCCGCTGATGCCGCGAAGACCGACGGAGCACTGCTCCAGTTGGCAGCGGGTGGATTTCGCGACATGACCCGTATTGCGGCGGGTGACCCCTTTATTTGGCCCGACATCTTGATTCAAAATCGGATCGCCATTCTGCACTCGCTCGATGAGGTCCAGCGACGCATTTCCGAGCTGCGTGACGCGATTGCCGACGGGAACCGGGCACGCTTAGCAGCACTACTCGGCGAAGCGTCAGCGTCACGTCGCCAGCTCCCTGGTCGGTCAATTGAGAGCGACGCCCTGATCCATCTGCGCGTGCCAATGCCCGACCGCCCTGGTGTGCTGAGCGCCATCACTCGCGTCGCCGCCGATATGCAGGTCAATATTTTCGACATTGAGATCGCGCACGGCATTGAGGGAGCGGCCGGTACCCTGCTGCTCGCCGTTGACCGAAGCGTCTTCAGTCGTTTCGCCTCCGCTCTCGAGCAAGAGGGATTTATCGTAGGAGTAGAGCAATGAGTTACGTCGACGTCGAACCACAGCCGACACTTAAGGGATCGGTCCGCGTCCCCGGGGACAAGAGTGCGTCACATCGTGCCGTTCTCTTGAGCGCCCTCGCCGACGGAACCAGCACCATTGAGGGCCTATCGCCCGGCCTCGATGTACACGGCACAGCGGCGATTGTGGCGCAGCTCGGTGCATCGGTGAGCAGTGAGGGCACCACGACCGTTATCACTGGACCCTCGGAGGGCCTGCGCGCAAGCGCCTCGTCGCTCGACTGCGGTAACTCCGGCACCACTATTCGCCTCCTCAGCGGCGCGGTCGCCTCACTCGACGGCGAGCACACCCTCATCGGAGACCATTCGCTGAGTAAGCGTCCAATGGACCGCGTCGCCATTCCGCTTCGACTGATGGGTGCTTCGATCAGTGGCACTGGAGAACGGGAAACGCCGCCGCTCATCATTAGCGGTCGTCCGCTCCGAGGCGTCAACTACGACATACCGGTGCCGAGTGCTCAAGTGAAATCTGCACTATTGCTCGCGGGACTCAACGCCACTGGCGAAACCGTCGTACGCGAGTCCATTCGCACGAGAACGGCGACCGAAGACATGCTGGCCCAAGCCGGCATCGACATCGTGTCGATGCCGGAGGGGGAGGGGCGGGTCATTCACCTTCAGCCCGGCCGACCCACGCCCCAGCAGTGGCGTGTCCCTACCGATCCGTCCCAGGCGGCCTTCTTTGCCGTCCTCGGTCTGATCGCGGCTGACGCCTCCATCCGTATTGAGGACGTCGAATCCAGTCCTGAGCGCATTGGTTTCGTCAGTGTGCTGCAGCGGTTCGGGGGCGCTCTCGTCGTTGAGCAGGGGAGTGGGGTGGCCACGCTCCACGTCCAGTCGTCGGAACTTCAGGCCACCGAGATTCACGCCAGCGAAATACCGAGCGTCGATGAAGCGCCCATCCTGAGTATTGCCGCTGCCGCCGCGCGCGGTGTCACCGCTTTCCGAGACATGGGCGAGCTGCGACTCAAAGAATCAGATCGGTTCGCTGGCTGTCTGTTGTTGGCTCGAAGCGTGGGGGCCACCACCTGGTCCGATGGTGATGACTTCTTTATCGAGGGGGTTGGCTCCGCGGCCAACTTCGCACCATTCAGCATCGACCCGGGCCTCGATCACCGCATGGTTATGTCGGCTGCCGTCGCGGGCACGGCCGGGCGAGGCTGCAGAATCGAGAACCCCGAGACCGTGTCCTCGTCGTACCCCGGATTCTTCACCGATCTCGCGAGTTTGTCGCGATGAACCACGTCATCGCCATCGATGGTCCCGCAGGTTCGGGCAAGTCGACCGTCGCCCAGGCCGTGGCGCGAGCACTATCGTGGGTCTACCTCGACACCGGATCCATGTATCGGGCGGTCACCGTCGCCGCGCGCCAGCGAGGCATCGATCTGTCGGATGACGACGCCATGGGGACATTCGCTGAACAGGTGACGCTCACCGTGGGGGATCGTGTTTTCGTCGATCACGACGATGTGACCGACGAGCTCCGAACGGATGAAACGAACCGCGACGTCTCCATTGTCGCGAGTTTGGCACGAGTTCGCCAGGCGATGGTGGCCCAACAACGGGCCTTCGCCACCACCGCACCGACCGGTGTGGTCGTTGAAGGACGCGACATCACCACCGTCGTGTTTCCCCACGCCACGGTAAAGATCTTCCTCACCGCCTCGCTGGAAGAGCGCGCCCGTCGGCGTGGTGACGAAGGCGGCGACTCCGTCGCTCGTCGTGACGCCGCCGACATGTCGCGTGCGGTCTCGCCCCTCACTGTTGCTGCAGATGCACTGACCATCGACACCACAGATCGATCCATTGATGAAGTCGTTCAGGAGATTGTGACATGCCTCGCAAACAGCTCGAACTGAATCCGTCGAAGTCAGCCTTCTACCACGTCGTCGCCTTTATTCTCCGGAGTTTGGCCGCCCTGCTCTCGCGACCCACGGTCACCGGCACCGAGAATATTCCGCTCTCTGGTCCCGTTCTTATCGCTCCCACGCACCGCTCGAACGTCGACTTTGCGTTCTCATTGTTCCTCACCCCTCGCAAGGTCTTCTTCATGGCCAAGGACAGCCTGTTTCCGATACCAGTTGTTGGCCGGGCCATCACTGCCCTCGGCGCATTTCCGGTGGCGCGAGGTACTGCCGACCGCGACGCTATGCGGGCTGCGCAAGCAGTCCTCGAGGCCGGTCAGGCCCTCATACTCTTTCCCGAGGGGACTCGAAAGTACGGACCCACCGTTGATCACCTCCTCGACGGCACCATGTTTATCGCGGCCCGGGAGAAAGCCACCGTCGTTCCCGTCGGAATTGCGGGAACCGAAACATTTGCGGCCAACTTGAAGCGCGGCAAGCTGGCTCGCGTCTCCATGGTTATTGGCGAGCCAATCCTTCCGCCCGTCAGCGGCGAGCGTGTGTCGCGTTCCGCGGTGTCGGCAAAAACGATTGAACTACAGACCAAGCTACAGGACGCCTTCGATAAGGCCCAACGCGCTTAGCGCGCGACGCGTACCTGCTTGGAGCGGCGCCAGGTGCCGAAGACGACCTTGGCGTAGCGGAAACCGAAGAGCCAGTTCTTGCCCTTCTTAGTCGTACCTGAGGCACGAGGGTGCCAGACCGTCGGCACATCGGTGGCCCGGTAACCAGCCTTCATGCACAGAATCAGCAGTTCGGCTGTCTGGTATTGGTCCTGGACCATGTAGTCGACGACCTTGGCCAGCATCGAGACGCGAAGTCCACGGTACCCGGTGGACGTGTCAGTGATCTTGGTGCCACACATACGGTTCACGATGAAGGAGAAGAAACGAACACCGATCTTGCGAGTCGCATCCGACGTCTTGTCCTCACCGAGGACGCGACTGGTCAGCACGAAGTCGGCGGTGTCATTCGCCAGCGGGGCCAGGATATTTGGCAATTCGGCGGGATCGTTCTGCCCGTCTGCGTCCAGCGTGAGGCAGTACTTCACGCCATTGGCGGCACAGTACCGGTAGGTCACCTGAAGGGCGACGCCGTGACCAAGGTTGACGGGGAATTCGAAGACCTTCACTCCGGGATACTGACGGGCCACCTCGGCGGTCTTGTCGTCGCCACCGTCGACCACCACGAACACGGTGTAGGGCTTGCCGTCAATCGATTCCGGCATCTTCTCGAGAACGCCGCCGATGTTGCGCTCTTCTTCGTAGGCGCATAGCGAGACCAGGATCTCCTCCGGTGTGAACCCGGGGTAGTCCGCGTCGAATCGCGCCTGCGCCTGCTCGATAGCGAACTGACGAAGACGGGTATTGCGACGCTTTTCGAGGTCAACGTGGGACATCAGACTCCTGAGACGAACTAAAACCGACCCTGATCAACAGAGGTAGACCACGTACGTGGACGGTATAAATATCCCACTAAGGCTACCAAAGATTGGCAAAAACAACGGTCATTCGCTGCTCGGCGACAGAACTTGGGCCGCCGTAAACTCACGGTCACTTTGAACGTCGAATCGGGACGCAGTCGGCACTCCCAGCATCACGTCGAGGAGGGCGCCCGTGGTCCGTATCAACTCTCGCAGTTCGGGTGGCGGCGGAAAGTATTCGTCCTCGACCGTCACGTGCACTTCCTCGACCCCATCGACGGGATTCAAAAAGGTCAAAACCTCTTGGACCAGCGATTCCGGCGCTGATGCACCAGCAGTGACGGCCACAACGCCCTCAAGATCCGAGGGAAGTTCATCGACCCCGTTGACACGCAGGACGCGTCCGCAGCCCGCGGCCTGCGCCGCTTTGGCCAGCGCAACCGTATTCGACGAGTTGGCCGAGCCAATAACGATGACAACGTCGGCCTGAGGGGCGATTGAACGCAGGGCACCTTGGCGGTTGGTGGTGGCAAAACAGAGGTCACTCCGATTTGGCAACCAGATATCCGGGAATACTTCTTGGGCGTAGTCGCGAAGATGTTGCCACTCGTCCATGCTGAGAGTGGTTTGCGAGAGCAGCGCAAAGGGACCCTCGGCGTGCCGGAGTGCATCGATGTCCGCCGTGGTCTGAATGAGGTGAACGGCTTGCGGCGCGACCGCCATTGTGCCCACCGCTTCTTCATGTCCTTCGTGTCCCACGTACAGCACCGTGTAGCCCTTACGAGCGCGAACCTTCAATTCGTGGTGCACTTTGGTAACGAGTGGGCACACGGCATCGATGACGGTACCTCCGGCGCGTGATGCCGCGGCAATGACTTCAGGGGCCGTCCCGTGCGCACTGAGCATCAGCGGGGCTCCAGCCGGCACCTCTGACACGTCATTGACGAAAATGACACCCAGCGACAAGAAGTGATCCACCACGAAACGATTGTGAACAATCTCGTGGTAGCAGTAAACGGGCGCTTCAAAAATTCGCGTCATCCAGTCCAGGGCCTTAATGGCCTTCTCGACGCCCGCACAAAAGCCCCGAGGGGCGGCGAGGAGAACACGCTGAACTGTCACGCCGCCAGCCTAGTTTCACTTAATGGCTGGTGCGCCCTAGGCTAAAGGGGTGTCTGGCGCCAAAATTTCTGCAATCTCACCGTCGTCGCCGGCCGCTGGACGGGGTATTGAACTAGGCGACGTCCTCGTGTCGGTCAACGGACAAGAGCCCACGGACATTATTGAGTACCAGCAGCTCATTGACGGCGCGAAAGTTGTCTTGATGCTCCAGCGCGAGGGCGAGGCCCTCCAGCGCAAGGTCGTTATTGAGAAAGAGGTGGGTCAGCCACTCGGCCTGTCAATCGACTCGGCCGTCTTTGACCGCATCCGAACCTGCGACAACCACTGTTCCTTCTGTTTCATCTATCAGCTACCCAAGGGCATGCGTCGCTCTTTGTACGTCAAGGACGACGACTTCCGCCTCTCGTTCCTGTACGGCAACTACACCACCTTGACGCGATTCACGGAATTCGATCTCGAGCGCGTCATTGAGGAAGGCCTCTCGCCGCTCTACGTGTCAATCCACTCAACAAACCCAGAACTACGCGCCGAGATGTTGCGTAACCCCCGCGGCGCAACGTCACTTCGTTGGCTTCGCGAACTCCTCAAGGCCGGAGTGGAAGTCCACGCGCAGGTCGTCGTCTGTCCCGGCGTCAACGATGGTGCCGAACTGGAACGAACGCTGATCGACGTCCTCTCGCTCTACCCCGAACTTACGTCCGTGGCGCTCGTACCCGTCGGCGTCTCGGCCTTCTCCTTGGAATCCACTATGCGGACCCACACGGTGGAGGAGGCCCGCGAGGTCGTCGCGTTAGCCGACCGCTTTCAGGCGCTTTCCCTCGACCTCCTCGGCCGAGTTTCGGTCTTTGCGAGCGACGAGTTCTACCTCGTCGCCGGATTAACCCCACCTCCCGCGACGAAGTTCGAGAGCCTTGATCAAGCAGAAAATGGGATCGGGCTGGTTGCCGCCTTTAACGAAAGCTTCCGAGGCGCACGTTCCATGGAGAAACTCGGCACTGGCTTCTTCCAGTCCGTGGATGGCGCACCGGCGTGGGGCTACCGTGCCGAACGGGGCGGCGACGACACCCTGATCGACGGTGACGACGTGACGATCATCACCGGCGAGTACGCGGCACCACTTTTACGCCGCCTCCTCGACGACCATGGCTATCACGACGTCGGTATCCTCACGGTGAAAAACGACTATTTCGGTGGCAACATCAAGGTGGCGGGACTCATTACGGGGGCCGATCTCAGCCGCGCGCTCGAAACTGTGGGAGAATCACTAACCCTGTTACTTCCGGACGCCTGCCTCTCTGAGGGTCGATTCCTCGATGGCATGACCCTAGAGGAACTGCCTCGTCGGGTCACCACCGTACGGACAACCGGCCAGGACTTACGCACTACCCTCGAGCGCATCCGCTCCCAACGATTGGTTCGATCATGAAAAAGCCCCAAGTTGTCGTCGTCGGACGACCAAATGTTGGTAAAAGTTCCCTCGTCAACCGACTCGCCGCACGACGTATTGCGGTAGTTGAAGAACACCGTGGGGTGACTCGTGACCGAAAGTCCGTGGAAGTCGAATGGACCGGCACCACGTTTGACGTCATCGACACCGGTGGCTGGCTCGAGGCCGGCTCCGACCTCGAAAATAAAGTCTCGAAGCAGGCCGATATGGCCCTCGCTGAGGCCGACCTCGTGTTACTCGTCGTCGACGTCACCACGGGCATGGTCGATGAAGACACGCACGCCGCACGCTGGGCCTTACGCAGTGGTCGGCCCGTCATGCTGGTGGTCAACAAGGTCGACGACACGCTGCACGAGGCCAGTTCGTGGGAGTTCTTATCGCTCGGTGCCGGTGACCCTTTCTGCGTCAGCGCCCTCCACGGTCGAGGTGCCGGCGATCTCCTCGACGCCATTGTTGAGCGCGTCTCCTCAACTGATCAACTCGCTCCGGGAGACGACATGAGCGAGGACGGCGCACTGCGCGTCGCCCTGGTCGGTCGCCCCAACGTCGGAAAGTCCACCCTCTTCAACCAACTCATTGGTGAGGAGCGTTCGGTGGTCCACGACATGCCTGGTACGACGCGAGACGCCATCGACACCCTGGTCGAGACGGAACACGGCATGATTCGGTTCATTGACACCGCCGGTATGCGTCGTCGCGCCAAGACCGAAGCTGGCCTCGAGACGTACGCCGTGCTGCGAAGCCTTGATGCCTTAGACCGTGCCGATATTGCAGTGCTGGTAATCGACGCCACCGTGGGTGCCACGGGGCAGGATCAGCGCCTGGCCGAGCGAATTAGTGCCGCCGGTTGCCCCTCCATCGTCGTCCTCAATAAGTGGGAACTCATCCCCGTGGAAGAACGCGACAGCGTGCTGGCCACGGTGGGGGACAAGTTGGCCTTCCTCGGCGACGCCCCCGTCCTCAAAACGACGGCGACTTCGGGTAAGGGCGTGCACAAGATTTTGCCGGCTCTCTCCATCGCCGCCGATGACTACGTCAAGCGTGTTCCCACGGGTGCGCTCAACCGAGCCATCCGCGACTTGCAAATGAAGCAACCGGCGCCCGCCGGAAAGATTCGTTACGCGGTGCAGGGAGCGTCCGAGCCGCCCACGTTCACTCTCTTTATTTCGGGTCGTCTACCCACGACCTACCTGCGCTACGTTGAGCGTTCGTTGCGCGAGCGTTTCGAGTTAGGGTCAACGCCAATTCGTGTCCGGGTCCGCACTGAATAATGAGTCAGTGGTGTGAGACCTGCGATCGCGCGGTCGAGGGAAGTGTGTGTGACGTCTGCGGCGCCGAACTGGTTGACGCACCGCGGGAGCCTCTGCAATGGAAGTGGCGATTCTTCATTGTCGCGTCGGCGGTCTACCTGCTCTACCGCCTCTACCAACTCATTACCTGGTTAGCCCATTAGGCGTTGGTGATCGCAATCGCTCGCTCGAGCGAGGTCCGGGCGCGGCCCGACATCACCGATTCCTGCGCTGCCGCGAACCCGTCTTCCACCGACGTGCTGTGCCGCGCTGCGACGAGCGCCAGAGCCGCGTTGGCGCAGACCACGTCAAAGACTGGACCCGGTTCACCATCCAGAAAGCGACGAACGATGCCCGCATTTGTCGCAACGTCACCGCCAACGAGGGCCGACACGTCATGTTGGATGCCAAGTAGCGTGTCGAAGTCTCGTCGCTCACTCGTCGTGTGGTCGTGCTCAACCGTCACCACTGTGGTGGTGGCCCCGAGGCTGACTTCGTCGAGCCCGTCGTCGCCCCGTACGAGTAGCGCTCGATCGATGCCACGAGCCTGGAGCACGCTCGCCATGGGGCCCAGTAAGTGCTCCTGCGCGACACCAATCAGCGTGCGGCGCACCTGCGCCGGGTTGGCGAGTGGTCCGAGCACATTGAAGATAGTGCGAAAGCCGAGTGCGCGACGAATTGGGGCAAGCGCCACCAGAGCCGGGTGAAAGACCGGGGCGAAGTAGAAGCCAAAGTTCGCCTCCTCAATCGACCGACGGACGGTGTCGCCGTCAACACTCAGTGCGACACCGAGTGCCTCAAGGACGTCAGCACTACCTACCGACGAGGTCGCAGAACGATTTCCGTGTTTGGCCACCGGCACGCCGCAGCCGGCAACCGCCAACGAGGCCATGGTGGAGATGTTGACCGAGTGCAGCTGGTCACCGCCGGTGCCGACGATGTCGACGCAGTTGTCACCGACGGGCTCAGTGACAACTTCCATCATCATGGCGTCCACGAATCCCGTCATCTCGTCAATGGTTTCGCCCTTGGCCGTCAACGCCGTCAGAAAACTCGCAATGAGGGGACCATCGACGTCACCCTGGAAAATCTCCATCAAGGCGCTCGACGCCTGCTCCCTGGTCAAATTCTCACCTCGCACCAACATGGGCAGGTACACACGGGGGAAATTAGACGACATGGGAAACCCTTTCGGTGGGCGAAGTACACGAGTTCTGCTCTAACACTAAGGTTTTTATGTGAGCAAAACGTATCTTGACGCCATTGGTGCGGCCCATCGAGCCCGAGCGGCCGCCGATACTCGTGAGTGGCGTGACCGCTCCCTTTCGCCGCGCATCGGCACCTCACTCCGGTCGGCGCTCGCCCCGTCGGCTTCAGGCAACGTCAAAGTAATCGCCGAAATCAAGCGAAAGAGCCCGTCGAAGGGATGGCTCGCGGAGGACATCGATGCCGCTTCTATGGCGTCCCTCTACGAAGCAGCTGGGGCCAGCGCCATTTCCGTTCTCACGGACCAACTGCATTTTGGCGCACGTCCCGATGACCTCTCGATCGCCAGCCGGACTTCGGGGCTACCCACGCTCCGCAAGGATTTCACCGTCTGTGAAAACGACGTCCTCGATGCGCGGGAACAAGGTGCCGCGGCCGTTCTCTTGATCGTGGCCCTGCTGAGCGACGACGAGTTGAGTCGTTTCCACCAGCTGGCCACGTCGCTGGGCCTCGACGTGCTGGTTGAGATTCACGATCACCATGAGGCTGCGAGGGCCGTGGCGTGCGGCGCGCGCATCATCGGAGTAAATCAACGCAACCTCACCACGTTCGACGTTGACCCCACCCACGCGGCCGCGGTAGCCAACCTGCTCCCGAGTGATGTTGTGCGGGTCGCAGAGTCGGGACTTCGCACCGCCGACGACGTCGCCCGAGCCGCTGCGGCGGGTTTCCACGCAGTCCTGGTGGGGGAGACGTTCGTCACCTCACCGAATCCTCACGACATCGTGACCTCGTTCGCCTCGGTACCGCTGCAGTCATGAGTATCGACAACGAGTGGGTGAAGGTCTGCGGGGTGACCTCGGCGACGGACGCCGCACTCGTCGTCGCATCAGGGGCCAACGCCCTCGGCCTTATTTTCGCTCCATCGTCGAAGCGTCTCGTCCACCGCGACAATGTCGAAGGAATCCTGGCCAGTGGCGCGGCGATTCGCTGTGTTGGTGTTTTCAAAGACTGTGCCGAAGCGGACATTGTTTCGCACGTCGCCACGTGGCAACTCAGCGCCGTGCAATTACACGACGACCCCAGTGACGATCTCCTCCGCGACTTACGTGACGCTGGCGTTTCACTGATTATCGGTGCGGTCGCAGCGGAAGCACTGACCGATCAGTACGACGAGACGCGCTTTGACGCTCTGCTCGTTGACGCGGCGTCTCCCGGCTCGGGCAACACTTTCGAGTGGTCGACATTCGCACCACGCCCGTTGGCCGTACCGCTGATTGTTGCCGGCGGCCTGTCACCGGCGAACGTGGGGGACTGCATTCGTGCTTTCGAACCGAGCGGGGTCGATGTCGCGAGTGGCACCGAAGCCAGCCCTGGTGTCAAAGACCCCGAGAAAGTCGCTAAGTTCATTACTCAAGCGCGCGAAGCGTGGTCGTTACGAGGAGACGCATGACCGACGTTAAGTACATGACGCAACCGGGCTCGGACGGTCGATTTGGCACCTTTGGTGGACGCTTCGTTCCCGAAGCACTAATGCCCGCCGTACTCGAGCTGGAGACCGCCTTCACCGAAGCCTGGGCCGACCCTGATTTCGTGGCGGAATACCGCAGCGTGCTCCACGAATTCGGTGGCCGACCAACCCCAATCACCTTTCTTGAGCGACTCTCGAATCGGCTAGGGGTTCGCGTCTTCGCCAAGCGTGAGGACCTCGCTCACACCGGCTCGCACAAGATCAACAACGTCGTGGGGCAGTCGCTGCTGACCAAGCGCATGGGCAAGCCACGGATGATTGCTGAAACGGGTGCTGGTCAGCACGGCGTCGCTTCCGCGACCGCCGCCGCGCGACTCGGCCTGGCCTGCACGGTCTATATGGGCGAGATCGACACGCAACGACAAGCACTCAACGTCTTCCGCATGGAACTCCTCGGGGCAACCGTCGTACCAGTGACCTCGGGTAGTCGCACCCTGAAGGATGCCGTCAATGAGGCCATGCGTGAATGGGTGACCTGCGTCGAGGACACCCACTACTGCCTCGGTAGTGTGATGGGGCCGCACCCCTTCCCGTGGATGGTCCGTGAATTCCAGAGCATTATCGGTGCGGAATCATTCGACCAGATGGCCCTCCGTGGTGAGGGCGTGCCTGATTTTGTTGTGGCCTGCGTCGGTGGTGGATCGAATGCCGCCGGCATTTTCGCGGGATTCGCCAACACCACGGCGCGCCTCATCGGTGTCGAAGCGGCCGGTGGGGCGGCTATTCACACGGGAACCCCCGGCGTGCTGCACGGCATGAAGTCAATGCTGATTCAGAATGAGTTTGGCCAGATCGAGGAAGCACACTCAATTTCCGCCGGTCTCGACTATCCGGGCATTGGGCCGGAACACGCTCACCTCGCCGCGAGTGGTCGGGCTGAATACTTACCAATTGGCGACGACGAAGTCCTTCCCGCACTGCAGCTGCTCAGTGAACTCGAGGGCATTATTCCGGCCCTCGAAACTGCGCACGCGGTCGCGTGGATTATCAATGAGGCGGGAAAGACCATCCCGACCGGCTCCTCGGTCCTGCTCAACATGTCTGGTCGTGGTGACAAGGATGTTGCCCAGGTTCGCGAAATCCTTCGAGGTGCCAAGTGAAAAGCCTTGAGGTGCAACTTCGCGCCCTTCGGGCGACCGGTCGCAAGGCCCTCGTGCCGTACTTCATGGCGGGTGCCACTCCCGACTGGCTCGACCACGTACACGCCGCCATTCACGCCGGTGCTGACGCCGTCGAAATTGGCGTCCCATTCTCCGACCCCCTGATGGACGGCGTGGTTATTCAACAGGCTGCGTTGGCGTCGCTCGAGGCGGGAACAACGTTCGCCAGTGTCTGCCGCGATCTGGCTAACCACCCCCTGTCAGTGCCGACCGTGGCCATGACCTACTACAACCTCTTTCACCACGATGGAGAGGAGCGCGCCGCCGGTCGTCTCCGAGAGGCAGGCATCACCGGCGCCATTATTCCTGACCTGACGCTGGAGGAATCGGACTCGTGGCGTGCAGCCTGTGAGAGCAATGATGTCGCGACCATCTTCCTGGTAGCCCCTTCCACGACCCCCGACCGGTTTGTGAGCCTGGCCGCCGCCACGGAGGGTTTCTGTTACGCCGCCGCGCGGATGGCGGTCACCGGGCGAGCCTCTGGTAATGGCGACGCAACCCGGGTCGTCGAGGCCGTTCGCGCCGTCAATGACGTCCCCACCTACGTTGGTATCGGTATCACGACCCCCGAACAGGCGTCCGAAGCAGCAGCGAGCAGTGACGGCGTCATCGTCGGCTCCGCGTTGGTACAGCGAATCCTCGATGGCGCGACGGCCGCAGATGTCGAGGCCTTCGTGAGTGAGTTTCGAAGGGCGATTGACTAACCGCTAACGCTTGGCGACGGTGCGTCCGCGCTCTAATTGGGGCGCCCACTCGATGACGTCGCCAAGTTCCTCCGCGGCCATCATCGGCCAGTGCGGGTTACGCATTGCGGCGCGCGCCACCATAACGGCCTGCACGTTGCCGGAAGCAAGGATCTCCTCGGCCTGAGTGCCGGTGGTAATCATGCCAACCGCACTCGTGTCGATGCCGGCCTCGTGACCAATGCGCTCGGCCAGGGCCACTTGATAGCCCGGCCCCACGGGAATGGAGGCGTTGGCCACATTGCCGCCGCTCGACGTATCGATAAGGTCAACGCCCAGGGCACGAAGATGACGGGCCAGCGTGACGGACTCCTCAATCGTCCAGCCACCCTCCGTCCAGTCGGTGGCCGAAATGCGAACGAACAATGGCGCGTCACCGACCGCGTCACGCACACTCGCAGCCACCGCCAGAAGGAGTCGGATGCGGTTCTCAAAGCAGCCACCGTAGGCATCGTCGCGGTGGTTCGACAGGGGCGACAGAAACTCGTGCAGGAGATAGCCGTGGGCCGCGTGAATCTCAATCACATCGAAGCCTGCCGCGAGGGCCCGTTGCGCCGCTTCAGCGAAGACCTGGGGGAGTGCCTCACACTCGTCTACCTCAAGGGCCCTCGGAGCGGGGTATCCGGGAAAAGCCACCGCGGAGGGCGCAACAGTGGGCCAGCCACCGTCGTCGGGTCCAGCGATGTTGTGATCAGCCCACGGCTGCATGGTGGACGCTTTGCGACCAGCGTGCGCCAACTGAACTCCTACTTTGGTGCCCTGTGAGTGAACGAAATCGGTCACCGTTCGCCACGCCGCCACGTGGTCGTCGTTCCAGAGCCCGGGGCAACCAATTGAAATGCGCCCCTCTGGTGTCACCGCCGTTGCCTCCGCCATCACCAGTCCGGCACCGCCAGCTGCGTATCCACCGAGGTGAACGAGGTGCCACTGCCCGACCACACCATCAACGGCCGAATATTGGCACATCGGGCTGATCCAGGCCCGATTGGTGAACGTTGTCGAACGAAGAGTAAAGGGGGAGAAAAGACGTGACATGTGAGCTCCTGCAAATGGGTGACCCCATCGTACGGGCAAATTCTTTTCAAAGACTCTCGCACCATACCTACGGCTCCTAGGCTGGACGAGCGACATCAAAGGGGATGAACAAGTGCGAATTGCAAATTTGAATGGCCGAGCCGCTCTCGCCCTCGAAGGCGGCTTTCTCGATATTGCGGAGGCCTCCAACGGTCGTTTCCCGTCGTCGGTTGTCGACGTGTTGGCGCACCTCGACGCCGTCCGAACGTGGTCTGAGCAGTTCGGTGGGGCAGACCTCACCGAGTCGCAACTAAACGATTTGGCGAGTGATGAACGATTGGCGACGGTGATCGAACGTCCCCGCCAAATCTTCGCCATTGGCTTGAACTACCGCCTGCACGCCGCGGAAATGGGTTTGGCTAACCCCGAGACGCCAATGGTCTTCACGAAGTTTGCCTCCTCACTGGCCGGTCAGCACGCACAGGTACCGGTCGTCTCAAGCGCGACTGACTGGGAAGCCGAACTCGTCGTCGTTATTGGCGCCGAGACATCACACGTTTCAGTCGACAATGCCCTCGACGTCGTTGCTGGCTACAGCGTGGGTCAAGACATCTCAGACCGAGCCCTCCAGATGAAGGGCTCGCCGGCACAGTTCTCACTGGGTAAGAGTTGGCGAAATTTTTCGCCAGTCGGACCATGGATTACCACTGCGGATGTGGTGCCAAATCCAAACGACTTGGGCATTCGCTGTGACATCAGTGGCACCCGCTTCCAGGACAGCACGACCGAGGACATGGTATTTACCGTGGCCGAGATCATCTCGTACCTGTCGGGCGTTGTGACGCTGTATCCCGGTGACCTCATATTTACGGGTTCGCCGGTCGGCGTGGGGCAGGGTCAGCACCCGCAGCGATTCTTGTCAGTCGGGGACACCATTACGACCTCAATCGAGGGTTTGGGGACCTTGTACTGCACAATGGTGGAACCTTCGTAACCAACACGAAGGGAAGAAGTGGTCGGGCTGGGGAGATTTGAACTCCCGATCTCTCGGCCCCCAGCCGAGCGCTCTAGACCAAACTAAGCCACAGCCCGCGAAGTTCCAATCCTAGTCGCTGATTGGCAGGAAGTGAAACCTCATCCGCCGGCCACTGCTGTAACGATTTCAATCGCATCGTTCTCACCAAGAACCGTCTCCGACCACTCTCTCCGACGGAGGACTGATGAGTTGATCGCAATCGCCACGCCGCGAACCGGTAATGATTCCGAAGTCGCGACGTGCTCGACGGTGCATCCGTCGTACTCCGGACGTTCGACGCCGTTAAGTTTCACGACAGCACCTCCTGGGCAAACTGGACGGCCCATTGACTAGCGAGCGGCGCGAGTGTCACGCCGTGGCGGTAATGGCCCGACGACCACGCCCACCGCTTGCCGTCTTCGTGTTCGAAGAACGGCACCCCCGAGGGCGATACCGGGCGATGGCCAACTCGTGTGCCGGTCCACGCCGCCACTTCAAGCGAGGGGAGTACGTCGAGGGCATCAGCCAAGAGTCGACGAAGCTCGCCAATTTCGATGGCGCCACCACTCGCTTCTTGGGCGGTCGCACCGAGAACACAGTGACCCTCGGCCCGACCAACCATATAGAAAGGTCGGCCACGCACCACGGCGCGCACCATAGGCAGACCGAACCGGTCAACGCCGTCACAGCGAACGGTCACGCCACGAATCGGACGGACCGTGTTGTGTACTGCCATGCCGGCCAGAGGAGGGTGGGCGCCCGTTGCGACCAGCGCACAGGAGGCCTCCAGATCGCCACCACTGGTCACCACCCGCACGCCACCGTCCACCTCGACGAGTTCCTCGGCGGTCACCGAGCGAATGTCGCCACCGAGCTGCTCGATACCGGCGCGAAGCACTCGGACGGCTTCATCAGGATCGATCCAGGCTTCACCGGGATAGAAGAGCCCCGTAGTCAAACGTTCATTCAGGTGCTCGAAGTATGAGGGCTGCTCGTCGCGACGCACCACGCTCATCTCGACACCCGCGGCCGTCGACACCTCGTGCGTTTGGCGCACGGTCTGGCGGTCGCCGTGGTCCCACCCCACGAGCAGTGTGCCAACGTCGTAGACCGGCACACCAGTACCCGTCACCTCGAAAAGCGCCTGACTCAGAGTCCGCCAACGCGCGACCGAGGAACGTTGCAACGAGAAATTTTCATCCTCACCCGGGACAAACTCCGCCCCCGGGGCCAACATGCCAGCGGCAGCGAAGGTCGCCCCTGACGCGAGGGCGGGATCGAGGAGGACGACCGAACGTTGGGCGCGAAGCAGTTCGAACGCACTAACGAGCCCAATAATGCCAGCACCAACGACGACGACATCGGGACGAGTCACGTGACTATCGTAGGAGGTTGTCGTTGCCCGCTCGTGCGGCTACGATTGAACCGGGTCAGCGTTGCCCCAGAAGGTGACGCACTTATGACACAGACCCCCCACTCCCTCTACGACGCCGCATTCGAGCACGACGCCTGTGGCGTCGGCATGGTCGCCGATCTGACAGCCGCTGCCACGCACGCGACTGTCACGGATGCCTTGACCATCCTCGAAAATATGGAGCACCGCGGTGCGACCGGCGCTGACGTTGACTCCGGCGATGGCGCCGGCATTCTCATGCAGATGCCCGACGCCTTCATTCGTGACATCTTCGGTGGTGACGTGCCCGAGCGTGGGTCGTACGGTGTGGCCTTCTGGATGATCAGCGCCAACGCCCCGGACGACATCGAGACAACGATCGATGAGCACTTCGCAGCGCGCGGCCTCACCACCCTGGGGTGGCGCGAGGTACCGGTCAATTCGTTGATCCTCGGACCGACGTCGGCAGCCACCGAGCCGCGTTTCGTTCAGCAGCTCCTCGGTGGGGCCTCTGGTGCTGACCTCGAACGTCGCCTGTACACCGCCCGCAAGATCGTTGAGAACAACTACGACGTGTACGCCTCGTCGTGTTCGTCGAAGGTCCTCATTTACAAGGGAATGTTGTCGTCGCCCCAATTACGCCTGTATTTCGACGACCTCCGCAACGAACAGTTGACGTCGGCCTTGGCCATTGTGCACAGTCGCTTCTCCACCAACGTCATGCCTCGCTGGGACCTCGCGCAGCCCTTCCGCTACATCGCGCACAACGGTGAAATCAATACCGTCCGAGGAAACCGTAATTGGATGAAGGCGCGCGAGTCCACGCTCGAATCGCCCCTCCTCCCGGTCAGTATCGCCGACCTTTCGCCCATCGTGACCCCCGACATGTCCGACTCGGCCTCCTTTGACGAGACCATTGAACTCCTGGTGCAGTCGGGGCGCTCCTTGCCGCACGCCATTCTCATGATGATCCCTGAGGCGTGGGAGAAGTCGACCGCCATGTCGCAGGATCGTCGCGACTTTTACCGCTACCACGCCGCTCTCATGGAGCCGTGGGATGGCCCGGCGTCAGTGACCTTCAGTGATGGCACACTCGCCGGTGCCGTATTGGACCGCAACGGTCTCCGTCCCGCCCGTTACTGGGTGACCAAAGACAAGCGCGTGATCTTCTCGTCCGAGGTCGGCGTCTTGCCCATTGACCAGTCCAACATCGAATCAAAGGGCCGCCTCCAACCCGGGCGAGTCTTCCTCGTCGACCTCGAAAAGGGTCGCATCGTTGGCGACACCGAAATCAAGACCATGCTCGCGGCCCAATCGCCCTACGGTGAGTGGCTCTCGGCCGAGCAGCGATCGCTCGATGAACTCGAACCTCGAGTCATGCTGACCCCGTCGCACGCACGTGTGCTGCAGCGGCAGGTGGCCTTCGGCTACAGCGACGAGGACGTCCGGCTCATCCTCGCACCCATGGCGCAAGCCGGTGAAGAACCGATTGGGTCCATGGGCTCCGACGCCGCCCTCCCCGCACTGTCGACGGAGGATCGCCCCTTCTTTGACTACTTCACCCAACTCTTCGCACAGGTCACCAACCCACCGTTGGACGCCATTCGCGAAGAACTCGTCACCTCGACGCGAGTCAGCCTCGGTGGCGAAGGCAACTTGCTCACCGAGACAGCGGCTCACTGTCACCAGATCGTGCTGTCATCGCCCGTCCTGTCGGTGCAGGAGTTGGCCAAGATTCGCTACATTCACGAAGCGGGCGGTCACTGGCGTTTCCGGACCGCCGTGGTCGACCTTCACTTCCCAGCCTCCGGTGCGGCGCCCGCTGGCCAGCGTCTCGCCAACGCCATTGAGCACGTCTGCGACCTCGCCGTCGCCGCGATTCGTGACGGTGCCAATTTGGTCATACTTTCCGACCGAAACACGTCGCCCACCGAAGTCGCCATTCCTACACTGCTCGCCACGTCGGCGGTGCACAACCGGCTCGTGCTCGAACAACTGCGCACGTCGGCCGCCTTGATTATCGAGGCCGGTGACGTTCGCGAGGTGCACCACCTCGCCACGTTGATTGGTTTTGGTGCGTCGGCGGTCTGCCCCTATCTGGCCTACGAAACCATTGACGACTTGATTGCGACCAACGCACTGCTGAGCGTTCGCTCGTCTCAGGCGCAGTACCACTACGCCAAGTCGCTGACCAAGGGCCTCGTGAAGATCATGTCGAAGATGGGCGTGTCCACCGTGGCAAGTTATGTCGGTAGTCAGCTGTTCGAAGCGGTGGGCATTGACGACGAGATTCTCGCCGCCTACTTCCCAGGATTCAAGTCCCGCGTAGGCGGTGTGACCATGGAACATGTCGCTGCGACGGCACTCCGTCGCCACGCGCAGGCCTACCACCCAGCCGCGAATGCTCAGCCGGTAGCCCTGCGAAACCGTGGTGAGTACCAGTGGCGTCGCGACGGTGAGCTCCACCTCTTCAACCCTCGCACCGTTCAGAAACTGCAGCACGCCACCCGTGAGAAGCGCTACGACATCTTCAAGCAGTACACCTCTCTGGTGAACACGCAGGAGGACGAGCACGTCACTCTTCGCTCACTCCTTCGGCTCCAGGCCGCCGCGACCCCGGTGCCCCTCGACGAGGTGGAATCGGCTGAAGCAATTGTGAAGCGCTTTTCGACGGGTGCCATGTCCTACGGTTCCATCTCCGAAGAAGCGCACACCACGTTGGCGATTGCGATGAACCGACTCGGAGCGAAATCCAACACCGGCGAAGGCGGGGAGGATGACGAACGTTTGACGGACACCGATCCTCGCTTCAACCGCCGCAGTGCCATCAAGCAGGTGGCCTCCGGTCGATTCGGTGTCACGAGTCGCTACCTGGTCAACGCCGACGACATACAAATCAAGATGGCGCAGGGTGCCAAGCCCGGTGAAGGTGGTCAGCTGCCCGGGAGCAAGGTCTACCCCTGGATTGCGAAAACTCGTCACTCAACTCCGGGTGTCGGCCTCATCTCGCCACCGCCACACCACGACATCTACTCCATCGAGGACCTCGCCCAACTGATTTACGACCTGAAGAATGCGAACGACCGAGCCCGCGTGCACGTGAAGCTCGTCTCGGAGCAGGGCGTCGGGACGATCGCCGCTGGTGTTGCGAAGGCGCACGCCGACGTCGTGCTGATTTCCGGTCACGATGGCGGCACCGGTGCCGCACCTCTGACGTCACTCAAGCACGCCGGTACGCCGTGGGAGCTCGGTCTCGCTGAGGCCCACCAGACTTTGGCGCGTAATGGTCTGCGCTCGCGCATTGTCCTGCAGGTCGATGGTCAGCTCAAGACCGGTCGTGACGTCGTCATCGCCGCCATTTTGGGAGCCGAGGAATTTGGCTTCGCCACTGCGCCACTAGTGGTGTCGGGCTGCATCATGATGCGCGTCTGTCACCTCGACACCTGTCCCGTGGGAATCGCCACCCAGAACCCCGAACTCCGAAAGCGATTCACCGGTCAGCCCGAGTTTGTTGAGCACTTCTTCATGTTCATCGCCGAAGAGGTCCGGGAGTACATGGCGGAACTGGGTGTTCGTAGTCTCGACGAACTCATCGGCGACACCTCGAAACTACGCGTTACCGGCCTCAGCGACCCCACCAACACGCTCGACCTCAGCGCGCTTTTGGCGGCCAGCGACCCGACGCAGCGTCGCAACACCACCACGCAGGACCACGGTTTGGACCAAGCCCTGGACAACCAGTTCATGGACACCGCCGTCGACCACGCCGTGCGTCGCGAACCCGTCACCATCACCAGCGCGATTGACAACGTGAATCGGGCCGTGGGCACCTTGACCGGTTCAGCCGTCACCCGCGCCCTCGGTACTGAGACCCTCGACGATGACACTATTACCCTGACCTTCACCGGCTCAGCTGGGCAGAGTCTGGGGGCCTTCGTGCCCAAGGGTGTCACCATACGCCTCTTCGGCGACGCCAACGACTACGTGGGGAAGGGACTAAGCGGTGGTCGCATCATCGTTCGACCCGCGACTAACGCAACCTTTCCCACTGCGGACAACATCATCGCCGGTAACGTGATTGGCTACGGCGCCACGAGTGGCGACATTTTCTTGGCGGGCGTGGTGGGGGAGCGCCTCGCGGTACGTAACTCGGGAGCAACCATTGTGGCCGAAGGTGCCGGTGACCACGCCTGTGAGTACATGACCGGAGGAACCGTTGTCTTGCTCGGCGGTGTCGGTCGCAACATGGCCGCCGGTATGAGCGGCGGCACGCTGTACTACTACGACCCGAGCAACACGGTGTACGACCACCTTTCGGCGGGCGTCTACGAGATCGACCCCATCGAATTCAGCGACGACGACATCGTACGGAACATCCTGACGCGTTTCGCCGCCGAAACAGGGTCAGAGCGGGCCACCGCCATCTTGAACGATTGGCGCACCAGTCGTATGCATTTCGTACGCATCGAAACATCGGAATACCAGCGCATTCGCGAGGAGCTTCGCCATGGGTAAGCCAACCGGCTTTTTAGAGTTTGACCGCCAGGGTCCGTCGACCCGCCCGGTGGCAGTGCGCCTTCGCGACTGGCGCGAGGCCTATGAACCGCAGGACGAGGGTGAGATACGCCAACAGGCTGCCCGGTGCATGGACTGTGGCATTCCCTTCTGCACACAAGGGTGCCCACTAGGCAATCGCATCCCGCACTTCAACGACCTCGTCTACAAGGGCGACTGGGCGAGGGCCGCGCAACAGCTGTTCGCCACGAACAACTTTCCTGAGTTCACCGGTCGCCTCTGCCCGGCCCCGTGTGAGTCCGCTTGCGTACTAGGCATTGGGGCCGACCCCGTCACTATCGAACGGATGGAGTACGAAGTCGCCGAACACGCCTTCGCCCTCGGCTTGCCAGTCGGCACCGCACCCGTGGTTGCCACGGGCCGTCGCGTTGCCGTCGTCGGATCGGGCCCGAGCGGACTCGCCGCCGCCGCGCAGCTTCGAGCCAGCGGCCACGAGGTCACCGTATTCGAACGCAACGACCGGATTGGTGGTCTGCTTCGCTACGGCATCCCCGAGTTCAAGATGGAGAAGTCCGTCCTGGATCGACGCCTCGACGTCATGCGAGAGGCGGGTATCGCGTTCGAGACCGGCGTTAACGTTGACGAGGCGATGTTGGCGACGCTCCGCGACTCCTACGACGCCGTCGTGCTGGCCCTGGGCTCGACGCGACCACGCATGATCGAGGCCCCCGGGAAGCAACTCGACGGCATCTTCCCCGCCATGACGTACCTCGAAGCCGCCACGCGCGCCCTCTACAGCGGGGAGCCCTCGCCAATTGACGTGGCGGGTGAGCACGTCGTGATTCTCGGCGGTGGCGACACCGGTGCCGACTGCCTCGGGACCGCCCACCGTCAAGGCGCCGCGAGCGTCGTGCAGATCGAAATTATGGCCCAGCCCCCAACGTCACGGCCCGCAGACCAGCCCTGGCCCACGATGGCCCGCTTGTACAAGGTGACTACCGCGCACGAAGAAGGCGGCGAGCGAGTCTTTAGTACCGAGACGTTGGAGTTCGTGGGTGAGGATGTTCTGACGGGTCTTCGCGTTCGCAACAACGACACGGGCGACGTCACTACTCTCGAGGCCCGTTTTGTCTTCATCGCCGCTGGTTTCGTCGGCCCCGAACTCGACGCACTCGGACTGGCGTCACCCGACGTGACCACACCGCGCGCCACGCTCCAGGTAAACGAGGGATGGCAGGTACCGGTGGCGTCACCCGGGGCCCCCGTGTTCGCCTGTGGCGACGCCGTCCGCGGTCAGAGTTTGATCGTGTGGGCGATTGCCGAAGGTCGAAGCTGCGCAGCGGCCGTTGACGCCGCATTGTCGGGTGACACGTCGCTGCCGGCGCCCATCGTGCCGTACGAACTGTCGTGGTGACCACCTAAGTCAGACGTCGTTTTGTAGCATTGGTCAACGAAGGACCAAGGGGAGCCCATGAAGAGCACCATGCAAGATGCGCCACTGCTGATTCGCGACCTCGTCGTCCGCGGTGAGCAGATCTATGGGGACAAGGTGGTCTTCACCGTGACACCCACTGGCGTGGAGCAGCGGACCTTCGCTCAGACCGCCCGGTCGGCGCGTCAGCTCGCGAATGCGTTGACGTCGCTCGGCGTCACGGACGATACGCGGGTCGCCACCTTTCTCTGGAACGACCAGACGCATCTCGAGGCCTACCTCGCAGTGCCGACGATGGGCGCCATTCTCCACACGCTCAACGTACGGCTATCGCCCGAGCAATTGGCCTTCGTGATCAATGATGCGCAGGACGAGGTCATCATTGTGGACGCCTCACTCGTCGGATTGCTCGCCCGAGTCAAGGACGCTATTCCCACGGTACGCCACATCATTGTCAAAGGGGCCGACACCGACGGCGTCCTTGGTGAGACCTTGTCGTATGACGAACTGTTAGCCGGCGCGAGTGACCTCTACGAGTGGCCCGACCTTGACGAACGACAGGCCGCGATTCTGTGTTACACCTCTGGAACGACGGGGAATCCGAAGGGTGTGCTCTATTCACATCGTTCCACGTGGCTGCACTCAATGGTGGCGACCACCACGAATTCGGTTGCCCTTTGTGAGGCAGACCGCGCACTCCTCGTCGTCCCCATGTTCCACGTCAACGCCTGGGGAGTGGCCTACGCTGCATTCTTCGCGGGTACCGAGCTCGTGTTGCCCTCGATGCTGCTCAAGGGCGACTATCTCCTGCAAATGATTGAGGGCCTTCGGCCCACCATCGCGCTCGGTGTGCCCACCCTCTGGAACGACCTGCTGCGGGCGGCGAGCGAGAAGGGTGACGCTGACTTTTCCTCGCTGCGCACGATTCTGGCGGGCGGTTCCGCTGTACCTCGCGTGATGATTGAAACCTTCAAGGAGCGCCATGGAGTTGACATCATGCAGGGGTGGGGAATGACCGAGACCAGCCCCCTGGCGGCGGTGTCGATCCCTCCCGCAGCGTCAGACCCGTCGACGCACACCGACTATCGCGTCAAGGCGGGTCGCCTCTCCGCCGGAGTGGAGGCTCGCATTGTCAGCCCCAGTGGCGATATCCAGCCCCGAGACGGGCAGAGCGTCGGGGAGATTGAACTACGCGGCCCTTGGATTGCGTCGTCGTACTACGGCAACGATGCTCCGGAGCAGTTCAACGATGGCTGGTTGCGAACGGGCGACGTGGGCACCATTGACGAACTGGGCTTTCTCGTCATCAGTGACCGTATTAAGGACGTCATCAAATCGGGTGGCGAATGGATTTCCTCGGTTGACCTCGAGAACCAGTTGGCGGCGCACCCGGGCGTGTTTGAGGCCTCCGTGGTCGGTGTTCCCGACGATCGCTGGGGCGAACGTCCACTCGCCTGCGTCGTCATGCGTGAAGGTGCCAGCATCACCGCCGGTGAACTGCGTGACTTCCTGAGTCCCTCGTTCCCGAAGTGGTGGCTACCCGAGCGTTGGACGTTTCTCGCGACAATCCCGAAGACCAGTGTTGGTAAATTCGACAAGAAGGTACTCCGGGCGGCTTTCGCCTCGGATGAACTGCTCATCGAGACTCTTTCGTGACCGACTGGAACGACATCGCTGACGAGGTCGCGGCCATCGAACAACGCGTCAGTGACGCCATATTCGAACAAGTCCGCGCCCAACTACGCGACGACGATGCCGACACTGCGCACCAGCGTGAAAAGCAACTCGCCAAAGTGCGGCGTTCACTGCAGAAGGCGGAACAACTCCTTCGAGGATCAATCGACTAGGGGAGCCAGAGGTTCACTTCGTCAATAACGCGACGAAGCTGCCCATAGGAACGGCCTTCAAAAGCAAACCGTAGCGTCGAGTCGGCAGGGACAAATTCGGCGTCGGCCACGAAGTGCCGAAGATGAGCGAGTTGTGCTTCATTCGGTCCGTGCACCAACTGAATGCGCGCTTCATTCGCCACACGCTCATACGAAAGGTAATTGGCGTAAAACCGGCGTACCGCTTCGGCAACATCGGCCACGTTGTCGCATCGTTGGTAGGCGACGGCGTCACCGGGGCTCAAGTAGCCTTCACCAATCACATCGTCAGTCATAAAGTCTTCCCAGCGCCGCCAGAAGGTGCCTGATGGCTCTTCGAGCAGCAGTACCGGCGCTGGGTCCGTTTTGCCCGTGTAGAGCAGTGTGAGGACCTCAAACAGCTCATCCATGGTGCCCACGCCACCCGGCAAGGCCACGAAGGCCTTCGTTTCCGCAACCATCACGACCTTACGCGTGAAGAAGTGGCGCATGGTGACCGAACGATCCTGATGGACGTGGGGATTTGTGCCGTGTTCGAAGGGGAGTTCAATGTTGACGCCCAACGCGTGCGTCGACCCCGCGCCCCGACTGGCGGCCTCCATGATGCCCGGACCCGCACCCGTCAGCACTCGCCAACCACGTGTCACGAAATCCGCCGCAACGTCGGCGGCCAACAGGCTCAACGGATGATCCTGTGGCGTGCGGGCGGAGCCGAAGAGTGCGACAATCGGACGATCATCGTGGCGACCAATCAGGTCGAGGCCCGCTTCGAGGTCGTGCATGGCTGAGGTGACGAAAGCCTTAGCCACGAGCGAGCGTCCTGTAGAGCGTCGATCGCTGCACCAGCGGACGACCAAGCGGCGCGACCAATGCTTCAAGGGTGGTCAGGTCCATTTCTTGCCCGTGCACCGCACCCGCTGCGCGGGAGATGTTCTCATCCATCAACGTACCGCCGACGTCGTTCGCGCCCGCCTGGAGAATACGGCGTGACCCCTCAATGCCCATCTTTACCCAGCTGACTTGAATGTTATTGATCACGGTGGCGTAATGCAGTCGCGCCACGGCGTGCATCAAGAGGCACTCACGGAAGGTTGGCCCCCTTCGACTCTTGCCCTGAAGGAACATGGGAGTTGCCATATGCACGAAGGGGAGCGGCACAAATTCAGTGAAGCCACCAGTTCGCAACTGGAGGTCTCGGGTTCGGATGAGGTGACGAGCCCAGTGTTCTGGTGACTCAATGGCGCCGAACATAATGGTGATATTCGAGTGCAGCCCTACACCGTGTGCCGCCTCGTGCACGGCAAGCCATTCATCCGTCTTCAACTTGTCGGGACAGAGCAACGCCCGGACATCGTCGTCCAGGATTTCGGCGGCCGTGCCCGGAAGCGTCTTCAAACCGGCGTCTTTCAGACGCGTCAGATAGGTGGTCAAATCCTGACCACTCCGTCGAGCCCCTTCGAACACCTCGAGCGCGCTGAAGGCGTGGATGTGAATATCGGGTGACCCCGCCTTGACGGCGGCGACGACGTCGATGTAGTACTCCCCATCGAACTTAGGGTGAATGCCACCCTGGAGGCAGACTTCAGTCGCGCCACGCTCCGCAGCTTCACGAACGCGGGTGGAAATATCGTCGAGCGTCAGGAGATAGGGCTCGCCGCGAAGATTCAGCGAGAGGGGTCCCTTGGAAAATGCGCAGAAGCGACACTTGAATGTGCAGACGTTGGTGTAGTTGATGTTGCGATTGACAACATACGTCACCTCAGAGCCAATCAGTTCAGTCCGCACCTGATCGGCCAGGTCGACGACGGCACGCACATCGCCGTCTCGAGCAGAAAACAACGTGGTGAGTTCAGTCTCTGAGAACTCGTATCCCGGTGTGTAGTCACGTAAGAGTGCCTGAATACGACTCGTGCGGACATCCCGAGTGGGTAGTGGTGGAGGTGGTGCGTCATCGCCTGAGTACCAGTGATCGTCACGGGAGAGGCTGTGCGCGTCACTGAGCGTCAAGACGGCGGGACGCACGCTGGCGTCGAGGAAGTCCGTCCGCATGCCCACAAACGACGGATAAATCGTGAGGCGAGGGGCCAGGTGCAGCCCGGCCGCGGCAACGGCGTCACCCAAGGTGGCAATGGCCGGCCACGCACGTTCGGGATTAACGTGATCCTTGGTGACCGGCGAGATCCCGCCAAAGTCATCTATGCCGAATGCCAAGAGCGCCGCTGGCTCATCGCTGAGATTCGGTGGCGCTTGCAGGTGGATCGAGGTCGGCAACAGGAGACGAGCGGCCGCAATTGTCCAGTGGAACTCCTCCTCAGGTGCCGCTGGCCACTTCGCCATGGCGGTGCCAGCCTTCGGTAGGAAGTTCTGAATAATGACTTCCTGCACGTGCCCGTACTGTTCGTGGGCCGCGGCAATCGCCGTCAGCGTGTCAATCCGATCCTCTCGGGTCTCACCAATGCCCACGAGAAGCCCCGTCGTAAACGGAATCCGCAACTGGCCAGCGGTGTGCAGCGTAGCCAGTCGACGCGCAGGGTCTTTGTCCGGCGCCATACGGTGGGCTTCGACTTCACTGAGTGTTTCGAGCATCATGCCCTGGGATGCACTGACTGCTCGGAGCTGTGCCAGCTCGTATTCGTAGAGTGCACCAGCATTGATGTGGGGGAGGAGTCCAGTCGCTTCAAGGACCATGTTGGCGGCCGTGGCGACGTAGTCCACCGTGCTCCGATAGCCACGAGCGGCGAGCCACCGTGCCGCTACGTCGTAGCGAAGCTCCGGGCGCTCACCCAGCGTGAAGAGCGCCTCAGTGACCCCCACCGACCGACCCGCCTCGGCGACGGCCATTACTTCTTCGAGGTCCATATAGGGCGACGTCAACCGGGCCGGCGCCTGGGCGAAGGTGCAGTAACCACAGCGATCGCGGCACAATTTCGTCAAAGGAATAAAGACCTTTGGCGAGTAGGTGATGGTGTGACCAAAAGCCTCGCGGGCAATTGCGTAGGCGTCCTCCGACAGCATCGATGACGTACTCGCGAGCACGCGTTCCCGCAACGAAGTCTGAGCGGAGGCCACGGGTTATGAAGTCAGACCGAGAAGGGCACTCGCGTCATCAATGGCGTCCACGATGACCTGATACACCTTCTTGCCCGATTGTTGCATGGCCCGGTAGTCGCCGGTGGCTTGCGCCATGTGCAGGTCGTGGAAGCTGTAGCCACGTCCCGCAATACGCTGTGGCGCGGTGACTGGCCGCTGAATAACTTGCACACCCACCACTGAGGCCGGGCCGCCCTTGTGAAGTTGGCCCGTTGAGTGGAGATAACGCGGACCAAGGTTGGCGGTCGTCGCGCCGTACTGGGCCTCGATTTCTCGACGCAACGAGGCCAACTGGGCACCACTCGAAAAGGGAGCGTAGGCCTGAATCGTGATGTAGGACGCCGACTGCAGGTCATTGACGAGATCAATCATGGCGAAGGGCGCCGCTTCCCAGACCACTTCACCCTCAAGCAGCGCGAAGACTTCCTTCTTTGCCGACTCGACATTGGGCTGGTTGAAGGGGTCAACGCCGAGGTGGTTGGCCAGCAGCGCGGCGAGGAGGTGGTAGTACTGCATTTCACCCGGTGAGTACAGGGCGGCGGCGCCGTCGAAGACGGGAATAAAACCACGCCCTTCCTTACCAGTTGTCTCGGCCACGAGCTGCTCGAGCCAAAGTGCGCCACCACTCGCGATGGGGTCTGCACCCAATGAAAAGAAGGCCGCACCATCAACAATGGAGGTCGCCAGCGCTTCCGCGTCACTCGCGACGCGAGTCAGCAGTTCTTCGGTGAGGTAGCAAGTAGCCAACTCCTCGCGAAGTTCGGCCACGCTCCAACCGGCATAGAGAGCAGGAACCAGACCAAAGGGGGACAGCGATGAGAAACGCCCACCAGTGTCGGGGTCGCCGAGGACCACCAGGGCACCGAGTGACGTGCCGAGTTC
>Ga0208741_10000034_pt1 | contig 77596 bp, 73 predicted proteins | sample CryBogCBE03Jun09_FD_184576 | JGI IMG/M metagenome (GOLD analysis project Ga0208741, IMG submission 184576) | Freshwater microbial communities from Crystal Bog, Wisconsin, USA - CBE03Jun09 (SPAdes) | ecosystem: Environmental > Aquatic > Freshwater > Lake | place: Crystal Bog, Wisconsin, USA...
GTTTGGCACCTCGATGTCGGCTCGTCGCATCCTGGGGCTGAAGCCGGTCCCAAGGGTTGGGCTGTTCGCCCATTAAAGCGGTACGCGAGCTGGGTTCAGAACGTCGTGAGACAGTTCGGTCTCTATCCGATGCAGCCGTAAGTGAATTGAGAAAGGTTGTCCCTAGTACGAGAGGACCGGGACGAACGCAGCTCTCGTGTGACAGTTGTCCTGCCAAGGGCATGGCTGTTTAGCGACCTGCGGGTGGGATAAGCGCTGAAAGCATCTAAGTGCGAAGCCCGTTTCAAGATAAGTTCACTCACTGGGTTAACCAGGTAAGGGCCGTGGCCAGACGACCACGTTGATAGGCCGGAAGTGTAAGTGCAGTAATGCATTCAGCTGACCGGTACTAATCGCCCGAGGGCTTGGAGGTTTGATGTTCGTGCTCGTTCTAAGACGCTCAAGGAGCGGTTCCATAACCATGGGCCGTTTCTGATCCCGAGAGGGATCAAGCGCACAATTTCCGGTGGTTATGGCGGTGGAGATATACCTGTTCCCATTCCGAACACAGCAGTCAAGCCCACCAGCGCCGATGGTACTTGGGGGTTCCCCCCTGGGAGAGTAGGTCGCCGCCGGATTTCTTGAAGGACCCCCACCTCGCGGTGGGGGTCCTTCGCATTTAAGTCTCGAGGGATATCCACCAGTGAACCCAGGTCGGTGCGGTACTGTTTCCAGAAATTGAACTGACAGATTCCGGGGGGACTTATGTCAACTGCATCACAGGGAAGTTTGCGCGAAAACTCGGTCGGCTTATTGGGCGACTTTGTTTTTTCGGTGGCTTGTTCGGGTCCATCGAGCAGTGTGGCGTTCACGCTGGCCATCTTGGTGGGGTTTGCCGGCCACGTGTCGCCGTTGGCGGTGTTGGTGGTAGGGACGGCCATGTTTCTCGTCTCCATGGGCTACGCCAGTTTGAATCGTTGGAAGGCACACGCGGGCGCTCCGTACGTGTGGGTGAGTGATGCAACCTCACCGGCAGTGGGCGTTGGTACCGGATTCTTAAGTGTTGCCGTTTCGACCCTGGCCAATGTCGGCAACATCACGCTGGCTGGTGCATACCTGTTGTTTGTGGTTTCACCCAGTACGACGTTCTCGAAGCCGGTCACATGGATCGTCGCTACCCTGATTATGGGTGGTCTCCTGTTTCTGTCCATTCGCGGCATTAAGCCATCAATCCGGTTTCAATGGCTCCTCGTTATTGTTGAGTACACGTCGATGGTGACATTCGTCATTCTGGCGCTGATTCACGAATCACACCACATTGGCGGAGCGACGCTCCCGTCGTTGTCGGACTTCAGCATCGGACACGCCGTCGGTGGCATTGGCGGTTTCGCGGGCCTCGCAAAGGCGGCGGTGCCTTGCGGCTTCCTCTACGTTGGGTGGGACGCCACGGCGGTGTTGGCTGAGGAATCCACGAATCAACACATCAATCCTGGTCGGGCCGTCATGATGGGTACCCTGTTCTTGACATTCTGGTACACATTCCTGATCATGGTCTTCCAGGGAGTCTCGAGCCAGTCAAATGTGCTGAGTCACGGGTCAGATGTGTTGGCCTACTCGGGGCAGTTGTTGGTGCCGGGATTCTGGGGCCGTGCACTGCCTCTCGCTGTATTGGTGGCCGTGATTGGAACATCGCAGGCCATGATGACGCAGCCGAGTCGCATTCTGTTCGCGATGGCTCGCGACAAGATTATCCCCGCCGTCTTTGGTCGCCTCGGGAAGAAATACCAGACACCCGTTATCGCACTCGTCGTGCTCGCAGTAATCCCGCCACTGTCGCTTATCCCGTATCTGGCGGGCGGCTCGGCCAACCACGCCATCGGCGACGCCATTGGCGCAGACGGCATGCTGGCGCTCTTCATGTACTTCGTCATTGCGGTGGCCTCAGTGTGGTTTTACCGCAGTCAGCTCACCGGGCATCTGGGTCGAGCGCTGAAGATTGGCGTTCTTCCACTCGTGGGCGGCATCTTTATGTTCGTCATCTTCGCGTACGGCCTCAAAACACAGACACCAATTGTTGCCAAGGTCGCCGTTGCGTTGATCGTGTTGGTCTTCGTGCTGGGATTCGTTGTTAAGGCGGTGGCGGGTTCCACACCGTTCTTCACTCAGCGCGATACTCGTGACCGGAGTGCGATTGAGCACTGACCATATCGACGGTGAGGTGAGGGCTGTGGCGGCGGCTCTCATTGCGGCGTTCTCTGATCACGATCCCGAGCGATACTTTTCGTTCTTCATCCCCGAAGCGACGTTTCTCTTTCACAGCTCGGCAACGTACTTCGACTCCCGCGCGGCCTACGAGAGGGCGTGGCGAGAGTGGGAACGTGATGGATTTCGTGTGCTGGAGTGCCACACGGTGCATGCCGAGGTGCACCGCCTCACCGACGACACGGCACTCTTCATCCATGAATTAGAAACCACGTTGCAGCAAGGGGAGGGGGCACGTACGTTCAGTGAACGTGAGTCAATTCTTTTCGTCTTGCGTAACGGTCGTTGGCTGGGTGCTCACGAACACGCCTCGCCGCTACTCGCGTAATCCTGAGTGTGGTTTTGTTGTTTGTGTAAGCGCAACCGTTCGGCATGGTGTTGGGTTCGGGAGCGCGCCGGTGCTGTACTGAAGCAATCAAAGCATCTGTTTTTCCTGTGGATGCGGTGATTGGTCTTGATCGTTGTCGTGGCCGTCCAGTTGCGACCTTCTCTACCGGCCAATAATTTTTCGCACACTAATGCAAACGCTTGCACTTCTCATAAATTGGTGCTACGGTTCACACTGCATTCGTTGAATGTCAGCGCTTGCATAACTTTCCAGGGGGAAACCATGAAGAAGCAGTACACGCTTCGTAGTGCGCTCGCCGCCGCCGCTGTGAGCATGTCGCTCGCCGGCGCGTCGCTGCCACTGACGTTGTCTTCGGCCTCGGCCGCCTCAGTGACCAACATCTCGGTGTGGGGATCAGGTGGCGACTCGTCGCAGGAGCAGAACGCAATCATTTACGCAGTTAAGGCCTACAACAAGTTGTACGCCGGCAAGTACCACGCGAACCTGACGTTCGTTCCCAACATCTCGACGGTGCAGGAAAACTCGCCCGCGAGCAACGAGGGCAACGTTATGGAGACCGACGGCCCGACCCTGCCTTTCTTGGCCTGGACCGGCAAGCTTGCTCCCATCTCGTCGTACGTTTCCAAGACGGCCGTTGACCAGCAGGTTGGTGTCGTCAAGGCGCAGGACACCTACAACGGCAAGCTCTACGCCATGGCCGTGATCAACTCGACGCTCGCCATCTACGGCAACAAGCACCTGTTGAACGCCGCCGGCATCACCGCTTGCCCTGCCAACACGCCTGCCACCACGTCGTGCTACCCCACGCAGTGGGCTGACGCCTGGACTGGCGCCCAGTTCACGCAGGTCCTCGCGAAGTTGAAGGCTACGCCTTCGGCATCGAACGACGGTGGCTACGTGTGGAGTGCCAACGCCGCGTACGGTGGCGAGTACTGGCCCTACGCCTTCCTGCCTCTGTTGAACTCGGCTGGTAGCCCCATCATTCAGAACAACTCGGCCAACGTGCTGAAGTCGGACAGTGTCTACGGTGCGCTGTCGACCATTGCGAGCTGGGTTCCTTACATGGACCCCACCGCTGGTTCGGCGACCACTGGCGGTAACGGTGGTGCGTTCGCCAATGGCGACCTGCCCCTGGCCTACGGTGGCCACTGGCAGTACCCGGGCTACAAGACTGGCGCCGTGAGCACGACGTACGGTGCTGACAACCTCGTCGCTATCCCGCTGCCCAACATGGGCAAGGGCGCCAAGGACGGTGCTGGTTCGAACACCTGGACCATTGGTGCCTCGGCCTCGACGAAGCAGAAGGCCGCCGCTGGTGCGTTCTTGAACTACATCTCGACGGCTGCATTCACGAAGCTGATGACGTACGGTAACGGTCAGACCGTGACCTCCGGTGGCGTGACCTCCGACGTCTACGGTGACGGCGCCGTGCCTGCCAACTCTGGTGGCATTGCGACGAACCCGACCTACGCGAAGGGTGGCATTCTGTACCAGATGGGTCTCGCTTCGGAGAACGCCTGCATGGGTGGCGTGATTACGTCAACCTGCGTTGCGACCCCTCGCCCCGTGACCCCTGGTTACCCTGCCATTTCGCAGGCCTTCCAGACGCTCTTCTCGTCACTGTTCCAGGCTTCGGCAACGACGCCCGTGGACACGAATACGATCAAGGGCCTCGTGGCGACCGCAGTTGACTCAATCAACAGCAACTTCCAGACGTACAACAACTTCAAGTAATCGACTAACCAGTTGTTCGCAGTGGGACCCGACTCCTCCCTTGTCGGGTCCCACTGCGGGACTGGTCACTACGCTGTCGGCGTCGCCGTGGCACACTAAGCAGGCGGGGGAGCCATGAGCGCTGTACATTCACTCGCGACGCCGCGACGTCGATTCTGGACCGAAGGTCGCACTGGCGTGGCCATGATGCTCCCAGGCATCGGGCTCATTAGTACCTTTATCCTGCTTCCCTTTTTCTTTTCCATTTGGCTCTCGGTCCACACCGAATTCGTTGGATCAAACCAACCCATGCGGTACGTCGGCCTGTTGTTCTACCGCCACCTTTTTTCCGACCCCGTCGCTCGAGCCGTGTTCTTCAAGAGTCTCGAGAACAATGCAGTCTTCGCCCTCGTCGTGGTGCCGGTTCAGAGCGGACTCGCTCTCGGCCTCGCCTTGCTCGTCAATCGAGCTGGTACCTTCGTCAAATTCTGCCGTACGGTCTTCTTCTTGCCGGTGGTCTTTCCCATGGTGCTGACGTCACTCGTGTGGAAGGCCATCTTGGCCCCGGGCCCCACCGGCATGCTGAACAACGTGCTGCACTACGTGTCGTTCGGTCACGTGGCACCACAAAACTGGCTCGGCGACCCCCATCTCGCGATGGGCAGCATTATCGGCCTGTCCATCTGGCAAGGTGCCGGCTTCCAGATGATTATTTTTCTGGCTGGACTGCAGGGTATTCCCTCGTCTCACTACGAGGCCGCCATGATTGACGGCGCCTCGACGTGGCGCCAATTCCGCGATGTCACGTGGCCGGGCCTGCGCAATACCACCATCTTCGTGGTGATGGTGACATCCATCTTCGCCCTACGAGTCTTCGATCAGGTGTACTTGCTCACGCAGGGTGGCCCGCTTAACGCCACCACCACCGTGATGTATCAGGCGGTGACCCAGGTATTCCAGGACCAGAGTGTTGGTGAGGGTGCGGCCATCTCGGTGATTCTGTGCGTGCTCATCGCGGTGCTCAGTATCGCCCAGCGCAAAGTACTCAAGGAAAGGACGTACTAGTCATGGCTTCGACGCGCATTGGCCGACGCCCCGTCGCCACGTACATCCTCCTCATCGTGATGATGGTGTTGTTCCTCTTTCCGGTGCTCTATCTCTTCATTGGTTCCTTTGAGCCACCTTCACTGACATTGGGCGGACTGCGGGGCATAATTCCGACCAGTGTCACCTTCGAAAACTATGTGGGACTGAATCAACAGTTCTCGAACCCGCAGTTCACGGGCTCACTCCGTGGCTTTTACACCGTGTCGGGCATTGTGTCGCTTAGCGTCGTGGTCGGCAGTTTGCTGGTCAACTCCCTCGCGGGCTACAGCTTGTCCCGGTTGCGGTACCGCGGCCGCCGCGGCCTGCTACTCGGCGTCATTGTGCTCGTGATTATTCCCTTCGAGTCAATCGCCGTACCGCTGTATTACATGCTGCAGGGCCTGCGCAACACGATTGAAGTGCAGATCATCCCCTTCATCGGCTCCGCTTTTTCGATCTACTTGTTCTATACGTTCTTTTTGGCACTCCCGGTGCAGCTCGAGGAAGCGGCGCGCATCGACGGCGCTGGCCCGTGGCGTACCTTCTTCCAAATCATCTTGCCAAATGCCAAGCCGGCGTTCGCATCGGTGGCCATCTTGACCTTCATTCAGGCCTGGTCGTCGTACCTCTGGCCCCTGATGACCACCTCGCAGCCGAATGTCTACCCTCTGCCAATTGCGATTGGCAACCTGGTGAAGCAACAGTCGATTCCAAACTTTGGGCAAATGTTTGCCTTTGGCGTCATTCTCGTCGTGCCGATGGCAATTTTCTTCATTATTTTCCAGCGCTGGTTCATCCGCTCGGTGGCCAGCCTCGCGGTGAAGGGCTAATCGTATGACGCAAGTGAAAGGACAGCCGCATGGCTGAAATTGTTATTGACAACGTATCCAAGCGATACGAGAACGGCTTCAACGCGTTGCACAACGTGAGCTTCACGGTGGCCGAGGGTGAATTTATGGTCGTGGTCGGCCCCTCGGGTTGTGGCAAGACGACGTTATTGCGAATGGTCGCTGGTTTAGAGACGACCACTGACGGTGAGATTCGTATTGGCGGGCGGGTCGTAAATAATGACACCCCCGCCGAGCGCGACCTCGCCATGGTCTTTCAGAACTACGCCCTGTATCCCCACATGACGGTGGAGCAGAATATCGGCTACGCGCTCAAGCTCCGCAAGGTGCCTAAGGACGAGATTCGTGCCAAGGTCCGTCAAGCCGCAGACATCCTCTCGCTGACCGAGTACCTTGACCGTCGACCCGGGCAGTTGTCAGGTGGGCAGCGCCAGCGGGTTGCCATGGGTCGCGCCATCGTGCGAGAGCCCAGTGCCTTCTTGATGGACGAGCCTCTGTCGAACCTCGACGCCAAACTACGGGTGCAGATGCGCGCCGAAGTGTTGCAAATCCAGCGCCGGGTCGGTGTCGCTACCCTGTACGTGACGCACGACCAGGTGGAAGCCATGACGATGGGCGATCGCGTTGTCGTGATGCGCGCCGGTGTGCTCCAGCAGTGCGACACGCCACAAACGCTCTACGACCGACCCGCCAACGTCTTCGTCGCCGCCTTCGTAGGGTCGCCCTCGATGAACCTGTTCTACGCCACGCTCGGTGATGATGGTCGCTCACTGCGAGTGGGGAGTCAGACGGTAACACTCAGTGACGCCGTACTCGCTGAGCGCCCCCACTTGGCGTCGTACCAGGGGCGTGAGTTGGTCGTCGGTATTCGTCCCGAAGACCTCACACTCGAAGGCTCGGGCGACGCGTTGTCGGTGAAGGTCGGGCACGTCGAGGGGCTGGGGTCCGAGCTGATGGCCCACTTTTCGATGGACGCCCGCGCCTTTACGCTCGACGAAGCTCAGGGGTCGGCCGAGGAGCTCGATGAGGCGCTGGCCTCGACCGTGCTCACCGAGCATGTTCGTTATGTGGTGCGACTGGCCGCGCGCTGTGGCGTCGGTGCTGGCGATGCCTTGACCCTCTATCCCACCATGGAGCGTTTCCACTTCTTCGATGCCGCCACCGGCGAATCGATCTGGTAGCCATGGCCTTCGTACTTGACGATAAGTGGGTCTGGGACTTCTGGTTCTGCCAGGACGGCGAGGATCTGCACCTGTTTTACCTGCAAGCCCCGCGGTCACTGGTGGATGAAGAACGTCGTCACCGCAATGCCACGATCGGTCACGCTCGCACTCGTGACCTCGCGACGTGGGAAATCCTTCCTGACCCCATTGGCAAGGGAACGCCTGGCGAATTCGATGATCTGGCCACCTGGACCGGCAGCGTGTTTCGGCACGGTGACCTGTGGTACCTCTTCTACACCGGTGTCTCCACCGCGGACGACGGGTACGTGCAACGCATCAATTGCGCCACATCCCGCGACCTCGTGCACTTCACCCGTTCGGGACGACCGCCCTTTGTCACCGACCCCACGTGGTACGAAGTGCTCGATGGGTCAACGGAAATTGAGGAGTCGTGGCGCGACCCTTGGGTGTACGAGGACGCTGATCAGCCCGGACTGTTTCACATGTTGCTGACCGCCCGCGTCAAGGATGGCCCCGGTCACGGACGTGGTGTGGTGGCCCACGCAACCAGCACGAACCTCCACGACTGGAGTGCCGGTCCTCCGATTACCGAGCCCGGCCAGGTTGTGGGTCTCGAAGTGCCGTCCACGCACTTCATTGGTGGGCAGTGGCGTCTCTTGTTCTGCACCCAGGAGCGCTGGATCTCCGAGTTGCGCAAGGCCCGCACCGATGTCTCCTTTGAGACGGGCACCTACTACTACTCAGGACCAACGGCGCTGGGGCCCTTCACGGAGGATTCGTCGTCACTCTTGCTGGGCGAGCCCTACTACGCGGGTCGGGCGTTGCACTGGCAGGGCCAGTGGTACCTCATGGCCTTCATTGGGTTGCAGCCTGACGGAACCTTCCTGGGCGGTCTCAGTGACCCAATGCCAATTGAGGCCAACGACGATGGCACCTTGCACGTTCGCGTGCCCGCTCAGGCGTAAGAAGGCTGGCGACACCGTTCGTCGCTCCACCGTGAAAGGGTTTACAGTTAAGTATGGCGAAAGCAGAAAAATCACCGTCGCCAGCACCCGCTGATACCTTGCCGTCGTCGATGCAGGATGTGGCGGCCCTCGCCGGTGTGTCGACAGCGACGGTGTCACGAGCATTGAGCGGGCAGGGGAGCGTCTCGCCGCGGACCCGCGAGAAAGTGCTGCGTGCAGCGCAAGAGCTGAAGTACATTGCGTCACCCAGTGCGTCGAGCCTCGCGTCAGGTCGGATGTCGACCGTGGGGGTGGTCACGCCGTATATCTCGCGTTGGTTCTTTGCCGAAGTGCTTAACGGTATCGAGCACGTCCTGCAGAATGCTCGCTTCGACCTCGTGCTGTATATCGACAATGACGGGCGACTCTTCCAAAGTCTGCCGATGAAGCGCCGCGTCGATGCGGTGCTGTTCCTGACGTTGCCTTCGGACACGCCCGACGTGGCCGGTGTCGCCAGCCTGGGCATCCCGGTGGGATCGCTCGGTGTAGAAATACCGGGATTCTCAAGTGTCAAGATCGACGACGTTGGCGGGGCCAAACTAGCCGTGAATCACCTGCTCGGCCTCGGTCACCGTCGCATCGGAATGGTGACCCTGGAAAGCGCCTCGGCGTTCAACTTTTCGACACCCCAGGACCGCACGGACGGCTACCGACAGGCGTTGCGCGCGGCGGGCATTAAGGTCGACCCTTCGCTGATTGTCAAGGGGCACTCGAGTATTGAAGGTGGTCGTGAAGCGGCCACCCAACTGCTCGGTATGGCCAACCGCCCAACGGCGCTCTTCGTGCAGTCTGATGAAATGGCCATGGGGGTGCTACAGACCCTACGCCGCGTCGGCCTGCGTTGCCCTGAGGACATTTCGGTCATTGGTTTTGACAACCACGAACTCTCGAGTGTCTTCGATCTCACCACCGTGGCTCAACCGGCCTTCGATCAGGGTGCTCAACTGGCCACCTTCATCCTCAACCAGGTGATGGAGGGGGCGAGTCCGCAGCAGGCAGTGCTCGGCACGCAGCTCATACTGCGTGGCACGACCGCACCTCCATTGCCCTAGTGGGGGCGACGCCCGCAGGGCTTGTTGCTGGCGTTGATGCGAAGGGCGTCGAACGTCCACTGTCGTGGTGACCTAACATTGAAGGGTTCAGTTAAGGGAGATGTTGTGTTTCGATCAAAAGTTTTAGGCTCGGGCCTTGCCTCGGCCCTCATCATGAGTGTGCTGTTCGTTGGTGCGACTGCACTACCCGCAAGTGCGACGACCTATCAGACGACGGGGGCCTATGCGCCGAACGTTCCGTCGTCGAACTACGGTTCTTTTAACACGTCGGTCTCGACCACGCTGCAAAACGGCGACGTTATGACCGTGACTGCGTCGGGCGACGGTGCCACCATCTACGCCGACAACAGTGAGACCCTCGTGTCGCGTGGCGGCACCACACCCATGTACGCGCCAAACGTCAGCCTGTCGGGGAACGCGCTGGCCATCGGTGTGACCTGTCAGAACGACTCGGGCTTCTTCTCCGAGTGTGTGGGCAAGGCCGGGCAACACGTGCCGAACGTTGGTAGCTTCACGTTCACTTTCAATCACCCCGTTCTCAACCCCGTCTTTAGTTTTGGCGGCATTGGTGGTGACTACCAGGCGGCTATCTGGTCTGACTACACCCTGACAACGCCCGGCATGACCGCAAGCTTGCTGGCCTCCGACGGCAACCTCGCCGTGACGGGAAACAATATTCACACCGTTAACGCGACCTCGCAGATCAACTGCTCCTCCGGCGTCATTGCCGCGTGCGGTTCAGTGCAGGTTACCGGCTACGGGACGACCTTCACCTTCACGGCCGGCTACAGCAGTGACCCCGCCCTGCCATCAAATTCGACCAATTACGGCAATGTTGACATTGTCGACGTCTCGGTAAGCCTTAACACGCTGGACTCGGTCTTCTACTCGTCCGGTACCGAATCGTTCACCTCACCAGTTGCGCCGTCGACGCCCGGTGCGGACGGCTCAATTGTGAACAGCCTGCCCAACCCCGGTCCAAGCACCAGTGGCGACCTTTTCGCTGGTTGGGTCTGTGATGGCAGCAGCGCTGTCGTTACTTCGGCCACCATCAACGCTGGAGGCACCACGTGTGTCGCTCAGTGGACACCCGTTACCTACACCGTCACCTACGACGCCGGCACCGGCTCGAACGCTCCGGCCGCCATCACCGGCATCACCGCGAACACGGTTGAGACCCTCGACAGCGGATCGGGCGTCGTGCCACCAGCGCACTTCACCTTCGCTGGCTGGGACTGTGGTTCGGGTGTCGTGAATTCGGTCATTGTCACGAGCGACGTAACCTGCACTGCGACCTATAGCGAAGTGCTCGTGCCCCTCACCTTCGTCCCGAACTTCCCGAATGGCAACGGACTCGGCGCAACCCCAGCAGGTTCGCACTGGCACATTGGCAAGCGACTTCGCCTGCCGTCAACAAGCTTGGGTTTGTTCGATCACGGCTTCACGTTCCTGGGCTGGGCCACGACGGCAGGTGCGCACACCGCTACCTACCCGGCAGGCAAGTACAACGCGGCCACTATCGAGGCCAGCGGTTTGACCCTCTACGGTGTCTGGGCTCCCGTCACCAACTTGGGTGCCGTGTACTACTTCTTGAACCAGTTCGGCACCAACTACGGTGACTATCAGCAGGTCATCAACAAGGCCGCTGAGGAAATCGTGCTCGGGAAGTACCACACGATCACCATCTCCGCTTCCGCTGACCTTCGCGGCGCCCCAGCCTGGAACCACGTCTTGGGCCACCTTCGTGTCCTGGCGGCTGAGACGGCACTACTCAAGGCCCTGAGTCACCTCGGCGACCACGCTGTTTCGTTCCGCTTGGTCAACGAGAACGTGTCGCGTACGTTCCCCGGTTTCCTGCTGAACCGCCACGCCATCATCACTGGCTACCCAGGTCGATAGCACCACAGTTCAATGAAGCCGCCTCTCGGTGCAAACCGAGAGGCGGCTTCGGCTCTTAAAGTCAATGCGCTCGTGAGAGAAGCGCCGAACGTAAGCCAGTAAGGCGACGAGCCGGTGTCCGAAGGGCGTTCTCCACGTCAATCGCCGTGCCGATAACGGTGACGCTGCGCTTGGCTCTGGTCACCGCGGTGTAGAGCAACTCGCGCGACAAGAGCCGGGTGCCAGGGGTGATGGCCACAATGACATCATCGAATTCTGATCCCTGCGACTTATGGATCGTCATAGCCCACCACGGCTGCCAGTGAGTGACCACAGCGGGGCGCAGGAGCCTAACGACGGTGTCGTCAGCGCCAGCAAACTCTGACGTCAGGAGCTGGAGTCGAGCTGTTCCGTCAGATCCGCCGACGACCAAGCCGACGTCACCATTCGTGAGACCATTGGCGTGATCGGAAGCCGTGATGAGCACCGGAGTACCGAGTGTGCTTGGCGAACCCAGTACTGAAGCACCGAGTGGCGCGGCGACGCGATCGACCCACCAATGACGGCCGAGTGGGCCGTCATGTTGCGCCGTGAGTACCATCGTCGATGTCATCGCTGCTCGCCACGCCGGCTCATCATTGGTGCGAGCTGCGGCGACGAGTTCGTTGGCTCTTTGTCGCACCGGCGACAAGATTGCCGCCTCTGTAGTGTCACTGACTCCGGTGGCGGGAAGTTCGACAAATCGAAGTGACGTTCCTCCAGAGCGAAGTTGTTCGAGTGCCTCGTCGACGCGCGCCCCGCGAACGGCATCGAAGAACGTTAACAACTGTGAACGGTCGATACCGCTGTCCTTTGAAACGCGGTGCACCACTTGCAACGTTGTCACGGGCAGCGCAGAACTCGCTGCCGCGACGATGTCGGCCATAACGGAACCAACGTCGACACTCTGCAGTTGCTGGGGGTCACCGACCAAAAGGAGTCGAGTGCTGGCATCAAGGGCACCGAGTAACTCCGCCAGGACCACGACATCAACCATGGATACTTCGTCAACGATGACAAGGTCGGCGTGCAATGGTTCCTTGGAGCGCCGTCGTTGCAGTACCGGATTAATGCCAAGGAGCCGATGGATGGTCGTCGGCTGGACTTTGTCGCGAAATACGTCGACTTCGTGAGGGGCGATGTCAGCTAACACGGCGAGGAGCGACTCCTTGATTCGTTGCGCAGCCTTTCCGGTCGGCGCACACAGTCGAACGGTTGCCGTGCCGTTGGTGGCTCGGTGCACGGCCAAGATCAGCTTGGCAACGGTGAAGGTCTTACCGGTACCTGGTCCTCCGGCCAAAATCTGCGTCCGATGACGAAAGAGCTGGGCCGCCACCACGTGCTGTTGATTCTCAGCTGACGGAGCGCCAAAGAGTTCACTCACGACGTCGGACCACGTTGGTGGCTCGAGGCGAGCACGCTCGCCAAGCGGTGCCAGTAGATGGTCGGCGACGGATTGCTCGAGGCGCCATAAGCGATCGAAGTACAGCCTTCCGTCACGCAGCACGAGTGGCCGCACGTCGGCGTCGTCTTCGCTGAAGGTCGGTCCGGTGAGCATGGAGGCCCATGCATGCCCACTGGCGTTGCGGAGCGCGTCGGGTAGTCGACTCGATTCTTTCAGGGACGCGATGTCCTCCAGTGGCAAGCACGTGCCACCGTTTTCGATAACACTGAGTAGCAGCGCTACGGCCCATTGCGTGGGCTCATTGACCTCACCAAATGCGGCGAGGGCGTCAATGATATGCAGGGCGCCCTGGGGGAGCCATGATTCGTCGGCCGTACGACCTCGTCGCCATTCGAACGCATCGACGATGTGCTGCGTGGTGAAGGTCATTGCGCCCCTCCGTCAAAAAAGTTGCTCAGTGCTTCGATGCAGGCCGAAGGCGGCGTGAGGTGGACAATGCCGGCCCCCGCTACGTCGGGGCTCATGGCGCGCAGGAAGAGGTACCCCGCGCCTCCAACATGGTGTTCGTATTGGTAGGACGATCCGAGTCGACTTCGGAGGTAGCGATGAAGTGCCACTAAATAGATCAAACCTTGAAGGAAATAGTTGTGGTCGTTCATGGTGTCGATAAGCGCTTGATAGATGCCGCGCGGAGTCTCGAGTCGGTTGGTCTTGTAGTCAACTACGACGAACCGAGGTGACTCGGGTTCGCCGTCGATAAGGACTGCGTCAATTGAGCCGGTAAGAAAGCCTGACAACGTCGCTGGAGTGACGACCATCGCGGCAATCCAAGGTCCAAAAAGGGGATCGCCAGCCAGGTGCTCGCGAAGGATGTCAAAAAATGCCCCCGTGGACACCGGTGCCGGGAGCGTCAGGTCGAAATCCATTTCGGCAATCGTTCGTTCACCGTGGAAGCTCGACAGTGATTGCCCCGGGCTCACGCTGCCGAGATCGCCGTTGAGTGCCGTGCGGACGAGAAGTGTCGCGTCCTCGAGTGAAACACCACTCGTACCGTCGGACCGGAGGACGACGCCATGGTCGACGCACGCCATCGCTACGACGTCCTCGAGTGGTGTCGTGTGAGGCACCGCACCGGTGGAGAGGTCCTCGAGAACCGCGTGAATGGCTTTCCCGAGGCGAGTTGAACCGCGCAACTGCTGAAACAGGTCGTTGGTCGGAGCCTGCGGCGGCACCGAACCCTCGTCAGCTCCTTCTGGCTCGTAGTCCGGTTCCAAGTGGGCACCTCGTCGGGACACCGAACGGGCGAGAGAGGTGAACGAGTGGCGTCGGGGTGGCACCGGAAGGGCGCGCTGGAGGCTGGCGAGTGCGAGCGAAGGCGTTGACGGCTCTGGCACTTCTCGGGAATCCAGTGGTGCGCTATCCCAATTGAAAGCATCACTTTGGGTCGCAGCGGCCGAGTGCCACGACTTATCCCGAAGCACTGGGCGGTCGTCGGCCCTCGAGGCATCCCACGTCCAAATGACATTATGCACCTGCCCTCGAGTCAACGCTACGTACGCTTTTCGACGGACCTCGGAAGCCCGTTGCGCACTGTACACGCTGTTGATGATGTCGTCGGATTTACGAGCAAGGTCCAAATAGGTCGTGCCTTTTCCGTCAGCGTAGGAGCGGTAGACCACGAATGGGCGGGGACGTCCGGGGTGATTGGTGAGGTAGGGGATAAGCACGACGGGAAACTGGAGACCCTTCGCTTTGTGGATCGTCATGATTTGCACGGCGTCGGTATCCCCGTCAATGCGACGACTCCAATCGCCCCCTTCAATCTCGGAGTCAACGGCTTCGTCATCAACGGCGGTATTGGCTCGAACGAGAAAGTCGTGCAACTGAGACAGAGACTCATTTTGGCGGCGACGGAGGATCTCAGCGACGTGTTGAGTGTCGGTAATCGTTCGCTGTCCGTTCTCCATGCGCGCGAGAAACGGCAACACGCCAGTGTCCTTCATCACGAAATCAAAAAAGGCGCTGCGCTTCATTCGACCAAACGCGTCGTGGAGCGTCAAGAGGCGCTGCTGATGGTGCGCTAACCACTCCTCATCGTCGTGACCAGCCATGACCTCGGCCACACTGGCACCGCCAAACCACGTCCAGGCGAAGAGACAAATTGCGCTCGTGCTCGTGGGGCGCTGCAAGGCAAGGAGGAGGTGGCGCCACTGGATTGCAGCCTCGGAGCTAAAGACATTGGCACCTCCGTAGAGGGTGGCTGGCACGCCTTGCGAAATGAGGGTGCGGGCCATGGCGGCGTTGTGGGCATTTGAATTCATCAAAATACAGATGTCGCTCAAGCGAAGCTCTCGCATGACGCCGGTCTTTGAGTCTGGCAGGAATCGCCCGCGCAAATTCTTGATGTACGAAGGCATATCGGCAATCGTCTGCTCTCGACGCTCCGACGCGCTTCCTCCGGTGGCCTCGCGGAAATACCATCCGGGCCCTTCGGTCACACTGGCGAGGTCGCCGGTCGCTTTGACGGCGTAATACGAAATCTCGGCGGGGCGAACAATGCTCCCGTCGGGCAACGTGGCACTGCCATCGTCGTTGCCGAACGAGAGGCCAAAATCGGTTCCACTAAAGTACTCATTCATGGCCGAAACGAACACCGAGGTGGATCGACGGTTTCCGTCAAGCACCTGCGCCGACGCCGGGTCAACCGCTTCTCGGTAGACCTGCACATCACCCCCGCGAAAGCCATAGATAGCTTGTTTGGGGTCGCCTACGACAACGAATGCGTGAAGCAAACCACAGTCGCTAATTTTCTTGAAGATGCTCCACTGGAGGCTGTCCGTATCTTGAAACTCGTCAATCAGCAGCACCTTGATGGAGTGTGCCACCGTGCGAGCGTTGTGCTCGACACTGAGGAGCGTGTCGAGTTTGAGCAGTAGGTCGCTCATGCTCAAGAGGCCATGGTTGTTCTTGCGAGCAGTGAGAAGTGAGCGGGCGTGGGAGAGGAGGGCAACCATAGCAAGGTCGTAGTGACTCGTGCTCGCCGTGCGAACCACCGCTGAGGGATTATTTTGTAGGGCCTGAAAGGCCGCCACCGCGTCGTCAAAATAACTGTCACTGGCTTGGAGGTGAGCGACGGTCGCATTGTCGAGCGATCGAACGGCATCGCTCATGACACTGGTCAGAAACTCTTCGTCTTCTTGAATGATTGAAAGTTCACCCACTGGTTCGCCGAGGAGCGCCAAGCATCGCTGCGCAAATCCGTGAATTGTGCTTATGCGAAGACTGGAGTAGTCGCTGATCACGGCCCGCAGTCGAGATCGCTCCTCATCGGTGTAATCACGGTGGGGCAGTGTTGCGTCGACCCCCTTGGTGATGGCGACGATATTGGAGCGAATGCGTGAACGGAGTTCCGCGGTGGCGGCCTTGGTGAATGTCACGATGACAATGTCCTCTGGCGCAATCGCGGGGTCGGCGAGGTAGTCGGCGACAAAATTCTCGATTGTCCAGGTTTTTCCCGTTCCGGCACTCGCCTCGAGCGCCCAGAGGGGGCCGCGAGGCGCGGGCCGAGAGAATCGATAGCTGGTGGTCATTTTTTCTTGTCCTTGCTGAGGCGCTCGACGAAACTAAAAATCGGTATCGCGTTCGCAAACAGTGATCGAAATCGGGGGAGTAGCGCCCGGTAGCCAAAGGGCGAATAGTTCTTCAGCATGTCGCCTGCGGTGAAGTCCCCGAAGCACACGTGCCAGTAGTCATCACCCAAGAACTTGTCGCGCGTGCTACCGAATTCCTCGTTGCGCCACGAATCTTCCGTGAGTTCTTGCTTGGTGTAATTCGTTAACGATTCGCCGATGTAGTAGGGCAGTGGGTGAGCAAGATTCTCTTGGTAGAGGTGGATGACATCAGTCAACACCTCTTCCGTTGTGGTGGAGGAGGGGGCCGAGAGAACTTCGGTGCGAACGGTTTCTCGTTCATCGTCCTTCCCCTTATGGGCGTAGATAATGACCAGCTGCACCGGTTGATCCAGGGTCGCCGCGAGTGCGAGGGCGCGAAGCCAGGGTCCCACGAGCTTTTCTAGGCTGATCTTTGAAGAAACCACCTCAATAACGTTGGCAGCGAGCTCATTTGCGAAATAGTCCACGTGCCCTTCGACGGTGACGCCAGCGACGGCACATTGGACAAACCTCGATGTTTGGACGGTGGTGCCAATTGCCGTTCGGTACGCCTGGCCGAAGGCCGAAACGGTATCGACGATGTAGTCAACCGGCAGAATAGGTGCGGGTGGGGCATCACCCGATGACTCAAAGTGAGCGAGGGTCTGTGTCAGCGAATTTGTGGTGCGCTCCTCTACGGTGGCGCGCTCGGCCTCCACGAGGGGTCGGATGACCGAACTCCGCGTGAGAGGGTCGAAGTGGGCGATCAATTCATCGGGGTGTTCGCGAGTACGTCCTCCGAGATACATGCCGAGCGACCGTTGGGTAAACACCTTCGGTGGATTTTTTATGAACGACTCGAGTTCGGTGAGTAGCACCGTGTCGGCGAGGAGGGGGCGGTTGTCGGGCACACGATGATGCTCTCGCAGCGTCGACCCTGGAGCGGCTTGCGCAATGGCGTAATTGAGCGTTGAGTACGACCACGGACCCTTGAACAGGCCGCGATCACGGGCGCGCTCGAGGTAGCGATCGTCTACTGAGAAATTACGACGACTGAAGGCGTTGCGAGGATGCTTAACCAAAAATGGGTAGAGCGGCTCATCGTTGATTTTGCCCTCCGGCCACGCCTCCGGTGCTACCACCGCCTGTAATGCATCGGTAAGTTCACTTAGGGCGACACCTGGTTCGATCCGCTTTGCGCTGACGACATCAACGGCATTGTGCAAAATAGTGACTCGATCGCGAGCCTGCAAAAAGAGACCGCGAAGACGATCGCGCATGTCATTCGTCGGTGTGACGTCTCCTCGTTGTGGTCTGTCGCGCCGCAGGTCGTTGCGCTCCCAGTCTTGGGCCGTAAATGCCTGATCATCGAGACCCAGAATGTAGATCGACGAGAACGGCACACCAGGAAGTGCTTCGGGTGTTGTAATGGTCACGCCACCCGTGAGAAGTGAGCCGAGGGACGAGAGGTGTTCGAAGGCCTCGAGCACGAGCGCGGAGAAATCTCGATGCGTCAGTGGGGCGCTGATACTGACGGCATCATCACGCAAGGTAGCGAGCGCACCGAGCATGCGCTCTTCCTCTTTGGCATCGTCAGCGGTGGCGACAATAAACAGGTCCCGCCACTGATCAAACCACGTAAGCCACTCTGTGAGCGTGCGAAGCTCGCGGTGCTCACGTTCGGCTTGAACGAGCAAATTGATTGCCCGTGAGAATGCCGCAAACGAACTGAATTGAGCGGGTGCGACCTCGACGGGAAGAATGTCGTGCGCGGCGCGCAAACGTGGATTCTCAATCATCACCCCGAGTGCGAGTCGGTGCAGTCCTGCGTGCCACGTATTGCTTTCACCGAGTTCGGCGAGACCGAGGTGTCGCCGGTGATCACGAGTGAGGCCCCAACGAATGGCGGAGGAATCAACCCAGGCTTCGTGGAGCTGCTGGCTGTCTTCATCAAATCGAAGGGCTCGCCCCACGTTCGGCTCCTGAAAGAAGCTCAGAACGTCGGAGCGAGTGAATCGACTCGGGAGTAGCGAGAGGAAATGCCGGACGGACTGAAGGTAGAGACCTTGTTCAACTGCCGCCGTACTGACGATGTTGTAGGCAAGGAGTGGCTCCTCTCCGACTGATGGCGCCAGAGCCGTTTCACGACTATCACCAAAGGCGGTCTGTAGGAGTGGCGCAAATCGCTCGAGCGAGGGGCAAACGACGAGAATGTCGGACTCGCGCCGGCCCTCGTCATTGAGTTCGTGCAAAATGGCGTCTCGCAGAACCTCGGCCTGACGGGCCTCACCAAAGCACCCATGGATGATGAATGAGGCGTCTGCAGCGGGAACCGATGGGGCCACGTCACTCCGCAGGCCGTTCTGAAGTGCCGACAGAACTGTCGTCGTCTTTCGGGGTCTCTCTGGCACTTCTGTTGGTGTCGGCGCGCCAGCGAGAGAGCGAAAGTCGCTCTGGAGATCGTTGGCCGTCATTGCTGCTACGCCCCACAGTCGAAGACCGGGAAAACGGAAGTCGAGAGAGTGGTCAACGAGAGAGGCGGTCGGATCGAGCGGTGGCTGGGCGAACATGGTGACATCGACAAATTTCTGCAAATGAGTAACGGCCGCGACATAGTGGGGCCCCCCTGGTAGGGCGGTGGTGCCAAAGAAGGAACAACGATCCGTTGCTGGGAGGTGGGGAAGTGCGCTCTCGAGCATGTCCCATGCCTCATCCCAGCGTTCAGCCGGTGACGGAATGCCAATGCTCAAGTGCACCGCCTGAAAGGCCGCCATTTGGAGCTGCTCGTCGGCCGACATTGACGTTATGGCGCGGTTGTCAATCCAGGCCCGAACCATGTCAGGTCGCCAGGTGAAGTAGCGGTCGAAGAGGTCAGCGAGTTGGCGCGCCCGAGCCAGTAGTGGCTTGCCGGACGCGTCACAGACTAGCGAGGCGCCGATGGCACGGGGATTCGTCGAAGCCCATTGGAAAATTGCGAACTGGAGATGCGGAAGTCGCCATGGATCGGCGTCGCGCCCAGTCGTTTCGCGGAGGTGGTGGTCCAAGACTCGATGCAGCACCATAGATGGGAAGTCGTTTTGCCAATTGGCGACAATGCCGTCGGATGCCGAGGTAGCGCCAAGTCGTCGTGACGTTTCATTGATCAGCCATCGACGCATGCCGAATGATGGAGTGACGACCCACTCTGGCGTGGCCGCCCGCTCGAGCAACGACAACTTCGACCGAGGGCTGGCCAGATGTTCAGCAAATTTTTCAGCGAGAAGCTCAACTGACTCTTCCTCAATAAGCGTAAACATCAATTTCCTTCGATTGGAGACACGTCAAACGTAGCAATGGCCTGTCACACCGATGGACACTGTTCATGGCACTGTGGTCGAAGGGCGAGTCACGACCGAGAACGATGGCCAACGATGTCGATACATCGTCGGCCACTGCTCTACTCAATCACGTTGAAGTGGTCGGAAAATTCGTCCATGGTTACAAAGCTGACACCGTGGCACAGTTCACATTCGTGTTCATTAAAGCCAAGACACTGAGGGCACAATATTGCGCGACCCTGCTCGACGAGGAGCCCCACCAGATCGGGGTTGGACCAATTGACGGGACTACCGAGTGGCTCCTCGGCGTTGATGATGGTGCGCGTGAAGTACTCCATTCGACTCCGAGCCACGGCATCGTTCTCCCAGATCTCCAAGACGTCGGAAACCAGTTCGCCCGATGGCAAGTACACGAACCAGTGGGAGCTGACTTTGAGGTCGGGCAGGCCGCCGAGCTCAATAACAATGCGCGTGCCGCTCTTCAAGGTGAGGTGCGCAGAGACGTCGTCAGTCCACTCAAGCTCGTAGTTGTCGGTAACGTCGAAGTCAGACATCGGCGCCTTCTTTCTGTAATTGCGGAAACGGGAGAGAACTACCGTACGGGGTGGTTGTGACGTGAGTGGCCGGGTGCGAAAAGTGGGCTAGGCGTAGCCGCGCGGTCTCTAGTACAATTGCTAGATGCCAAATTCTTCCCCCGCACCCCGTCGCGCCTCTGGCGCAGGACGTCCTGGTGGCGCTAGTCGTGGCGGCGCCGGCCGCCCGAGCGGCCCACGTGACGCTTCCTCGGGTCGTCGCTTTGGCGCCCCTGTCTCTCGCACTCCTCGTGACGGCGCCGAACGCCGAATTGATCGGGCGAGTTCCGCCTCGCGGGGCGGTGCCCCTCGTCGCGACGGTGACGCTCGCCCCTACGGCGACCGTACCCCTTCGAGTCGCCCTCGCCCCGAAGGCCGCGGGGGAGACCGACCTGCTCGTCCCTACTCGGAGCGCTCCGGCGCCCCTCGCAGTTACCGCGATGGAGCCACCGCTCCTCGTGACGGTGCTGATCGTCCTCGTCGCTACGACCGTGATGACGCGAGTGACGACCGTCGTGGTCGTCCCTCCAGTGCCACCCGTGGCGGCGCACCTCGCCGTGGACCATCGAAGCCCGACAGCCGAGGCGGTCGACCCAGCATGGGCGGCCGCGCCGCTACCGGTGGTCGCAACGAGCGAGACACCCGGAGCTACGGTCGTGACACGCGAGACCTTAAGTCGGACCGTTTCGACCGAAACAAGCCGCGCCCGCAGCGTAAATCTCGTCCTGTCCGCGAAATAAGCCCGGAAGAGATCGCGAAGCAGCGAGCCGCCGAATTCGGTCGCGAGAAGGGCTGGGGTGGCGTTGCTCGCAAGGGCGGCATGAACATCAATTCAACTGGCCAGGCCATGGAGTCAACGCCGAGCGCGGGCTACAACCCCGACCCGTTGTCGGCGTGGGTCGAGGAAGTTCGTCCCGAGCGTCCCTCAACGGCGCCGAAGGCGAAGCCGAAGGTGAAGTACTCCCTGCCGGGTGACATCGCCTCGGAAGTTCGTCGTGCCTTTATTGGCACGTCGTACATGCGCGAGAAAATGGTCATCACACTCACCAAGGCGGCGGAGGGCTACGACCGTAAGCGATGGGAGGAGGCGTTGCGCCTCGGTCGCATCGTGTCCGACGCAGTCCCGGGCGTCGCCTCAGTTCGCGAACTCACGGGTCTCGCGGCCTACCGTGCGGAGCGCTGGAACATGGCCAAGATTCACCTGACTGCGGCGTTCACCATTTCTGGCGACCCTGAGCACCTGCCGCTGATTATGGACTGCGACCGAGCGAATCGACGTTTCCGTGGCGTGGAGAAGACGTACCACATGCTGGAGGAGTCGGAACCGACTGCCGACACCATCGCCGAGGGTCGTATCGTCATGGCGTCGGCATTGGCCGACCAGAAGAAGTACACCGAAGCCATTGACCTTCTGGTCCGCGCCGGTGGCACCAAGATGTTGAAGAATCCTGCGTATCGCCACGTTCGGCTCTGGTACGCGCTGGCGGACATCTTTGACCGCAGTGGTGACCAGGTGTCGGCCCGCGAGCTCTTTGCTCGCGTGGTCCTTGCCGACCCTGAGGCCTACGACGCCAAGGATCGACTCGCCGAATTGGGCGCAACACCGACGTTGCCAAAGAATCGCAAACGGCGGACCCAGTCGGTGTCGAAGAAAAAGGTCGACTAGGTCGATAGTCGCAATTCACACGCGTGAAATATTTTCGCCACGCCGCATTGTAGGATTGACGTATGGATATTGCTGCCCTTCTCGGTAACGACGCGTCGTTGCTCCTTGACCACACTGCCACCGCGATCCCGAAGGAGTCTTTGACTCTTCCCGGACCCGACTTCCTGCAGGATGTCTTTACGATGTCAGACCGTAACCCGACGGTGCTGCGCAACCTCGGTACGCTGTACAACCACGGTCGTTTGGGTGGCACGGGCTACCTCTCAATTCTCCCCGTTGACCAGGGCATCGAGCACTCTGGTGCCGCAAACTTCGCACCAAACCCCGAGTACTTTGACCCCGCACGTCTGTGCGACCTGGCTATTGCCGCGGACTGCAACGCCATTGCCACGACGCTCGGCACCCTCGGTATCGTGTCGCGTCGATACGTGACACGTATTCCCTTCATTGTGAAGATCAACCACAACGACTGGTTCCGCTACCCGAACTCCTACGACCAGCGTCTCTTCGCCTCGGTCCAGCAGGCAGCAGACCTCGGCGCCGTCGGCATCGGTGCAACGATCTACTTCGGTCACGAGAGCTCGATTCGTCAGATTGAGGAAATTTCCGCCGCTTTCGCCGAGGCGCACCGCTTGGGCCTTTTCACCGTGCTGTGGACCTACACCCGCAATGACGCGTTCAAGAAGGATGGTGTGGACTACCACGTCTCGGCCGACTTGACCGGTCAGGCGAACCACCTTGGTGTGACCATCGAGGCTGACATCATCAAGCAGAAGCAGCCCGAGAACAACGGTGGCTTCAACGCCGTCAACTACTCGAAGACGAACCCCAAGGTTTACAGCGAGCTCACCACGGATAACCCCATTGACTGGACCCGTTGGCAGGTCATCAACTGTTACAACGGACGCATCGGCTTGATCAACTCCGGTGGCGAAGCCAAGGGCGACGACGACCTCGCTGGTGCCGTGCGCACCGCGGTTATCAACAAGCGTGCCGGTGGCCAGGGTCTCATTCTGGGACGCAAGGCCTTCCAGCGCCCCATTGACGACGGTGCGGCTCTCGTGCACGCAGTCCAGGACGTGTTCTTGGACTCCGGCATCACCATCGCCTAGCGAGTGCTGTGACGGGGCAGGAGACGGACGCCGGTTGGCGGACGTGGCCGAACGCCGTCACACTGGTTCGACTGGCGTGCATTCCGCTGTTTTGGTGGGTGCTCTTTCACACGGGGAACCGTTCTGTTGCGGCGTGGCTGCTCGTGTCGATCGGCGGCACGGACTGGGTGGACGGTTACCTCGCTCGGCGCCTACACCAAACATCAACGATTGGAAAGATTCTCGACCCCACGGCTGACCGCATTTTGGTGGTGACGGGGCTCCTTAGTGTCGCCGGTGCGGGTGGTGTCCCGTGGTGGTTTGCGGGCATCACGTTGATTCGAGAGGTGCTGGTGTCAGCCCTGACAGTGCTGCTGGCCGCGCTCGGCGCGGCGCGGATTGATGTCCTCTGGTGGGGCAAGGTATCAACATTCATGTTGATGGGTACGTTCCCCCTCTTCTTGTTGACCTCAAACGCACATGGCGCCCCGCTTTCACCGTGGCAGCACTACCTCCGCGATGGTACGTGGGTCTTCGGCGTCAGTGCGCTGGCACTGTCGTGGTGGGTCTTTTTTGGCTACGTCGGACCAGCCCGAGACGCTTTGCAGCGTGGGCGGGCGGCTCGCGGTCTGCGATAGATTTATTGGCATGCAGATTCCTTCCGACCTCCGTTATTCCAGCGACCACGAGTGGGCCCAGACGACCGGCAACGTCGTCCGTGTTGGCATCACCGACTACGCCCAGGACGCTCTCGGCGACGTGGTCTTCGTTGACCTGCCGAAGGTTGGGGCGGTTGTCACTGCCGGTGGTTCGCTCGGCGAAGTCGAGTCGACGAAGTCGGTCTCGGAGATCTACGCTCCCGTCGCCGGTACGGTGACCGCGATCAACGACGACCTCGTTGGAGCCCCCGAACTCATCAACACCGCCCCGTACGCGGGCGGCTGGATTTGCGAAATCACTGTCGAAGACGCCACTGCGGTTGACGCGTTGCTCGACGCTGAGGCCTACCAAGCCCTCACTAATAACTAGCACTTCGTGATCGAGGGAATACTAAGTAGTGTGGTGCGATGACGTGTCGACGCTGCGGTGAATTGTTGAACGCCAACGCCAACTTTTGTTGGAGTTGTGGCGCCCCACAGCACGACGCGACGTCCCCCGAGACCGTGGCGGTCCCGGTCGTCGACAGTCACGAAAATCTGCAATTGCATGGACACGCTGCGCCGCTGTCGCCGCACGGTGACCAACTCGTGGTCGTCGGTCGTCAACAGGACCCCTACGTTTTGACCGGTGATGTCACCAGTGTTGGTCGTCATGACGACAGCGATATCGTTCTCGATGACGTGTCGGTATCACGCCATCACGCCCTCTTCACGCGTACGGCGAGCGGTCGTATTACCTTGCGTGATCTCAACTCGCTGAATGGCACCTACGTCAATGGCGTTCGGGTTGAAGAAACAACACTGCATTCGGCTGACGAGGTCCAGATTGGCAAGTTCAAGTTGATCTTCTGGCGGGCCGTCTCGTGAGTCTGTTGAAGATCGGTCAAGTGCACGCCATGTTGCGTCAGCAATTCCCCGGTCTCGAACTGTCGCGCATCCGGTACTACGAGACGCAAGGGCTGGTGCGGCCCAAGCGAAGTAAGGCGGACTACCGCCTCTACAGCGAGCGAGATGTGGAAGCGCTGCGAGAAGCGATCCGGCTGGCTGATGAGGAGCTCGTGCCACTCAAAGTGGTGCGACAGCGGCTTATCGAACAAAACCTGATTGATGATGTGGCGCCTATCAAGACGGTGACCAAGCAGGCCGCTCGTACTGCTGTGCGTGACCACGTGACCGTCGAGGTACCCGCGCCGACGACGGCAGAACCCCGCTTCCGGGTGGTCGCCGATGCCGTCACCGTTGCGGCGGAGCCGGTCACCGTGCCCCTCACACTGTCCGATGTGCCAGAGACCATGGGCTTGGCTGAATTCCTCGACCGTAGCGGCATCAGTGCCGCTGAACTCAATATGTTGATTGCTCACGGCATCGTGGTGCCTGGGGTGCGTGGCCGTGACCAGTTCCTGCAGTCGAGCGACCTCCCCGTCGCCATGGCCAGCGCGACGTTGCTCCGCACGGGCGGCGACGTCCGACTCTTGAGTGGTTTGCGACGTGTCGTGGAACGGGAGATCGGCATCGTGTCGGACCTCACGTCGAGTGCCCGCTTCGCCACTCGTGATGAGGCCGAGCGCACCGCGCTTACCGAGCGTGGCCTCGCCGCTATTGCGGCCCTGCGCGAGGCCTTCTACCAGCGAGAACTGCGGGACTTTCTCGACCAGTAGCGTCCCACCTTCTGCCCACGCAGGGTAGATTGAGGTGATGATTGAGGTCGTTCTCCGAGCAGTTCGTGTCGACGTGGGATCATCGACGCCGCTCCTGCTCCTCGAAGAAGTGGGGGGCAACCGCGTGTTACCAATCTTCATTGGAGCCCCGGAGGCCACCGCCATTGCGTACGCGCTCCAGGGTATTGAAGCGCCCCGACCCATGTCCCACGACTTATTGGGCAACGTCATTACCGCGTTGGGCGCGAAGCTTTTCGCCGTCGAGATCGTCGAACTCGTCGACAACACGTTCTACGCATCGCTCCGCCTCCTTCGCGGTACTGAGGAGCTATCGGTGAGTGCACGGCCGTCGGATGCCGTGGCCTTGGCCCTACGCGTCGGCGCACCGCTCTTGGTTCACGACGACCTCATGAATGCCGAAGGGCAAGTGTACGTTGCCGACGACGACGTCGATGACGACATGATCGATGACGTTGATGGGGATGCGCTCTTGGCCGACCTGCGCTCCTTTCTCGACAACGTCAACCCCGAGGACTTCAATCAGTGAATCGCGGTCTCAAGTCGCTGGGGCTCTTTCTCCTTTTTGCTGTCATCGCACTGACCGGTCGTCACCTCGGCCTCCTCCACCACACCACCACCACGACCACGTCAACAACAACGAGCACGACGAGTTCCACTACCACGACAGCGGCCGTGACCCCCTGTCAAGGTGGCGATTTCCGGTCCGTCGATAACGGTGGGCAAGGGGCAGCGGGAACGGTCTACGACTCGGCGACGTTGACCAAATTCACCGCCGGGACGTGCGTGGTAGACGGCTACCCGATGCTGACACTCCAGGACAGCTCCGGCGCGGTCGCGCCATCAAAAACGGTCGATGCACCCGTCGGTGGTAGCGACTTCCCGACCACGGCTGCCAATGCCGCCCCCCAACAACTGGTGGTAACGGAGGGAACAAGCCTTCGCTTCGACTACTCCTACAGCGACCACGCCTCAACATTGTGTTACTCCGTGGCGACGATAAACGTGCAAGTCGCGGCGAACGGATCGTCAACGCCCGTGTCGCTGCAGTTCCCCGCCTCGGTGTGCTCTGCGGTGACGGTCAGCGCGTTTTACCTAAATCCCGGGAGTGTCGCCGCCGGCTAAACATTAACGCAGGGTGTCCGTTTGGGGTGCTACTGTCCTAGTAAGCAGTTCGCCACCGTGGTGTGCGTCGGCCCCTGGGGGGGTGGCCGGCGCAGACCACGGTGGTTTTTTTTCGAGCCGATTCGGTTTAGGCTACCTACGTGGCGACAATTGCTCTGATGGGACACCCCACGTGGGCACTACTGCCGAAGAAGGGCTCGACCCCCGTGATCTTGCTGCACGGTGGCATGAGTTCGTCGACGTCGATGCTGCACTCCATTGGACCCCGTCTGAAGCGTCACTTCAACATCGGGGCCTTCGACCGTCGAGGCCACGGGCGCACGGCCGACTCCGACGCCCCCTTCAGTTACGAAGCGATGGCCGACGAGATACTGGCCTTTCTTGACTACGTTGGTCGACCCTGTCATCTGGTAGGGCACAGTGACGGCGCCAATGCCGCGCTCATTGCCGCACTGCGTCGTCCTGAGCTGGTTGAGCGCCTGGTCCTCATTGGTGCGAACTACCACTTCAACGGATTAATGCCGCTGCCGCACCTCGAGGAGGATTCGCTGGGCTACCAAGCCTGGGTGGAGCGCTACGCGATGATCTCACCTGATGGCAGTGCTCGTGCGCACCTCGTCTTTCGTAAGACCGAACTCATGCAGGCCACGGGGCCGACGCTTACAACAGAGGATCTCGCGCGAGTGGCCGTACCGACGTTGGTGATGGCGGGGGACGACGATGTGGCAACCCTGGCCCACACCGCGAGCCTCTACGAGTCGATACCGGGGGCCCAACTTTGTATTGTGCCGGGAACGTCACATTCGCTCCTGAAAGAACGGACGAAGCACTGCGCTCGTATCATTCGTCACTTCCTGACGTGTGACTTCCCGATCGAGACGCGCATGCCGATTCGCCGCATGACTCAATCGTGACGTCGTCGACCCTCATCGTCTCGACCAAGGCTCGCCACGCCGCGCTGTGGCAGTGGTGGCAGCGACGCGGCGACCTGCTCGGCGACGCCGTCCTCTACGGGTTGGCGAGCGCGTTTGCCGGGGGCACGTACCTGGTGTCAGCCACGGTGGCGCAGGCGTGGTGGGGGGCACTGAGTGCCACGCCGTACCTCGTCGTCGCACTCCTCGCCTGGGTGGCCTCACGGCAATCGTGGCGGTCTATCTTGCGGGTCCGCATTGTGCTGTGCGCGCTGGCCGTGCTGGGTGCGGTCGTCGTCCCCTTGGTCTTGATGGCCCAGTGGCGACAGGCAACCCCGAGCGGCAACTACGCCCAACCGGAAGTGATGGTTATTGAACGGGCCGCCAACCTCCTCTACGACGGTCACGACCCCTACCAAGCCATTTGGCTCCACGGTCGCCTGCAGCACGAGGTTCCTAACGTTCCAGCGTACGAGTCGTACTACCCCTATTTTCCGTTGATGAGCGTCTTTGGCGCTCCCGCGGCTATCACCAAGCATCGCTCGAGCGCGACCGACGCTCGGGTCGTGATGTCGCTGGTGACGGTGGCCTGTTTGGCGGGGGCGCTGCTGCTCCTGCGACTCTCGGGGCGACACGCGCTGCGCGTCACGCAGATTTTGATCGCGCTGCCGAGTGGGGCAATGTTTTTGGCCACGGGGGGTGACGATATGCCGTTGCTCGGCATGATGTTGCTCGGCGTGGCCTTCCTCTCGCGTCGCCGCATTCACGCCGCGGCGCTCGTACTGGGACTAACGACCGCTATCAAGCTGACGGCGTGGCCCCTGTTACTCGGGGCTACGTTGGTGGCCCGTGACGGTCAGGGACGCTCTCGTTGGCGAACGATGGTGGTCTGGTCGGCGGCGGTGGTGCTCAGTACGGTGCTGCCGTACGTACTTCTCAATCCGGCAACCTTCGTCTCGAACGTCATTGCCTTCCCCCTTGGCCTCACGCACGTCGTGTCACCGGCCGCGAGTCCCCTCCCCGGTCACCTGCTGACGGTGCTGTGGGCGCCGCTCGGTCACATTTTGACGCCACTGACACTCCTGGTGGGTGGCTACTTCCTCGCTCGCTACCTGCGGGGCCACTGGCCACTGACGGTGTCGCGCATGTTGGCGATTCTCGCTCTGGGGACCAGTGTGGTCATTTTGACGGCCTCGGCGACACGGTCCGGGTACGTGATTTATCCGATGAACTTTTGGCTGTGGTCGCACGTGACCAAGGAGTCAGTCGTACCGAGCTAGATCGTATTGGAGTTCTGGTAAATCCGGAAGGTCCACTGGGTGTCGCCGCCCTGCTGTACGTTGACCGTAATGCCGAGTACGTAATAGAACGTGTCACTCCCGGCCTTTTGGAACAATAGTTGGGGCATCCCGTTAGTGGCGCCGGAGGAAAATTCGGTCCACCCACGCGCTTCGAGCTGCGACGCGTAGAAGCCAAGCAACTTCGGCGCTGTCGTCGTCGAGATGAAGGGGCGGCGGCAGTCGAACTCACCAGCGCCGGCATTGACAATGCGAAATGGACCAGTGGCGTGGGTGCCCTGGGGCAGGATGAAGCCGTCGAGAACATTGGCCGCGGGCGTCCCGTCTTGGTGGCAGTTCGTCAACAGGGCCGCCCCGCTCACGGCTCCGGACTGTACGGGAATGCCGCCGACAATGATGGGGAGGGTCGTGGTCGGGGCCACGGGTGTCGAGGTGACGGCATTGAGCAGCATGAAAACGCTCAGCATGCCGACGGCAATGAGCAACACCGAAGCCGCAGGCCAGATACTCGTCGTTGTGGTGAGAGGTGCTTTGGGGGTACTCATGCGCCCCAGCCTAAGTGGTCGAGGGGTCCGGAGCCTCGGCCCAGCTGCCAGTTTGCGGCCGACTGCAACGAGGCGGCCACGAAGGCTTTGGCCGTCTGACAGGCGTCAACCATATCGAGACCGAGGGCCAGATTCGCGGCGATCGCCGCGGACAGTGTGCAGCCGGTGCCGTGGGTGTTGCTGGTCGTGATTCGCTCACCCTCAAAGCGTGTGACCTGAGTTGCGCTCACCAAGACGTCGGGGGAGCTGGGCCCCGTGAGGTGGCCGCCCTTGACCAAGACGTAGCGCACGCCAAACGACAGAATCGTCCTACCAAGGTCGACGAGATCATCGACCGAGGACACCTGCGCAGGATCGACACCAGCGAGCGCGGCCGCCTCTCGCATATTAGGAGTCGTAATGAGGGTGTGTGGGAGGAGTGCTTGCTGGTACGCCGCGACACCGCCGTCGGCGAGCAACTGGTGATGCGACGTCGAAATGAGCACCGGGTCGACGACGAGGTGGGGGAGTGCGCCACGTTCGGCAAACTCTCCGACCACCGCCACCAGTCCGGGTGTTGCCAGCATGCCTGTTTTCACGGCGACGACGGAAAAGTCGTCCAGTACGGCCTCAATTTGGTGGCGAAGCGAGTCGGCTGACAACGTTTCAATGTGGCGGACACCCTCGGTATTTTGCGCCGTCACGGCCGTGAGGGCCGAGGTGCCGTGGACCCGGTGGGCGCTAAAGGTTCGCAAATCAGCTTGCACGCCAGCGCCACCACCCGAATCAGAGCCGGCGATCGTTAACGCGGTTAGGGGTGTCACCCCTCCACGTTAGCGACCGAGGGTCTATTTTCCGCTGGCTACGCTAGTGGGGTGACTGATCTCTTTCGCGTGGGCTCGCTGTCCTCACCCTCGCGACTCATTCTGGGCACTGGAGGATTTCGGACCTTCGAGGTGCTCGGCGCCACTATCGGCGCCTCGGGCTCGACTATTGCTACCGTGGCGCTCCGCCGGGTGGAGCCGAGCGAACACGGCTCGCTCTACGAACTCCTCGACACCCACGGTATGGATCTGCTGCCGAATACGGCCGGTTGCTATAGCGCGCACGAGGCCGTGCTCGTTGCGGAACTGGCTCGCGAGGCCTTTGACACGCCCGCCATCAAGCTCGAAGTCATCGGCGACGACCAGACCCTGCTGCCCGACACGGTGGAGACCTTGAAGGCCGCGGCTGATCTTGTCGAACGGGGCTTTGAGGTGTGGGCGTACACCTCGGACGACCTCATCGTGGCGCAGCGTCTCGAACAGCTCGGGTGCGTCGCGGTCATGCCACTTGGTTCACCGATTGGCTCAGGCCTGGGTGTCCGCAACCCTCACGCCATTGCGACTATCTGTGATCGCCTGGAGGTACCGGTGCTCCTCGACGCCGGCTTGGGCACCGCCTCGGATGTGGCCTTGGCGATGGAGTTGGGTTGCGACGGTGTCCTCGCCGCGTCGGCCATAAACCGCGCCATTGACCCAGTGCTCATGGCTGCGGCATTTCGCGATGCCGTGAGCGCGGGCTACGCAGCTCGACGGGCCGGCCGCATTCCACCGAGGCTGCACGCCGAAGCGTCGTCGCCGTCGCTCGGTCGCCCAGATTTATTTGCCGAATCGCCACTCGCATAACTACAATCGTGTGGTTCTCGCTTCCGTGGCGGGGTCTCGAATGTGGTAGAAGGGGCGACTATGGCTCGCGTCGAAGGTTTTAGTGGACCAAAGGTGTGCCGTCTGACCGGTGTTACCTATCGTCAGTTGGACTACTGGGCTCGTACCGAGCTCGTGACCCCGTCGATTACCCCCGCCTCCGGGAGCGGATCGAAGCGCACCTACGCCTACCGCGACGTTCTCGAGGTCAAGGTCATCAAGTCGTTGCTTGATTCGGGCGTGTCGCTCACGCGAGCCCGCCAAGCGGTGGAGTGTTTGCGCGACAATCTGTCCGTGGACCTGAGCGCCGCCTCTCTCGTTATTGGTGAATCGGGTTCAATTCTGGCCGACCACGACGGTCTCGTCGACTTGCTTCGCGGCGGTCAGGGTGTGTTCAACGTGGTGCCGATGGCTGGTGTGGTCAAGGAATTGGCGACGACACTGGATCAAGAGCGCTTCGTCGTCACCGCCTAAGAGTGATTCACCCAGAGGGTGAATCGCGAGGGCGTCGTGGGCGCATAAAGTGGCAAGCATGCCTGATCGCCGCCCGTTCCTCTACGACGCCCACGTGGCCCTCGGCGCCAAGATTGTTCCGTTTGGCGGCTGGGAAATGCCACTGCAGTACGCGACGGGCACCGTCGCCGAACACCTCGCTTGTCGCAACGACGCCGTCGTCTTTGACGTGTCGCACCTCGGCACCGTTCGCTGCGACGGTCCTGACATGTTCGAGCACCTCCAGAGCACGCTGACCAACGACCTCACCAAGATTGCCCCGGGTCGGGCCCAGTACACCCACCTGTTGAGCGACGACGGTTTTGTTGTTGACGACATCATCGTCTGGTGGGTGGGGGAGAATGAGTTCGATGTGATGCCGAACGCGTCGAACACCTCGGGCGTCACCGCCGCGCTACCGGGCGTTGATGTGACGAACACGCGGTGCGTGCTCGCGGTGCAGGGGCCCACTGCACGGGCCAAAGTGGCAACCATTGATGAGCGTTTCGCCAGCGTCCCCCGATTCGGGGTCGTGCGCTTCGACTATCAGGGCGTCGAGATCAGGGTTGCCGGTACCGGCTACACCGGTGAGGACGGGCTCGAAATCGCGGTCGCGAACGAACAGGCCGAAGCATTACTCCACGCCCTCGTCGCCGCTGGCGTGACACCCGCGGGACTAGGCGCTCGTGACACCCTACGACTGGAGGCGGCGCTCCCGCTCTACGGCCACGAGCTGACGGAGTCATCAACCACCCTGGAGGCTCGCCTCGGTTGGGTGTTGGGCTGGAAGAAACCAACGTTCCGGGGCCGTGATGCGGTTCTCGCTGAACAGGAACGGGGCGTCGCCCACTTTCTCACGGGCGTCGTTGCCGAAGGACGTCAACCCCTTCGCGACGGTGGCGAGGTCCTCGTCGACGGCATCTCGGTCGGCGTGTTGTGTTCGGGAAACTACTCACCAGTGTTGGAGCGAGGTATTGGCATGGGCCTGTTGACGAGTGATGTACCAGTTGGCACCACCGTGACGGTAGCGTTGCGTGGTCGAGAAATCCCGGCGGTCGTTCATGCGCTGCCCTTCGTACGAAAGGCCCAGTGACGTGGCTGATTACATTCCCCACACACCCGATGAAGTAGCGGCGATGCTCGAGTTCCTCGGACTCGACTCCCTCGACCAGCTCTTTGCTCACATTCCCGCCTCGGTGCGACTCAGTGCCGGTCTCGACATGGCCCCGGGGATGTCGGAACCCGACGTCGCGGCTGTCTTTGCGGAGATGACCAAAAAGAACAAGGGGCAGCTGGCGAACCTTACCTGTTTCGCTGGTGGTGGTGCCTACGATCACGAAATTCCGCCAGTCGTCAAGGCCCTCGGTTCACGCTCCGAGTTCGTGACGGCCTACACGCCCTACCAGCCGGAAGTCGCCCAGGGTATTTTGCAGGCCGTCTTCGAGTACCAGACCATGGTGTCTCGTTTGTCGGGCCTGCCAATCGCCAATGCCTCCATCTACGATGGCGCCACCGCCCTCGTGGAAGCTGTCAACATGGCTGGCGGCGCCACGGGCCGCCACACCATGTACGTGTCGGCCGGCGTGCACCCACACCGTCGGCACGTCGTTGAAACCATGGCCTTCGGTACCGGCCACACCATTGTGGTGGTGCCCCTTCGCGACGGCGTGACCGACTGGGCCAGCGTTGACGTGACCGACGCGGCCGCCGTGATTGCCGCCTACCCCAACTACCTGGGTGTGCTGGAGGACTTGACCGAAGCCAAGGCCTTGGCCGTGGCGAACGACGCACTCTTCGTGGTTGACGGTGACCCCGTCGCCGCGAGCGTTCTCAAGTCGGCCGCCGACTGGGGTGCTGACGTGTACGTGGGCGAAGGTCAGCCCTTCGGTACCGCATTGTCGTTCGGTGGCCCCTTCCTCGGCCTCTTCGCCTGCACGACCGAACAGATTCGCCGGTTGCCCGGTCGAATCGTGGGTGAGACACTTGACTCCAACGGGCGTCGCGCCTTCGTAACGACGTTGCGCGCTCGGGAGCAGGACATCCGCCGTGAGAAGGCGACATCCAATATTTGTTCCAACCAAACCTTGATGGCCGTGACTGCTGCCATTCAGCTGGGTTATCTCGGCACGCAAGGATTGGCCGAAGTGGCCACCCGCTGTGCGCAGGGCGCCCACGTGTTGTTCGATGCTCTCACCGCCATTCCGGGTGTGACGGCCGTTTCATCGGCCCCTTTCTTCCGTGAATTCGCACTGCGCCTGCCAAAGTCAGCCGCCGAGGTCCTCACCTCGTTGGTGGACGAGGGCATCTTGGGCGGTCTCTCACTGGCGTCGCTCGCGGGTCCTCGCGACCCTTCGGTTGAGGGCGATACCGACAACATTCTTCTCATCGCAGTGACTGAGCGTCGCACGCAAGCAGACATTGATCACTTCACATCGAGCCTTCGAAAGGTCCTGGCATGACTTCGTACCCCGGTGGACGCGCCGCTTCAATTCCCTTGATGGGACACGAAGTCGAGCCGACAATTTTTGAACTGTCCGTTCCCGGACGTCACGCCTTTCAGTTGCGCACGACCAACGTGGCGGCCACACCGCTCCAGGACCTCGTGCCCGCTGAGCACCTTCGTGCGGCGCCGGTGGGGCTCGCGGAAGTAAACGAGCGCGACCTGGTGGGTCACTTCACTCGGCTGACGCATCGTCAATTCAGTGTCGACCTCGGGGCGTACCCCCTGGGTTCGTGCACCATGAAGTACAACCCGAAGTTTTGCGACGCCGTGGCGAACGATCCGGGCTGGAACTCGGTGCACCCCGGTGTCCCCGCATCCCTGTGTCAGGGCTGGCTCGAGCTCATGGTGGCCTTGGAGAAGCAGCTCTGTGCCGTCACCGGCATGGCGGCCGCCACCTTGCAGCCCTCCGCCGGAGCCGCCGGTGAACTCACCGGATTGCTGCTCATTCGCGCGTACCACCAAGCCAACGGTGATGTGCGCAAGCGTATTTTGATCCCCGACTCGGCTCACGGCACCAACCCCGCGTCAGTGACGCTGGGTGGGTACGAGGTGACCACCATTCCGTCGAATGACCGCGGTCTCGTCGACTTCACGGCCCTGAAGGCCGCGCTCGGCCCCGACGTCGCTGGCATCATGTTGACGAACCCCAACACCGTTGGTCTCTTCGAAGAGGAAATTGTCGAGATTGCCGAAGCCGTACACGACGTTGGCGGCCTGCTCTATTACGACGGTGCCAACCTGAATGCCATCCTCGGTGCCGTGCGCCCCGGCGACATGGGCTTTGACGTGGTCCACATGAACCTACACAAGACGTTCGCGACGCCGCACGGTGGTGGCGGTCCGGGAGCTGGTCCGGTGGCGGTCTCGCAGCGCCTGGTGGAGTTCCTCCCGGGACCCAAGGCCACGCAGCTGGCCGACGGCTCATTTGACTGGTTTACGCCCTCTCGGTCTATTGGTCGCGTGCACGGTTGGCACGGTAATGCACTCGTGTTGGCACGCGCGCTCGCCTATATCAACGTGCATGGTGGCGACGGTCTCACGAAGGTCGCCCAGCACGCGGTGCTGAACGCCAACTGGCTCCGACACCGACTCCGTGACACCTTGCCGGCGGCCTACGACCGCCCCTGCATGCACGAGGCGGTCCTGACGGCGTCGGCGCTCAAGTCGGAGTACGGTGTGCGAGGACTCGACGTGGCCAAGGCCCTACTCGAAGAAGGTTTCCACTCTCCGACCGTCTACTTCCCCTTGATTGTCGATGAGGCCCTGATGTTCGAGCCCACGGAGACGGAGAGTCTGCAGACGTTGGAGGCGCTGGCTGTCTCGATCGAGAAGATTGCCGCCTTAGCGGTGACTGACCCCGAGCGATTGATGCACGCGCCACAGACCACACCAGTGTCACGCGTCGACGAAGCCCGTGCTGCGCGTCAACTGGTCTCGACTGAGGACGCGGCGAACCGCTAGTTGAAGCAGGCCTTGATGGCGGCTTGCGTTGCGGGCTGTATCGATCCGGGGTGCTGAGTGTCCGGCGTGGAGTTTGACGGCGTTGGCTGTCCCAGCACGTAGTCCCAGAAGTAAATGCCGTTGTAGCCCTGCTGCTTCGTGAATTGGCAAGCCGCCGTGTACCATGTGGCCTGGATGGCCTGGTTGAAGGCGCCCGTGTAGTAGTACAAGTAGGGGAATCGGTACATGCCAGTCTGGGCCAGAATGCCCGTCTCACCAATGACCTGCTGCGAGGGCTTGCCGGGTAAGTGCAGTCCGGCCGCGTAACTCTTCCACAGCCCCACCAATGTGGCGACCGAGGCGGTCGGCGTGGCGTTGAGGCCGGGGTAGAAGTCAAACCATTCGCTGGTGCCGGGAATCGTGGGGCCCACTGATCCGCGCGCCATCGGGTTGATGATTAACTCACCCGAGTACAGCGTCTTGGCCCAGCTCACGAGCGAGGACCACAGTGCCGTGTTGGGCGCGAGAGAGTTCAGCTCAATGGCCAAGTCCACGCCACTGACATGGTCCGTCGCGGCCAAGGTGAGATAGGGCGTCAACGCGGCCTTGTACGAAGCGAACCACTTGGTGAGATCGGTCGGGGCGAGTGCGCCACGCCAACGCGACTGCAGCGTCTGTTCGTCGATAATGGGGCGCAGGACGACATTCAACTTCTTTGAGGCCATGATCTTGATGACAACGTCAAGCTGGGCGGCCGTCGGGGTCGAGCCCGTTCCGGGGGCGATGGGGTTGTCACCGGCGATCACCGTGTTGCTCTGGTAGCCGGGAGTAAAGAAGGGGAAGGTCAACCCTACGGTGTTGGCTCCGAGGCCACCAAGAAAGGTACTGGCCGAGGCGGCTTCGCTTTGAAGCTGGCTCGTTGAGGGGTAGGAGCCATTGGCGTAGAACAGCACGTCGATGCCCTTCACGTGAAGGCTGGTCGATGCGGCGCCGGCACTGAGTGGCGTGAGGGAAAGGGCGAGGGCGGTGGCCGCACTCAAAAGGAGGGTGGTGGTTCGGTTCACGTTCAAAACGGTAGTAGGTGGTAGGTGAAAAGGCTGAGAAAAATGTTTTTTCTTTAATGGAGTCTTCACCCTTAACCGGCGAGGGCGAAATGAAAATTATTCCAACGTAAAAAATTTTGTCGACGTAATCGAATATTGCGCACACTATGTTCAATGCGTATGTCAATCACGTTCAACACCACTACGCCTGACTTTCTCAATCCGACGACCCCGTCGATCACCCCTCGCCGCGTTGTTATCGTCGGCGCCGGTGTGGTGGGTATTGCCACGGGCCACGCACTGCTCGGTCTCGGTCACGACGTTCGTTTCGTCGACGTCAATCCCGCCACCGTCTGCCGACTGCTCAACGAAGGTAAGGCGGCCAGCGTCAAGATGCCATCGCCTGACGGTGACAGCATCATCTTCATCTGTGTTCCCACTCCCAGCAACGAAACGGGCTTTGACCTCACGATGTTGACTGACGCAGTGTCTTCCGTGGGGCACTCCATCGCCCGTGGAACGGGTTCGCACATCGTGGCCATTCGCTCGACCGTGGCGCCTGGGACCACCGATCGTTTGGTTGCCGGTCTCTTGCGAAGCGAGTTGGATCAGTCCACGGCCCAGGTGGTCGTGGCCAACACGCCGGAGTTTTTGCGCGAGGCGTCAGCGGCGCACGACGCGGTCTGTCCGACAATCACGGTCATTGGTTCCCGGAGCGTGTACGCCCGGGAAGAGCTTCGCGAGCTCTTTGCCCCCTTGGGTGGCGAGATGCGCATCTTCACTGACACGACGTCGTCGGAACTCGTCAAGATTGTCCACAACTGCTTCAATGCCACAAAGATCAGCTTCTTCAACGAGATGTACAAGATCGCGGATCTGTTCGGTATTGACGGTGACGCGATTAGCGAAGTGGTCGTTCGTTCGGCGGAAGCCAGCACCAATCCCGACTACGGCACGCGCGGTGGATACCCCTTCAGTGGTCACTGCTTGCCGAAGGACCTCGACGGTCTGATTGGTTTTGCGACCAACGCCGGCGTGTCGACCCCGCTCCTTGAAGCTGTACGAACCGTCAACGAATCATTCACCACCGTGGAGGTCCACGCATGAGCCGTTTACTCTTTCTCACCTGGATGTTCCCATTCGTGGAACTCTTCCTCATGGCTGGCGGGTACGCCCGGTACCTCCTTACGCACAAGCGGCGTATGGGCACCTCAGGCGCCACCGAGGCCATTATTCAAATCACGACGATTGGGAACTACGACTCGGTGAACGGCATCATCGCCGGCGTGAAGGCTTACGACCTGCCCTTCCCCTACCAGTTCTGGGTTGTCGTGGAGCCGGGTGTGGAGAACCTTTACTACGGTGCGGACGAAGTCATCGTCGTGCCGCAGGAGTTCACCACCTTGGCGCACTACAAGGCCCGAGCGCAGGAGTACTCCCGCCGCGTTCGCGCCCACCGCGGTCTCGCCCGTCGAGACGTCAAGGTCATCATGATCGACGACGACTCGTTGCCGACGCGGCAGTACTTCATCGACGTGTTCGGCGCCGACTACGACATCGTCGAGGGCGTCGTCTCGCCCCGCCGTGGTTACGGTCGTTTCCTCACGCACCTCGACGACGTGCGGACGATTTCGTGCCTGACCGACTGCGCCTTCTTCCAGGGCTTTGGCCACCCACTGTGGGTGCACGGTGAAGGCTTGACGTTCCGCGGATCGGCCGAAGCAACGGTCTCGTGGGACTATCCGGTGTCCGCCTCGGAGGACCTCACCGTCGGTCACAACGCGGTGGAGCGTGGTCTGAGCTTCGGTTTTGTGTACTCCATTGTGCAGATCACCTCGCCGTGGTCGTGGAGTGACTTCAAAAAACAGCGTCGCCGCTGGACGTGGGGCAATATCTCCGCGCTCAAGGACGGTCTGTTGACGCCCACCGCGACGGCCATGATTGTTACCCGATGGTTGGTCGGTATCGGCATCGTGGCTATCGAGGTCATCGCTCTCCTCGCATTGCCCTTCGGCCTGTGGTCCCCACCCGCCGCCGACATGCAGATCCTCGCGGTGTCATTCTTCCTGTGGCTCTCCGAGTTCGCCCTGGCGTCGTGGATCTCGTCGCGAGACGTGGGCGCAACCGTTGCGGACCGTCTGAAGAACACGCTGGTCGGCACGCTGTTGGCCCCCATCACCTCGGCCATCACGACCTACGTGACGCTCCTGAATATTGCGCAGGGCGACCCCGGTGGCTTTGAGGTAATCGCGAAGACCAAAACGCCGAACGCCGTGGGCGCCGGAAAGTAGGAATCATGACCCCCGTTGCGTACCGACACCAGTCACCAGACCGCGAAAAGAGCGCCAAGCTCGCCGGCCTGGCCATGATGATCGCCCTACCCGCCTTGACCCTCTGGACCGTCTTCGGCTTTGGAAGCTACGGCTACACCATTCGTCCGACCGCGGTCACGACCGTGAGCACCTCTCACGTCTCGCCGGCGTTCACCGCATCGCTGTTCGCACCGGCCCCGTCGTCCGCGAATGTCCGTGTCATTGACGCCACACCTCAACGGGTGCTTCTCGTCGACAACGGCCAGATTGTGGCCTCGCAGCAGTTCGCCGCTCGCGACCTCTACGGTAAGCAAATCACGCTGTCATCGCTGACGTCGGTTATCAAGCAGGCGTCGTGGCTCGCCACCGACGGTCACGGTCACTTCACCCTGGGTGCGTCGCTGCGCCTCCACGGAGGACTCGGTCTCGTGGCGCAGGCTCCGGCCGCAACATCACTCGTCTTTGGCGGCCCTCAGGGTTCGTATCTGTCGGTTGACGGTGCCTCAACGACCTCGTTCAGTGGACTGCGGATGTCGACAGTATCGAGAGGCTGGCACGGTCAAATGACGCCTCGTTCGTACATCGTCTTTGCCGATCACGCCTCGGCCTACCTCTCCGCTGTCCACCTCGCCAACCTGGGCTACAACGCGCCCGATGCGACCGGTCTGTCATTCGTCCGTGGCGCGACGGGTTCGATTGATAGCAGCACGACCGAGGGTAATGACACTGGTCTCTACGTCGCACGGACCACGAACCTTTCGGTGACGAATAGCTCCTTTGCTCACTCACACCTCTACGGCATTGAATTGACCAACGGGGCCGCACAGAACACGTTTGTCGGTAATCAAGTGCTCCACAACGCCTCCGCCGGTATCGTGCTGACCAGTGGGGCGCACGACAACACCCTGACGCAGAACACAATTAATCACAACGGCCAGACTGGTGTCGTGATGGCGGCCGTCGCCTCGAATACCATCACCCAGAACTCCATTGAATCGAACAAGGGCGACGGGGTGGCGTTGGTGAGTAATGCCAACCGAAATGTCATTGGTGGCAACATCATCCTGAAGAACAAGATTGGACTGGTGGAGCGGAACGCTCCGGCCCAGTCGCTGATTCAGGCCAACGTCATTGAAGAAAACGCACTCTCACTCCACGGGCTCTCGCTCGCGCCGGGCTCCAACTACGTCGCCAAGACGGGGAGCGCCTACCGAACGTTGCCACCGAAGAAGTGGTCCTTCTTGTTCCCCGGGGCCCTCCTCGGGCTGGTGCTGCCGCTGGTCTGGCGGAGCTACTACCTACGTAAGCGTGACCTGAAAGCCTTCTGGCAGGAGATCGAGGGCGATGACGCCTTGTCGAAGCAGCCACCTCGATCCATGCGAACGCTGTACGCCCGTTGGCGAGCCACTCGACACCTCTTCGTGCAAATGCGTGACACGTCGTATCCCATTGGTCCGATTCTGTCGCTGCCAATGCCAACGACACCGTCGTACCCCCTAGAAGAAGATGACAACGTCATCGTTGCTCGCGATGGTGTGACGCCGCTGATCTAGGGACCGCTTAGTAGTTGTGCAGGTGCCAGAACAGCGCCCCGTAGGTGAGGGCTATCAGTGCCGCGCCGAAGGCGAACGTACGCCAACGGACCTGTAGCCAGGTCGCTTTGCGCAAGGGATTCTCTACCGCGTAGTACATCACCGCCGCGAGGACAATCGACAGGCCAACGAGTTCGAGCTCGCTCGAGCGAGCAATGGCGCCCGAGAACGAGTACTGCTGGGGGATTTGCAGAACTGGCCAGTGCACGAGGTAGAGGGAATAGGAAATCAGGCCGCACCACTGCACGACAGGATTGGTGACGAGCCAGTGGTGTCGTGACGAGAGGCGCATCGTGCCGCCAGCAATAAGTACCGCGGTCGCCGCAACGGGCAGGATGGCATTCGACCCTGGCCACAGACTGGACGCCGTGAGAAACCACATCGGGGCCACGATGCCCGCTAGGCCGAGCACACTGAGACCCAGTCCGACCCGGGGCGCGCGATCAGTGAGGAGTGGGGCGAGGACGGCGACGAGGGCGCCGAGGGCCAATTCCCACGCTCGGGTGTAGGGGCTGAAGAATGCCGTCGTCGCATTTTGGTGGGTTTGTATGACGCACCACGTCAGTGACGAAGCAATGATGGCAACGAGAACCCCGATGGTAATTGGTCCACTTCGTTGACGCAGCAGGGCGCGTAGGCCAAAGAAGAGCACGGGCCACACCACGTAGAACTGCTCCTCAACGGCCAGCGACCAATACTGCTGCAGCGTGGAGTGGGGGAGGGCCGAGGTGAAGTACCCCAATTGCTGCGAGGCGAAGTGGAAGTTGCCAACAAAGGCGGCGACCCATTTCGCATCCGTCGCGGTGTGAGCACCCGTGATGTAGCTCAGCCAGTGGTAACTCGCAAAAATGGTGGCGATGATCACCAGTGTCGCGGCCGGCATGATGCGTCGAATGCGTTTGGCGTAGAAATCGGTAATTGAGGCGACGACACCCTTGTTGAGACTGTGATCGAGGGACTGCGTGATGACGAAGCCGCTAATGACGAAGAAGACGTCAACGCCGAGAAAGCCGCCGTGCACGACAGGGAGATTCGCGTGATAGGCCACCACGGCCAGCACTGCCAGGGCTCGGAGAGCCTGAATATCGGTGCGAAGGCCCTTGGTGGGCCCCGACGATTGACTCGTTGCGGTCGTCGTGGTGTTCATGCAGTGTCTCCCGTGCGCCTTACGCAAGTGCGCGTTACTTCCAAGTTTCGTACATGGGGGACAGGAAAGTGGTGACCACCTCCTCCTGCAGCTCGATCGAGCCCGCTGTTGCCTCGGTACGAGTTGAAACCGATGACGCCACGGAGCAACATCGTGAACTCATCTTCAAAGATAAAAAACTATTTTCGAGAAAATCGTGGACTGAAAACTAAAATTTGGAGAGAAATCTCTACCGAGGATCATCGTGCACTTGTCTTTTTCTGTCGTCCGTAAGGTTGTTGTAGGGGCACTCCTCGCCACGGTGACCGTCCTACCGTCGGCCGTGGCTGACGCGTCGGGCACCGTACCGACGCCCTTCGCTTCTCAGGCCGCACTGACTGCCGCGCTCAACGCGGCGAGCAATTTGAACGCACTACCCAGCCACGTCACACCTACCTTGACCGCTTCGCCCACGGACTACACCGGCTGGGCGGGCTGCCTGACCCCGTACACCTCGGGGCCATCAATCTCATCGTGGATGGGCGTCTCGCACTGTTCAATGGGGGAGTGGCAGTCGAAGAAGACCGTCGTCCTCTACGGTGATTCGCAAGCCTGGATGTGGGGTGACGACCTTGATCTTCTCGGGCACGCCCTCGGCTACCGCGTAGTCCAGCTGACCCGAGCGGCCTGCCAGGTCGCCGATACGGCACTGTGGGACTACCACTCGCTGAAGGAGAGCCAGAACTGTGACACGTTTCGCCAGGCTGCCCTCAAGGAGATTGCGTCACTTCACCCGGTCGGCGTCATTGTTGTCGACTTGAAGCCCACGGTACCTGAAGACCTGCAACAGCACCCACTAAGCACCGCCGCCTACAACGCCGCACTCGAAAAGACGATGATGGTGTTGCGCGCCATCACCCCCAACGTCGTGATGTTGGGTGGGCACCCGGTGCCCGGTGAGGATCCCACCACCTGCATGGCCACGCACCCCACGCACATAACGGGGTGCGCCATGTCGCTGAGACAAGCAGCAGCATCCTTCTCCGACGCCACGTATCGCGCGGTGGCGGTTGCGACCGGGGTGCACTACAGCTCGCCCGTGTCATGGTTCTGTGGGACGACGTTCTGCCCACTCGTGGCCGACAAGACGTTGATGTACACCGACCAATATCACATCACTCGCACCTACGCCCTGCGTCTTATGCCCCTGCTGAAACAGTTGCTGGTCGCTGACCACATCATGTAGGTACCCGACGGCGATGCCATCGCCGTTCGTACCGTGAAAGGTTTCTTCATGTTTGCACCCCTCCGAAACGTCGCGGTCGCTGCGGCCCTCTTCCTCACTGCCGTTGGTGCCGTGGCGCCGAGCGCCGCGTCAGCGTCGCCCATCACCACCACCCAGCAACTCGCGTCACTTCTGCGTGAGGCGAGTTCGGTCTCATCGCTGCCGTCAGCCACGACGCCCAGCGTGGCCAAGGAGTCGACGGACTACAGCGGCTGGGGCAACTGCCTTCTCAATTACAGCGGACCGGGAAATCTGGCTGCGTGGCCCGGCGAGAAGGCCTGCTCCTTCGGCGACGTCCGGTCAACGAAAACGATCGTGCTCTTCGGCGACTCACAGGTGTGGCAGTGGAGCGATGCGCTGAACACCATCGGCAAGAAAGATCACGTTCGCATGGTTCTACTGGCTCGCAGCGCTTGTGACCTCGCCAGTGTGGTGCAGTGGGACTACTACAGCGTTGCTGACTCGAAGAACTGCTACGCCTTCGCCAACCTGGCTGTCAAGAAAATTGCCGCTCTGCACCCGTGGGGCGTCATAGTGGCCTTCATTAAGATTCCCACCACCGAGACGTTGTCGCACCATTTGTTGTCGAGTGCCGCCTACAGCGGGTACCTCGCCGATCGTCTCAAGCAACTCGTTGCTATCACCCCGCACGTCTTCTTGATGGACCAGCACCCGGTGCCGGCGCAGAATCCCGCGACCTGCGTGGCTATTCACCCCACGCAATTGCTCCACTGCGGTGTTAGCCCCACTGCGCCACAGCAGGCGATGAACGAGCCGGACTTCGCGAGGGCCGCAGCCGCGGCGGGTGCTTCATTCGTCGCGCAGAAGCAGTGGTTCTGTTCGGCGACCTACTGCCCGGTGCTGCTCGACCACACGCTTTTGTACTTGGACCAGTACCACTTCACGAAGACCTTCACGGTGGCCCTGACGCCCATTCTCGAGGCTGCCCTGCACAGCAAGGGCATGCTGCCCTAAGCGGTGATGGCGTCGTTGCTCAGGTGATTGGTGACCTTGCGGAGGAGTCGAGCCAGTTCGCGCTGCTCCGCCAGTGTCAGCGCCGACACCACCAGCGATTCGTGTTGATTGAACATTGGGAAGAGCTTGGTAATGAGCTTCGTTCCCTTCGCCGTTAAGTCAATCGAGGCGCGGCGACGATCGTCGGCGTGCGTGGTGCGCCGTATGAGTTGCTGGCCGGTCAGAGTTTTTATTACCCCAGTGAGGGTGCCCTTCGTAATACCCGCCTCTTCGGCGACGTGACCAGTTTCCTGCTTGCCCCAAATCCACAGCACCCACAGCACGGTGAAGGCCACCCACGAAAGTTCGTGCTCCGCGAGAATCGTTCGCTCCATGTGCGTCCGCACGGCCGTGCCGGCACGGTAGACGTTGGAGACGGCGCTCATTGCATCGAAATCAAATGGCTGACCTTCGAGGCGCGTGCGAATCTGGCTTTCCGTGGCGAGTAATTCCTGCGGTGAGGTGGAAGCGATGCGGCGACTCATACTCCGTGTATCGTACGTCCTCCAGCGAAGGTGGTGCCGACACTGCGGAAGTAGCCACCAATGATTTCCTCGGGGGCCAAGAGCGTGAGTTCCTCCGTCGGGGAGTCAAATACGTCGAGCGTCGCGCGGCCGCCAAACACTGGACCGAGTTCCACGTTGACGCCGGCCATGGTGACGACTTCGCTGAGTGAGTCTCGACCATCGAGTTCGATGCGGGGAAACCACCGGTGGTGCAACATCGCGTGACCGTTGACGAAGCCATTGCTGGTGGCGGGACCCTCGAGTGTCACGGTAGCGGTGGCGAGACGGCGATCACTTGCCGCCAGGGTCATGCCGAAGCGGCCACCGGATTCGAGGCGTGGACCCGCCGAACCGACCGTGACGGGACGGGTTTGGTGAATCGAGCCGAACTTCTTCGGGTATCCCTGTAGGTACCCGCGCATGAGGGCAAAGTCCTTGTCAACCCAGATGAAGACGCATCGACTGTAGAGCTGACCTTCGAACCGACAACGGACGACGACGAAAGCTTCTTTGTACTGTCCACGGACGGGGTCAAGGAGTTCGTCGTAGTCCGCGCCACAGCTCTGCCAGTCGGCCCAGATGAAGGCGACCGCGCCCGGATCTTCGTCGTCGTGTGCCAGTTCGACGTCGGGTGGGAGCACCTTGCGCACGTTGTCGGGGTTGGTGCGGTACTCCACCGTCAGGAGGTCGCCGCTGTAGTGCCACGGCAGTCGCGGCAGCAGTGACGCGCCACCACTGGCGGTGCGGGGGAACGGTAGTCCGTGGGGATAACTCATGAGTGTGTCCATCCTTCGCTTGGTTGATCGAACCACAGGTGCACTTGTCCAGTGCCAATGGCGTTTTCGTAGTCGGAGTAGCGACGGCCCTTGGCCGTGCAGGCAGTGCCGCCGAGGGCGTGGGCCATCATTTGGTAGTGAGCGAAGTGGCCCTCGGGCTTCACCTTTTTGAAGCCATCGAGATTGTTGAGCACATCGGCGTGATCACCAGCTTCGAGTGAGGCAATCACGCGGTGGTCCCACTCACGCGCCGCATCGGAGTAAATGTGCTCTTCGCCCGCGGCCTCGTGCTGACGGAGGGTCCGAAGACTATGAAAGGTGTGGCTGAGTGCGCCTGAGGCGATGAGCACCACACGCAGGTCGCTCTCGGCGATGGCCTGGGCGATGACGCGACCCACCGTGGCGAAGTCGACGGATTCGGCAGTTTGACAAGTGCTCACCGAGACCCACGCCTCATCGCCTCGCTGGAGGAATGGGGCGAAGTTGAGCGTGGCGTAGGTATTGGGAAGATGTTCGTTGTCAATGGGGCTAATCCAGCACTCCGGCGTGTCGTTGGCGATAGTTCCGACGAGTTCAGCGAAGGTTCGGTGACCGGGGAGCCGGAAGGGCACCGAGGACATGCCTCGGGGGAGCTCTTCGGAAGTGAAGTAACCGCTCCGTTCGTCAGCGCTGGTGATGACGAATTCAACGGTGGTGAACCAGTGGGAGTCAAAGACCAGGACGAGGTCGGGCTGGAGGACCTCAAAGACCTCTCGGCGCAGGTCGTGGAGTCCCGTGTACAGCGTTGATTCATTTCCATTGTTGAGCTCTCGGCGAATGTCGTCGGGTAACACGATGGTGGGCACGTGCGCCAGGAGTCCGGCGCCGACAACTTCACCCATGGGTTGTTCCTTCCTTTATTTGCAGCATTTTGAGGTCGGAATAGAAGTCCAGGGCGTAGTCGCCACCCTCACGGCCAATGCCGCTGATGCCGACTCCACCGAAAGGGGCCGTCAGGTCCCGCACGAGGAAGCAATTGACCCACACCGTCCCCGCGCGAACGAGTTGGCCGACGCGATTGGCTCGCTCTGTACTGGAGGTGTACACGATGGCGGAAAGGCCGTAAGCCGTAGAGTTAGCCAACGAAATGGCCTCTTCTTCGGTAGTGAACGTTTGGAGAGTGAGTACTGGTCCGAAAATTTCTTGCTGGACTACTTCGGAGTCATTGGATACCGGCACGATGACCGTCGGTTCGTACCACAGTCCGGTGGCGGTGGGCTGACCACCGAACAGCACGGCGTCACCATTGGCTCGGGCGCGCTGAACGAAGCCGGCGACGCGGGCGAGGTGTTCGGGGTGAATAAGCGGTGACAAGGTTGTGGCTGGGTCACGTGAGTCGCCCATGACGTGCAGGGACGCGTAGTGCTTCAGTCGTTCAACGAACGAGGCGTAGACGGTGTCTTGAACAAGTAGTCGGGTGCCGGCCAAACACACCTGCCCACCGTCGTCAAACATGACGGCCGCCTTCTGTGCCGCCGCCTCAATGTCGGCGTCGGCGAAGACCATGAAGGGACCCTTGCCGCCAAGTTCGGCGGTGAACGGCACCAAATTCGCGGCCGCGGCTTGGCCAATGATGCGGCCGGTTTCGGGTGAGCCAGTGAATGAGATGCGGCGCACGCGTGGATCGGTGACGAGCGCAGCGCCGACCTCTTCGCCGAGACCCTGCACGATATTGAAAACGCCGGGTGGAAAGTCGGCCTCGGCGACGAGATCCATCAGCAGTGAACACGAGAGTGGTGACCATTCCGCTGGCTTCAATATGACGGTGTTGCCGGCAGCCAGCGCTGGCGCACACTTCCAAGTCGAGAGCATGAAGGGAGCGTTCCAGGGGGTGATGACCACGGTAGGGCCGGCGGGCATACGCTGCACGACATTGTCGGTCCCATTCGACGACCACTGACGAGATTCGTAGTCGGCGGCGAGCTGGGCGTAAGCACGGAAGTTGCGGGCCCCACGGCTGATGACGCGCAGGCGAAGGCTCTCTTCGAGCATGGCCATGTCGAGGCACTCAACAGTGGCGATAGCCGGTACGTGTTCGTCAATGAGGTCGGCGAGGCGATTGAGATAGACCGCACGACCGTCAACGCCAAGGGCCGACCATGCTGGAAAGGCTGCGATAGCTGCCCCCACCGCGAGGTTGGCCTCCACGGCCCCACCGCGAGCAATGTCGGCGAGCCTCCAGTTCCAGTCAAGGGGGGAGCGGACTTCGAAGGTATCGGGAGAAGAGACCCGCTGGCCATTAATGAAATGTTCGGTCGAGACCGAGACACCGCCAACGTCGACCCGGCTCATGATCGGAACCGAGGGTGCACGTCGGGGAAGGGGAGGATATCCCGGGGTGTTGCGACCGGTCGGCGCTGTCCACGGAATTCCCACTCGGCGCCGAGTGCGGTCGATAGCACTTCTTCCGTCTCGGTGGGCTGAGCACCCACCTCGGTGGAGACGGGCTCGGGACCTTCGACGATGTGATTAGTCAGTGTGCCCAGACCCTCCACCTCGACCGAGACGACATCGCCCGGTTGGACCGGACGGGAAATCGCGGGCGTACCGGAGAGGATGATGTCACCGGGTTCGAGGGTGATCAGTCGGGCGATGTCCGCCACGAGGTAGTGCATATCCCAGGCCATCTCGTCAGTCGAGCCATCCTGCTTGACGACCCCATTCACGGTGGTGCGCATGCTCTTGTTCGCGAAGTCCCAGTCGGTCACGAGTCCCGGTCCAATTGGGCAGAGCGTGTCAGCCCCCTTTACGCGGAGCATGGATCCGGCGTCGGTGTCACGGAAGTCGTGGAGTCCGTAATCGTTCGCCACGGTGTAGCCCGCGATGTAGTGGTGCGCGTCGGCCATACGAATGTTGCGAGCGGTGCGACCGATAACAATGGCCACTTCTCCCTCGAAGTTCAGCCAGTTGCAATTAGAGGGCCGAACGATGGCGGCGCCGTGGGCATTAAGCGCGGACACGGGCTTTTGGAAGTAGGTGGGTGCGGGCGGTAGTTCAGTGCCGAATTCACGAACGCGAGAAATGTGGTTGAGGTGGCAGCAGATGATTTTCGACGGCGACACCGGAGGCAAATGAATGGCGCTGGCGGCCTCAACTCGGCGCCCATCGCGGGCCACGAGCGAGTCCCCATCAACGGTGACACTGACGGGATACCCGTCTATGAGAATGCGACGATATTCCACGGGACTCCTAAATCGTTTGTACCTAAATGATATTGTCACATTTGCTTCGACGGCGCCGAGCCGTGACCTAGATTTTGTGAACAACGTTTTGTAGGGGGGATCCTATGTCTGACGATTTCAAGCGCCTTCGAGTGCTCTGGCCCGACCACCTCGGCCTGGCTCGTGGGAAGTACGTACCGGCGGCGTTGGCCGCGAACGGCGTCCGCCACTGCACTGGTACGTGGGCCCTGGCCTACGACCGCAGCATGACACCCGAGACACCGGGCTCGCGGTGGGACGACGGGTTGCCAGACTTCGATGCCACCTACGAGCTCTCAGCCCTTCGACCCGGGTGGGAGCCCGGTACGAAGGTGGTCGTCGCCGACCTGACCGACCACTCCGGTGCGCTCGGGGTTAGCCCGCGGGCCGCGTTGCGTCGGGCGATTGCTGACTGGCAGGCCATGGGGTTCAATCCCTTCGTCGGTATCGAATTCGAGGCCTACGTCTACGAACCGGACGGTGCCGGTGGGTGGAAGCCCATGCACACGCCCGGCGCCTACGTCTACGGCACTGGCCCCGCGGTTGATCCTCACGGCCTTATCGACGCCATCTGGGATGCCTGCACTGAGGCGGAAATTCCTCTCGAGTCCGTCAATTCGGAATATGACACGCCACAGTTCGAATTCACACTTCGGTATGCGGACGCCCTGACTGCGGCCGACGAGGGCTTCCTCTTCAAAGTGCTGGCGCGTGAAGTAGCCCACCGCATGGGCCTCAAGATGACCTTTATGGGTAAGCCACTGGGTGACCGTGGCGGTTCGGGTCTGCATTTCAATATGTCCTTGCGCAATGAGCAGGGTGAGAATGTCATTAACGACGCCTCGACGCCGGACGGTATTTCGCCACTTGCGAAGTACATGGTGGCTGGTTTGATGGCGCACCACCAAGGTCTCGCTGGCATTTGCGCTCCTACGGTCAACGCCTACAAGCGCCTGCGCCCTGCTTCACTGTCGGGCTACTGGCGAAACTGGGGCCACGACCACCGAGGGGCCACCGTGCGTATTCCACCAGAGCGTGGCGCCGGTGCTCGTCTCGAGCACCGTCTGAGCGACGGCGCAGCCGTCATCCACTCGTCGATGGCCGCGGTCTTGCAGGCTGCCCGTCTCGGGGTGGTTGATCAACTCGAACTCGGACCCGCGGAAACGGGGAATGGGCTCGACACCATCGACGCGACCGTCGGCGTTGCCTTGAACCTTGGCGCGGCGCTCGATGATCTCGAGGCGGACACCGCACTGGTTGCGGCCCTCGGCTCGGAGCTCGTGGCGCAGCACCTCGCGGTCAAGCGCTCCGAGTGGGAGCGTTTCACCAATGCGGTAACTGACTGGGAGCTCAACGAGTACTTCAACTTCCTCTAGTCGGAGTCCCACTATGGTGAGAAAGTGAGCAGGTTCTTCCCCCACGACATCCACGAGGGGGCGTTATTGCCCCCTCGTCGCATTCTGCATGCCCTTACGGTCTGGATACTCCTCGAGGCGGCCTGGATCGTGTTCCTAGGATTCCATTTACCTCGGTACTACAGTGCCGCGCACTGGGATTTGGCGTGGGTGGGTGTTGATGGCGCTGAGCTCGTCGCTCTGATTGGCGCGGTGGTCGCCGCTCGTCGTCGCCATCACTCATTCGCCATCTTTGCCTCAGCGGCAGGAAGTCTCTTTGCTCTTGATGCGTGGTTTGATGTCACGACCGCTCGCCGAGGGAGCTCTCGGGGCAGTCTTCTCGCCGCCGCGTTTGAAATACCCTTTGCGATATTTCTGTGGTGGTCATCTCACCGGGCTACGAAGCCCAAGTCGGTCCCGAGGGAGGGCAGCGGCGCTAGCGCCACGTAACTCGCACGGGAAGCTTCTTCATACCACTGATGAAGTTGGAGCGGAAGCGTTCGGGCGTACCAGTGAGTTCGATGCCCGACCATACTTTGGCCATTTCTTCAAACATGACCCGGAGTTCGAGGCGGGCCAGGTGTGCCCCCAGGCACAGGTGCGCAGAGTGCAAACCAAAGGCGAGGTGATCGTTCGGGCTACGCGTGGCGTTGAAGGTGTACGGGTCAACGAAATGCTCTTCGTCGAAGTTGCCCGAGATGTACCAGAGAACAACCTTGTCACCCTTTTTGATCTGCTGGCCACGAAGTTCGGTGTCTTCGATGGCGGTGCGACGGAAGTGCATGGTCGTCGAAGACCAGCGAAGCACCTCGTCGACGAGTGACTTCATGGCGGCGGTGTCCATTGAGGGGATTGAGGCGAAGAGATCCGGCTGCTCAGCGAAGACCCGCGCACCGGTCGCCATGGTGTAGCGGGTGGTGTCATTACCGGCGGCCACCATGAGGGCGAAGAAGTTCTTCAACGTCAGGTCGTCGAGGGTTGCACCCTCACTGTCGGGTTCAAGCAGGGCGGTGAGAACGTCGGGCGTTGGGTTCAATTTCCGCTGGTCGAGAGCGATCTGGGCGTACTCGAAGAGTTCGATAGCCACGGGACTGCGGAAGGGGAGAAGGCGGTACTCACTGGTGTCGGTTTGGTCAACGACATAGTCAGTGAAGTCGGGGTCGGAGTTACCAATGAGTGCGTCTCCGCGAGACACCAGCCAGTCAAGGTCCTCATCGGGCAAGCCGAGCAGTCGACCGAGCATCCGCATGGGGAGCTCTCGGGCGATCAGCTTGACAAAGTCGAACTCTCGTTCGCCATTCAGGCCCAGGATGACCTCACGGGCGAGATCGCGAACGGCCTCTTCGTACTGGGCGACGGCCCGCGGGGCGAAGGGCTTGGCGACGATGCGACGGAGTTTGGTGTGCTCCGGCGAGTCCATCTCCATCATCGTGCGACGAGCCTCCGTCTCCTCGGCATCCATGTCCTCCATACGAATACCAAACCGACTGGAGAAGAGTTCGGTGTGTCGTGACACGGAGAGAATGTCGTCGTACTTCGTGATGCTCCAGAAACCACAACCATCCTCTTCTTCGGTCCAGGCAACCGGATTGGTGGCGCGTAGCTCCCGAAACACGTCGTGTGGAACGTCGGTGACATACGTGTCGTGTGAGGTCAGAATGCGTGAGTGTGATGTCATGGACGTCCCCCGAAAAGATGTTTATATCCAAACGAGTTTTATCATCTTCAACGGTTGGTTGCCTACAATTGAGACATGACACGCCCCCTTATTGGTATTTCTGGACGCCGCTGGCCCGTCAGCACGCTTGGTGACGCGATGCCGGCGGCCATGGCTGAACTTTTCTTTGACTTGCACGTGGCGGATTACTCGACGTCGGTGGCGAAGGCCGGCGGTCTGCCGGTCCAACTCACTCGTGACGCCGACGCTGAGGAAATGGTCGCCCGTCTTGATGGCCTCGTACTCTCCGGCGGTGCCGACCTCAACCCGTCGCGTTACGGGGCGACCCCCGATCCGAATTTGGGGGCGGTGGAGGATGAGCGTGATGTGTGGGAATTTGCGCTCTACGCCGCGGCTCGCCGACGGGGAATTCCCGTCCTCGGTATCTGCCGGGGCTTTCAACTCATCAACGTGGCGCACGGCGGCACGCTTCGCCAGCACGTCGAACTGTCCTTCGGTGCGGGACATCCGCAGTGGGACGTTGATGGCCGCGTTGCCACTCACGTGGTCCGGTGCGTCGCAGGTACGACAGCGGGGGACATCTACGGCACCGAACTTGACGTAGCGGTGAACAGCCTGCACCACCAAGTCGTCGACGAGGTTGCTGGTGAGCTCGTAGTGAACGCGGTAGCTTCCGACGGCATTGTCGAAGCTCTCGCCACCGAGGACCATCGAACCTTTGCCGTCCAGTGGCACCCCGAACTTCTTCATGCACCAGACCCCGCCTTTCAGTGGTTGGTGTCACAAACTCGTTGAGGATCGGCGTTGTAGGGTTGCCTCGGATTAGCCGGGACAAACCGTTAGGTGGGGGAAAAATGGCGAGGCGTCTTAAAGCACTGATGGTGTTGTCCGAGAACTGGACCCTCCAACCCGAGCCCTCGATTGCGGATCTCGTTGGGTTGGCGGTAGCCGCCGAGCAGGCCGGCGTTGACGGCGTCATGATGAGCGACCACGTGGTTCTCGGCCCCTCATCGGGTTCGCAGGGCCTTCCCTTCAACATGCGCGACTACGCCTACCCCGGTAATCAAGACCCCGACTCTCCGTGGCCGAGCCCCTACATGGTGCTGGCCGCTATCGCGAGTCGCACCACGACCCTCCGGCTCGTCGTTGGGGCACTCATTGCACCCCTGCGTAATCCGCTGGTTAGCGCGAAGGACCTCGCCACGCTGGACCAACTCAGTTGTGGACGTCTGGTCGTTCTCCCGACCGTGAGCTGGCACGAGGAGGAGTTTGCGGCGGTGGGCGTACCCTTCTCGAAGCGCGGCGCCATCATGGATGAACAACTACAAATTTGGCAACGAGCATGGCGCGACACACCGATGAATTTTCGCGGTGAGCACTTCGTCATCGATGACGTGTGGTGTAGCCCTCGGCCCTTCCGCGAAGGTGGCCCGACGCTCTGGTTCGGAGGGTCATCGTTGCACGGGGCCGTGGTTCGCCGTTTGGTTGCCTACGGGCAGGGCTTCAACCCGCTCGGCCAGCCGTTGGCCGATGAACTGGACGTACTGCGCGATGCCATGGCGGCCGCGGGGCGTTCGATGGAAGAGATTGAAATGGTTGGCGGGCTCCGAGGGGTCTTTGAAACGCCCGATAGTGTCGCCAGCCTCGATGACGCCATTGATGCCCTCGAGGGTCAGGTCGCCTCGGGGTACACAACGTTCTGCTTCAAGCCTTCGATGTACACCGATGATGTAGCGGAAGTGCCGGAGATCTGTCGTCGCGTTGTCGCTGCTCTACAAGCCCTCGGGTAGGTGCTTGACATCAATCGTTTGAACCCTTACGGTTAGGGAAATGCCAATTGGCACGAAACATCCTGTGGGGGGATCATTATGGGTCAACAGACCAACACACTTGGTTCAGGTAAGAAACTGAGCCTGCTCGACGCGGTGGCGCAATCGGTCGGATTTATGGGACCGGTGTTCTCGATTGCGTTCCTGGTGCCGCTCATTGTCGGCATTACGTCGGCCACCGGGAACGGTGCAGGCACCGGAGCTGCGCTCTCGGTCGTTCTGGCCGGTATTGGCGTGGTCGCTATTGGATGGCTCGTCGCGGCCTATACCCGACGCATCCAGGCGGCGGGCTCGCTGTACTCCTACGTCAGCGACGGTCTTGGTTCAAAGATCGGTGCGGCGGCTGGCTACCTCTACTACACGGGAATCCTGTTGCTGTCAGCCGGTATTTTGGTCATGATCGGCGGTACGGTGCACGACACGGTTGCCGGTGAGTTTGGCTGGACCGGCATCCCGTACCTCGGGTGGGACGTGATCCTTTTCGCGATTGCCGGCGTGGTGCTCTACCTCGGTGTGGCCCTGTCGACTCGTGTGCAGTTGGTGTTGGCACTGACCTCGGTGGTCGTGGTGTTCATCTTCTCGCTCTACGTGATCATTAAGTCCGGTGGCCTCCACCACATCGGCAGTGGTTTCTCGCCCAGTGGCTCGCCGAAGCACTGGACGGGCGTGCTGTTTGGCATGCTCTACGGTGTGCTGTTGTTCACGGGCTTTGAGTCCTCGGCCAACCTCGGTGAAGAGACGGATGCGCCAGAACGCAACATTCCTCGTGCGGTGCTGGTGTCAGTGCTCGTCGTTGGCGTGTTCTACGTCATCGGCACCTTCGCGCAAATCGCTGGCTTCCACTTCAACTTGGGCGCCATTGGTAAGGCCAACGCCGCTGGACCTCTCTTCACACTCGCCGGCCCCGCGGCCGGTGGAGGCTTTGCGGGCACCTTCATGCGCCGCTTGGTTGAGCTCGTCGTTGTTCTGGACATGGTTGCGGTGCTGATCGGTACCGCCGTGGCTACCTCGCGCGGTATCTTCGCCCTCTCGCGTGACAAGCGTCTGCCGAACTTCCTTTCGGGTGTTTCTGACCGGGGCACGCCAACCTCGGCCGTGAATCTCGTGCTCGTTGCCTACGTCGTCACGATTTTCCTGGCCCTCAAGACGACGGCCTTCGCTATTCCTGGTGGTGTGCCCGAGTACATCAGCGTCTTCAGCTGGATGTCCACCTACGGTGGCTTCTCGCTGACCATCATCTACCTTCTCGTTGCGCTGGGTGCCATCCGTGGACTCAAGGATCACGAATCACCCGTCAAGGTCTGGGCCGCCATCATCGTTGGTGGTGTCGTAGCGGGAGCAGCCATTTTCGGTGGTCTCTATAAGGTGGTGGAACCGACGCTGAGTGCGCCGCTCTCCGCGCTCGCGATTCTGGTCATCGGTCTCGTAGCTGGCTTCGCCTTGCCGGGTGTCTCGGGGCAGGACGACTACCACGCACTGGCCGCGTCCGATCAGGGTCCACAGAAAATCTAAAGTGCCGGCCGCTGCGGCGGCGGGTGGCACGAACTGAGGCAATGACGCACCAACGAACGGTTGGTGCGTCATTGTTCTATTTGACGAATGAGCAATCGAAATTACGGCTGCGAAGATGGGGGAGCGATGAGCAAGCACGGTGCCAAGGGTTTGGTGGTCGTTACCGGCGGGGGCACCGGTATTGGGGCCAGCGTTGCGCGATTACTGCGAAGTCGGGGATTCGACGTCCTCATTACCGGCCGACGCGAAGACCGGCTCGCCGCTCTCGCCGCCGAGACGGGTTGCCTTATCGTGCGCGGTGACGTCGCCTCCCCAGAGGACAACGCCCGGGTGGCTGAGGCAGTGCAACTTTCGCTCGTACCGCTTCGTGGCGTGGTGCATGCCGCGGGCGTGATGGCCGCGGGTTCAGTGGCGGAGACGGACTTGGCTACGTGGCGGCACGTGGTGTCGGTCAATGTGACCGGCGCCTTTGACCTCACGCGTCAACTGCTCCCACAACTTCGCGTTCACGGCGGCGCCATTGTGATGGTGGGGTCGGTGGCCGCCGATCGTGCTCCCACGGGTATCGCGGCTTACGCCGTCTCCAAGGCGGCGCTCGTGGCGCTCGCCAACGTGTTGGCGGTGGAGGAGGGGAGAGGGGAGCACCCCATCCGCTGCAACGTCGTCAATCCCGGTTGGACCCGATCGGAGATGGCCGATGAAGAGATGCGCGAAGCGGGCGCTCATATGGGTGGGCTTGATGTGGAAGCCTCGTACGCCGAAGTCACCAAGCTCGTGCCACTGGGGAGGCCGGCTGAGTCCATGGAGGTGGCGAACGCCATCGTGTGGCTCCTCAGCGACGAAGCCTCGTACGTCAACGGGGCCAGCATCGCCGTTGACGGTGGTCACCGATGGATTGACGCTGGCGCTCTCCCCATCGACTTCGCTATTCAACCGCGCTAGCGAGCTAGTGCGACGCGACCATCCCGAGGGCGAATGCGAAGGCGCACACAAGGGGAGTGGTGATCACTATGGCTACTGCGTATTTCACGTGTGAGGACTTCGCCAGCAGGGCCGGCACCGCAAAGGCGGAAGAGAAGGTGGTCAATCCCCCACAAAAGCCGCTCGTGAGAATGGTGCGCCACTCGGGGCTCAGTGACGAGGCGAGTCCGTAGACGACGAAGGCTGCAATGAAACAGCCCAGCGCATTGGCGCCAACTGTCCCCCACGGACGCCTCGTCGGGCGCCAGTGGCGCACCGCCATTTCGATGCCGTAACGAATCAGGCAGCCGACGCCGCCGGCCACGGTCACGAGGAACAGGTTCATCGAACACTCCGAATAGCGATCCACGCTACGGCGGCTCCGCTGAGGACCGCTGTAAGGCCCGCAACGACGGCGCCTAAGGGGTAGACATGCCTCATGGCGTCTAAGGCCGTGTAGAGGGACGAGTACGAAGTCAATCCTCCGAAGAATCCGGTAATGCTGAGAAGGCGCCACTGGTCAAAGAAGCCCCGGTCACGGAGCGGACCGGCCAGCAGGCGAGTGGCACCGTATACGCCGATCGCATTGATGACGAGGAGCGTCCACGGCACGTAGTTGGCCCACGGCCCGGCAGCGCAGTGGCCCGAAAGACAGGCCGCCTGTACTGCGTGCAGCGAGACGTGGGAGAGCAGGAATGCTCGTAGACACGTACCTATGCCACCACCAACGAAGACGGCCACAATCGCTCGTAGGTGCGTAGTCACACTCGGGGAAGTGGCGGCGTTCATTGCCAAAGAAGCGTAGTTCTCTGGGTTTGCCGATTTACTCACAACTTTACATAACGTACATTATCGGCGTTTGAGATGTTGTTGGTACGATGATTGGTGCGCCGCCGTTGTGCCTAGAAACCGTTTGGTACGTGACCCAACGTAATGTCGAGGTGCAGCTTCTTCGAACCACGCATCACCGTGACGTGGAGGACGTCGCCAGGTCGGAGCGCGGAGACCACGCTCGAGACGTCTTGATCACTCGCGACGTTCTGACCGTTGATCGCCGTGATGAGGTCACCTTGCTGGACGCCAGCTGACGCCGCGCCGGTGCCGGCAATAACACTCATTACGACCACGCCCGCGCTCTCGGTGTAGCCGTACTCGGCCTGCAACGCCGCGGTGAGCGTCGAAATCTCGACGCCAATGAAGGCACCGTGCGTAACGACGCTTTGACCGGCCTTGAGCTTGGGCAAGAGCGACTCGATGGTGGCCACCGGAATAGCGAAACCAATGTTCTGGGCCGATGAGCCATCAGCCAAGGTGCCAGCGACGGCCGTGTTCATGCCGATGACATCGCCTTGAGCGTCAAGCAGCGGTCCCCCTGAGTTGCCGGGGTTAATGGCGGCGTCGGTCTGAATCATGCCGTTGAGTGTTTCTGAAGCCGTGGCCGTCGATGCGGTCACCGTACGCCCCAGCGCCGAGACGATGCCGGAGGTGACCGTCGGTGTGCCCAGGGCCAATCCCAGGGCGTTACCAATGGCCACCACGCTGTCGCCCACCAGAAGGGCGTTTGAATTGCCGAAGGTCACTGCCGGGAGGTTGTGCGCATTATCGATGCGCAAGAGGGCCACGTCATTGGAAGGGTTCGTGCCCACCAGCGTCGCGGTGAGCGCCTTCGTCGTGCCAACTCTGGTCACGGTGATGGTGCCACCCTGTGCGGCGGCGGCGATGACGTGGTTATTTGTCAGTACGAGACCGTCATGCGTGATGATCATGCCGGTCCCCTGGTCCTCCGAGCCCGAACCTTTGACGTCGATACCAACAATTGACTTATCGACCTTGGTGACGAGGGCGGGGATCGTGAGTCCACCCGGCATGGTTGCGGCTGCGGGCTGCGCATTGCTCTGGGCAATCGTCAAGGCCGACGTCGGCTGGCCGGCGCTGAAGTGCCCCGCTACCCCACCGACCAGTGCCGCGGCGAGCACCGTGGCGATTTGACCGATCCATGGACTACGTGCCGTGCTGATCGCAACGGGCTGGGCGGGAACGTGAAATGTCGGGTCCGCGTCGGGCGTTACTGGTTCCGTTGACGTGATCGTTTCGGTGGCAACGTGCACCTCACGAGATTCGATCGGTTCGTTCGATTCGGGCGTCTGGGGGAAGTCACTCATGTGCTCCACTTTACGGATGGGAATTTAAAAACAGGCTAAGTCGTAGCGAAGATTTTTGTGGTGGCGGCTAGCGACTAGATTGTTTATCTATGTCTCGTCGAATTGAGATCGAAATCACCAGCCTTAATGGCGACGTCGCTACGTGGCGTGCAGCGGGAGCCAAGCTTCCGAAGGGCACGCTCGATGCTTCGTTGATCACGGGAGGTCCTGTTGTGGGCACGGTATACCGTGCCGATGTTGAGCAATACATGGAACGCATCGAGGTGGTAGCGGTGCTACCCGCCAAGACTGCGTCGCCGCTCGACCCCCGCAATGAGCGACTTACCATCATTGCCCCGGAGGCCAAGGGCCCCGAGATCACCGTGACCTACGCGCCCAAGGGTCGTGGACCCCGTCGTGAGGGCGACCGTGAAGGCCGTGAGGGCGGCCGTGGTTCCGCCCGCCCCGGCGGCCGTGGTCCTCGCAAGGAAGGCGCCGAGGGCGAACGCTCCCCTCGCCCACCACGCGAAGGTGCCGACGCCTCGACCGGTCGTGGACCTCGCACCGAAGGTGGCGCTCGCCCCCCACGTCGCGACGGCGAACGTCGTCCTGGCGGTCGTGAGCAGCGTCCGAGTGGTCCCGTTGCACCAGTGGTCGCGACGATCCACCGCAACGCCTTGCTCGCTACCCTCTCCCCCGAGCAGTTGCCCGTTGCGGAGCAGTTGTTCCGCGGCGGCATGCCCGCGGTGCGCAGCGCCGTCGCTGAGCAGAACAAGAACGCAACGGCCCAGGGTCGCCCGACCATCGACGCTGCCACAATCGAGCGCATTGCCGAGGATCTACTCGGTAAGACGGCGCTCGCCTCATGGCGCGACCGTGCCACCGGCGCACTCAGTATGGGTAAGGAGCTCCGCCTTCGCGACCTTCGTGCTGTGGTGACCTCGGCGAAGACCGTCACGCTCGACGAAGAGGGCCGAGCGCAGCTCAAGGAGCTGCAGGCATCGCTCAACGCGAAGCTCGACGTTCTCCGTACACAGTGGAACGAGAAGCTCGAAAGCGCCGTGTCCTCCAGCAACGTCGCCGAAGCACTTCGTTTGATCGCCCGCCCTCCGGACATGTCCACCCGGGTGTCGTCAGAAGTGGCCGCGAAGGTCACCTCAATGGTGTCCGAGACCCTGCACGCTGAGCAGGATGTTGCTCTTTGGACAGAGCTCGTGACGTTGGCCGTGGAGACCAGCATTCGCCGTAACATCAAGCCTTTGGGGATTCCCGCCGATGAAGCGGCCAAGGCCCTGGCGATCAAGAACGCTGGTGCGATCCCCGAGTTCGCGAAGTTGTTGGGCATGAAGGTGCCACCACCGCCACCCCCAACGCGTGCGCCGGCTCGTCCCGCGCGCCCAGCTCGCCGAAGCTAACGCCTCTACTCCGAGTCCTCAAGGGCTCGGAGTAGTGCTTTAAGGGCGCTCGGCCGGTGACATGGTGAGCAATCGAGCCTTCCATCCGAGTGACTCAAAGAGTGACTTGGTGGCCCGATCGCCCGGTAAGGCACGAGCGTCGCTGATGACGACGCCCGATGAACGAAGCGTCGTGATGGCTCCTCGAGCAATGCCCTGGCGGCGAAGCGGTGCGCTCACGTGAATGCCAAGCAGAATGCCACGGCGCAGCAGTAGCAGCCCCACGATGGCGCTGTCATCTGTGATGCCCCAGAGCTCGCCATTCATAATGGCGCGATCAACTGCTTCAGCTTCACTGTGGCCATCACAGATTTCGGCAAGAAGCCCGTGACCACCGCGAAAGTCGCGCATCACGTCAGTAATGGCACGTAAGTGGCCGGTGACATCGTCTGGCGACGTGACTAATCCGACCTGGTAGGTCACACCCGAAGGAGCCTCAAAAATCACACGCAGTCGCGGCAGAGTGTCTTTGCGGGGTCGGCCAGCTGTGACATCTTCTTCAGCAGTCGACAGGACTTGCAGCGGAACTCGTCATCCTGCTTCGGCAGGATTGCCTCCAGCGGGTCGACCAGCGGGTCGTTGTCAATCGGCGTCTCGTCGTCGTCATCGGGCGTGGTGGTTCGACGGATCGTTTCGGCCAGCACTTCGTCGAGCGCTAACTCGACGTCAGCGTCGTCAATGACATCGTCTTCGTCGACCGCGACGGGGGCCAAGGGGGCGTCGTCAACCTCTTCGACGTCATCGACATCTTCTTCGATCTCGCTACCTTCATCGTCGCCGATAATGGCCACGTCAAGGTCGTCATCGCCCTCGACGTCGTCAGTCAATTCTTCATCGAAGCCTTCAGCGAGTTCTTCCTCGTCAAATACTTCGTCGTTTTCGCCATCCATGCTCATAGAACTTCCTTCTCTGGTGCGCAGGCATTGTACGTTGCTTTTCGTCCGATTGTGGCGAAAAGGTGAAATCTTTAAGAATTATTCGATTTATTTTGACGTTGACGTTCGGCGGCGCGCTCGGCTTCGAGCCGTTCGAGGTCGGTGTCAGAGAAATCGACGTACGACATTGCGGCGGCAATGCCGTTGTGGTGGGCTTCGTCGGCGATGAGCCGGGCCATCTCGTGCGCCACTCGGCGATACGACGGATGTCCCTGCGGGCCCGAACGAAGCTCGATTAGGTGCATGGCTTCACGGGCGTTCATCTGCATCACGTAGCGGATGCGGAAGGCCAGGGCGACGGCGTACTGCGCCTGGTCGGGGAACTCGTCGCGCATCTCGTAGTAGAGCGCCGCCGAACGGGCCAGGGCCTCTTCGTAGCGATCGGCCAAACCGGCTTCGCGGATGATGTCGGGGACGTCGTACCCGAGCTCCACCGTGAGTGGCTGCCACTCAATCGTGAGGAGACGGTGGCGCTGGAGGTCACGGAATGCCCCGTAGTCGGTCACGAGTTCAAACCGGTAATCAGTACGCTCAAAGGCCCGTCCCGGACGGTGACGTCGGTTCTTACGCTCCCCCACGTAGGTCGTGAGTAAGGTGGCGCGCTCGTCGTCGCTCATGGCGGCCACGCGACGGGCGGCGTCCTCGTGCGAGGCCGTCGAAGTGGCGAAAATAATGGCCTCGAGCACCCGATCCTCACCCTCGGGGTCGAATCCTACGAGGCGAACGGATTCTTCCGCCGTCGGCACCGTCTCACCGAGGAGGTCCTTGACCAGACTGGTGGTGGAAGCCGCCGCGTCGTGGAGGTAGTTCGTCCACGCCACGCCTCGATCGACCACGTCGAGACGCTTCAAAAATGAGGGTATTACCTTGCGCAACTCGGTGATCATGAGCTCGGCGTAGTCACGAACTTCGGGGAGGTCGTGTGCGCGCATCCGAAGGAGCAGCATTTCGTAGGCCTGCCCCGAGGCGTAAATCCCCAAGTTCGACAGGGCTGCAGCCGGCAACAGTCCTCGTACCGCATCGAGTGCCTTGGCCCGAATGGCTTGGCGATAGACGAAGTCGGTGTCTTCGGGGGTCCGGGGAAACTTCGTCGCGATGAAGTCGGTCAATTCGGGCAGTAACTCGGCGTACGTGTCGTACATGCGGTCGATCTCGCCAACGTAGCGAGCACCAAACTTTGAGTCGAGGACGGCCGAATCACGATAGAAGCGGTAGCGACCATTCTCCAAGCGCTTGTCGTAGCCGAGGTAGCGAGTGGACTGCTCGAGGTAACTCATAATGCGTCCCCGTTCGAGGACCTTGGTCAAGATGTTCGACGCTTGCTCGCACGCCAGGTGCACTCCCCCGAGTTGTGCGACCGAGTCGTCGCCGTATTCGAAGAAAATCTTCTGGTAGAGGTCATCGGCGCGGTCGAGGCCAACTGTGGCGTCCACCGTTTGGTCGCCCGCAAGATCAAGGTCGCCCACAAACTCGTCAAGAAACAGTCGTCGCAGGCTTTTTGACGAGCGGGAATATCGCGCGAACAACGCACCCTTGACGACTTCGGGCAGGTTGACGAGCGCGAAGACGGGGCCTTCGAGATTGGTGAAATACCGACGGAGAATGTCCTGTTCGGCATCACTAAACGATTCGACAACGTAGGGGTGCATGAGACAACGACAATAGAGGCGAAACGACGTCTATTGGTGGACGGTCGAGGCGCCCGCCACAACGGAGCGGAGCACGAGGTCGCGGGCCGCCATAGCGGCGTCGGCGAGCTCTGGTGCGAAACTGAGCCGTCCGAGCTGTTCGCAGAGGTCGGCCACCTGTTTGGCATTTCGCACAAAGTCACCCGGCGAGGTGGCACCCACCTCAACTTCGGCCAGGTCGAGGACTGTGCCGAGGGAGACACCGCGAGCCCAGGCGGCGATGACTGGAATGAATTTGCCGTCGGGCTCCTTGAAGTGGTGCACTTTGTGCCGCTCCTCGACTTCGCGGATCGCTGCGCTGGTCACCATGATGTCCTGCATGCGTTCGGTGAGCGAACCTCGACGCTCGGGGCCAAGGCGGTCGTGGAGGTTCTTCTTGCGCTTAACGGGCGTCTGGGGGCCCTTGGTGGCTCGTGCAGAGCGCTTGGGCTCATAGACGAAGCTCGACAGCAGTCCCGCCAGCTGGGCGGGCTCGAGGTCGTTGAAGATTCCCATCGTGATGCACTCGGCCAGGAGGAGGTCGCACTCGTGGTAGAGCGAGCGCAGGAGTTGACCCTCGCCCGTGAGTCGCCAGCCATCGGCGTACCCCAGCTCCTCAAGCACACGGTGGCGGGCCCGCATGAGGTCGCCCAGCGAGCGCTTCGATCCGGCCGGACGGTGGTTGGCCTCAAACTGCGCGTAGGAGCGCTCTACGACCTCTAGGGCGGTCTCGTACTCGAAGTGATTCATCAAGTTCGCGGTGAAGTTGTACGTCGGACGAAACGAGGAATGGAGGTCGGACGGGTGCGAGATTGCCACACGTCCGATATCGTGCAGCGCGAGTTCGGGGGCGAAGCACACAATGGCGTGCCCCTCCTCGTCGAGTCCTCGTCGCCCGGCACGGCCGGTCATTTGGGCGTACTCGCCGCTCGTCAGCACGCGGCGACCTGAGTCGGAGTACTTGGCAAACTTTTCGAGCGCCACGGAACGCGCCGGCATATTGACACCGAGAGCCAAAGTTTCGGTGGCGAATACTGCCGACAGCAGATTCTCGTGAAAGCAGGTTTCCACGATTTCTCGAAACGCCGGCACCATACCGGCGTGGTGGGCCGCCAAACCCCGTCGCAGACAATCGAGAAACTCCGCGAACTCGAGAGCTCCCAAGTCTTCATCACTGAAACCCTCGAGGCGTTCTTCGCAAATCTCTTCGATGCGTCGTCGTTCTTCGGGTGTGGTGAAGAGCAGGCCATCGCGCCGGCATTGGCGTACGGCGTCGTCACAAGCGGCCCGTGAGAAAATGAAGACAATGACCGGAAGCAGGTCGTCGCGCTCCAACGCCATCAGGAGTTCACTGCGCTTCGGGGGGCGAAAGGGCGACGGTGGCGCTGACGATTTTGGTCCGTGCCACTTCGGGCCGGGGCGAAAGCGCCGCGTGGCTTTCATAGTGTTGTCAATTTTGCGCGCCTGGTCGCTCAACCGTTCGTCGTCGAGAAGGTCGATGATGTCGGGGAGATCGTGTCCGCGCTTAACCACCGCGATGTGCTGATGCAAGGTAATGGGACGGTTGGTTTCAACAATGACCGAGGTCTCACCACGCACCTGCGTGAACCACTTACCGAGGAATGGCGCGTTGCCGACCGTGGCCGACAGTGCGACGAAGCGAACGGCCGGCGGCGTCAGGATCAGCACTTCCTCCCACACGCCGCCACGAAAGGGGTCTTGAAGATAGTGGACTTCGTCCATGACGACGAGCCCGAGTGTCCGAAGTTGGTCGATGTCGGCGAGCAGCATGTTGCGAAGGACCTCAGTCGTCATCACGACGACTTTGGCGTGCCGATTAATCGACGTGTCACCGGTGAGAAGGCCAACCGAGTCGTCGCCGAATATCGAGCACAGCTCGGCGTATTTCTGGTTGGACAGCGCCTTGAGGGGCGTGGTGTAGAAAGATCGCTTGTTCGATTCGAGGGTGGCCCCAATGGCGTAGTTCGCGACGAGCGTTTTTCCCGAGCCGGTGGGCGCCGAGACGAGGACGTTGACCCCCTGGTCGTAGGCGTCGAGGGCCTGTAGTTGGAAGCGGTCGAGACCGAACCCCTGGGCGTCAATAAACCGCTGTCGATACGAAGTCATCGTCGAAACACCTTGCCCACCGCGATGGCGAGGAAATAAAACACGACTAACGGCACCGCGAGCGCGAACATGGAAAACCAGTCGCTGCTCGGGGTAATGCCGGCGGATACCACCGTGATGCCAATCACCGCGTAGCGCCACTGGCGCAGGAGGGCAGCGGGAGTCACAATTCGGCCCAATTGCAGACCCACGAGCACCACGGGAAACTCAAAAGAAATACCGAAGACCAGCATCATCAGCAGAAACAAACTCAGGTACTGATTCGGGTTGTACTGCGTAACCAGTTGATTTCCTCCAATGGACTGCAACCATTGAAGAGCACGATTGAAGACGAAATACGCCGTCACGACGCCAAAGGAAAAAAACAGCAGGCCAGCCCCGACGAATGGCAAGGCGTAGCGACGCTCCCCCACCTTGAGCCCCGGGGTAATGAATCGCCAGAGGTGCCACAGAATAACTGGTGCCGCGAAAATGAGCCCGCCGAAGAAGCCAATTTTGATGCGGAGGGTAAAGCCATCGAGCGGGTTGGTCACCAGAAACTGACAGTGTCGTGGTGAGGCGTGGCAGTACGGCAACTGCAGCAAGTGGAGCAGAGGCGCGTAGGCGACAAATGCCACCACGCCGAGAATGGCGATGGCGACGCAGCACAACAGAAAGCGCCGACGGAGTTCGACCAGGTGCGCGGCGAGTGGCATGGTGCCTGAGGAGGAGCGCAAACGGGCCATTGCTCAGTTCAACGACGGATCAAAGGGGCCGGTGGGCGGTTGCCACGTTCCGACGGGGTTGACGAGTGGTGTGTGAAAGGTGGCTGGTCGCGGCATCGGTGCGACCGGGACCTCGTCAGTTTCCGCGAGGTCAACTACCTCGTCGCCCGCGTTTGCTCGTGAGGCGAGGTCGTTGAGGAGAACAATGGGACTTCTCGCGTAGCGAACGAGTTCACCAGACTCGGGCAGCGTGGGGATGGCCTCGCGCAGCTCGGCTTCCACCTTGCCCTGCAACGCGCGCAGCGAGCGCCACGCCTTGCCGGTCCGTTGCGCAACTTCGGGCAATTTATCTGGACCGAGGAGGACCATTGTGACCACGATTATCAGCAGAATTTTTATCGGGCTGAAATCGAACACACGCTAATACTACGTGTGAGAGCACCGTTTCTCGACTAGAGCCAGCTGATGCGATTGAGTGGCCATACTCGCAAGAACACCTTGCCAATGATGTTTCCCTTGGGCACGAAACCCCAGAAACGCGAGTCGCAGCTGTTGTTGTGGTTATCACCGACGACGAAGTACTTGCCTGCGGGCACCGTGGTGGGGGTAATGGCCGGACCGAGGGGCTCGTTGTGGGGCCACCGTTCATTCAGGGCGTGGCCGTCGATGAGAATAGTGTTGCCCGACGAGCTGATGCGATCGCCCGGCACAGCGACCACGCGCTTCACGAGATCGACATCGGCGTCACCGCACTGCGTGGCCACCGCCGGTGGAGCGTGGAAGACGACGATGTCACCCTTGTTGATGGTGCCAAAGTCGACCGCCAGTTTGTCGATGATGATGCGGTCGCCAATCAGCAAGGTGGGCTCCATCGAGCCCGAAGGGATGTAGAACGTCTGAAAAACGAACACGCGCACAATGAGTGAGAGGGCCACCGCAATAGCAATGATGGCGGCCCACTCCACTAATCGGGTGACCGAGGGTGACACCGCTGGCCGCTTCGTTGTCTCGACCGCGGCGTGGGGGGAATCACTCATTCAACAAGATTACTCAGGCCGGGGACGCCCCGTCGCGACGAAGAGACTCGAGGAGCCGAGTGAATCGATCGTCGACGCTCTTGAATGGATCCTTGAGCAAGATGGTGCGCTGCATTTCGTCATTAACTTTGAGGTGCACCCAGTCGACGGTGAAATCTCGATGCCACCGCTTGGCTTCCCGTACAAAAGCTCCGCGCAGATGCGCCCGTGTCGTTGTCGGAGCGGTGCTGGTTGCCGAGACGATCATGTCGTCGGTAACAACACGACGGACGAGCCCGCGAGCCTGGCGCCGGTAGTGCAGGCCTCGGTTCGGGTCGGTGTCGTGATAGAGCAGGTCAATCAGGGCCATCCTTGGATCGTCGAGGCCACACCCTGACCGCTCCTGCTCGCGTTGTAGCAACTGCCATTTGGCAATCCAGTCGACGCGGTCAGCCAGCGCCATTGGGTTTTGCCGGTAGGTCTCGAGCACCTCACGCCACAATCGAACAGCGTGCACCTGATCAGCCGGAAGGTCGCGTGAACGAATGAACTGTTCCGCCCGCTCACAGAGATCTTCTTGAATGTCGAGGGCGGTCATTTCTCGTCCATTGACGAGAGCGACCGTCTGGGTGCTCCATAGATCGTACGAAATGGATCGCAACGCGGCCATCGGTGAGACCAATTGGTAGTCGCGAAGAACGGTCGTGTGATCTTCAACCATGGCGAGCACGACTGATGCCGTCCCCACTTTGAGGAAGTTCGCAAACTCGCTCATATTGGAATCGCCCACGATGACGTGGAGTCGACGATAGAGGTCGGGGTCGGCGTGGGGTTCATCACGCGTGTTGATAATTGGTCGCGATCGTGTTGTCGCTGACGACAGCGACTCCCACATGTGTTCGGCCCGTTGACTCATGGCGTACCGCGGAGGCTGACCTGCCGCGGTCACAATTTTGCCGGCGCCAGCGAAGAGCTGGCGGGTTATCAGGAACGGAATGAAGACTTGCTCAAGACGTGAGAGATCCTCGAATCGCTCGATGCAGTAATTCTCGTGCGAGCCATACGAGTTATTCGCCGAATCAGTGTTGTTTTTGAAGAGGAAAATATCGCCCGGGATGCCGTCGTCGCGCAACTGTTGCTGCGCGAAGTCGACAAGTTCGCGCATGATCGCCTCCCCTGCTTTGTCCTGGGCAACAAGGTCAACGAGCGAGTCGCATTCGGCGGTGGCGTATTCCGGGTGAGAGCCCACGTCCAGGTACAGCCGCGAGCCATTCTCCAAGAAGACGTTGCTTGAGCGACCCCAGGCCACGACCTTACGAAAGAGCATCCTCGAGATTTCGTCAGGACTCAGTCGTCGTTGACCTCGAAACGAGAAGGTGACGCCGAACTCCGTTTCGATGCCGTAAATACGACGCTGCACGAGGAGCGTCCTACCCGCGCAGGGTGTCGATGTCGGCTTCGCTCACGCGGGCGAAGGTGCGCCGCGTGCCGCGGTCCTCAAGTACCGCCACCTCCAAGTCGACGGTCGCGATCGTACGATCCGGTCCGGCCAGCGCCGCGATGGCCCGTTGTAACGTCGCCGCGAGCGTCGTGACATCGACCGACGATTGGGCGAAACGAGTCCGGATGGTTTCGGCATCGCCGCCCAATACGGCGAAGCGCGCTTCGTCGGAAATCGTGCCTTCGTAGCCAATGCGGTAGAGCTTGGTCGGACGCGTGCCACTTCCGAGCTGCGCTACGAGTACCTCGACTTCGAGGGGCTTGTAGCCATTAGAGAAGGTGTCGCCGAGGTACTGGGCGTAGTAGTTGGCCAGTGCTCGGGCTTCGACGTCTTCCCGGGAGTACGTGAAGCCGGTGGTGTCAGCCCAGCGGATGCCGGCCTCACGCAACCGGTCGAATTCGTTGTACTTTCCCACGCCGGCGAAGGCCAGCCGGTCGTAGACCTCGGAGATTTTGTACAGCGAGGCGGAGGGGTTCTCGGCGACGAGAACGACTCCTTGGTCATAGATGGCGGCCACAATCGAACGACCCCGAGCAATACCCTTCTGGGCGAACTCGGCACGGTCCTTCATGATTTGCTCGGGAGGGACGTAGTAGAAGTTGCTCATCGGAGAGTGCCTCCCGCCGTGCCGCCACTGGCGGTGCGGCGATCCAAAATAGTGCGGAATGTCGTGGCCACGAACTCCTGGGGCAATTCCGTGAATCCCTCCTCGGTGATGGTAATCATCATGGGAAAAAGATTGCGAACGAAATCTGGACCGCCAGTTGACGGGTCATTGTCGCCGGCCTCATAAATGGCCAAAGCTGCCAGTTCCAAGGCCTCAGATTGCGTCAGATCGTGGCGAAAGCCGAGGCGAAGCGTGCTGTCGGCGAAGGGTGTGCCCGATCCGATGGTGGCGAAATCGCTCCGTTCGTAGCATCCACCAGCCCCGTCGTACTCAAAGATTCGACCTTGGCGCCGACTTTGATCCCAGCCCGCGAGCATGGGAATCACCATAAGACCTAGGGAGAAGTTGTTGTAGCGAATGAGCGGCGAAAGATAGTTGGCCTTGCCCTCAAGGCTCAACGCCATTTCGCTCATCTTTTCGTAGTGCTCAAACGACAGCTGTGCAATGCGAATGAATTCCATGCCCATGGCGGCGGATCCCGAAATGGCGATGCCGGTGAAGGCATCCGCCGCTTCGATTTTGCGTACGTCGCGGCTTGCGATGTAACCACCAGTGGCCTGACGGTCGGCCACCATGACGACGCCGCTCGCGCAGCGGAGTGCCACCACTGTGGTGGCGTGCGCACTCAAGTCCCGTTCGTGGCCCTTCGAGAGGGGCAGTCCTGAAGCATTCGCGAAGGCGAGGAAGGATGGACCAGGGTCGCTGGTCGCATCGAAAAGCGGCAAACCCATCCCTACTGACCGCCCTTTTGCACGTAGTTGCGAACGAACTCCTCAGCGTTCTCTTCAAGAACGCTGTCAATTTCGTCGAGCAAGCTGTCCAGCTCGCTCGCCAAGTCGTTGGCGGCGGTGGCGTCGGCCGAGGTCTCGGCAGTGTGGGCGTCGGTACGCTCGCTGTCGGAGCGCTGCATTCGTTCCTGTTCGGTCATGCTTAAGTTCTAGCCGTTCAGTGCGACAACGAGTTCACTGGCCGTGGAAACACTGCGGAATAGCGACTCGGTGAGCGCGGCGGTTCCCCGTAACGGCTCCATCATCGCGACCCGCTGGAGGGGGCCATCACCAACGTCAAAGACGAGTGAATCCCAGTTGGCGCTCACCAGCGACTCGCTGAATCGCTCCACGCACATGCCCCGAAAGTAGGCCCTCGTGGACCGCGGTGGCGCTGTCGCCGCGGTCACAATCTCGGTGGGGCTAAACAATTGGCGGAGCCGAGCCCGACCAGCGAGTGAGCGCTCGGGGCGCAGATCGGCGTACTGCAAGTCGATAGCGCGCAGGCGAGCATCAAGTGGATCACACTGGTAGCGATCCTGGTAGGCCCGAATCATGCGCCGCTTGGCAATCCAGTCGACCGTGTCCGCCAGGGTGTCGGGGCTGACGGCAAGTGCATCAAGCGAGCGGCGCCATTCGCCGAGCAGTGCCCGGACTTCGTCGAGAGGCGCCACGTCGTCGGCACCTTCGCGCTCAACGTACCCCTCGAGGAGCTCGTAGATCGACTCCTGGTAGTCCAGGGCGCTCCACTCGCCCGCTGAAGTTGGAACGGTCACGCGCAGCGATTCGTCGCGGGCGAAGGTCCGAAAGGCCCGCACTGGTCTGGCGGGTACTGGTGGCAGGGCGGCGACACCGTGACGCTCGATGTAGGACAACAGCAAGCTGGTCGTGCCAACTTTGAGCCACGTGGCCACCGGACTGAGTGTGGCGTCGCCATTAATGACGTGCAGGCGCCGGTACTTTTCCGCATCGCTGTGTGGTTCGTCGCGGGTGTTGATGATGGGTCGTTTGAGCGTCGTTTCTAGGCCCACGACTTCTTCAAAGAACTCGGCTCGGCTGCTCAACTGAAAGGTGACGCCATAGCCGCGTGATTCATCGGTTTCCGAACCAACCTTGCCGGCTCCGCAGTAGACCATACGACTCACAAAATGAGGCAGGAGTCCTCGGACGAGGTCATCAAAGGGCACGGCGCGGTCGACGAGATAGTTTTCGTGCGTGCCGTACGCATTGCCCTTTCCGTCGGAATTGTTCTTGTAGAGACGGATGGCGTGAGCGGGGTCAAAGGTGGCATTGCAGGTCTCCATGGCCTGTCGCATCACCACCTCACCGGCTTGGTCGAAGAGCACCGCTTCGAGCGGGGTCCGCACTTCGGGCGACGAATATTCCGGGTGCGCGTGGTCAACGTAGAGCCGCGCACCGTTGGTCAAAACGGTGTTGGCTAAGTGAATTTCGATGGCGGGAGGAAAACTCTCCGATGCCGTAGCCCGAGCGTCTCTCCCCGGTGTTTCGTCAATAAAGTCCCACGCCACTCGCCGACGTTCGTGCTGGGCGTAGGCGTTGACGATGAGTGTGGAGGCAGTAATGGGATCGCCGTCGGGCCCACCCGCAACGCCGTACTCCGTTTCAATGCCGAGAACTTTGGCGACGGCCATCACTACAGGTACTGACCGGTACCGACACCGTTGATTGACCGCCCGCCCGTGACGTCGTGCTGCGCACGATTGATGAGGGTCCGTATGAAGACAATGCGCTCACCCTTCTTGCCAGAAATGCGCGCCCAGTCGTCGGGGTTGGTGGTGTTCGGCAGGTCTTCATTCTCGTGGTATTCCTCGCGAATCGACGCGAGTAAGTCGCCGACGTGAATGCCACGTCCCGTCCCGTCAATTTCGCGCTTGACGGCCAGCTTCTTGGCGCGGCGGACAATGTTTTCAATCATCGCGCCCGAGGCGAAGTCTTTGAAGTAGAGCACTTCCTTGTCTCCACCCTGGTACGTGACCTCGAGGAATCGGTTGTCGTCATCCGTGCTGTACATGTTGGCCACCGTTTGCTCAATGAGCAGACGGAGGGCCTTATCCCGGTCCCCTCCCCCATCGACGGTGACGAACTGCTCGTCCAGCGGTAGCCCCGCGTGGAGGTACCGAGAGAAGATTTGTGCGGCGGCTTCTTCGTGTGGGCGCTCGATTTTGATTTTTACGTCGAGGCGACCCGGTCGAAGAATGGCCGGGTCAATCAAGTCCTCGCGGTTGGTGGCGCCAATGATGATCACATCGCGCAACGATTCGACGCCGTCAATTTCCGCGAGGAGTTGCGGGACGATGGTCGATTCCATGTCGGACGAAATACCGGTACCGCGAGTGCGAAAGAGTGAATCCATCTCGTCAAAGAAGATGATGACAGGCACACCCTCAGCGGCCTTTTCTCGAGCGCGTTGAAAGACGACACGAATCTGTCGTTCAGTTTCACCAACGTACTTATTGAGGAGCTCCGGCCCCTTGATATTCAAGAAGTAAGAGCGCACGTTGTGATTGCCGGTGAGGGCCGCAACCTTCTGCGACAGCGAACTCGCTACCGCCTTGGCGATCAGTGTCTTACCGCAGCCCGGCGGACCGTAGAGCAAGATGCCTTTCGGCGCCGGCAGCTCGTACTCCTGAAAGAGGCGACGGTGGAGGTACGGCAATTCGACCGCATCAGTGATGAGTTCGATTTGCGCATCGAGTCCACCGACATCGGCGTACGAAACGTTCGGGACCTCTTCCAAGATGAGGTCTTGCGATTCGGGGGTCGAGAGCTTTTCGACCACAAAGTTGCTTCGTGTTTCGAGGAGTACGTGGTCACCGCTGCGCAGGCCGTCGCGTAGAACGCCTTCGGCGACGTCAACGACACGCTCTTCCTCGTTGCGGCTGTACACAATCACGCGGCTATCACCGAGGAGCTCCTTGACGGTGACGATGTCGCCATCGCGGACTCCCTCGCGAACGGCAATCACGGCATAGGAATCATTGAGCACAACCTCGTAGCCTCGCTGAAGTTGACCGGGGTCGATGTTGGGGTGCAGGGCGACGCGCATCTTGCGCCCGCTGGTGCTGATATCGACGGTCCCGTCGTCGTTGAATCCGAGCAACGTGCCATACGCCGCTGGTGGCTGCGACAATTTGGCCACCTCGTGGCGCAGCGAAGCGAGGTGATCGCGAGTGAGTTGAAGGGCGCTCGCTAACTTCTCGTTCTGCTCCTTACTGGAGCTCAGGGAGGTACGAGCTTCGACGAGGCGCTGCTCCAGTGTTTCAATGCGCCGACGCGCCTGATTGATGTCACTCAGGGCAAATGGATTGGCTGGGATGTGCTCGTCTGGGCGATCTGGTTCCACCTACGTCACCCTAGGTGAGGAACGGGGCGCAGTGAAAGACTCGTTCGTGAGAGGTCAGCGACTAAAGTTGAGTGGTAAGCGAGCAAAGGATGTTGGTATGAAGGTGTGGATCGATCAGGACCTGTGCACTGGTGACGGTCTCTGCGAGGAGATTGCTCCCGCAGTATTCACTCTTCTCGACGACGGCTTGGCCTACGTGAAGAACGACGGCGTGCCGCAGAACAACCCTGGCGGTGCCGCAGGGTTGGCCAACGTGCCCGCTGAGCTCGAAGATGCAGTCACTGAGGCCTCGGAAGAGTGCCCCGGCGAGTGCATTTTTATTGAGAACTAACGAGCCTCTCTCACAACACGACGGGCTGTCGTAAGGAACCCAGTGTGACCGACCATGCGGTGGTCGGGACGAACCGATCGGCCATCGATGTGCCACGTTCGCCGAAGGATTTCGACGGTCTCTTCGAACCCAAACTGGTACTGGCGAAGCGTCTCTCGCAATTGCGCCGTCTGGTTGATGGTCGGGAGATACGCCAAAAAGATGCCTCCCGGTCGCAACGCCTTCTCGGCGTGGGGCACGACGGCGTGGGGCTCGGGCATGTCGAGCAAGATGCGGTCAAGATCGCGCTCCACGATGTCCTCGGTGACGTCACGAATATGAATGTCGTAGGGGACATCGCTGCCGAGCATTTCGTAGACATTCTTCCGAGCGTGGTTGGCAAAGTCCTCGCGGATTTCGTAGGCCGTGATGTGGGCACCAGCGCGCAAGAGCGTCATGGACAGCGCCCCTGAGCCGACACCAGCTTCAAGGACACGCATGCCCGGCCCAATGTCCGCCATCATCAAAATGGTGCCGAGGTCCTTCGGGTAGATGACTTGGGCGCCTCGGGGCATTTTCAGCACGACTTCCGACATCGTTGGCCGAAGGACGAGAAAGCTTCGCTCCGTGGTGCCGCGAATCAGTGACCCCTCGAGCGCGCCGATGACGTCATCGTGCGCGACAATGCCGGCGTGGGTGTGAAAGGTATTGCCCGCCTTGAGGGTAATCATGTACTGACGATCCTTCGCGTCAATCAACATGACGCGCTCGCCCTCTCGTAACACTGCTGCTGACACGTGGGCTCCCTATCGTTTTGTGGCGCGAGGCGCCGTCTGGCGCACCAGGGCGCCGAGCAAGCCTAGGACAACCGCGACCACGTACCACGAGCCAGCACCCTTCGCCCCCCGCTGGAGGGCGTAACGAAGGGCGGCGCGAAGGATGGCACTCATCGCCGGCGCCGCTTACGACCCTTGACGAAGCCCCAGAGGAAACCAACGAGCACACCACCAGCGCCCGCAGCGGCGAGTGTGGCCGGTGAGTCCGCATGGTCGAGAGATGGCATTGAGGTCGGCACGTACTCGCGAAGACGCTGTTCGATCTCTTTGCGTGTGGCCGAAGGATTGGTCATCACTGTTCGCTTCGAGGCCGACCGACGGAACGACGAATGCGGGTGACGGTAGCGACAATGCCGCCAAGCGCGAGGAGGGACACGATGAGATAGGGCAACCACGACTCCGAGCCATCGAGGAAGGGGAACTGCCATTGGAGGTAGCGCAGCGCACCGAGGAGCATGAGGAATGCCCCGAAACCGACAAAGAGACTGCCCAGCATGCCGAAGGCCAGATAGCGACCAATGGACTTGAATGGATCGAGCGTTTCTTCCTTCAGGTAGCGCACGAGCAGATCACGCAACTCGGTCGCGTCGCGCTGAAACGTCAGACCACGGGTGAGTGAGCGCCACTGAGGAAATTTCACAACTGCATCCTACTCATGGGACTGTGAAATCAATGGTCGACGCCGCTAAATGAGCGCCAGATGCGACCCCAGTTTTACTACGCTTGATGAGATGACTGATGACACGTACCACGGAGCAACTCCTCTTGAAGGGCGTGCAATTCGCCAGATTGTCTCCCTGGCGATGGACGGGCCGGCGAAGGCCAATTCGGGTCACAGTGGCACCGCTATGGCGCTGGCCCCCCTCGGCGTCATGCTGTTTTCACGAATTTTGAAGCACGATCCTCGAGACCCGTCGTTCGCTGATCGCGACCGGTTCATTCTGAGTTGCGGTCACGCATCAATGTTGCAGTACGGATTGGCGAATGCCTTCGGCTACGACGTCACTCGTGACGACCTCCTGGCGTTCCGCCAGCCCTTTTCAAAGACCCCTGGCCACCCCGAACGAGGCGTGACGCCGACGGTCGAGGTAACAACGGGCCCCCTGGGCCAGGGCATCGCGAATGGTGTTGGCATGGCCATGGCGGAGAGAATTCTGCGCGACCAGCACGGCAGTGACCTCGTCGACCACCGGACGTACGTCATCGCGGGTGACGGCTGCCTCGAGGAAGGCATTAGTCATGAAGCCGCTTCACTTGCGGGCTCGCTTGGCCTCGACCGCCTCACCGTTTTCTACGACGACAACCACATCACTATTGACGGCCCCACCGAGCTCGCCCTTCGCGATGACGTCGCTGCGCGATTCACGTCGTACGGATGGCAGGTCATTAATGTCGGCGATGCGGCAAATGACCTCACCGCCCTTGAAGGAGCGGTGCGAGAGGCCCACGGGGACACCGAGCGACCCAGTCTCATTGTGATTCGCTCCCACATTGGTTTCCCGTCTCCGGTCATGATGGACCGGCGCGAAGCGCACGGATCTCCATTTAAGGCGGATGTCATCGCGGAGGCCAAGGGGTTACTCGGCCTTAGCGATGAATCCTTTGTGGTTGACAGCAGCATCGCTGAAGAAGCCGTCGCGCTTCTCCCCTATCACGCCGCCGACTGGGCCGCACGAGTGGCGGCAGCCGGCCAGCGTGGCGAGGCACTGTTGGCGCAGTTGGCCTCCAATGGCGCGTTGGTCGGTGACACCACAGTGGCGGTCTACGAGGACGGCATGGTGGCCACACGCAAGGCCATGCAGCGAGCGATGGATGCGTTCGCACCGCACACCACCGGCATCACCTCGGGGTCGGCAGACCTCACGGACAACACCGGCGTCGTTGTCAGCTTCTCTTCCGCACAAACGGCGCAGAACCCTGGTGGGCGTCAGATTTACTACGGCATCCGCGAATTCGCGATGGGTGCAATCATGGTGGGCCAAGCCCTGCACGGTGGCATTCGACCAATTGGCTCAACGTTCTTCGTCTTCAGTGACTACGTGCGTCCCGCCATTCGAATGGCGGCACTGTCCGAGGCCAGCGCCCTCTTTGTGTTCACCCACGACTCGGTTGGCGTCGGTGAGGATGGACCGACGCACCAGCCCATCGAGCAGTTGATGTCGCTGCGAGTGATGCCGGAATTGCACGTCGTACGACCAACCGACGCAAACGAAACAGTGCAACTCGTGGAGCACTTTCTTCGATCGGCAACACCACCACCTACTGCCTTGGTATTGACACGGCAGGACATTCCGGTGCTCACCGGTGCTGAGGCAATTGCCTCGCGACAGGGCGCGGCGCGTGGCGGCTACGTCGTACGCGAGAACCCCGATGCGGTCTTTACGTTGATGGCCACCGGTTCCGAAGTGGCACACTGCCTTGAAGCGGCAGACATGCTCGCCGAACAAGATGTCGCGGTTCGCGTGGTGGCGCTCCCCTGCTGGACCTGCTTCCAGGAGCAAACCAGTAACTATCGCGGCGCTGTCCTGCGCTACGACCTTCCCAGCGTTTCGCTCGAAGCGGGCGCCACGTTGGGCTGGCACAAGTACGCCGATGAGGCGCTGGGTATTGACAGCTTCGGCCTTTCGGCCCCTGGAGCCTTTGTCTTTGACCACTTCTCCATTGCTGCATCGGCAGTGGTTGACCACGTTTTGAATCGATTGGCGGGCGAATGAGCACACTGCATGAGTTGTACGACACTTACGGACAAAGTCCGTGGATTGACAACATTCGTCGAGATTGGCTGAATGATGGCACCTTGGCGCAGTTAGTGGCCGATGGTGCTCGCGGCGTCACCTCAAACCCAGCCATCTTCGCAAAGGCCTTCGCCACCTCAAGTGCCTACGACAGTCTGGTGTCGGGTGTTGGAAGTTCAGACCCCGAGACCGTGTTTGAGGCTCTCGCCGTCGCTGACGTGCGCGATGCCTGTGACGTCTTGCGACCTGTCTACGACTCGTCGGTGGCGGAGCAGGCGGCGGGTCAGCGTCGGTTTACCGATGGTTACGTCTCACTCGAAGTGTCACCCCGACTCGCCCACGACACGGAAGGCACTATCGCTGCGGCGGAGCGTCTGTTCGCCGCTGTCGATCGTCCAAATGTCATGATCAAAATTCCGGCCACGCTCGAGGGTCTTCCAGCGATTACCGAAGTGTTGAGCCGTGGCATCAACGTCAACGTGACGCTCATTTTTTCACTCCACCGGTACCAGGCCGTCCTTGATGCGTGGACTGCTGGCATTGCCCAAGCCCTGGCCAATGGCCACGATGTCCGTCACCTTGCCTCCGTCGCGAGCTTCTTCGTGTCTCGCGTTGATGCCACGGTTGATGAACTGCTCGCTCCCGATGATGATCGACGGGGTCGGGTGGCAAACGCTCAGGTAGCGGCAGCGTACGAGACGTACTTGGCCCACGTTGCTTCCGAACCGGTAGTGGAACTGCTGATGGCCGGTGCGCAGGTCCAGCGTCCGTTGTGGGCCTCGACGTCAACCAAGAACCCTTCGTATGACGAATTGCTCTACGTGAATTCGATTGTCGCCAATGAGACCGTCAACACCATGCCGGACCCTACCCTGGCGGCAACACTTGAAAAGGGCGACTTTGCCCAGTCGCTCCTCCTCGATGAGTCGAGTCGAAGTGCCGCGGTGCTCCTCCTCGCCTCACTGGCCGGCGAGGTCTCACTCGACGAGGTCACGTTGACGCTCGAACGAGATGGTGTGGCGGCGTTTATTCGCTCCTACGATGACCTTCTCGCATTAGTTCAAGAAAAATTAAGCAAGGAACAGCAATGACCGACGTAGTTCAGCAACTTCTCAGTGGTGACGTTTCATTTTTCGTCGGCGACACCGCCGCTCACGCCACCGGCTGGCTGCGTCACCCCGAGCGGTACTTCGGTGAGTGGCTCGATGACATCGACTCCCGTCTCCCACGTCGCTACGAGCGAACGTTGCTGCTCGGCATGGGTGGATCAAGCTCACCCGCGCGCCTCTACGCCGACTGGCGGCCCGAAAACAACCTGACGGTCGTGGACACGTCGCACCCCGACACGGTGGCGGCGCTGGACTTTCACAATGCCACCGTTATTGCGTCGTCGAAGTCGGGTGGCACCGTCGAGACCCAAACGCTGCTCGCTCACGCGTTGGCGAACGGACTGTCTCCCGAGGACTTGGTGATTATCACCGATCCCGGCACCGCGCTCGCCGAACTCGGCACGTCACTCGGTGCCCTGGTGGTCCTCGGCGACCCCGACACTGGTGGACGTTTCTCATCGCTGTCCCCCTTTGGTCTGGTTCCTGCTCTCTATGCCGGTTGGAGCGTGGCCGAACTTCGCGAGGAGTTGGCTACTTGCTACCTCACCGAAGAACTGCTGACTCGCGTCGCGAGTCAGCAGTTCTTCGG
>Ga0208741_10000035_pt1 | contig 77060 bp, 50 predicted proteins | sample CryBogCBE03Jun09_FD_184576 | JGI IMG/M metagenome (GOLD analysis project Ga0208741, IMG submission 184576) | Freshwater microbial communities from Crystal Bog, Wisconsin, USA - CBE03Jun09 (SPAdes) | ecosystem: Environmental > Aquatic > Freshwater > Lake | place: Crystal Bog, Wisconsin, USA...
GCAGGGAATACAACACCTTCAGGCCGCATAGCAAACTGGGCTACCTCAGCCCGACACGCTTCGCGGCAAGGAAGACCGCACCATCCCCGTCTCCGGTCGGCCTACGGCCTCCCTACGCCAGGGATGGACAAACCAACGCCAACAACCTACAACCCAAAACAACCCTCAAAGACTAACCCTCACACTGGCTCCAAATGCCGAGTCCGCTCACCTCCACGGCGTGTTTGAGGATCCGATCGAGGGTTTCGGTGGCCTTCGGTGAGAGGCGGTCGGCATAGAGAAGTTTCAGCAGGACCGCACGCTGGGTCACGAACTCCACGGCATTACGATCACCCGGTTTGGTCTCGCGCAAGTACCAACGGAAATTGCCGTAGGTCTTGCTGGAGGGATCGAGATCCTGCATCGACTCAAGCTGTTCAAGCGCCTTCTCGATCTTTTCTCCCCGCTGTTCGTATCCGGGAGTTCCAGTTGCCTCAAGGATAGTTCCCATGATTTCACGGCAACCGAGGGTCGGACGTGGCGTGAGCCCCTTCCAGGCAGAGGCCTCTCGTGCGGCATCCCAGGTAGGAATGTTGGAAGTGGTGAGGGTGTTGGTTCCCTGCGCCAAGGCCGGTGCAAAGGGCAGGATCAAAAAGCAGAGGAGGGTTCTGTGGAGGGCATTCATGGTGGAGACGAAAAAACCATGAAGGGAAATTAGTGAATGATGAAGTTTGAAAACCTGCCCGGGAAGGTGAGAGGTTGAGAGAATGGAGTGATGAGCTCATCAAGGAGTTATCAGATCAGTCTTCCTGCCGTTGATGGTAAGGCGCAGAAGATAGTTCTTCGGATCGGATCCTGACACCTAACCCACATTGAAACATTTACCATTATAACATACTACCTCCTCTGGTATTCGGCTGTTCCCTCTGTCATTCTTCGGGGGTGAATTTTCCCCGATTCTTTTTTGCGTCTGTGCGAGTATTCTTCACTGTTCCCTTCACGATCCTCCTCGCGGATCAACCCAATACCAGCAGATGGGACTTCTTGGCTCCCGGTACTGCTGAGAGGGAGATGCCTTGGTCGAAAGTCACCAAACGCCCTCCGTTGTTTACGGCAAGGGAAAGCAGGTACAGGTCAGTCAGGTGCTTTGAGGAGACCAGACTGAAGGGTTCAAAGAATTCCTTGCTGCAAAGACTGATGGAGTCTGCCCAGAAGTGGTGATCATCGGCTGCCAGGGCCTTGCTAAGTCTGCGGGTAATGTCGGCAACCGAGAGACGACCTGGATAGACCCCCTGCGACATGATACGGATACAGGCATTCTGAGAGATGGGGCAACTCGCCCAGCCTGAGGATCGGTTTTCGCTTAGCCAATGATGAGCTTGCAGATGATGAAAATGCGCCTCATCGAAGAGCGCGATAAGAACCGAAGCATCCAGAAGGGAGATCATGCAGTCTCTGATTCCTCCTGTAGTTTGCGAATCAGCTCTTGAGTAACGATGCGCCCTGAAGCTGGGATGACTTCAAATCCATTCTGAGGGTTAATAGGATGAGTGGGTGCTGGACGCTCCATGGTCAGCGCCTTACGGACCAGATCCGAGATGATTTCACCAGCGGTTTTCTTGCTTCGGCTTGCTATTTCCTTGGCTGCTTCAAGCACATCAAGATCGAGATCCAGTGTTGTTCTCATAAGAATGATCATATCGCATCAGATGATTGATGCAATATTCCAAAATTATTTTTCTCTGAGAAGGGATAAAGAACAGTATACACCAAGGAGAGCGATCAGAGGGGAAACCGAGTTGGGGACAAAGGGGAAGGGTACAGGCCTCGAACGATTTGTAGGCATCAGCTTCATGACATGAAGCGGGAGCAATCAAGAAGATGCTCTCGCAAGCCAGCTTGCAGAGATATCTGTCTGATTGCTCTTACTGCGGCAGCTCCGAACCGCATCATGCCACCGATACCCTTGTTCCAGTATTTCAGCTCCTCAGGCCCTCGGCTGTTCCCTCTGTCAGTCCTCGGTGGTTCAAATCTCCGCTTGGACCCACCTTTTAACGTTTCTCCTTTGCACCTTTTTAACCCCCTCCTAGATCCTCGGCTGTTTTCTCTGCAAGTCCACGGTGATGAACATCATTAAGATCGCTTTCTCTGCCTCTTTGCGTTTGCAGCCCCGGACGTTGCATCGCATCGGATCGCGTACTTTTTGCAAGCCGCTCGCCCTCTCGGTGCTGCTATGCAGTTCTATCAACTCCCACCAGTCGCTGGTTTATTACGGATGAGCGAAAGTCTCATTTCCTTTCATCCTTTTCGTTCGATCACCACTTAATAATGATGTCTTGACATCATTTACTTTTGCATCAATGTATCTATTCAGAATGCGTACCACGTTAACCATTGATGATGACTTAGCCGCCATTTTAGAGCGTGAGCGCATCCGTAAGGGGATCACCTTCAAGCAAGTAGTAAACTCCATTCTTCGCCGCGGCCTAGCCTCCGAGCAGGCACTCCCTACATCTCCCCATACGATCCGGACAAGACCCCATCACTTTGGCTTCAAGCCTGGAATTGACCTGGACAAGCTGAACCAATTCGCTGACGAGCTGGAGTCCGAAGCCTTCGTCCACTCCTACCGCGCAGCGGAGCAGCCATGATCCTGCCTGATATCAACGTACTGGTACACGCTCACAACGCCGACTCTCCCGTTCATGATCGGGCCAGAGTATGGTGGGATCGGGTACTGTCCGGGAGTGAAGGGGTTGGCCTGGCTTGGGTGGTCATTCTTGGCTTTATCAGGATCACGACACATCGGGGGATTTTGGCCCACCCAATGCCACCGGCAGAGTCCACTTCCAGGATTGCCGAGTGGCTCACCCTTCCACATTTTCACATCCCCGTTCCTGCCGAAGGTCACTTCCAACGACTCAGTGCCTCCCTCGAGCATCTCGGCACAGCGGGGAATCTCACCACCGATGCTCACTTGGCTGTCTTGGCTATCGAGCGCGGCTACATTCTCTGCAGCACTGATGCTGATTTTACGCGATTTCCTGGACTCAAGTGGGTTAACCCGATCACTTGATTGCCATCCATGTCCATACGTTAAGAGAATTGAGATAGGGAATTTGCCACCACAGAGTTAGGATCCTAGGGAAATCCGAGTTGGAGACAAAGGGGAGGGGGCAGGCCTCGGACGAGCCTCATGGCATCAGCGGCAGCTCCGAACCGCATCATGCCACCGATACCCTTGTTCCAGTATTTCAGCTCCTCAGGCCCTCGGCTGTTCCCTCTGTCAGTCCTCGGTGGTGAAAAATGTATTCATGTTATGACTCAGAAAGCCCCAGATACCCTCCTGATCTTTATTAGTGCGGCTTATAGGTTTACGCCATTTTTCTTTCCCTCTTTTTTTGAAATTTTCACTTGTGGACCGGGCTACATGGAGCGATTATTAACAGAACACTTCCCCCCAAGTGCACATTTCTCCCCCCCCCCCATGAATACATTTCTCCCTGCGGAGCTAGATTTAGAGCCGATGTGCGGTCGATCTGGAGATTCCTTTCAGGCGCTTGTGAAAGGCCTATATGCTCCCGATGCCAAGGCAGCATTTTTCTCATCGAGCAAAAAAGCCATGCCCATTGTCTAACAGTTATAGGACAACCCCTTCACTAATCTTCTCTCCCCTCTCCTCCATTCCCTATCCCCGATCACCTAGATCCCACCTTCCCCCCCTAATAAAAAATCATCCCATGAACCAGACCACCACAAACCTCCCTAACCGGACGAGCCTGCAGCAGAGCAACAGCTTGCTCATGGGTAAACGGATGACGCTCCCGCTTACGGGTCGGTCGCTCCGCAGGGGGGTATTTAAGGGAGCATTTGCAGCAGTCGGACTGGTCGCTGCTGTGACTGTGATGGTTCCTATCGCGAAGGCAGCATCGACGAATTGGTATGCGATGACGAATTCAAATGTGGGCACATGGACCTCCAACAGCTTTGCCGGATGGGGTACGACTGCATCGAATGGTGCCGCATCCAGCGCCTTGTGGGATTCCGTAAATGGCTCCAACAGTACAGCATACTTCTCAATATCAACCAACGTTGCCATCAGTGGGACGGTCTATCTGAACGCTCTTTTTCAGACAGCTAGCTCCGGACTCACTCAAAACTTCTCGGGAGGCATCCTTAACTTTGCAAGCAACTCTACCAACAATTCAGGTTGGGTTGGCATTTACCTCAAGCAGTCTGGTGTAATGAACTTTAGTAATTCCATCGTGGCGACCAATGTGAACTTTTTCATCGTGGGACAGTCGATTGCCGGTTCCGTGAATCTCTTCAGCTCCAATAATTTCTCCAACTCACTCATCTCGATTGGTAACGGACCAAGTTCTACGGGACCGGCTATTGCTGAGACCATGACAGTTAGTGGAACCAACTACGGTGGCTCTTACTTGGTGGGAAGCAACGGAGGTTATACAGGAACACTGACAGTCAATGCCGGTGCTGGTGGCCTCATCAGCAATGCCTCCTCCATCACGGTCAGTACTGGAAGCACGGTCAACTACAACAACACCAACGCCAGCAATTTGACCAACAGTGCCATCGGGTCGACGACATTGACGATGGCTGCAGGGTCAGCATTCAACTACAATACAACGGGAGCGAGCAATGTCATGGGAACGGTGGCGGTGAATGTGGTGGCGGGAGGAAGCGGCGTGAAGTTTGGAACGACATCTGGCTCGGGTACAAACGTCTTGAACCTGAATCTGACCACGGGGGACTCCTATGTAACCCTCTACGGTAATCTTGCCAATGCAAACAATGCGCCCGGGCGCATTAATGTCAGTGGGACTACAACTAATAATCTTATTAATGGTATTCTTCCTTGGATGATCAATACGAGCGGTGGAGCGGAAGCATTTGTGACCATCATTACTAACGCTGGCGGAACAAATTGGCTTCAAACGCCTACATCCGGCCTTCAGACAACTAACGGAAATTTGAGTTCCGCAGTTTTAGGTGTGGCTTCCAATACCACGCTCAACGGTGCCGCCACCCTGACCACCTCGGCGACTAACAACTCACTCTCATTGTATAGTAATGCCTTCAATCTCAACGGAAATACACTGACACTCAACTCGGGTGGTCTCGCCTTCAATGGTAGCAATAGTGCGATCACCAACGGAACCCTGACCGTTGCCACCAATGCCCTGGGAGCTAATTTCAAGGGCAGCGGCACAAACATCGCCATCCTCTACGCGATGATGGTCAATGCCGGTACTATCGGTGCGAATATCGTCGATCCCTCCAGCACAAACCCCCTCTCGCTTGTTATCTCCGGTGGCGCCAACACACTCACCCTCAGCGGCACCAATAGTTACACCGGTCAGACCATTATTGAGTCAGGTACCTTGAACCTTGCCAACTCCGGCAGCCAGACCCTTAGTGGAGCCATCTCGGGCCTTGGAGCCCTGACTCAGAGCGGCACCGGCACCACGACCCTCTCGGGTTCCAATAGCATTACGAATATGACGATCAGCGCCGGCGCGGTGAACTTTGCGGCCAGCCAGTCGGTCGCAAGCAATGCGAATACAAACGCGCTGAGCGTGGGCGGCGGCACGGCGATCTTCGGCACCTCAGGCACCACGAACAACGTCGGCTACCAGCTCAATGTCGGAGCAGCTAACACGAACTCGTACCTCTACGTCAGCAACGGAGCGGTACTTGCTATCACCAATAGGACACAAATTGGAAATACCGGATCCAACGAGACCAACATCGTTGTCTTGGGCAGCAACGGAGTCATTACTAACACGGGTACTTACATCACCGTGGGCAATAATGGTGCTGCGAATGGTGGATCGGCCACCTACAACGCGCTCTCTAACAATGGCGGGACACTCTTTGCTGGCGCTCTTGGTTTGTTTGTTAGCAAGTCGTCGAGCAAATCCACCAACATTTACTCCCAGACAGCAGGGTCCGGGAGTGTTAACGCATTGCAGATTGGCGCATATGATACTAATGACAACAACCAATTCCTGATCACAGGGGGAACCTTCTCCACTATCGGTAATGCTAAAGCACAACTCGGTGGAGGCTTTGGCGCCGGCACATTCGAAACCAACACGATCAATACTTTCAGCAATGGTGGGGGGCTCTTCTCGACGTACTCGATCGCTTTTGGTGACTCTGCTGACATCAGCAACGCGAACAGCGGCAACATCACCAACCAGGTCATCCTTGGTGGTGGCACCACGACCATCGGCGCAGGGGGATTTGCGAACGGTTATTCCAACACCTTCACCGGTTACACCAACCAGATCATCTGGAATGGCGGTGTGATGCAGGCCGGGGGTAGTGCGGGTGCTACCTACCTCACCAACATAGCCAACACCCTGGTGACCATCAGCAATTCGGGAGGCACCTTCGATATCAATGGTTTCAATAACACCATCGCCGCCAACATCACCGGCTCAGGAGCACTGACTGTGACGAACTCCAGTAATGCTGCAGCCGCCCTGACCCTCTCAGGTAGCAATAGCTTCAATGGACTGACGCTGAATTCCTCCACCGCCACTGTCACCGCATCGGGCAGCTCCAATGCCCTTGGAGCCGGAGCCCTGACCTTGAGTGCCGGCACCTTGAATCTGGGAGGGTACACCTTCACCAATACCCTCGGAACCGTCACCGGCGGCACCCTGACCAATGGCACCATCGCCAACAACGGAGGCACCTATACATTTAACAACACAGGAGCAGCGACGGTGTCAGCGAACCTGACTGGAAGCGATGGACTCACTCAAGGGGGCTCGGGAACGACCACCCTCACTGGTTCTAATAGCTACACGGGCGGGACGACCCTCGCGGGAGGTATTCTCGCTCTCGGCAGCACCAACGCTCTGGGCAGCTCGGGCACGATCAGCTTCTCGGGGGGCACGCTCCAGTTCACCACCAATGTGGCCTCAACCGACTACTCTTCACGCTTCAGCACGGCTGCAAGTCAGGCCTACAGCTTCGACACAGCAGGCACCAATGCCACGTTGGCTGGCAACCTGTCCAGCACAGGTGGAACCCTCAGCCTTACCAACTCCAAGGCTGGCAACGGTACCCTGACCCTCACCGGTAACGACAGCTTCACCGGCACCACCACGGTGAATACAGGATCCGCCCTCAACGTCGGCGGTGCCGGAACGCTCGGCAGCACATCGGTCGTTGACAATGGCAAGCTGCTGATCGGCAGCACAGCCAACATCGCCCTCGGCACCCTCTCGGGTAACGGCACCTTCGCCCAAAACGGCTCGGGTACCACGACCCTCTCGGGTAACAACAGCTTCACCGGCAGCACGGCGGTGAACGGGGGTAACCTCACGATTGCCTCCGGAGCCTCTCTGACCGGATCGGCTGTCACCGTCAATACCGGAGGTACCCTCGGTGGATCGGGCACCCTCAGCACCGTGACACTGAATGCCGGTGGCACCATTGCCCCCAGTGGCGTGGCCTCCTCCACGGCCTCGACCCTGACGGTCTCGAGCCTTGTGGTCAATGGCGGTACCTACACCTGGAACTATCAGGGAAGTGCCAATGATCTGATCACCGCCTCCGGAACGATTGACTTCACTGCCCTCACGGGAGGCAAGCAACTCACCATCGGCGCTTTCACCAACGCCACCAGCGCCGCGTGGCCCACCGGCAGCACGAACTTCACCCTCATGACCGCCACCGGAGGATTTGTCGGGTTCAATAGCAATAGTTTCAACTATAACAGCTTCTCCACGCTTTCCGGGAACATCGGCACCTGGTCCATCGGTACCAATGGCAACAACCTCGTCCTCTCCTATGTCGGAGGTCAGCTTTACTCCCTGATAGCCCCTGCTGGAAGCCAGCAGCAGCAGTCTGTCAACACGAACGCCTTAACCGGTTCCCTCTCAGCCGTCGCGCTCACTGGGGGAGGGGAATATGTGCTCAATCTTAGCAACAGCTACGCTGGTGGGACCACCATCGGCGCGGGAACCCTCACGGCAAACGGCTCCAACTCCTTTGGAGCCTCCTCCGGGATCCAGATCGGAACCCTCACGAACGGAGGCGCCGCCGCCACACTGAACATCAACACCGCTGGTGGATCAGTCACCAATGCAATCACGGTCTTCGGTAACGGCACCAACACCATCACCGGAACCAACACTGGGACAGTCTCTTACACGGGCAATGTCAGCCTCGCTACCAACGTCACGCTCGCCTCGGTGGCGGGAGGCAATGTCCTTCTGAGCGGAGTGATCTCGGGCGCCGGCACCGTGACGGCAGCCGGAGCGGGTACGGTCACCCTGGCCTCATCCAACAGCTACACCGGGGGCACCGTTCTCAATGGTGGCACCGTGGCCCTTAGTACCAATGGAGCACTCGGAAGCGGAGCGGTTACTGCTTCGGCGAATTCGACACTACAGGCGCTGACCTCGCTCTCCATCAGCAATGCCGTCAGTCTCTCCGTATTGGGCACGCTAACCCTCGACCCTAATGGCAATGCCTTCACCAATGCTGGAAGCATCGGCGGAGCAGGTTCCCTGACAGTACAGGACTCCACGGGCAACGGCACGGTGACCTTCAGCGGTGCAAATACCATCACGGGGAACTCGACCATCAAGAACAATGGAAACCTCGTCTTCGGCTACACGGGAGCTAATGCACTTCAGGTGAATGCAGGTCAAACCCTGACCCTGAGTGGAAGTGGCACCACCAGCTTCAATCCGACCGCCACTGCACAATCCATCAATGTGCAGGCTGGTGCCAATCTGATCATCACCAACACCTACATCAACATCACCAACGCTGGTCTTGGATTCACATTCGGCGGCTCTGCCGGCACGATCCAGATCGGATCCTCGACGCTGAATGGCAATAGTTACAACAATGGAATCGCATCCGGTGCCAATGAGACCTTGATCGTTAACTCCGGCGGTGTGATCACCAACGCCTTCTTCAAGATTAGTGGAAATAATGGTATGGTCATGATCACCAATGGTGGTCAGGTCTTTGCATCGGGTCCTAATGGAACAAATGGATATGTCGATCGCTCGGGAATGAGTAACCAGGTCGTTGTCGGATCCACCAACGGCACAACCTCCCTCTATAATCTGGGTTCAGGAGTCATAGCTATTGGAAGTTGGGGAAATGGTCAGGCTAATCAACAGTACGACCAGATTCAGGTGGGGAGTGGGGGTTTAATCACGAACTTCAGCGGGATGAATGTAGGATATGGACAAGGTAATTCGAGTAATGATTCGTTTAACCAGTTTGTGGTGACGAACGGAGGTGTTGCTGTCAATAACACTAATAACAATATAAACATCGGTGGAAATGGAACCAACAACAACAGCAACTCGATCATCATCACCGGTGCAGGCTCTCTCTTGAACGCCAACCAGTTCACCGGAGGAAGTATCCAAGTGGGATCTCTTGGAGGTACCAATTACGGTAACAACTTGCAGGTACTCAATGGCGGTGTGCTGACCAATGCAGGCACGATCTTTGTGAACCAGTCCAATTCCTATGTGACCATCTCCGGGGGCACGCTCTATGCGCAGTATGTGAGCCTCGCAAATGCTAATGATTACCTCTACCTCAGCAATAACGGCACGACTCTCGGTAGCTTGATTGCATTGACCAACGGCAACTTGGTCTCTGGCAGCGGCACGGTGACTCTTCAGGGCAATGGCGGCATCGATGCGGCCACATTCAATGTGACCAATTCCGCCAACATGAACGGTGCGGGTGCCCTCACGGTCAATGGCTCGGGCGGGACTGGCACACTGACTCTCTCAGGATCTAACAGTTATCAGGGCGGAACCGTCATCAATTCCGGCACCCTCGGCTTCACCACGGGGTCGGCATTCGGTACCGGAACCGTAACGAACGGAACCTCGCTCCTCTTTACGGGAAGCGGTCAGCAATCCAACGACAATGCGTTTACCGGATCCGGTTCGCTGACTGTTTCCGGACTTGGTACGCTCACCATGACTGGCTCGGACGCGATGTCGGGTGGTGTCACGGTCAAGTCAGGCGGCCTCACCCTCAGCGGAACCACACTTACCAATTCCGCGCTGACAGTGACCAATGCGGGATACGCCAATGGTTTTACTTTCACCAACGCGAATGCAACCAACGTGCTTATCGTAAGTAGCACGCACGGGATGTATGTCGGACAGTACATTGCGGGTTATGGGATAGCGGCGGGGTCCACCATTACGGCGATCGGCACGGGGTCGATTACGCTCTCTGCCAATACAACGGGATCAAACACTGCAGCTACCCCAGGCTCGCTTTACACGAGTGCCGGTGTAGTCGAAGCCTATGGATCAACCCTGACGAACGTAACAGTGGCTGGAAATGGGAGCGCATATGCTAACGCTAGTGGACAGAGTGGTAGTGCCGGTTCGGTGAACTTCTCGGCTAGCAATACGACGATCAATGGAACGCTGACCATCCAAGGCCCTGCCAGCGGAACAGCCTACTTATTGGATAATGCGGCAAATGGCTCTGTCAGCACGAATCCCTACGGCTATGCTCAGATGAACAATGGCGTGGTTGTCACAAACCTGGTGGTCAACGGCCGTCTCGATGTGCTTGGCACCGGATCGTTAAGCCTCAGCAACATTAGTGGAACTGGTAATGGTAACACATACTATGGATCAGCCGGTGGGGGTTCCGGAGGAATCTCGCTCAATAATACCTACAGCAATGCAAACTCGGCTGGGGGTTATGGCAACGTGCTGAACTTTGTGGGGGGATCTTCTTTCTTAGGCATCAATCAGATTGGCGGTACATTCTTCACCTTTACGCAGAGTGGACCCACCAATGCTGTTAAGTTTGGAGTACTCAATGGCGGTGGATTGACAACATCAACCTACTACTTCAGCGGTGGAAACTGGTTCTTTAGCCAGATCGGACAGGGCAACTCCAGCCAGCAGGCCAACGGAACCAACTACCTCATCAACGGGGCCAACCTGACGGTTGGCACAAGCGCTCCGAACCATAATGGCGGCGTCTGGGTCGTGGGCAACAACGGTACGATGACCTTCCAGACCAACGCTTCGGCCTCAAGCTCGGAAAAGAGCCAGGGACAAACCTTCGGTCTCATCGTCAGCAACACCGGCACTCTCAATATGCTGGGAAGCTATCAGGTCGGAGGCACGACAGTGCTCACGAACACGACCTTCTACATGACCAACAATGGGGGATCGGTGAACATCTCGGGAGCTGTGACGGTGGGGACGGCTGGAGCCACCAACGACATCAACAACTTCGTCACCACCAACGGTGGTGTTACTACGATCAGTAATAACCTAACTGTCGGAACGACAGGCTCGACCACCACGGTCAATGGCATCAATACGGTGACTCTCGCTGGGGGGACACTCTCTGTGGCAGGCACCCTCGGCGCAGGTACCAACACTGGTGAGGTCAACTCCTTTGTCTGGACCGGTGGCACTCTAGCCGCCGGCACGATCATAGCTACCAACACGACGTGGAACGGTGCCAATAGCTCCATCTCCAACAGCACCCTCTACAACACAGCAGGTATCCTCGCCCCGGGTGGCAACGGAGCGGTTGGTAGCAGCACGATTACCGGAAACTATGTCCAGAGTGGATCAGCCGCCCTTGCGCTAGATCTTCCCTCGGCAACCTTTGGATCCTATGACACGATGAAGGTCAGTGGAACGGCAAATCTGGGAGGCGATCTGCTGGTGAATCTGGGAGGATTCACACCAGCCTCTACCAATCTCTTTCAGTTGCTGACGGCTTCGTCAGTGACCAATAGCCTCAATGGTGGTGCACACATCGTGACCGTTGGATCCACCAATGGGGTTGTGACCTCCGACGGATTCGGGATCTTCACGATCACCAACAGTGGGACGGCGCTCAAGCTCACCAACTATGTCTTCAACCAGTACACCGGAAGTGGTAACTGGGGCACCGGGGGCACGAATGCCTGGACCGCAGGGGTTGATCCCAACACGGCTGCGATGGGTGCCTACTTCGGTAACAATGGCAATGGATCGGTCACTCTGGATCAGAGCAGGACGGTCTCGGCGCTCCTCTTCAGCAATGCGGCTGGTTCAACTCTCGCCTCCTCGGGAGGAGCTGTCCTGAACCTGACCAACAATCCCGGTGTCACAACGAACGCCAGCCTGACGCTGGTAAACGGCAGTGGAACCATCTCCGCCGGTCTGAATCTCCAGAGCGGACTTGCGGTGGCTGACACCGTCGGAGCCTCCTCGACGCTGACGCTCTCCGGCAACATCCAGGGTACCTCTGGCAACGGTCTGACGATCGCGTCGAACAACAGCGGTTGGATCAACCTGAGCGGCAGCAACAGCTACACCGGTGTGACCACCGTGAATGGCGGCACTCTTGAGCTGACCGGCACCAACGCACTCTCTTATGCCTCCTCGATGGGATCGAACAACCTGAGGGTCTCCAGCAATGCCGCCCTCGTCTTCGCGGTCGGTGGGGCGAATGCCTTCAGTTCCAGCCAGATCGCAGGGGCCCTCTCGGGAGGATCCTTCCGCGCAGGATCGGGCCTGGGCTACGATGTGAGCGGAACCAACTACACGGTTGGCTCCGTCAGCGGCTACGGACTCTCCTCGCTCGGCCTCTACGGTAGCGGCACAGCGAGCCTGAGTGTCGACAATTCCTCGCTCACGGGACTCGTGCTCGGGGCTTCCCAAGTCAATGTGACAGGCTCCTCCAATGCACTGGGTGGCAATGCCGCAATCGATACGGTTGCCGGCAACAGGAACATCACCCTAGATCTGGGTGGCACGACCCAGTCGCTGGGAGGCCTCCGCAATGCAGCCACCTCCGGTGTGCTGACTCTTCAGAACGGCACTCTTTCCTTCACCAATGCGACGCAGAATGCCGGATACAACAACATCATTCTGGGCGCCGTGAACCAGACTGCCAACTCCACCTTGGTGGGCACCATGCTTTCCCAGCCCGGCACCTACACTTCGGTCTATCTTAATTCCTCCTACAATCCTTCCAACGGTGTGATTAGTAACATCGGAGGTTCCACCGTGCTTGCAGGATCAAACAGTGGCGTCTCCTTCGCAGTCGGGGGCGGTTCCGTCGATCTGGAAAACAACTATGCCATGGCAGGGCAGGGAGCGCTCGGATACTTCGACATGATGGCTAGCGGTACGCTGACCAGCGCGAATGGTTTCACGAACAGGTCCAGTTCGGCTTTTATCAGTTTCGGGTCAAACTTGACCTTCGGAGGCAACATCGACCTAGGTGCCGCATCAATCAGTCTAGCCGGAGGATCCCAGACCCTGAACGTCACCAACGGCACCCTGACCCTTACCAATGGCATCGCATCGGGCGGGATGGTGACCAAGACGGGATCGGGCACTCTGATCCTCAACGGAGTGAACAACGCGACCGGCACAGCCCTCAATGGCGGCACCATCCTGGCTCTTGGGGCCAACTCCCTGGGAGCCAATCTGGCACTCTCGAGCGGATTGCTGGACCTCGGTGGCAACAATGACACGTTCAATACAGTCGCCTTCAACGGCAATGCCTACACGGTGACCAACGGCTCCTACACGGTGACCTCGGGCTACACAGCCAGCAACACAACGGTTGCTCAGAGTCTCTCGGGCGGCGGCGTCACCTTCAAGGCGAACGGAGGCACGGTCTTCCTGACCAGCACCAACAACAGCTACACGGGGGGAACCTATGTGAGCAACGGAGCCACCCTCTACAGCACCTTCAATGCGGGAACGACCTACACGGCAACCAATGCCGGATCTCGATTTGTAGCTGCTGCCGCCAAGGATCCGAACTGGACACCTGCCAACGTGGCAAGTGTCGTCCTGGATTCTGGCGCTGTGCTGGCGATCGACGCCACGGGAACGAATTATCAGATGACCTCCTCGCTCACGAACGGGGTCAACTTCACCCTGGGCACCTACAGCCAGGATGGAAGCGGCACAGTGACCCTTGCTGATCCTAGTGCCACTTACACCGGCGTCAGCGCGATCGCTCTCACCGGCGGAACCCTTGATCTTGGTACTACCAGCTTGGCGGTGACCAATGTCACCTTCGTCTCCGGAACGCTCCAGAATGGAACGCTCACCAACTCGGGTGTCTACACGACGGCAAGCAACACCACCTCGGCGACCGTGACGGCATCTCTGGGTGGAACTGCTGGCCTTAATGTTGGCAATGGATCGCTGACCCTCTCCGGATCCAACAGCTACACCGGCACCACGACGGTGAGCGGCGGCGTTCTTGTTGCCTCCAATGCGAATGCGCTGGGAACCGGTGCGCTGAATGTCTCCTCTGGCACGCTGAAAAACGATGCATACAACTTTGCGGTGGGAGCGGTAACTCTCGGCAACGGGACTATCAGTGGGACGGGCACGCTGACGGGCGCCTCCTACACGGCGACCAACACGGGCAATGCGCAGGTGAGCGAATCCTTGGCCGGAACGGGAGGATTCACACAGAACGGCACCGGCACCACGACCCTATCGGGTTCCAACAGCATTACGAATATGACGATCAGCGCCGGCGCGGTGAACTTTGCGGGCAGCCAGGCGGTCGCAAGCAATGCGAATACAAACGCGCTGACCGTAGGCGGCGGCACGGCGATCTTCGGCACCTCAGGCACCACGAACAACGTCGGCTACCAGCTCAATGTCGGAGCAGCTAACACGAACTCGTACCTCTACGTCAGCAACGGAGCGGTACTTGCTATCACCAATAGGACACAAATTGGAAATACCGGATCCAACGAGACCAACATCGTTGTCTTGGGCAGCAACGGAGTCATTACTAACACGGGTACTTACATCACCGTGGGCAATAATGGTGCTGCGAATGGTGGATCGGCCACCTACAACGCGCTCTCTAACAATGGCGGGACACTCTTTGCTGGCGCTCTTGGTTTGTTTGTTAGCAAGTCGTCGAGCAAATCCACCAACATTTACTCCCAGACAGCAGGGTCCGGGAGTGTTAACGCATTGCAGATTGGCGCATATGATACTAATGACAACAACCAATTCCTGATCACAGGGGGAACCTTCTCCACTATCGGTAATGCTAAAGCACAACTCGGTGGAGGCTTTGGCGCCGGCACATTCGAAACCAACACGATCAATACTTTCAGCAATGGTGGGGGGCTCTTCTCGACGTACTCGATCGCTTTTGGTGACTCTGCTGACATCAGCAACGCGAACAGCGGCAACATCACCAACCAGGTCATCCTTGGTGGTGGCACCACGACCATCGGCGCAGGGGGATTTGCGAACGGTTATTCCAACACCTTCACCGGTTACACCAACCAGATCATCTGGAATGGCGGTGTGATGCAGGCCGGGGGTAGTGCGGGTGCTACCTACCTCACCAACATAGCCAACACCCTGGTGACCATCAGCAATTCAGGCGGTATCTTCGATATCAATGGTTTCAATAACACCATCGCCGCCAACATCACCGGCGCGGGTGGTCTGACCGTCACTAATACTGGTGGCACCGGAACCCTGACCCTCTCGGGTACCAATAGCTACGTAGGTGGCACCCTTATCAACGGCGGCACCCTGGCCTTCACGTCAAGCAATGCTCTCTCCACGGGTGGAGTGACCAACAATGCCACCTTGGCCTACACAGGCAGCGGCGCACAGACCCTCTCTAACTTTGTGGTTTCCGGAACCGGCTCCTTTGTCTCGGCCGGCACCGGCACACTGACACTGACGGGGAACAACTCCTTCGGCGGTGCCTTCTCCATCAACTCCGGTGTGCTCGGCTTCACGAGCAGTGCCGCGCTCGGCACCACGGGAGCCATCACCGATAACGCCACCCTGCTTTATAGCGGTTCAGCAGCCTCGACCCTTGCCAACAATATCTCCGGCACGGGCGGAATCACCGTGGCCTCGGGAAATCTGACAATTACGGGATCGATCAATAACTATGGTGGATCGACACTGTTGACTCTGAACAGTGGTGCCAACGTGACTCTTGGCGGTTCCAACTCATTCATCGTGACCAATTCAACCACCACGGCCGCGATCCAGGTTAACAGCAACGCTACCCTCTCGATTGCATCGGCTAACGCGCTGACACCATCTGTATCAGCCTACAATCCAGGAGGAACTAACTTCTCCACAAATGCAACCCGTGTCACACTGCTCAGCGTGATTGGCGGACAAGTCTTCTTCACCAATAGTGGAGTGACAACAACTATCGGCGGGGGCACAAACATTGCCAGCTTGTACAATGGCGTGGCCACCAACATCAACGTGAACGAGAATATTCTGATCACGGGAACCGGAAATGGTGCGACCAACATGGTGATCTCCAATGGTGCAACACTTGCGCAGTATGCACCTGCTGGTAACCAGGCAACATCCTTCACCCTGCAGAGCAACGCAATCATGCAGATCGGTAATGGTGGTACCTATGTGGCTAATCTAGGTAACGCTGCCGCAGTCAACAGCTTCACGATCGACAAGGGGGGAACACTGCAGATCGCTGCAGGTGGTGTCTACACCAATACAAGCTATTCAGGCGGTTTTAACCTCGGATATTCCGCAGGGATGAACTACGTGACCAACGCAGGTACCTTCTACTTGAGCAACGGTTTTGCGATGAACGGAGGAACCAATGAGTTTGACAATACGGGTACCTTCACCCTGGCAGCGGGGAACGGATTCCGTATGAGCAGCGGTGTAGACACAGTGAACTTCCTCGGAGGATCGGCCAGCACGGTCAACGGCGTCAACGAGGGTGGCAATTACGGCAACGGAACCAACCTCATCACGATCTACAGCAATGCCGTGGTGTCCGCATCCGGCAATTTTGGTGTCGGATATACGGGTGGAGTGACCAATATCCTTGTAGTCAATGCAGGGGGTACCCTCAATGCATCAGGGATCGGTCTGAGCCAAGCCGGTAGCGGCATGAACAGCTACCTGACTAACAACGGTACGATCTCCAACAGCGGTGGTGTCACCATGAACTGGCAGAGTGGCTCCAACAATAATTCCACGCTGATGCAGTTGGGAGGATCTTTCTACAATGGCGGATCTTCCTATATGGGTGGTAACAATGGTAATTCGACCAACTCGACAGCTCTTCTGGACGTTGTCGGAGGTACCTTCACGAATATCGGAGCCCTAAACATGGGTTATCAGGGTGTCAGCAACGTCAACACCTTCCAGATCGATGGTGGGTCTGCCTATGCCTCCTCCATCGTGATGGGAGCAGGTGCAGCTGGAGCCTCCGGTGGTACGAACCGGATCAATCTGAATGGTGGTACGTTCGCCACTAAGCAGTTCACTCTCGGGGCCTCCAATGCTGTTGCTGGTGAGGTCAACCAGATCAATCTCAATGGTGGCACCTTGCTTGCCGCCACCGGAGCTAATACGAACTTCCTTGCAAGTGGAATTGCAGCAGTTGCCATCACGGGAACAGGAACGATCAACGATGGAGGCCAGGCGATCACGATCGGTGCACCGATCTCCGATGGATCTGCCTCTGGTCAGCTTATCAAGGCGGGTGCAGGCACACTGACTCTTTCCGGAGTCAATACCTTCACCGGTGGTAGCTCACTCAACGCCGGTGGTCTCAATATTACGTCAGGCAGTTCTCTTGGAGCTGGTGATCTCTCGATGAGTGGCGGAACAAAGCTGGCCTACACAGGTATTGGTGCATCCACACTCTCCAACAACATCAGCCTCTCTTCTGGTAACGGTACGATCGCCAACTCGAGCGGCAGTGCACTAACCCTGAAAGGCAACCTGAGTGATAATGGAAGCCTCCTGACCCTGGCCTCTGGCACTTTCAATGTGGGTGGTAGCATCACCGGTGCCTATGCACTCTCTAACGCCACGGCCAATCTCACTGGACAAACTTATGGCTCCTCATCCGCCAGTCTCTTGGCTGGATCGACTCTGAACCTCGGCGGTAACAACAATCTCACAACCGCCGCAGCTCTGAATTTCGGAGCCACCACGGATATCGCCACCCAGACCAATACGTTGAATCTGGCTGGTTACAACCAGAGTGTCGCCTCGATTTCCAGCCTTGGCGGTAGCGGAGTGAATCAGATCGTCGACAATTCAGCATTTGGAGGTGGCACATTCTCCATCCTCGGTAACAGCACCTTCAGCGGATCGATCGGCGGATTGACGACCACGGCATCCCAGCGCAACCTCAATCTGACGATCGGCAGTGGTGCGAATGTGAACCTGACAGGAAAGAACACCTACACCGGTAACACGACCATCCAGCAGGGTGCCGTGCTCGATCTGGGTGGTGGTGGTCAGCTCACTGGCACCTCCAATGTGATCTCGAACGGAGGCACTCTCCTTCTTGGAGGCAATGGACGCACCAACTCGGTGGATGCCACGGCAAACCTGAACCTCAATGGCGGCACGCTCTCGATGGGTGGAACGAATGCTACAAGCCGCACGGCTTCGCAAACATTCGCGACGCTGACCCTGACTGGTAACAGCGTGATCGACTTCGCGAACCTGAGCGGCAACTCCTCGCTGACCTTCGGTAACATCACCATGAATGGCAACTCACTTGCCATCTATGACTGGAGCGGCACGCACCAATGGGGCACTCAGTCCTCCACCCAGGTCGGTACCCTAACACACCTCTACGATCTGAATCCGGGAAGTCTCTCCTCGCAGGATCTGAATAACATTAGCTTCTACAGTGGAGGTCTGGGATCAACCTTCCTCGGTAACGCCGCCTTCTCCGGCAACGAGATCGTGCCGGTGCCCGAGCCTGGCGTGATCGTCGCCGCTGCCCTGCTCCTCGGTTGGCTTATCTTTGCCAATCGCGGACTCCTCCTGGCAGTCGTCGCCCGTCGACGAGTGTAACCGACAACTAATTAATCCCTCTTAGCTTGCTTCCATTTTATCATTCATAACTCTTCACCCTTTCTCGTTTCATCCCCCCAATGAACAACACATCCAAACGCCCAGAAGGCACGCTTCGCCTTTTTGTCTCAGCGCTCTTCTCCGCCCTCTTCGTCTGGAAGTAACGGGAAAAAGGGAAACCACCTCCTCGGAGTTATTTCAGCTCCTAAGGATTAGGAAAGCCTGATGGACCTTTCCTGCTTTTCAGTCTGTCGGAATTTTAGTTTGTCAGCTTTTTAGAATTTGGGCTGTCAGCATGGCGGCGCCGAAGACCCCGGCGCTGTCTCCCAGTTTGGGACGCAGTAGGGGAGTATCGAAGCGGTCATTGAAGAGATGACTCAAGACAGCATCGCGGGTCTTGGCCGTGTAGAGGAGATCCAGATTTCCCACACCGCCGCCGATCACAATGGCATCCGGGTCTAGGATATTAATCACGGCTCCGAGGGCCTCGGCGAATTTGAGGCGTAACCGCTCCAAGGTTTCCTGTGCTAGGGTATCTCCCTCCGTCGCCAGTCGGACGATCTCGGGGAGTCGTAGGGAGGTGTCAGCCTTAGTTGCGAAATAGCGTTCAAGCGCGGGTCCGGCACAGACGGTTTCCAGGCATCCCTTGTGACCGCAGTAGCAGGGAGTCTCTTCTCCCTGAAGGGGATTGTGTCCCCACTCGCCGCAGATCCCGTGAGGACCCGTCAGGATCTTCCTGTCGACGACGATGCCCCCTCCCACTCCAGTCCCGAGGATGATGCCAAAGACGGTCCTGTATCCCTGTGCGGCGCCAAGGGTCGCCTCGGCGAGGGCACAGCAATTGGCATCGTTGGCAAGGATAACACTCGTTCCCAGGAGTTTCTCCAGATCCGTGGCAAGGGGGGTGCCGTTCAGGCAGAGGGTATTCGAGTTTTTCAGAAGTCCTGTGGAGGGAACTGTGACACCGGGCGTCCCGATACCGATCCGCTTGGGACGCTTCTCCCCTGAGGTTTCTTCCAACAGAGCGACCAACTTGCCGATCTGCTCAAGGATGTGGGCGTATCCTTGGGCGGATTCGGTCGGGAGGCGGAGACGGTGGAGCGCCTGCCCGGAATGCTCCATATCGAGGATGGCTCCCTCGATCTTGGTGCCGCCAAGATCGATACCCCAGAGATGTCGTCTGGATTCAGTGGGCATGGATAAAAAAACGCCTCCTACCCGAAGCGGGGAGGAGGCGCGATTTCATAAGAGTCCGCTCAATATTTCAGATCGATGACGGAAGCATTGGCATCGGGAGCCTTCTGAGGAAGTCCCGTGACGGTTGTTCCCTTCTCGTCCTGCGTGACCGTGAGTTTGACCGAAGGATCTGCCAGCAATGAGGCTCCTGTGAGCTTTTCCTTAACAGTCGGAACCGTGAAGCTGCCATCGGTGGGCCACTTGAAAAGGATCAGGTAGATGTGTCCGGGCTTGGTGGTTGCGCGCCAGTTCCACTCGGGTTTGAAGACGGGCTGTCCCTTCTTGTCCTTCTCGGTGGGGCTGAAGGCACCCGCCTCCGCACCGAAGGGGGTGGGTCCAGAGCCGTAGATGGCCGCTCCGTTGATCTTCATCCACTGGCCGACTTCCGCGAGGCGCTTGACGCTCTCGGGCGGGATCTCTCCGTGGGAATCCGGGCCGACATTGAGCAGGTAGTTGCCACCCTTGCTGGCGATGTCGCTGAGGTTGCGGATAATCGTCTCGAGGGACTTCCAGTTCTGATCATCCTTTTTATATCCCCAAGTGCCGTTGAGGGTCATGCAGGTCTCCCAGTCACGTCCGGGATAGCCCTGCGGAGGGATGTGCTGCTCGGGAGTCTCGGTGTCACCCTGAAAGCCACCGCCGAGGCGGTTGTTCTGGATGAGTCCGGGGCGAAGTTTCTGGATGACGGCGTCGATCTTGGAGGCACGCTCCTTGTTCATGTCGATCGGGGTGTCCCACCAGACGACGGCCGGTGCATCGGGGCCGTAGTTGGAGAGGATCTCGGTGACCTGCGGGATGGCGGTCTTGTCGATGTAGTCATCCATGCTGTGTTCTTGGGCCTTGTCCCACTTGCCTCCGGCCGCGGAGCCGCCGTTGTTCCAATCCTGGGCCTGGGAGTAGTAGAAGCCGAGCTTCATGCCCTGCTTTTTGCACTCTTTGGCGAGGGCCTTGAGGGGATCCTTCTTGAAGGGGGTGGCGCTGACGATGTTCCAGCCATTCGCCTTGGTCTTGAACATGGCGAACCCATCGTGATGCTTGGCGGTGATGACGATATACTTCATGCCGGCGTTCTTGGCGGTGGCAACGAACTGCGCGGCGTCGAACTTGTCCGCGGTGAACTGACTGGCAAACTTCTGGTACTCGGCCATCGGGATCTTCCCTTTGTTCATGATCCATTCGCCGATGCCTTTGACCGGCTGTCCGTTGTAGTAACCGGCCGGGACGGAATAGACGCCCCAGTGGATGAACATGCCGAACTTGGCGTCACGCCACCAGGCCATGCGGGCGTCACGCTGCTCCTTAGTCTCGCCGGGAACCGAGGAGAGGGGATGATTCGGATCGGCGACCGGCGAAGGCGATGGCATGGCTGCGGGTGCCTCCGCAGTGGCCTGTGCGGTTGATTGGGCTGCCGCGACCGGCGCGTTGCTGGCATTGGTCGACTGTGCGTTGGAGGTGGTGATGGTGCCGAGAATGCTGAAAAACGACAGCATCAGGGTAGTCAGCACGAGGGGGTATCGGGGTGTTGGTTTCATGGGGATTTCTTTATTATCGGGGGATGGAGGGTGGTTCAAGAACTAGGAGGATGGGGATCTGTGGGCGACTTTAGAGCCCGAGATACCCCTGGGCGTTCCCATAGCAGATCTTGGCAACCATGGAGCCGATGAGGTCCGGGTCGTTGGGCAACTCCCCGGACTCCATGTCACGACCGAGAAGGTTGCAGAGGACCCTGCGGAAGTATTCGTGTCTGGGGAAGGAGAGGAAGCTGCGCGAGTCGGTGACCATTCCCACAAAGCGGCTGAGAAGCCCGAGGTTGGAGAGGGTGTTGAGCTGGGCCTCGATGCCTTCTTTCTGGTCCAGGAACCACCAGGCACTTCCCACCTGAATCTTTCCAGGGAGGGAGCTGTCCTGGAAATTGCCCGCCATGGCTGCAAAGAGATAGTTATCCGCAGGGTTCAGGTTGTAGAGAATGGTTCGGGGGAGTTCATTCGTGCGGTCGAGCGAATCAAGGAAAGCCGACAGGGCCATGGCCTGAGGGCGATCCCCCATGGAGTCGCAACCGGCATCGGGGCCGAAGGAGGTCATGAGGCGGGTGCTGTTATTCCTGAGGGCTCCGAGATGGAGCTGCATCGTCCAGCCCCGTGACGCATTCCAGCGGGCGATTTCGTGCATGACCACTGAGGTGACAATCTCCTGCTCCTCAGGTGAGACCCGCTCGCCTGCTAGGGCCCTGGAGAAGATACCGCGGGCCACGGAACAATCACCGGGGGGGAGGGGGGCGCAGGGAAAGCTGTGATCGGAGAGGCGACCACCGAGGGAATGGAAGTCATCGTGACGCTTCTTTAGAGCTGTTAGCAGGTCGTCCAGTGACGAGACCAAGCAACCGGAGACTGATTCCAGCTTGCCGAGCCATGCGCGGTAAGAAACCGGGTCGGTAATCTGGAAAGCCTTGTCCGGACGGTAGGTCGGGTAGACCCGCGTGGTCAGACTACTCTTTCGGATGGCTTCGTGATGATCGAGCGTGTCGGCGGGATCATCGGTCGTACAGAGCACCTTGACCTGCTGCATCGCCAGCAGATCGTGGACCCTCATGGTGGCAAGGCGTTCCTTGGTCTCCTGCCAGATCCGGGGAGCGCTTTCGCCATTGAGCGGGGTCGTGATGCCGAAATAGCGGGCAAGTTCGAGATGGGTCCAGTGGTAGAGGGGGTTGCGAAGGGTTTGGGGAACTGTGTCGGCCCAAGCGAGGAATTTCTTCTCGGGATCGACGGTGCCTGTGATCAGGGATTCGTCGATCCCATTGGCCCGCATGGCGCGCCACTTGTAGTGATCTTCGTCAAGCCACGCCTCCTGAAGATCACGAAAGCAATGATTCCCTGCGATCTGGGCCGGTGAGAGGTGATTATGAAAGTCGATGATCGGCTGATCCTTGGCGTGCTCATGGAAGAGTCTGCGCGCAGAGTCATTTCCCAGAAGGAAATCATCGTGGATGAATGTCGAGGCTAGGGGAGGGGGAGTGCTCTTGCTTGAACTCATAATGAAAGAGTACACGGAGTTGGCGGTGATTCCAGCAACTTGACCCAATTGGTAAGCGGGGAAGTTTCATCACAGGGAGTGTGACCCGAGGTGGCAGTGAAGGGCTGGAAGGTACCGAGAGATTTCCATGGATCCACATTGTAACGTTTTCACAATCCTAATTTTTTAACTTATCGACACCAGCAGCTCGGCTGTTCCTCTGCCTCGCTTCGATGGTGGAAAAAACTTTCTGCCCTCCTTGTGATGATCTTTGGCAATCATCTCGTAGCCTGAAAACATCTCTCCGGAGCAATTGATGGAAAGTTGCATTTGTTTGGGTTTCGAAGAATAATAGAAAAGAGCGTTGCCTCCTTTCTCAGGAGAGGCCCTTTCATCACTTTCCCCAAATGAATCCCCGACAGAAAAGATCCCTCAGATCGAGTAGTACTCAAGATGCCGCCTCGCGGTCGGGAGAGATGAAGCAAGTATCTGTCACGGTCCGCAAACTGTCTGGCGGTCGTCTTCAGGGGGCGGCCTTGGTGATTGTTCTCACCTTTCTGGTCGTCATCACCGGTCTTGTGGTGGCGTTCCTGTCCAGTGTGACCAATGAGGCAACTGCGACTTCTGCCTCGGCAGCCGGCGTTACGACCAGATCACTGGCCGATGCCGCGATCCAGCTCGATATCGCCCAGATCCGCGATGCCACGGCTGGATTTGATGCCAATAGCAATGTGACAGGGTGGGCTTCCCAACCCGGAGCCATCAGGGTTTTCTCAACAAGCTACAACGGGACGGGAAGCAACGGCGGAGCCAGTCTTTACAAGCTCTACACGGCTCCGGTGATGAGGACAAACGGGGGTGTTGCCTCCAGCAATGACCTCCCCGCAAGTGGCTGGTGGAGTAATTCAGCACTCTATGTGGATCTCAATGCTCCCGTAAAAAGGCCGAATGGCGATGGCACGACAAATACGAACTATCCGATCATGGATCCTTACATGACGAATAAAGTGAGCGGAACGACCAGCCCGATCGTTGATGGTTTCTCGATCGATACAACGGTTCCCTCATACTACTCCAATAACCCCGCTGCGATGCCGGTCACCTGGCTATATATGCTCAAAAATGGCACGCTGATTGCACCGGATGCCGGCAGTGGTAACACAGCCACCTTTGCCAACGCCTCCGCTCAACCTTCCTCAACCAATCCCATCGTGGGACGCATCGCCTTCTGGACCGATGACGAGACCTGCAAGCTCAACATCAATACGGCCAGCGAGGGAATGCCTTGGGACCCGCCGACCTTCGACTCTCCGGAAGAAATCGGTTACCAAAACTATGCTCCCGGGGCCAATGAGTATAACAGGTTCCTCGGTCATCCTTTCAGTGTCTCTCTGAGTCCCGTGCTCTGGAGTTTCTTCGGATTCCAGCATCCCGCCCAGCTTGTCTGGTCAACACCGCCGAATTGGTCGAATGTGACAAGCACCAACACCCTCTATGTCTGGCAGGACTTACCTCCGGTCCAGTCACCGCTCGTCAAAAGCAACCTCACCAGTCCGACCAATTACCTCACCGCCCTCTTCGGGATGAGCAATGTGGTCAACGGCATTCTTCCGAGAACTGCTTCAAGCACGAACGGATCGCTTTTCGGAAGCTACAGGACTGTCAATACGAACAATCGTGTGAGCTTTACCAACATGCCTGTCCGCACCGATCGCCTCTACGCCTCCGTGGATGAGATGAACTTCATGGTCACTAATGGCCTGACCGCTCCTCGCACTAATAACTCCGCTCTCTTCACTCCCCAGACGATCTCTCGGTTACGCTTTTTCCTCACAGCTGAGAGCCGTGCTCCTGAGGTGAATATCCTCAATCTTCCGCGCATCTGTCTCTGGCCCGAGAATGATACGAACAACGCCAATACCAATAACCCGAATTTCAGTTCATCCAATCCGCGCTCTTTTCTGGATCAAATCATCGCGCAATGCTCCACCCTCGGAACGAATACCTACTATTTCACCCGCTACGACGCCGGGGATTCAGGCAATGATTTCAGCGGACGCAACAAGGTCCTCTACAGCTACCTGGCTCAATTACTCCAAACGCCGATGCCGGGATTTGCAGGAACAAATGGTATATCGACCTTCGCCACGCGCTGGAGCACCAATGCCACTTACGAATTGGCGACTCTTTGCTTCGACTACATTCGCAGCAGTATCAACTTGATCGATAGTTATGGCAGCACCAATGGACCGGGTGGTACGGATGCCACCAGTCCTGCCCAGCGCTACGCTTATGCCTACTCTGTGCCACCGACCAATGTTGTCTCTGCTGGAACTTTTGCAGATAGTACCAATAACCCTTCCGGTATCGGGAAGAGCCTACCTCCCGGATTAGGACAGGTTGTCCCGATTACCATCACAACGAACGGGGTGACCACACGCGGTATGGGGCGCTTCCCGGTGATCAAGAGCGTGAATCTCGTCTTCTGTGCCGTCGCAGCTGATCAACCTCCTCTGATGATTTCTAATACTGGGACGGCACCCCGCGCTCCTATTGTTCCTTACCAAGTCAATCCACTGCATCCCTATCCCGGAAACGTGGCACTCACCAGTTTCAACAGCAATTCGGGTTGGGATCTTCCAAACAACTTCACAAACTCTCAGCCTACATACGACAGCAATGGAAACATTACTGGTGTTGCCAATATTATATGGACTAACGCGGTTCTGATCACCAACAATCAGTATCCGAGTACTTATCCAACCAATCTCGCGTTGATGAGCTTTACGCCTGGGGCAAGCGGTTATAACGGCAACTACTACACAAATAATTATGTCACCAATGTTCAAATCATTTACACCAACTTTTCCGGAGGGACGGTCACCAACACCAACTCTTACCTTTTCGGCACTACCAATGGTATCCCTGGCCTCACCAACGCCCATGCCATTACCATCACTCATGCTGGGTTGGTCTATGGGGGTGATCTCGATTCCAACAATCCCTCTGGTACGAATTTCGGATTCGATGCCTACAATATCTACTTCGCTTCCAACGCAGCCAACGGCGGGATAGCATCTCTGTTAACGAATGGTAGCTATCCTCAGGGAATCTCAACGAATGTAACATTCACCTACATCCAGCAGATCTCCGCGACACAAAAATTAGTTCCTCCACCCCCAAGCACAAATTACTCGACAAACCTGGGAACGGTCACGATCTCCATCCCCAACACCAACAGCTCTCTCTTCCCGCAGCCTTACCAGACGGTGATGCAGCCGATCCTGCTCATCAACCATGCTCTGACCACGCCCGGCTTCCCCCCCTACTCACCGAATTTTAAAATCCGGGTCTCCGGTCTTAGTAACCTAAAAGCAGATGGCAGCAACTGCTGGTCAAGCGGTGTCTACGGTCAGTTTTATACGAATATTCCCCAAGGACAAGGGCAGTGGGGATATGGATATCCCGATGTGGGTGCCGATCTCTTCGGAATGTCTCTCAACGGGAACTCGGCCAACAATTACACCAATGGAAGCGCGGCCAGTATTTGGCCCTTTGTCGGTAACTTCGTGAAGGCTACCAACAACATCTCCCCCAACTATGGACGAACCTTTGCCTTCGGCGGCGGCACCATCACAATCGACTACCTCAAGCCAACGGCCAGTTACTCCACTGCCAATTCGAACGACATCATCCAGTCCGTCACGATTGCCTTCCCCTCGACAACGTTCCCGACGCCGAAGCTCCCCCCTCTTAACGGGGCGATCACGACAGCCTACAATCCAGCTCCCTACTATGTCGCCTATGGTACGGCGTCCAATGGTAACCTCAACCAGAGTAACCCCCTCAATTTCATCCATCCTAAATATCTGCTCCCGAGCAATTCGCTCCCTCCCAACACCAATGCCTCCATTGGTTCCCTCCAAAATGAAGGGTGGTTTTTCATGAATGAGCAAATGCTTACCAACAGCGCAATGTACTTAAATACTGCCACAACGATCCGCTCGACAGAGGCTGGCTATGGCGACTGGCGTCTTCCCGCCATGATGAGAACGATCGTTTCTTCGACGAATGGTGTCACGGCCCCTGCCGCCGGCAGTTACGGTTACACGCTCACCACGATGACCAATCTCTATATTCCTCATTTGCTCTACTTCGCCTCCAGTAACGAGACGACTGCCGGCCTCGCTAGCGTCAATACAAATAATACCAATTTCTTCTGGCGTCCGGCGCATTCGATCCGGGGACAGCAGGGCTTCATCGCCGACCTACATGCGGGGAATACCTACACTTCAATCCCTGGTGAGTTTATGCAGTCTTTTAATAATGCCACGACCAACAACAACGATCCCGGACTCATGGCCAATCCAAATAATGCTACTCCCGCTCCTAATAATCAGGCGGGCAAATTGTTTAACCATATTTTCCATACTTTTGTTTTTACAACAGGCGGCTCCTATCCCGATGCTCTGAGTACAGTCGACTTCGCCGGATATCTTACCAACAGCACCTCGGCCAATCTCTTCTCCAATGTCTGGACGAACGGAGGGGACTTTGACAACCCCATCGGGGGCGGGATCGTGGATGGACCTTACATCAACAAGGCGGACGAGGGGAGTGCCGGTTGGAGCGACTTGACCGGCACAGGTTGGGGTACGGGCATTGTCGGTGCAGCATACAACGGGCCTTACCCCCCCTGGGGGAGTTTAGGCAGGGCTCGGTTCTGCCCTAACAAACAAGTTCCTTCCTCCGGCATTCTCGGTTCCCTTCCCGCGGGATTCGATCCGTCCAATCCCTCCCTCACTAATGCCTGGCAGTCGCTGGTCTTCTGCGCTAATCCGAATGCCTCTAACCGGGTGGCCGCCATGCCGAATCCTCCCGACTATATGATCATGGATCTCTTTGACATGCCGGTCGTCCAGCCCTATCCGATCAGCGATCCCTTCTCAACTGCCGGCCGGGTGAATCTTAACTACCAGATCGCCCCCTTCTCCAATATCCACCGTGACTCCGCGCTTCGTGGAGTGCTCAAGTCGGTGGACATGGCCGCTGTTCCTGATAATGCCATGGCATCGTACAAGAACGGCTTCCGTAGTTACACTTATATGGGAACCAATGGGGCCACGAACTACTACAGCTACTATTACCCGATCCACTTGAACCAGACGCTGGCAAAGTTCGACGCGAAGTTCGCCTCCAACGGGTTCTTCCGTGCGGGTGCCGAGATCTGCTCGATGTGGCTCTATCCCGCCTTGGCCCCCAATAACGGCACTACTGCCGCAAATGTCAGCAGTACCTACGCCACTAATCCCGCCACCCCTGTGGTCAGTGACACGGGAACCAATCTTACAAATATCCGCAACTGGTGGTATGCCAACCCCGGTACGACCCGCAAAAGCCTGACCGGGGCAAATGTGAGAGCTCGCCCCTACATGGGAATCTATGCCAACATTACGACCAAGTCTAACACCTACCAGATCCACTACCGTGTCCAGACGCTCAAGCAGACGGCGTCGGCTCATCCCTCGGACTGGTCGACCTGGATCGATCCATTGGCGGGAGGCGTCTCCGATAAGATTATCGGCGAGCAGAGAGGATCTGCGGTGATCGAGCGCTTCATCGATCCTATCGACCCATCTATCCCTGATTTCACTACGAATGTCTCCTCAACTTCAATCACCGGACCAACAATGGATCAGTTTTATCGATTCCGTGTCTTTAATGCGAAGCAGTTCACACCGTAATGAAAGCCGCCCAGTCGAGATTAGTTCCTAGCTTCACCTGTAGCGTGAGTGGGAGTCGGGCCTTTTCTCTTCTCGAACTCCTGATCGTGATGACGATCATTGTGATCATGGCCTCCCTCATGGGACCCACGCTCAACTCGGCGTTGCGCGGTACTGCCTTGACTCAGGCTACGGATAAGGTTCTGGGTGTTCTGAGTATCGCTCACCAGACTGCTATCACGAAAGCCCAGACCGTAGAGGTTCGATTTTATTCTTACACAAACTCTGAAACACCCGGCGATACCGGTCAGTGTCATGCGATCCAGGCCTTCACTGTAGATGATGACGAAAAAGCCACTCCGCTGATGAAAGCTCAAGTTCTTCCCAATACAGTGGTCATCTCCTCAACCACAAACCTTTCCACGCTCATGGCGCTGACTAATAGCTCGGCTCCTATCGCTTATGCTATCCCCAGGGTTAGCAATAATTACAGTTGTTCTAGTTTCCGATATTTCCGGAGCGGATCGACGTCGCTGGCCTCCTCTTCTCAGGCAACCACCGTGTGGGGCGTTACTGTGGTGAACATGATTGATATGATGGGGGCAAATGCCTCCACCCTTCCGGTCAATTACGCAACAGTGGTGATCGATCCCTACAACGGATCGCTCAAAACTTACCGCCCTCATTTGTAAGTCGCCCTAATTTTCCCGAGTTGGACTTATCGAGCTCATGAGAAGTGAGGAATCTATGAAAGCAGTTTTAGCCATAGCTTTATCTCTTGCCGGAGCTACAGCGATTGCGCTCGGTCAGGTTCCTCTGGTTGTGGAAAAGATCCCACCTGTGAAGGCGATGGTGATGTCTTCGGGCAAACCGAACATCCTCTTCGCCGACTTCGGCAAGGATGCCTACGGGAATCTGGAACTCACCTTCTCCGGACCCCCTCCCATAGGGCCGCTCACGGTGCGCCTGGGGGAAAAGCTCGACGCAAAGGGCGCGGTCGACAGAAACCCACCTGGCAGTGTGAATTATCGGGAGATCATTCTCTCACCAAAGGAGGGAGTAACAACTTATCGGCTCGAGATTCCCCGCAAGCCGCGCCACAACGATCCTTCTGCGGTTCCCATGCGCCCCGAGATCGGGGAGATCACGCCGTTCCGGTATGTCGAGTTATCGGGTGAGGGGATTGATCCGGCTAAAATCGGCCTGACCCAACTCGCCGTCCATGCACCCTTCGACGAGTCGCTCTCTTCCTTCGACTCCTCTGATCTAACACTCAATGCCATCTGGAATCTCTGCAAGCAGACGATGAAGGCCTCCACGGCCTTTGGTCTCTTCATCGATGGGGAAAGGGAGCGCATCCCATACGAGGGAGATGCCTACATCAATGAGCTCTCCTTCGCCGCCTGCGATCCGGACCCCAGGCTAATCCGCGCGACGTTCAGCCGGCTGATGGATCATCCCACCTGGCCGACCGAGTGGCTCCTGCACATGCCGATGATCGCCGCAGAGGACTACATGGCGACGGGTGATCCGGCGATCGCCACGAAACATTACGACGAACTCAAGAAGCGGATTCTGGCATTGAAGGTCAGGGAGGACGGTCTTCTCGTCGCTCCTGCCATTGTTGACTGGCCCGTCGTTGAGCGTGACAATTACAATGAGGGCGTCCCTTCGGTAACGATGCCCAAGGAAGTGGGGCCGGAGGTCAATACGGTGGCAAATGCCTTCTACTGCCATGCGCTGGATCGAATGGCATTCCTGGCCGAGGCACTCGGAAGGATGGAGGATACCGCCGACTTCAAGGCACGGGGGCAAAAAGCGCTCGCCTCGTTTAACCGGGTCTTTTTCGATCCGAAGACGGGCATCTACACCGATGGTGAGGGAAGCAGTCATTCCTCGCTCCATGCCAATATGTTTCCGGTCGCCTTCGGGCTTGTTCCCCGTGATCGCGTTGGCAAGGTGGCTGATTATTTAAAATCACGTGGCATGGCCTGCAGTGTCTACGGGGCCCAGTATCTGCTCGAGGCTCTCATGAAATCCGGGTTGGACCGCGATGCCGTCGCTCTCATGACCTCCTCCTCGCCGAGAAGTTGGCGCCACATGATGGACTCCGGTTCCACGATGACCTGGGAAGCTTGGGATCCCTCGGTGAAACCGAACCTCACCTGGAATCATGCCTGGGGAGCCGCCCCTGCAAACATCCTCTCGCGTTATGTCCTTGGTGTCCGTCCGCTGGTGCCGGGTTATAGCAAGGTTCTGATCGCCCCCCAACCCGGTGATCTCGCCTGGGTGATGGGAACGGTCCCGACGGTTCGGGGGCCCGTGAAGGTGAAGGTCGACAATGAAAAGACCTTCCGCCTCGAGGTAACGCTGCCTCCCGGCATGACGGGGGAGGTCCGCCTTCCGCAACACCAAGGCGGGGGATATTTTCTCGATGGAGAACCTGTGTGTCGGCAACCGTCTCATGGTGATAAAAAGGATTCCATCCTCGTGATCGAGATCCCATCTGGTAATCATTTCGTTGAAACCCATCGTGCAAACCTGCCCTAGGTAGTTGTTTCAAGCTCCTTGGCAGTTCGGGGTGATTCAACTATAGGATTTATCCTTCATGACCCCCCTATCTGCCAACGTGCCCGCTGTGGACCCAAGGGGCGGCTCATCCTACCGCTGGATCACTTGTTCCCTGCTTTTTTTCGCGACGACGATTCTCTACTTCGACCGGCAGATTCTTTCCCTTCTCAAAGAACCGCTTGCCTCACTCTTGCACTGGACCGATACCCAGTATGGCTTGGTGAATTCTGCCTTCCAGCTCTCCTACGGATTGAGCCTGCTGTTTTTCGGTTGGATCATCGACAAATACGGAACGAAGCTCGGATACTCGCTGACTATTGCAGGATGGAGTCTGGCTGCCGCGGCAACCGCCCTGGTCTCGACACTCGGTGGCTTCTTCGCGGCACGTCTCGCTCTGGGACTGGCCGAGGGGGGGAATTTCCCGGCTGCCATCAAGACAGTCGCCCTTTGGTTTCCCAGGAGCGAACGTGCTCTCGCCACAAGTATTTTTAACTCGGGTGCCAATGTGGGAGCAATCGCTGCCCCCGCGATCGTCCCCTGGCTCTATTACCAATTCGGCTGGCAATCGGCATTTCTGGCAGCCGGATTTGTGGGGCTTGTCTGGCTGGCCCTTTGGATTTCCTGGTATCAGGTACCCGCGGAGAAAAAAGGGATCGCGCGGGAGGAGTTGGACCTCATCAATTCCGATTCCACCCATGATTCGGAAACGGGTCCGGCAATTCCCTGGGGACGGCTGTTGGGCTACCGGCAGACATGGGCCTTTGTTATCTCGAAGTTTCTCACAGATCCGGTCTGGTGGTTCTATCTTTTCTGGCTCCCTTCGTTTTTCAAGGATTCGCGGGGTCTTGACATCAAGCATAGCTGGATTCTGCTCGTCACGATCTACACGGTGGTCACACTCGTGAGCATCGCGGGCGGATGGTTCTCAGGTCATCTAGCGCGGTGTGGTTGGTCGCTGAACCTTTCGCGCAAGACTGTGATGCTTCTCTTTGCCCTCTGCGCACTCCCCATGCTAGCTGTCACCCATGTCAGCAATTGGTCTGCCGTCCTGCTGATCGGCCTGGCGGGAGGCGCTCATCAGGCTTGGTCAGCCACTCTCTTCACAACGGTCTCGGACACCTTCTCGAAGCGTTCCGTTGCCTCGGTCATCGGAATAGGGGGTCTTGCCGGTTCCGTCTGCGGTGCGGCATTCCCCTATGTCACCGGTCTGCTCACCGATCACTATAAAGCGCAGGGGGATCCTACGACTGGCTATGCAATCCTCTTCGGATTTTGCGCCGCCGCCTATCTTGTCTCCCTGGCCGTGATGCAGATTCTCAATCCCCGGCTTAAGCCTGTCACCTGAGTTTTTTTGGGAGGGGGGATCCGGTGCGCTCAGGCGATCTCGAAGACTTGCACCCTGTGATAAAAAACGTTGATACTATTCGCTCTTTACCCCCCCAAATTAACCATGAATCCTTTTCTCGGCGTTTTCTTCCACTGGCTCGGCGGCTTTGCCTCCGGAAGTTTCTACGTTCCTTACCGCTTTGTGAAGAAGTGGGCCTGGGAGACTTCTTGGATGGTCGGCGGATTTTTTTCTTGGATCATCATGCCATCACTTCTGGCACTCCTGATGACTCATGATCTTCACGGGGTATTGGTGCGGCAGAGTGGTAACACACTTTGGTGGACCTACTTCTTCGGATGTCTCTGGGGGTTGGGTGGTCTTACCTTCGGCCTCACGATGCGCTATCTCGGCATGTCGCTTGGCATGGGGGTGGCGCTCGGATACTGCGCGGCATTCGGGACCCTTCTGCCCCCCATCGCCAAGCTCTTCCTTCCCGGAATCCCATGCGATGAGACGATCGTTCAGATCGCTTCGAACCTCCCCGGTCAGATCACGCTAATCGGCGTGCTTGCCTGCCTCGTCGGCATTGCATTGGCGGCGCTGGCTGGTCTCAACAAGGAACGGGAAATGGATGCCTCCCAGAAGACGCAGGCCATCAAGGAGTTCAATTTTTCGAAGGGGATCGCCGTCGCAACCTTCTCCGGAGTGATGAGCGCCTGCTTTGCCTTTGCGCTGACCGCCGGCAAGCCGATCGGCGATGCCTCGCTACTGGCGGGGACCGATCAGATATGGACGGGACTTCCAAAGCTCGTGGTCGTTCTCTTGGGTGGTTTTACGACGAATTTTCTGTGGTGTGCTTATCTCCATTTCAAGAACGGCACCGCTTATCAGTATCTCAGCGATACTGTCCGCGAGGAGCATGCCTCGCTCAGTGGGGCTGGTGGAGGAGAGCATGGATCGTCAGCTGCGGTTGTGACAGTTGACGGCGATCTTAAGGTGCCGATGTTCGGCAACTATCTCTTCTCGGCACTGGCCGGGACGATCTGGTATCTGCAGTTCTTCTTCTACACGATGGGGGAGACGCAGATGGGCAAGTTTGGCTTCGCCAGCTGGACCCTCCATATGGCAAGCATCATCATCTTCAGCACGATGTGGGGATGGATTTTCCACGAGTGGAAGGGCTCCAGCAAAAAGACCCACACGCTCATCGGTCTTGGTATTGCCACGCTCATCCTCTCCACCATCATCATTGGTATCGGCACGTGGTACAAAGGTCATTCCTGATTTCAAACGCCCCGAACGAATCCCAACCTCACTCTTTTATGAACGCCTACACGCTCGCCAAGGAAACCTACGCCTCCCACGGGGTCGACACCGAGGAGGTGCTTCGCCGCCTCGCCGCCACCCCGATCTCGCTTCACTGCTGGCAGGGAGATGATGTTGGCGGATTTGAAAATGCCGGTGCTGATCTGGCCGGTAGCGGTCTTGCCGCCACTGGAAATTATCCCGGTAAAGCCAGGACTCCGGAGGAACTCCGTCAAGACCTGAAGACGGCCCTCTCGCTCATCCCAGGAAAGCACCGTCTCAATCTTCACGCCTGCTATGCCGAGCTGGGGGGCAAGAAGAAGGAGCGGAGCGATTACGGTGTCGCGGAGTTTCAGGGATGGATTGACTGGGCCAAGTCCCAAGGCCTCGGCATGGATTTCAATCCGAGTTTCTTCGCCCATCCGAAGGCCTCTTCCGGCTTCACGCTCTCGAGTCCCGACAAGGGAATCCGTGACTATTGGATCGAGCACGGCAAGGCATGCCGAAGGATCGGCGCCGAGATCGGACGCCAGCTCGGATCAACCTGTGTGACCAATGTCTGGATTCCCGACGGTTCCAAGGATCTTCCCGCCGACCGCAAGTCGCCCCGCCTCCGTCTGGAGGCTGCACTCGACGAGGTTTTCTCGGAAAAAATCGATCCAAAGCACAGCCTCGATGCCATCGAGAGCAAACTCTTTGGGATTGGCAGCGAGAGTTATGTGGTTGGCTCCCATGAGTTCTATATGGGTTATGCCGTGAAGAACCAAAAGCTTCTCTGTCTCGATGCCGGTCACTTCCATCCGACCGAGCAACTGGCTGACAAGATCTCCTCGGTCCTGCAGTTCGTCCCCGAACTTCTGCTGCATGTGAGCCGCGGTGTCCGTTGGGATAGCGACCATGTTGTGCTCTTGGACGATCCGACGGTTGCGATCATGGAGGAACTGGTGCGCGGGGACTTCCTTGGACGTATCCACATCGGCCTCGATTTCTTCGATGCTTCCATCAACCGGATCGCGGCCTGGGTGATCGGTACCCGGAGCACCCAGAAGGCTCTCCTTCTGGCTCTGCTTCAGCCGATTGAAAAGATCAGGCAAGCAGAAGAATCAGGTGCTCTTTGGGAACGACTTGCCCTCATGGAGGAGTCGAAGAGCCTTCCTGCCGGCGCGGTCTGGGAGGAGTTTCTGCTCAGGAACGATGTCCCTGCGGACTGGATGCAGGAAGTCCGTTCCTATGAGAGGGAAGCTCTCTCTAAGCGAGTCTAGAAAGAATGGGGCCGATATCGACCGTCTCTTCGCTTTTGACAAGGCGGCGCGCACGAAGGTCGACTACTGCCTGAGCCTCCTGGATACGGATCCTGCTTAGCAAACCCGCATCGCCTAATCCAGATGGAACAGGCTCCCCTCAAAGAGTGATCTTTCGCCTCACGCCCAGTTTTTATTGATGCATTTCCCCCGGGGGAAACGAGGGAGGGATTGCGAACCGTGTACCTCCCCTTGAGAAGCACACGCGGACGGCGGTGCTGTCCTTCTACAGGAATGGAGACAATGTGATCCAGGGAATGCCCTCTTTCTGGTATGCATTCCCTGAACGGCCAGCTTCCGGTGGGGAGAGATGATCCTTACTGATTCTCCCATTTGTGGCATCCATTTCTTGACTGCCAAGCATCCCGGAAGGAAACCGGCTTCTTTTCCCTCTATTTGACCTACGAATCGCAGCTCAAATCGTCCAACCCAATCGTCTCATGTCCGTTGGTGGATCTGTTTTCTAATCTTTCTGGCCTCCGTCCTTCTCTACTCGGATCGTCAGTTTCTCTCCGTGCTCAAGTCGACTCTGGCCGAAGAGATCCATTGGACGGTCTCGCAGTTCGCGAATGTAAATTCGTGTTTTCTAGGAGCCTGCGCCTTGGGGCTGCTTTTTGCGGGGCGTCTCATGAACAGGGTGGGCGTCAGGATCGGATATGCGGTCACGTTGTTCCTCTAGAGTCACCGCTCTTTCAAACACCCTTGCCAGTTCACTTGAAGGATTCATCCTCGCGCGAATTTTCCTCAGGGTCAGTGAAGCGGGCAATTTCCCTGCCGCGATCAAGGCCATAACCCAATGGTTTCTAAGCGCCGAACGGGACTTCCATCTCTGTGAGCCGATCGATCCTATTTGCCCTCTTGGATTTTCAGATGCATGTCGTCGAAATAGATCCTGCCCATGTCTTTCTCCGATAAGATAAAAGCGAGGGTCCGAATCTGGTCGATTCCATCTTTCTGGAAGGGAATCACACGGGTTTTCTCTCCGGATCCATCTTGGATTTTGAGGCTGTAACTCTGGGGAGATTTGTCATCGAGGACAAAGGAGAGCTCGAAATGAGTCCATTTCCCGGGTTCCAGTTTTCCCAGTTTTTCTTTTCCGGCGGTGATCTGCCCCTCGCGGGAGATGGACAACGCCGGACCGACACGATAAGGCCACCCTCCATTCCGCATCTCAATCGTGAGCGAAGCGGGATGGTCTGCCGGTTGCATGATGGCGAAGGCGAGCGTGACACTCCCCTTCTTGAATACCATCAGGTTTGTCTGCAAAAACCCTAAGGCTGATTCGCATTCGATGCTTTTGGGGCCTCTCATCCCGGCAACTTTGGAGGTCACCGCAAAGACTCCCGGATGGCCCATACGAAAGTCAGGGGGAGTCATCCCGTCGCTCCACTGGTTCGGATCGATATCAAACTGATAAAGCAGTCCCAACTCACCCTCAGTCCAAGCCGGCAGAACCTTGCGGGGAGGAGGAAGTTTGATGGAGTTCGTCCAGGATGTATCGCCGTCAAGCCCGGCTTTCTTGATTTCCTCATCGATCGGGACGAATCCGATCGCCTTGCTAGCGGGTGAATCCGCGGTCATGGAAAAGTCGAACGTGTCAGGGGCCCGGCATCCCGGGTTCATGATGAAGGAGTTCGAGTCACGCCCCGACGCTTTCCACTCTTCAAAGCTTTTGCCCGCGAAAGTTGGCTGCGCCTTCGGGTCTAAGGAAAAATAGATATTTTGGTCAAAAGGCATCGGCTTGGGCCCAAATTCCCCCGAGAAGATTTGCAGCTTTTCGTCGCGACCGATGTAGATGTTGCGCGTGACATCGACATAGTTGGGCATCTCCTTTTTGGGAGCGGAGCCGAGATGGAAAAAGCCGTTACGGGCAAATGCACCGATATTGTTGCGGAAGACGTTCTTTTCCCCGTAATTCTGCAGGAAAGCAGACCAATCAATATTGTAGGCGAGGTTGTTCTCCACGATCGCACCGCGGGAAGTCTCGTCCAGATAGACTCCCGTGAAGCCGGTATTGTAGGGGTATGCGCGGGTGTCATGGATGAGGTTGTGATGGATATGGGTGTCAAGCGGGCCGAACTGGTAGATGGCGCCGGCGTCGCATTCATACCCCAGCCCCAGATCATGCAGATGGTTGTAAGCGACCTCGTTGTTGTGGGAATAATTCTCACCTTTCCAATCCCATCGGGCATCGAGCCCCACGGCATCCCAGTGGGTGTCGAAAATCTCGTTGTGGGTGATCCTGGTGCCGGAGGCGAATCTATTCACGATCCCGTAGCAACCGTGCCAGATGGTGCCAAGTCGATGAATCAGGTTATTATCCACCGTAATGCCCAAAACTTCGTGCCGGGGATCGATCTCCGAACCCGGCTTGCCGTTAGCCGCAACTGCCTTGAGCCCGTTCAACGTGGAAACGCCGATCTGCAGGGCTCCGGCGCCAAGATCCCAGAAATGGCAATGCCTGATCGTGATATCACGGCACCCGTCGGCCAACTCCATGGCAAATTCTCCAAGTTGGGAAAACTCGCACGAGTCGAAGGAAGCATGCCGAAGCCCTTGGGCAAAGATCGCCGCATCCAGAAACATATGCCCTTGACGGTACTGTCCGTCATAGCGGTCTAGATCCCCATCAACGGATTGGAAATGAAGTCCGCGAAAGTTGAGATATTCTACCGTATGGTCGGCGACCAGATCCCCCTCGAACTCGATCATGCGGGACTTAAGGACAGGAACCTCCACCGAGGCCGTGGAAAGATCCTCACCCGGCATCGGATAATAATAGAGAATACCCGTCTTGCGGTTGAGATACCACTCTCCGGGCTGATCAAGCGCCTCAAAGACGTTACACAGGTAATAGCGAGGCTTCTTGTCCCAAAAGTCCACCCTGTGCGAGTCCGAGCCTTGGAAGCGGATCGAACGGCTTCCGGGGACGATTTCGCGCACCCGGTGGATCACGGGAGTCCAGTTGGCCAGAAGCACGACATCAATATCGGTTGGATTCGTCCACGAAGGATCAAAGTCACCCTCACGATAGCGTAGGGAGTGCTTGGGATCACCGCCAGGTTCGATCCCCTCCGCCCGCAACTCCTTGACCCCATCCTTAGGGAAGCGCGCACGCATGCGGGAGAGACCGTTCACCGTCAGGGAATTGAAAATCCATCCCCCGTCCTTGGCCTTGGGTAGCGTGATCTCCCAATAGGGCTTTCCGGACGTCTTTGTCCAGGTACCGTTGATCGGAACACCCCCGCTAATGACCACCTTCTCCCCTGGAGCCGCCGCATAGGTGACGGGAGCAGCGGACGTACCGGAATCAGCTGGCGTGAATTTTAGCGGTGCGCTCAGCTTGTACGTTCCGCTCTTTAAAAGGACATTGATCGGCTCGGGATGATCTTTCTTAAGGGCCAGTTCACGGCGCACTGCCGCAACAGCTCCCTCGGGGGTTGCGAGCGGCTGCTCCGCCGTGCCAGGATTGGAGTCATTACCATCCGGGGAAACATGGAAGTCTGAAGCCTGCGCCAAAGCTGTGAGTGCCAGCAGTGCCAGAAAAGAGCGAGGAATCTTCATAGAACTGGTATCCTAGAGTTTCACTTTTTAAGGAAGTTCAGAATCAAGCGGAAAAATTTGCATTATACGCCTTGGCCTATCCGATTGGCTTCGCACTCAACACGCTCCTCGCCTCAGACATCAAGCCCCGTGATTTGGACGCATCATCGTCTTAATTGCGTCCTGCCGTCCGATTCGTTGATGCACAGGCATCCAACGTCACTCTTTGGGCACCGTCGATATCCGTGACGCCATGTCGAGGGGAACCTGAACGATCATTGCGGTGGCAGGCGGGACGAGAAGTTGCAGCTGATCCTTACCCTGCGGTGTCAAAGGGGTCCACTTCCCTTTCCAAGTACCGTCACGCAGGATGGAGGCGCCTCCGAGGGTAATTCCCACTTTCGATGCGACATTACCCCCCGGTGAGACGAGGCAGAGGCTCTGTGCTGGGCCATTGATCCCAGGCACATCAAGGGTGACGTCGCAGGGGCGCGCAATCGCCCCGTAAGTGCGGTTGATCAAGGTCACGAGCAATGCCCCCCCATCCAGCGAGGCGTAAGCGCGAAGTCCCGGATCTGTAGTGTTCACGCTAACCGGCACGATACGCCCGCCCAACCCCAGGGCAAACGCCTTGATCCCGTAACCGAGCGGTTGGACGGTACACCCCTCAGGAGTCACGTAATAAGCCGTGTACTTGCAATGGACGAAGTTATCGCCCGCAGCGACCCCGTTGCCGGTGTGAAAGTTCACGCCTGCGGCGCCGTGCGACGCCCACCACCAGAGGAAATCGAGTCCCCAGAGTGATGACGCGTAGGTATCGCTCACATCCTTGGAACCGCCATTGAAAAAGTTATTGGACTCCTCAAGACGGAGAGGAAGATTGTTGGAGGCCGCCGCCGGAATGAGCGTGGCAACTTTCTGGTAGGTTGTTTCGAATTCACCCGAGAGCATCCTGTCACGTCCGACCTCGGGCACGGGCACCCTGCCACCCGCTCCGCCGGGATAGAGATGCGCGGTCAGGAGGCTGACATGCCCGTTCTTGCCGTAGTCGGCAAGGAATCGCAGGGGCCACTCGGTCTCCTTATGCACACCGGGACCCGCGAACTTCGCATCGGGCACGGTTGCAAGGACCGCGTCGCGGAAGCGGCACCAGTTCGTCGAGTAGGAGGCGTAGGAATAACGCTCGTTCCCCGCACCCATTCGTTCGTCCGATCGGCGTTTGTCGACTTTCTCGGCGGGGTAAGCACTCGGTTCCTGACCAATCGAGAAGCACTCGAGAAGATCGGAATACTTTCCGCTGATGTACTTGGCGACGCTCGCATCCTCAACCGGGTCCGCACCATAGAGTCGTAGGCAATAGATGACCTTCACACCTGCCGCCTTGGCGAAGGCAAAGAGGCTGTCGATATCAGCCTCGGAAGGTGCGGTCTTGAAATCGCGGTCACCCGTGTTCCCGCCGATCCGAAGGCTCCCGATCCGAAGGGTACGGAACAGGGTGACGAGTGCCTGGTTCGAAGGGTCGAAGTAGCGCTTTCCTGAAGCATCCGGAAGTAGGAGGGAAGTCTCGAAGCTGAAGCCCTCGAAATCAGCAGGGATAAGTGCTGCGGGCTTGTCGAGATCGACCCGCACGGTGACCGGCAAGGTCGGTAATTTCGTCGAGGTATCTGCAGATCTCAGAGCCGGCAGACCTAGCAGGGACAAGGCGAGAGCAATGAGAGCGGGGGATTTCATAAGTCGTTCAGAAAACTAGAGGTCAAGCCACCCGTCAAGTGGATCGATCAAGAGGAACAAGCAGGCCTCTAGACGCGATGAGTGCCTCTCTTTAAACTTAGGTGGAGTCTGGCGCCTAGTCTCATGAGGGTAACTCATTTCATTTTAGACTTTTCGTTAAAGTAGCTTTCCCTTTTTAATTTTCTCTCCCCATGAACACCGCATCCGTCCATCTCGGAGTGGTCGATTACTCGATCCTCGCCCTCTACGTTGTCTTCGTCATCGGCATCGGCTTCGCTCTGAAAAGGCAGATGAAGACGTCGGCCGACTTCTTCCTCTCAGGTCGCAATATTCCTGCCTGGGTGACCGGACTCGCCTTCCTCTCCGCGAATCTCGGCGCGCTTGAGTTGGTGGGGATGGCTGCCAGTGGTGCCAAGTATGGCATCGCGACCTGTCACTTCTACTGGGTGGGCGCCATCCCGGCGATGATCTTCCTGGCGGTCTTCATGATGCCATTCTACTACGGCTCCAAGGCTAGGTCTGTTCCCGAGTATCTGAAGCTTCGCTTCGATGAGCGCGCGCGAGCATTCAACTCGGTCTCCTTTGCGGTGATGACGATCTTCGCGTCGGGTATCTCCCTGAATGCGCTGGCGAAGCTCCTGCACAACCTGCTCGGTTGGGAATACAATATCTCTCTCTGGGTCTGCTCGTTCATCGTACTGCTCTATGTGCTTAAGGGAGGACTGACCTCTGCCATCTACACCGAGGTGTTGCAGTTCTTCATGATTGTGCTCGGCTTTGCGCCGGTGGTCTGGCTAGGCCTCAGGGATGCGGGTGGCTGGGATGTCATCAAGCAGAAGCTCTCGGGTGTCGCGGTCCACCCCGCCCTCTACAACCTCTCCGATTCCGCTTCCAAGACCTTCAATCCCGATGCCTGGACAAGTGCCTGGAAGCCGCTTCTCGCCGGCCCCTCGGCCAATCCGATGGGGATTGATCTCTTTGCGATGGTCTTTGGCCTCGGGTTTGTCCTCTCCTTCGGCTACTGGTGCACGAACTTCCTCGTCGTCCAGCGAGCTATGGCTGCCAAGGACATGAAGGCCGCCCGGAACACCCCGCTCGTCGCGGCCGTTCCCAAGATGCTATTCCCCTTGCTTGTCATCCTTCCCGGCATGATCGCTCTGGCCCTCTCGGCGACCCAGGGAAAGAATTATCACCTTCCTCAGGCTGTCATTTCTCAAGGACGCATGACGACTGCGGTAATCTCCCTTCGTGATTCCGTAACAAACCATGCAGATTCTGCGGTTGCGTCAAAAGCTCTCGCATCCGCTGCAGGAACTTCCTTTAACCCGGCCAAAGTGGAAGCCCTCCTGAAGGCCTCCCCAGGAACTGCTGATGCCCAGTTGGCCATCGGCATTCAGGATGCCGTGGTGAACGATTATGATGGGGTTATCTTGTCGCTCGTGAAGCGCTATTGCCCCACCGGGCTTCTCGGTTTGGCTCTGACTGCTCTCCTTGCCTCCTTCATGTCGGGCATGGCTGGGAATGTGACCGCCTTCAACACGGTCTGGACCTATGATCTCTATCAGGCCTACATCGCCCCCGATAAATCGGACGAGCACTACTCCTGGATGGGGCGGGTGGTGACGGTGGCCGGTATCCTGCTCTCCATTGGGGCCGCTTACTTCGCCAGTATGTGGACCAATGCCATGGATATCATCCAGTTGGTCTTTGCCTTTGTGAATGCACCGCTCTTCGCAACCTTCCTGCTTGGCATGTTCTGGTCGCGCACAACCGGCACCGGAGCCTTCGTGGGACTCATCTCCGGCACGCTCGCTTCGGCGCTCTTCCATGCCTGCACGATCTCCGTGGGGAATCTCCCGGGGGTGAAGGGTGGCTACATCCACACCTTCTGGACACTTCCCAGCGATATGGCCCAGAACTTCTGGCTCGCGAGTTTTGCGTTCACGGTCTGCTTCCTGGTAACGGTCTTCGTCTCGCTGGCAACCCGTCGAACCAAGAGCAATCAGGAACTCACCGGTCTGGTCTACTCGCTCACTCCCAAGCAGTCGGTTGATCAGGCTTGGTATGCCCGTCCCGGTACCATCGGCATCGTTCTTCTGGCTGTCTGCGTCATTCTGAATTACATCTTCTGGTAATTCCTTATTTCCTGGCTCCCCCCAACTCCCAGCTTCCACCCCCTAACTCCTTAAACTCCATGGGCCTCGATATCCGCTATCCGATCGGAATGATGTTCACCTTGATCGGCCTCCTGCTTGCCGCCACAGGGTTCTTCAGTCCCGAGAAACTCTCCCTAGGTATCAATATTAATCTGATCTGGGGAGCCATCCTCTTTCTCTTCGGTGCCCTCATGTGGGGTTCTGCGGTCCGGGCCAAGGGGAAATGAGTAACACAACCCCTGAACCTGGGGAGGGCGATTTCCGCGGCAAGCTTTCCGCTCTCGCCGCCACAGTCGGGCTCTCCATGGCGGGGGCATCGGTTCGTCGTTCCTCTTCCAGATTCTGTCTTGGCGTTGAGCATGGTGACTACAATGGAACTGAGTTGTTCGGTGTCGGTACCGATCGCTTCATCTGTATGGCGTACAAGCCGAATGACAGCGGGCGCCTTCGTCTTTTCAGCGGCAATTTTGAGCAGGATGGGCTAATCGATGTGGCGCTCGATGCCATTCCCGAACCGGGATCAGTGAGTGATTCGTGGTCACGCTTTCCCTCCGGCGTCGCCTGGATCCTCAAGAAGGAGGGATACACGCTAAACAAGGGAATGGATGCGGTCCTGTATGGGAATATTCCCGGTGGAGGGATGTCCCGCTCCGCATCACTGACGCTGAACCTTCTGATCTCATTGGCGGAGGTCAATGGGATAGAATTTCCCACGGAAATGGGGATCGTCGACCTCGCCCAAGCGGTGGAGAACCAGTATATCGGCTCCCCTTGTGGAAATCTCGACCAGATCATGATCCTCTTTGCCCGTGAGGGGATGGGAACGCATTACAATCCTGCCGATCGCTCGATCCGTCATGTGCCGCTTGGGAAGGGTGCTCCCGATTTCCGTATCATGAGTCTCGACACCGGGACGATCCGACCGGGACTTGAAAAATCGACGTACAAGATTCGTCACGCCGAATGCGGCGAGTTGGTGGGTCTTTGCAAGCAACCGTTCGGCATCAATTCCCTGGGCGATGTCCGCAGTGAGGAGGTCTACCGATCGATTCTTGCCAGATTCGGCAACAGTCATCCTCATCTCTGCAAACGCCTGGATTACATTTATCATGCCCAGCAGCGCTTCGGTCGCATGCTCGCAGCCTGGTGTGAAGGCGATATCGCGACCGTCGGGGAGATCTTTAGGGCGGACGGGATCGGTTTGCGCGATGACTATCAGCTCTCGGGCAAGGAGCTCGAGACGATGTGCGATATCGTCAGGACTATCCCCGGAGTACTGGGTGAGCGAATGCTCGGAGGGGGGGACAAGGGTGCCAGTGGTGCCTTGGTGATGAGTGAAAGTGAGTCTGCTGTTCGATTGGCGGTGGAGATCGCTTATCCACGCAGTCACCCCGAATATGCCGGAAAATATGCGGTGCACTCCTGCAGGATGGTGGACGGGATAAAAACTCTTCCCGCCTTGGAATAAGCTCCTTGAGTCATGAAGACTCTCTTTACAAATGCGCGTCTGATTCTTCCGCCGGCGGAGAAGAGTGGAGGGAGTGGTTGCGGATCATTACTTGTGGAAGAGGGGGTGATTCGTTCGGTTGTTCCATCAGGTGAGGGTGATTCTATTTCCGATATTGACCAAATCATTGATTGCTACGGTGACTTTTTGGCACCGGGCCTGGTGGATCTCCACTGCCATGGAGCCTTGGGGCGCGATGCGATGGAGGCTACTCCGGAGGCCTTCCGGGAAATCTTGCGATACCATGCCTCCAACGGAACGACGACCGTGGTGCTGACGACCGTGGCGTCATCATTACCGGAGATGCTCGCCGTGCTTGCATGTGCAGAGCGGTGCCGCGATGAAGCCCTCGATTTCCTTTTTGCCGGAATCCACTTGGAGGGCCCCTATTTTTCCCCCCTCCGGAGAGGAGCTCATCGTGCGGAGATGCTACGCCTACCCTCCGAGGGTGAAACCTCCGCTCTTTTGGATCATGCCGGCATGATTCGACGCATGACCCTCGCGCCGGAACTTCCCGGTTCCCTGAAGTTGATTAGAATGCTCTCTCAGAAAGGAATCTCGGTGAGTGCGGGGCACTCCGATGCCACGGAGGAGGAGGCATTGGCTGGCTTTGCTGCAGGAATCACCCAAGTGACTCACTTGCACAATGCGATGTCTTCGATTCGCAAAACGGCACCCGACTCGCGACGAGGACTTGCCGAAGCCGCCTTGGAAACTCCGGGAATCCTTTGCGAGTTGATCGCCGACGGGATTCATGTCTCCCCAGAATTGCTTCGCGAGGCGTGGATGTCGAAGGGATGGGGGCAGGTCGCCCTTGTTTCCGATGCCACGGCCGGCGCAGGCCTCGAAGAGGGTGGCGCATTTGACTTGGGAAGCCTTCCTTGTTGCATCGAAGGAGGGGCTGCCTGGACCGATCAGGAGAATGGCAGGTGCCTTGCAGGAAGTACCTCAGTCCTGTTTGAGGGTATCAAGACAATGGTCGTCCAAGTCGGTATTCCCATAGAGGAGGCCGTGGCGATGGCGAGTTTGGTTCCTGCCAGATCTCTTGGCCTTGAGGGAAAACTTGGATCCATTGCCCCGGGAAAAATTGCCAACCTGATGCGTTTCTCCAATCAATGGAAGATCCGGAACGTCTGGATCAAAGGCAAAAAGTTCCAAAAAGTTCGGAAAATCACGCCTTAGCGCTGATCGTGAGTCTTGCGGGAGGGGGGCTTTCATGGAGATGATGGTCGGATCGCACGCCATCGCTACAGCTGGGAAGAGGGGAAAGAGCTACGCCGGAAACCTTGGTTTCTGCGGCTTTGGTTCCTCGTGCCGGTTTCGGTTCTTATCCTCGTCTTGGTAGGGGCTCTGGCGGTCTACGGATGGCTCGTCTCGGAGTTCAAGGCAAAGGCCGATACATTTGATCTTTCGAAAATTCCCAAGATGGAATCGGCAAGCGTCATCCTTGACCGCAACGGTCAGCAGATGGGGAAGATCTTCATTCAGAATCGTCTTCCCATTCCCTACGACCAGATCCCGAAGGATATGATGAATGCGGTCGTCGCAGAAGAGGACAATAGGTTTTTTGAACACCACGGGGTCGATTACTTCGGAGTATTGCGTGCCGCGATCAGTAACTGGCACCAGGGGAAGACGAAGCAGGGAGCCAGCACGGTGACCCAGCAGTTGGCTCGCAATTCCTTTGATCTCCATGAGAAAAGCTATACCCGCAAGCTTCTCGAAATGTTCCTGGCACAACGCATCGAGGATCATCTCACCAAGGAGCAGATCATGAATTACTACCTGAACCGTGTCTATTTCGGCAGCGGCTTCTACGGGGTTGAGGCGGCCGCAAGGGGGTATTTCGGAAAAGCGGCCAAGGATCTCACCGTCGGGGAGTGCGCCATGCTTGCCGGACTGCTAAAAAACCCCAACCATTATTCCCCCTGGAACAAACCGGCCGAAGCAAAGAAGGTCCGTGATTTCGTTCTTGGACGCATGCGGGAGATGCATCTGATCACGCGCGAGGAATACGACAACGCCGTGGAACTGAATCTCTTTGTCCGCAAGAGAACGAATCCCAACAAGATTTCCTACGCGATCGATCTTGTCCGCCAGCAGGCAATCGCAGCTCTCGGATACGACACCGCGATGAACGAGGGAGTGAAGATTCAGACGACCTTCGATGCCAAGCTCCAGATGGCGGCGGAACGTGCCCTGCGTTCCCGTCTGGAGGAGGTGGAGAAGCAGCCGGGATTCGCCCACATCACCTACTCCAAATACCGGGAGATCAACCAGAAGATGGAGGAGGCTGCTCAACATGGGGAGCCTGTCACCATGCCCCCCACCGGCTATCTGCAGGGAGCGGTTTTGGCGGTGGAGAATGCCACGGGAGGTATCCTGGCCGTTGCCGGTGGACGTGATTTCCTTCACAGCGAATACAACAGGGCGCTTCAGGGGCGCCGTCCGCCCGGAACGCTCTTCACCCCGATGGTTGCCGCGGCAGCCTATGCCAACGGAACTTTCCCTGGGGAACCTGTGGACGATGATTGCATCGACAATCACTTTGTCATGATCGGCGGTGATAGCGGCATTCTAGGAGAATGGGGTGTGGAACGCGCCGATAATGATTACGAGGGACCCATGCCCTCGAGCGAGGCGGTGGCACGCGGAAAAAATTCGGCCGTGGTACGCCTTGGATTCAAAACAGGCTTGGATCAGTTGGGTGAGTTCTGCAAGGCCGCTGGTATCCGTTCACCCCTGCGCGATGTTGCCAACGCCTACCTGGGATCCAGCGAGATGTCCCTTGATGAACTGACGCTTGCCTACACCGCTTTTCCCGGGAGGGGTAGTCGGCCTTCGAAACTTTTCACGATCACGCGCATCACCGATCAGGAGGGCAATCTCCTCTATGAGGATCCGGTGACACGTGTTCCCGTGCTGCCTGCCGAAGCCGCCTACCAGGTCCATGCCATCCTTCAAGATTCCCTCTTCAAGGCATGCGCACAGGAAGCGGCGGCTTCGGGCATCTCGACGAACGCTCCCTTGGCAGGGAAATCGGGCACTGCCTATGATTTCACTGACACGTGGTTCGTGGGATATTCCAGCGCGGTGACCTGCGGTGTCTGGGTCGGCTTTGACAAGCCCCAGAGGATCTATCGCGGTGCTTTTGGCAAGGATCTCGCCCTTCCCATCTGGGCTCAGGTGATGAACGCCTCCCTGACGGCTTTCCCCTCCGGTGTGATACCTGTGCCTTCAGGGTTAAAACAGGTGGAGATCTGTCGAAGTTCCGGATTACTTCCTGCCGAAGGATGCCGCAGACTTCCCGGAATGCTTGCCACGGAATATGCCACGGAGGCCGAGATGCCCACGGGAATTTGTGATGTCCATGGTGGAGGGGTGAGGAATTACAATCGCGATATTGATCAGGCCGAGTGGCCAAGGGCTGCCGCCGCCGTCGACCTGAGCAGGGTGCGTCCCATTCCCGTGAATGCACCCACACTTCTCGCCCAGAGCGATCTCTATCGCGCCGTTAACCCGGCCCTCAACTCAACCGCCACTGACGACGGAAACATCAAGGTTGCGCGTGCAACATCGCCCGATGGGAAGGATCCCGGATCCGATGGCAAGGGAGGAGCAAGTGCCACGAATGTTGCCGTTGCGCAGCCGGCCGGTGAGAAAGAGGTGAGAAAAGCCGAACCGGTACGCCCCATGGACCTGCCAACGGCTACACCGGTGATGAGTATTCCGGCCCCGAAACCGGCGGAATTTTAGGTTTTTACTCCCAGAGCCCCTCCACGGCCTTTACCGCTTTTGTGTAGAGCGGATGACGTCCACCTCGGGAGAGTTCCGCCAGAAGGATCTCACGCGTTTCTTCCCTGGGAGCGCGCACCATCCTGCTGGTGGTGGCGATCTCGGAGCCTTGTGCCGTTGTCACGTAGAGATCCGATCCGGATTCCCTCAGGAGATTAAACGAAGCTGTTTCCGAGGAGAGGTGCATCCGCGAAATGCTGGCACCCTCGGCTTCCTTCAATTCGACACCGATGGTCTTCCCGTGCCTGTCGCGAAATTCTGGGGTGGGGGATGATTTGGAGAGGCTCCATCCCAGACGATCGGCAATCCAACCCACAAGCAGCAGGGCGGTTGTGCGGGAACCAGGGGCGTGATCGAGCTCCATTTTTTCCAACCGATCGAGTTCCGGGAGGGTTCCCGGGGCATCAAAGATCGCTGCCAGGGCCTGACGCACGGGAAGTGAACGGGCCCAGTTCAGGTCGCAGAGAACGGTGCGCGCTTCGGCGAGACCGGCGATCTGCCTGATTAGGTCGAATTGCTCCTTGGGGTTCTTCCAGTGCCTGCTGTCAAAGAGCAGTCGGTCTACCCAGCGCCAGAGTTTGCCATCAATGGGCGGATGGAAATCAGCCTGCCACCAGAGGCAGAGGGGAAGATCGGAATCAAGATGGGAGAAGACGACGCTTTGCAGGGAGCGTGCGGCTGTTCCCGCGAGTTCGAAGGAAATCTGTTCGCTGCAAACAGAGCCGCCCTGGGATCCCCTGAGGTAGCAATGCATGGTGATCCATGCCTCTGCGCTGGTTCCCTCTGCATTGGGATCCGCCTGAATAAGAATCGCGCGCATCGCGTGCTCCCCGGCAATCCCGCGGATGATCTCGGTGTTCCTCTCGAGGGAACCGGGCTTCTCATTGTAAATGGCGAGATTGATGAGCGAGGCGCGGGTCTTGGTGTCGCCGCTTTCCTCCCAGAGTCTGCCGAGTTCACGATCGATGCCGCCGATCGGCACCGGAATGCCGGGCACGAAGCTCACATCCTCCTCCAGGTGACGCCGTGGCGTGCCGCCAGTTCCGCCGCTTCGGCCGGTCCCCACGAGCCGGCCGTGTGGAAGGCCAGATCATCAGAGCGGGTCTTCCAGGCTTCCTCGATTCCGTCGACGAAAGACCATGCTTCCTCGACCTCGTCGCGACGCGCAAAGAGGGTGGCGTCACCGGACATGGCGTCGAGCAGAAGACGCTCGTAAGCCTCGGGTGTCGCCTTGCCGAAGGAGGTTCCGTAGTGGAAGTCCATCTTCACCGGTTCGATGCGGAGACTGGAACCGGGCATTTTGGCACTCATGCGCAGGGAAACCCCCTCGTCCGGCTGGATGCGGATCACGAGCACATTCTCGTCAAGGCCTTCGCCGCTCTGGTTAAAGAGGACACGCGGCACGCTCTTGAAGGTAATGGCGATCTCGGTGCCGCCCTTTGGCATCCGCTTGGCGGTCCTGATGAAGAAAGGGACACCGGCCCAACGCCAGTTGTCGATATTGACCTGAAGGGCGACGTAGGTTTCGGTGGTCGAGTCCTTGGGAACCCCCTCCGCCTCGCGGTAACCCGGAACAGGTTGCCCATTGATCAGCCCTGCCGTGTATTGTGCCCGGACGACATGCTTGAAGACGTCATCCCCCCGAAGAGGCCGTAGTGACCGGAGAACCTTCACTTTTTCGTCGCGTACGGCATCGGCACTCAGACTCGTGGGAGGCTCCATTGCCGTGAGGGTCAGAAGCTGGAGCAGATGGTTCTGCACCATGTCCCGCATCGCGCCGGAGGTATCATAGTAACCTGCACGTCCCTCCACTCCTAGGGGTTCGGCCGCCGTGATCTGCACATGGCTGATGTGATTGGAATCCCAGAGAGACTCAAAGATCGAATTGGCAAACCGCATCACCATGATGTTCTGGGCGGTCTCCTTACCCAGGTAATGGTCGATGCGGTAGGTGTCCCGCTCGGGGAAAACTTCGCTGACCAGGTTGTTGAGGAGTTGTGCGCTCTTGAGGTCCTTTCCGAACGGCTTCTCCACGATGACACGTGCCCAGCTCCCCTGAGCGGCGGTGCTCAGTCCGCTCTCCCTCAGGTGACTCAGGATGACAGGGAACTGGTCGGGTGCGACGGCAAGGTAGTAGAGACGGTTTCCTCCGGTGCCGCGGTTACGATCCTGCTCCTCCATCTGCTTGGCCAGCGTCGAGTATCCCTCGGCCTGATCGAAAGGACTCTGGTGGTAGGTGATCGAGGAGGCAAATTGCGTCCAGAGTTCCTCGTTAAGAGGGGTGCGTGAGAATTTGCGTGTCGATTCCTCAAGTTCCTTGCGGAACTGCTCGGAGGTCTTTTCGCGTCGGGCAAATCCAATGATGGAAATGGCCGGAGGCAGGGCTCCCTCCGCGGCGAGATTGTAGAGCGCCGGGATAAGCTTGCGATGGGTCAGATCGCCGGTCGCGCCAAAAATGACGAGCGTGCACGGCTCCGGCGAGAGGCGATTGGCGATCCCCTCTCGCAGTGGGTTCACGGGTTGCAAAGGCATGGTTTTCGGTAAAAATTAACGAACGGAATAACGAAATAACGGATTGCCAACTGGCTCCTTCTCTCCAGTTCAGGGAAGGGGGAACCGGGCTGTGAATTTGGTGACTTCACGTCGCAGGGCGGCAAGGGCTGCATCATCGTGGCGGGACTGAAGTCCGGTGTGGATGAAGTCGGCTACCTGCATCATCTCCTCTTCCTTGAATCCACGCGTTGTCATGGCGGGAGTTCCGAGGCGTATGCCGCCGGTCCTGGAGATCGGTTCGGTGTCGAACGGAATGGCGTTCTTGTTGACAGTGATGGCAGCCTTGTCGAGAGCCTCCTGGGCTTCAAGACCATTGATCCCCTTGGAACGCAGATCGACCAGCAGCACATGGTTGTCGGTTCCCCCGGAGCTGATGGTGTAGCCAAGCACCGAGAGGCGGGCCGCAAGGGCCTTGGCGTTGTTGACGACCTGTCGGGCGTATTCCTTGAAGGATGGCTGGAGCGCTTCATGGAAGCAGACCGCCTTGGCCGCGACGACCTGCATGAGAGGTCCGCCCTGAACGCCCGGGAAGACCTGTCCGTCGATCTTCTTCGCGTACTGCTCCTTGCAGAGGATGAGTCCGGAGCGGGGACCACGGAGGCTCTTGTGCGTGGTGGTCGTGACGAAGTCGGCATAGGGAACCGGATTCGGGTGAACACCGCCGGCAACGAGTCCTGCGATATGGGCCATGTCAACGAAGAGGTAGGCTCCCACGGAGTCGGCGATCTCGCGTAGTCTCGGGAAGTCGATCTCACGGGGATAAGCTGAGGCTCCGGCCGTGATCATGCGGGGCTTGACCTCAAGAGCCTGCTTGGCAAGGGCATCGTAATCGATGCGTCCGTCGGCCTGCGAGACGCCGTAGTGGGTGACCTCGTAAAGTTTTCCCGAGAAATTCGCCTTGTGTCCATGGGTCAGGTGACCGCCGTGGGCGAGATCCATGGTAAGGATCCTGTCACCGGGTTGAAGCACGCTGAAATAGACCGCCATGTTGGCCTGGCTTCCGCTATGGGGCTGGACGTTGGCGTGATCGGCACCAAAAAGCTTCTTGGCCCGTTCGATAGCCAGGGTCTCCACCACGTCGACATTCTCACATCCCCCGTACCAGCGGCGTCCTGGATACCCTTCCGCGTACTTGTTGGTAAGGCATGAGCCCTGGGCCTCCATGACGGCCTGGCTGGTGAAGTTCTCCGAGGCGATGAGTTCGATATGCTCGACCTGTCGATGATGCTCGGCTGCGATGGCGGCTGCGATCTCCGGATCGGTTATGGTAAGTGCAGGGTTGGTATCGGTTGGCTTGGACATGGTGATGGTAGATTGATCCACAAAATCGCGTATTTGTACCAGCGCGCTTTTGATGACATCGCGGCAGCGTTTGTAACTCTGAAGTCCCTGGCCGATCGGATCGGGGACGTCGCCGCCGTTTTTGGTGAATTCGCCCAGGAGTCGGACTTTGTCCGTATGCTCCGGAAAAAGAAGGTCGATCAGGCGGTAATGGTCCTGAGTCATGGTGAAGACATGACTGCAGCGCTCAAGAAGTTCTTCCGTTACCGGTTGGCTGCGGAAGCGCTTCAGGTCGATCCCGAGCTCCGCCAGGGCATCGATGGACGCCTGGCTTGCCTGGGCACCTTTCGTGGCATTCATCCCCGCGGAAAGAACAGTGATATCACTCCGGTCGCGAAGGAGCTCTTTCATGAGGCCTTCCGCCATTGGGCTGCGGCAACTGTTTCCTGTGCAGACGAACAGGATGGTTTTCATGAAGGGCTGGGTGCCTGATGTAAGAACCGCGACATTAAATTTAAGTTATGAATCTAAAAATCTGAAGTCAATGCGCTCATCGTGATAAATTTACGTGCAAATAACATTTCCTTCTTGAATCGGTGAAAGGTGACTCTGCAGGCAGTATCATGCTTTTTTGAGTGACATGCGGCATGCGCAGGTGATACGTTTCAAAGCTAATAGTTATGCAACGCAAAAGTGCCTTCTCCCGCAGACTCCCCGATCTAGTCACCGAAGAGCTGGTCGCAGTTCTTTCAAAGAAGGGGGCTTCCTTCGAATTCAAACAACTTTTTGACGTGGTGCACGACCGCCTCAAAAAGCGCAATGCCGCTAGCGGTGGCGAGGAGATGCTTCGCCTCCGAGCCTATGAAAAGCTGCAGCATCTTGTTTCCCGCAACATGGTTAAGAAGAACGGGAAGAAGTACAAAGGCTTGGCCTCCCTTGCCAATGCCATTGCTCCGGAAGAACCTCTTCCTGCACCTCAGGTTCCTGGCGTTGTCTCCATTAAGCCTGTCTCGGTTGAATCCATCAAGAAGCCTGCAGCCAAAAAATCCCCAGCAAAGCCTGCGGTGAAAAAGTCCGCTGCACCCGCTAAAAAAGTACCTTCCAAGTCTTCGAAGACACTCAAGCCTGTTGTCAAGAAGGCTGTGAAAGCTGTCAAGGTGGTTAAGAGCGTAAAAAAGGTCTCCAAGCGCTAACTCTCCATAGTTCACATGGACAGTTCGCTCAGCAGTTACGGATCACTCGTCATCCACATTGTGGTTTGCGTCGGATTGGCGCTCTCCACATGGATCGGCAGCCTCCTGCTTGGTCGCATCGGAACCCGCACGGGGGCCAAGGATATTGCCTACGAGTGCGGAATGCTTCCGGAGAAGGGACCTCAGCCCCGCTTCAGCGTCAAGTTCTACCTGGTGGCGATGCTCTTCATCCTATTCGATATTGAAATCGTTTTTCTCTACCCTTGGTCAGTTGTTTACCGGGAGTACCTCATGCAGTATGGAATTAACATCTTGATTACCCTGGTCACCTTTTCCGTCATTCTGTTTGTTGGCTACATCTATGCCATCAAAAAGGGTGCGCTGAACTGGTCCAAGTAATCGTTGTCTGGGGAGGTCTTGACCTCCGAATCGATACAGGTATGTTTCACATCCCAGTTTTTAGGAAGGGTGGCTGAGTCCGGTTTAAGGCACTCGACTCGAAATCGAACGTGGGGTAATTCCCACCGCGGGTTCGAATCCCGCCCCTTCCGCCAAACTGTTCCTGGGGCAGTTTTTTAATCCGTTCCACTCTTGGCATCTGGGGTTCCCCTTTTTATTCTTCACGCCATGAAGTTTTTACAACGCCCCCACGCCCTTGCCATTACCTTGCTCTGTCTTGCTGTTTCTTCCTGCAATAAGAAGCAGGAGTCAGGAATCCCTGTCGGACAGTTTGCCTCCTTGACTGGAGGACAGGCGACTTTTGGTCAGAGTACCGACAAGGGGGTGCAACTTGCCCTTGATGAAATCAATGGCTCGGGTGGTGTGCTTGGGCAACCAATCCGGATGATCACCAAGGATAATCAGTCCAAGCCTGGTGAGACTTCCACGGCTGTTCGTGAATTGATTACCCGCAACAAGGTGGTGGCTCTGATCGGTGAGGTCGCTTCCGGTCGTTCGCTTGAGGCCGCTCCCATCGCCCAGCGTAGTGGTATACCGATGATTTCCCCGGCATCCACCAATGAGAAGGTCACCGAGACCGGCGACCACATTTTCAGGGTCTGCTTCATCGATCCGTTCCAAGGGACTGTCTGCGCCAAGTTTGCCGCGAAACTAGGAGCCAAGAAGGCCGCCATCATCACTGATGTTTCCAAGGACTACAGCCTCGGGTTGGCCAAGAGTTTCAAGGAAGAGTTTCTCAAGGAAGGAGGCGCAATCACCGGACAGCAGAGTTACAGTGGCGGTGACAAGGATTTCAGCGCCCAGTTGACCGCCATCAAGTCGGCCAATCCCGATGTGGTCTTCCTGCCCGCTTATTACACCGAGGCGCCGCTGATCATTCGACAGGCTCGCCAACTCGGCATCAATGTCCCTTTCATTGGAGGAGATGGTTGGGATTCCTCCGAACTGGTGGGTGTCGGAGGAGCTGCCGTGGAGGGATGCTACTTCTCAAATCACTTCTCCAATCAAAGCACGGATCCGAAGGTCGTTGCTTTCGTGCAGGCTTATCGCAAGAAGTACAACGAGGATCCCGATGCCATGGTGGCCCTCGGTTATGACTCGCTCAAACTACTCACCGATGCAATGAAGCGAGCCGGCACCACCGACCCTGCAAAAGTGAATGCCGCGATCGCGACGACCAAGGACTTTGACGGGGTCACCGGCAAAATCACCCTCGATGATCACCGCAATCCGACAAAGCCGGCCGTGATCCTTCAGGTGAAGAACGGCAAATTCGCCTACGTCGAGACAATCGCTCCCTGAACGGCAAGATATTAAGGACGGACTTTGTCCGGTTCGTAGCAGTCTCCCACGAAAAGATAGAGGGGGCTCCGTGTTCCCGTAACCGTGACTTGATGAGGCGGTGAAGGGTGCTGAAAAAGGGCTTGGGATGAAGAGTCGTCCCGAGGCCATGATGCAACCAGTGCGTTTTTGCCCGACCAAGTTCTGTCGTTGATCCAAGGGAAGCGTTTGCGACCATGATCAGGCAACCAGAGGAGTGGCTCCATGGCCGGAGCATAGAATGACATCACTCCGGTCAGTTGGTAGGTGGAGAGGCAGATGAAATCGGCGCCCGAGAGAGTAAAGTTCTGTTCGATTGTCCGTGCAACGGCCTCGGGACCGAGGAATTCCTCGATACGGGTCTGAAAATCGTTCAGTCCCCGGCTTGCCGGTTCCTGCAGTGAGGAAACCAGGGGTATTTTCCGCATGAAGGAAAGATCGGGAGAAAAATTCCTGATTGAGAGTGGAGAACTCTTCGGAAGAAGCAGGTTGGAGAGAGCGATGACTGCGCCGATATCGGCAATCAGAAGAACGATCACGGCGACTCTCCTCCATCCCTGACCATAACGTTCCCAATCCCCCGCTACCATGATGAGAGCGGTGACGAATGCAGCCATCGGCCAGTTTGCCTCGATATGTGCCTTCGCGGCTGAATAGCCGAAGAAGACCACTACGGTCCAAAAAAAGACCCCCAGGAATCGGAACCGCTCATCACCCATCCTTGTTGCCGCCGTCCTGAAACAGAGAAGTCCCAGAATCGGGGAAACGAGGACGATTAGGAAAAGAGTGTAGTCGCTCAGGTTCTGGACATTGACCAGTGTCTGATGCTCATTCCTGAATCCATGGTGTAGCTGATGGGTGAAGGAGACCCATTCATGGGTGCTATTCCACCAAAGTACCGGGCAAAAAATCAGAATGGAGAGAAGACCGGCCAGCGTGATGCCCCTGAAGAGTCGAACACGTTTACCGGGACTCATAACCCAGAGGATCGCAAGGGCAATGTAGAAAAGCACCATCGTGTACTTCGAAAGCATTCCGATTCCTGCCGCGATTCCCACGCCAATCCACCATCCCAAACTCCCATCCCCGCGTGAAGCTCTCCAAGCGCAGAGAACCGCACAGGCCCAAGCTGGGATCAGGAAGGTATCCGGGGTCATCAATAAGGCATTGCCGGCAAAGATCGGTGCCAGTGTCAGGAAGATACCGGCTCGGTTTCCAACAGACATACCGAAGAGATCCTTGCCGAGTTCCCTTCCTGCCATAGCAAGGATGATCCCGGAAACAATAGCCCAGATCCTGACCGCCAGCGTCGTGTGCCCGAGAAGTGTCCTTGCAGAGGCGATCAGCCAAGCGGTGAGGGGAGGGTGGTCAAAGTAGCAGGCTTGTGGGTGAAGGGCCCATTCCCAGTAGTAGCATTCGTCAAAAATCAGCCCTAACTTCCAGGCGGAAAAGAGCTTCCAAATGGTAACGGTGGCGAGTATGCCCCAGAACCAGCGTGATGATGCTAGCCAAGCTTGTGAGGTGCTGGCTTGTGAATGAATCAAAGGGGTGGACATGAGAGGGTCGCAACGTCGGGCGGAGGATGGATTCGGCAACCTGTCAGGTCAAAGAGATTCCTACCTTAGTTCTTTCAGTTGACCACAAGGATGGGAATGGGCATAGTTACCAACCCCCGACACACTGTCTTGGAACACTTCCTGACCTGTGCGTCGGGAATTCCCATTGCCATGAACTCAGAATTTATCGCCATGCTCGATTACCTCGAGCGTGAAAAAGGTATCAAGCGCGAGACCCTCATCGAGGCGATCTCCTCGGCCCTCGTGGCCGCGTCGAAGAAAAGCTTCTCCTGTTCTCGCGACGTCCGCATCGACATCAACCCCAAGAGCGGTGCCATTCGCGCCTTTGCAAAGCCTCTGGTTGTCGAAACCGTTGCAAATCCCCAGGAAGAGATCTCACTGGCCAAGGCCCGACTCGTTGACAAGGACGTTGAGATCGGAGGTTCGGTCGAGATCGAGGTGACACCCCGTGACTTCGGACGCATCGCGGCCCAGACCGCCCGTCAGGCGATTGCCCAGCGTATCCGTCAGATCGAGAGGGAAATGATCTATGAAGAGTTCAAGGATCGTGCCGGCGAGATCGTCAGCGGCACTGTGCGTCGCTTTGACCGCAGTGACGTCGTTTTGGATCTAGGCAAGTTCGAGGGGATCATGCCCTCCCGCGAGCGTGTCAGCACCGAGGAGTACAACATCGGGGACCGTATCCGAGCGTATGTCGTGGCAGTTGAAAATGGTGCCCGCGGCCCCGAAATCATTCTTTCGCGCAGTCATCCCAATTTCATCCGTCGTCTTTTCGAGATCGAGGTCAGCGAGATCGCCGATCACACCGTTGAACTCCGTTCCATTGCCCGTGAAGCCGGCTTCCGCACCAAGATTGCCGTGCACAGCTCCAATGAAAAGGTCGACCCGGTCGGTGCCTGTGTCGGAATGCGCGGTGCACGCGTTAAGAACATTGTCCGTGAACTCAACAACGAGAAGGTCGACATCATCCGCTGGTATGACGACCCGAAGGAATTTGCCCGCGAGGCACTTAAGCCCGCAAGGATCCGTAGCATCGAGGTTGACGAACCCGCTCATACCCTTCGTATCGCCGTTGACAAGGAGGATCTTGCTCTCGCAATCGGCAAGCGTGGTCAGAATGCACGACTCACTTCCCGACTCACCGGGTGGGAGATCGACATCCAGGAGGATCGCTCCGCGGCTGAGGCTTTCGAACAGCAGATGGGCGGAGCAGCCCAGCAGCTCGCCAACGCATTGGGCATTAGCGAAGAGGAAGCCAAATCCCTCGCCGCCGGAGGCATGAACTCCATCGAGGTTGTCGTCACCGCGGAGTCCTCCGACATTGATGGCATCCTTGGTTGTGGTGCCGAAAAAGCCGAAGCCATCCTCGCAGCCGCCAAGAACCAGCTTCAAACGAAAGGGCAGGCGGCGGCTTAAGTGTGGCAACCAAGGCACCCCGACACAGGGGTGACGTTGCCGGAAAATTTCATAATGGTCTCCAAAGCCTCCAACTCCAAATCCGCCGCTTCGAAGGGAGCCTCCACAAAATCCTCCAAGTCTTCAGGGGCTTCGAAGTCCCCATCCCGTGCTTCACGTGCCGGTTCGGTCTCCGGTGCCGGCCCCTCCAGGGGTAGGGCTGCTTCCGAGAAAAAGCTGCTCGCTGAGAAGTCTGCTCCTGAGAAGTCTGCTCCTGAGAAGAGCGAACCGAAGAAGGCTGTTGTCAAGACAGTCGATCTCCCCACGCTATCCCTGATCGATGAGCCGGCGCCCAAGAAGCGCATTGTGACCGCTGCCAAGGCATTGCCTCGCATTGGTGATGAGGAGCATGCCGCATCAACTCCTGTTCCCGTTCATGTTAGCGAGTCCCTTCCTGAAGAGGTTCAACCGGAGGATGAAGCTGTCAATCCGGAGGAGACCCGCAGGGTGATTCACATCAAGCCCCCGATCATGATCAAGGAGCTTGCGGCGCAGATGGAAGTTCCCGCTTTCAAGCTGATCAAGGATCTGATGGGGATGCAGATCTTCGCGAATATCAACCAGTCGGTTGAGCCGGAGATCGCCTCCAAGCTCTGTGACATGTACGGCCTCCTCTTCGAGCGCGAGAAGCGTGTCGCCGGAGCCGGAGTCCACAAGGAGGAAAAAGTCGTTGTCGAGCCTCCGAAGCCTGTTGAGGAGAAGCCCGAGGCCAAGAAGTTGCGTGGTCCAATCATCACGTTCATGGGGCATGTCGATCACGGCAAGACCTCTCTGCTGGATGCTATCCGCCGCGCCAAGGTTGCATCCGGTGAAGCCGGAGGTATCACCCAGCGGATCGGTGCCTATTCCATTGATTGGAAAGGTCACCCGATCACCTTTATCGACACCCCGGGTCACGCTGCGTTCTCGGCAATGCGAGCCCGTGGAGCCAATGTCACCGACATTGTCGTGCTCGTTGTGGCAGCCGATGACGGGTTGATGCCGCAGACGCTCGAGGCGCTGAGTCATGCCCAGGCAGCAAAGGTCACGATCATGGTGGCCATCAACAAGTGCGATCTCAAAACCGCCAATGTCGACCGCGTCAAACAGCAACTTCAGGACAAGGGGCTTGTTGCCGAGGATTGGGGTGGCGAAACCGTGGTCTGCGAGGTATCCGCTCATACCGGAAAGGGAATCGATAATCTGCTTGAGATGATGTCCCTTCAGGCTGAGGTATTGGAACTCAAGGCAAACCCCGACCAACCCGCCCGTGCAAGCGTGATCGAGGCCCAGGTCGAGGCGGGTCGCGGTCCCACCGCCACCGTCATTGTGAATACCGGCACGCTTCACGTAGGCGACGCTTTCATCTGCGGAAACTACTGGGGCAAGGTGAAGCAGTTGATCGATGAGGATGGTAACGCCTTCAAGAGCGCCGGTCCGGCCATTCCGGCCAAGGTGCTTGGACTGAGCGGTCTTCCCAATGCCGGTGATGAACTTGTCGTCATGGAGAACGAGCGTTCGGCACGCCAACTCAGTGAAGAGCGCCTTGACATCCAGCGTAAGGAGAAGCTTTCGGCACCAAAACGCGCCACCCTGGAGAATCTCTTCGCCAACATCGAGGCCGATCAGAAGAAGGTTCTTCAAATCGTTCTCAAAGCCGACATGCAGGGATCGCTTGAGGCGATCGTCGGGATGCTCGCTGACATTCCCCAGGAGAAGATCGATCTCAAAATCATACACTCTGCCGTGGGTCCGATCACCGAGAGCGACGTGTTGCTGGCCAGCGCTTCCGATGCGATCATCATCGGCTTCGGAATCAAGGTTGAGAACAGCGCGAATACCGCCGCCCGCAAGGAGGGTGTGCAGATCAAACTCTTCAGCATCATCTATGAGCTTGCCGACCAGATGCGCGATGCCATGCAGGGTCTCCTTGACCCTGAAGTGCGTGAAGCCGTCATCGGGCATGCCGAGGTCAAGCAACTCTTTGACCTCACCAAGGGAATGGTTGCGGGTTCGATGGTCACCGACGGTCGTATGTCGCGTTCGGCCCGCGCCCGCGTGCTGCGCCGCAAGCAGGCCGTCTACGACGGAAGTCTCACGACGCTTCGTCGCTTCACCGAGGATGTCAAGGAAGTCCGTGCCGGTCTCGAATGCGGAATCAGGCTCGGCGATTATTCAGAATACGAGGTCGGTGATATCATTGAGTGCTACACGCTCGAGAAAGTCGCCCAGACACTCTAATTGCACTTTGTCCGGGTTTTTAAGTACCCGTCACCACCACCATCATGAGTCTTCGACTGATCCGTGTCTGCGAATTGATCAAGCGTGAGTTGGGCGTGATCATCGGCCGCGAAATGAAGTTTGAGGCACCGCTTGTCTCCGTGCGTGCCGTGGATATCACGCCCGATCTGAAACAGGCGCACGTTGCCGTCAGTGCAATCGGAACCAAATGGCAGAAGGAGCAGGCCATCCAGCAACTCACCGAGAACCGTCAGCATCTTCAACATGAGTTATCGCGCCGCGTGATCCTCAAGTACACTCCCCAACTGCACTTTGATCTCGATGAGTCCATCGAGCGCGGCACCCGTGTGCTCAGCCTTTTGGATGAGATCGAGGCAACACTGCCTCCGGAAGAATCCACTGAAGAAGAGGGTTCTAGGTAATGAGGAACGTTGCCTTTCCGGAAATCAGGGAGAGTTTGAAGGGACGGAAACGCGTTCTGGTTGCCAGTCATCTGAGGCCTGACGCGGATGCTTATGGATCAACGATTGCCGCCGCGTTGTGGCTTGCCTCGGAAGGTCATGAAGTCACGGCATGGAATGCTGACGGGATGCTCTCCAAGTTTTCGTTTCTACCTTCATCCGAGATCGTCAAGTCACCATCCGCTATTCCTGTTTCCTTTGATGCGGTTTTGTCACTCGATACCTCGGTAAAAAACCGTCTTGGATCTGTCATTGATTCCATCGAAGGGGCCCCACTCTGGATCTGTATCGATCATCACAAAAGCAATGACGGCTACGCGGATCTGAATCTCATCGACTCCTCTCGCCCGGCGACAGGGCAGATTTTGGCAGAATCCTTCCTTGAGTCAGGGATCACGATTACTCCGGAAATGGCGACCAATCTCTTTGCTGCCATTTCCACCGACACGGGATCTTTCCGCTATGAGGGAACAACCGACCGCACATACGATGTCGCGGCCGAACTGATACGCCGTGGAGTGAACGTGGCGGAGTTATCCCGCTCTCTTTATGAGAGTCAACCACGCCGCCGCCTGGAACTCCTAAAACTTGCCTTGGTAAACTCCCGCTTCGATTGCGACGATCAGGTGGCCAGTTTCTCGCTGACACTTCAAGATGTGGCAAAACTCGGGGTAATCCCGGAGGATAACGAGGGAATCATCGATCATCTGCGCTCTGTCGAGGGAGTTAAAGTAGCGGCTTTTTTTGAAGAACTACCCGGAGAAATGGTCCGTTTGAGCCTGCGCTCAAAGGATGCCAGTTTCGATGCGTGCGCCCTATGCATGAAATTTGGTGGTGGGGGTCATGCCATGGCATCCGGCGCGAGGATCAAGGGTGATTTTACCCAAGTGCAGGAGATGGTGCTCAACGCCATCTGTGATGATCTTCACAAGGATTAGCGAATTGCCCGGGTAAACGATCCATCAACTATCCACGATGAAAGATGTCTCCATAATCGACGGTGTGCTTCCGATCGACAAAGCCTCCGGAATGACTTCCCACGATGTGGTGGCGATCGTCCGGAAAGTGCTCGGCACCAAGAAAGTGGGGCATTGCGGAACGCTTGATCCTTTGGCTACCGGCCTTCTCCTTCTCACCCTTGGCAAGGGCACTAAAATCCAGGACCTCCTGATGAGCGAGGATAAGGAATATGTCGGCACGATGAAGCTGGGTGAAATGACGGATTCCCAGGATGCCGATGGCGAAATCACCGAGACGCGTCCCGTCCCGAATCTCACATCCGAGCAACTTGAGGCGGCCTTTGCCAAGTATGATGGCGATTTCTATCAGACTCCCCCCATGGTCTCGGCAATCAAGAAGGATGGGGTTGCTCTCTACAAGTTGGCTCGCCAGGGTAAGACCGTCGAGCGTGAGCCGCGATTCGTTCATATCTACGCTCATCAGATCCTTGAAGTTCGTCCACCCGAGGTTGAATTCCGCGTTGTCTGCAGCAAGGGATTCTACGTCCGCACCTACGCATTTGATATCGGCAACGATCTTGGATGCGGGGCACATCTCAATGCACTTCGCAGAACCAAATCGGGTCGATTCGACGTGGGAATGGCATTTCCTGCCGCTGATCTCAAGACTGCATCCCGCGAGGTTATTCTGGAAAAGCTGCTGACGCTGCCGCAGGTATCGCGTCTTCGCGGGGCTTGATTGTTGTCATGCGGATCCTGCGATCCATTGAGGAACTTTCCTCCCTTAAGGGGCCGATCGTATTAGCCGTCGGGACATTCGATGGATTGCATCGTGGTCATCAGTCCCTCATCCATCGTGCAATGAATGAGGCTGAGGCGACCGGCGGAACGGCCGTGGTCATGACATTTGACCGTCATCCTGCCTCGATCGTTCGACCCGAGCGTGTGCCCAAGCTCCTGACGACCAATGAAACCAAGATTTCCTTGCTCCGTGGTATGAATGTACCCGCCCTGCTTCTACTCGACTTCACTCCCGAGCTTTCTGGAATCCTGGCCCGCGATTTCATTGATTCCCTTATCTCCGCCTGCAATCCGCTTTCCATGATTTGCGTTGGTGCGGAATGGTCCTTTGGCAGGGGAGGGGAGGGGAATGTTTCCATGCTGGAAGAACTCGGTGAGAAATCCGGATTCTCCGTCACCAGAATCGATCCTGTCGAAGCAGATGGTCAGGTCATCAGCAGTACCCGGATCAGGAATGCGATTGCTGAGGGTGATTTTGAACAGGCCACCCTGTGTCTGGGGCGACAATGGCGTTTGACAGGTCAGGTTGTTACAGGGGCAGGACTTGGAGCGACGATTGGATTCCCGACCGCAAATCTTGCTGTGCAAGGGATGCAGTTGCCTCCTGACGGAGTCTATGCGGTGCGCATTGAATGCGATGGCCGATCCCTTTCCGGAGTTTGCAATATCGGTATCCGTCCTACTGTTGATTCCAATGCGAAGCGCAGCGTAGAGGTACATCTTTTTGATGTTTCCGGGGATTTTGTGGGCAAAGAACTCTCCCTTGAGTTTGTGAAATTCCTGCGCAAGGAGCAGAAGTTCCCCGGCCTGCCTGAACTTCAGGCACAGATCTTACGGGACTGTGACGAGGCTCGAAGAATTCTGGCATGATGCCCGTCTAGGTAGTTTTCACTCCCGACTTGATTATGGGTCTCAGAGGGATCAATCTTCCCAACTATTAGGGCAGTTAGCTCAGCGGTAGAGCGGCTCGCTTACACCGAGTTGGTCGGGGGTTCGATCCCCTCACTGCCCACCACCTCTCAACTCTTGCATTCGGAGGACACCCAACCGAGTGCCTCGTATCGAGAGGTGAGCTTTCCTTCAAGCTGGAGTGTCTGAACGGATTGAAGGATTTCGGCAAATTTAGGGCCCGGCTTCCATCCCAGGGTGATGAGATCGTCGCCTGTGAGCAGTGGGGAGGGGATCAACGGCTCCTGGGAGAACTCCTCGCGTTTGGCAATGAGTAGCGCGTGATTGTCGAGCATTCCATGGCTGCCAAGACAATCGACGCGGTGAAGTTCCAGCTCATCGTCAAACGTGGGACGGGCCATCATACGTTTCAGGGTGGCAATACGCATATTCGGCACATCCTTGAAACTCATATGGAGGCGAACGGCTGGTAGCACCGCATCGATGACTTCATTTGAGAATCGAAGGCGCTGCATGATCCTTAGGCTCATCTCGGTACTTACTCCCTCGTGGCCGTTGAAGCGAATCCGTCCCGTCTCGTCGACGATACGCGTAGCCGGTTTTCCCAAGTCATGGAAAAGAACAGACAGGACAAGAGGGAGGGAAACCTTTTCCGGGAGTAGCGAAATCATCAGGCGTGTATGCACGAAGACATCCCCCTCAGGGTGAAAGTCGGCGGGTTGGTCGCATCCTTTCAGTTGCTCCATTTCCGGAAGGATCATCCGTAGCAGTCCGCTCTGGTCGAGGAGATCAAATCCCTGGAGGCGGTTCGGAGAGAGGAGGATCTTGCAGAACTCTTCGCGGATTCTTTCGGCACTCACCGCGTGGATTTCAGGAGCCCATTTCAAAACCGCGATCCAGGTTTCGGGATCGATCGTAAACCGAAGGGTTGTTGCAAAACGAATCGCGCGTAGCAGGCGGAGTTTGTCTTCGGAAAAACGTTCCTCTGGATTTCCAATGGCACGGATAAGCTGCTTTTCCAGATCGTTTCGACCTTGGACAAAATCCAACACCTCGTTTTTGAGTGGATCATAGAAGAGTCCGTTGATAGTGAAATCACGTCTCAATGCATCCCCTTTGGCATCGGTATAGTGCACGCTTTCGGGGTGTCTACCGTCATGATACGCACCATCTCCGCGGAATGTGGCCACCTGGATTTCGGCATCTCCCTCCAAAACAAGAATCACACCGAACTGAGCCCCCACGGGAACAGTTCTCGGAAAGAGTGCCTCGACTTGTTCCGGACGGGCGCTTGTCGCCACATCGTAGTCGTGGGGTTCAGCACCCAGAAGACGGTCACGCACGCATCCCCCCGCATAGAGGGCTTCGAACCCCTTGGCTCGGAGCTTCTCTACGATCGCGCGTGCCGCTACTTCACTCATGGAAACTGCAGTTTTGAAATACGCTCCTCAAAAAGATCGTGGCGGGCCGGATCGTAGTGATGGCCGACAAATCCGACGGCTTCAGCACCCCTGACATTTTCTTCCAGATCATCGATGTAGAGTGTAGCCGAGGGGTTCACGCCAAACTGGTTCCGGGCCAACTCAAAGATCCGCTGCTCGGGTTTCATCACACCCGCCTTGTAGGAGTAGACCCCATCGTCAAAGAGGGTTCCGAAGAAGTCGTACTCCTCGAAGATATGATCGTGATGAATACATCCGATGTTGGAGAGGAGGTAGAGGGGAGTTTTGCCATGAAGGGAACGAGCCCACTCCACCATCGGTGTGTTCACCTGAAAGATCCGGGTCCACATGTCCATGAAATGATCTTCGGGGCCATCATGGGCAAATGCCTCCCGGACAGTCCTGATGAAGTCCTCCCGGGAAATCCGCCCTGTCTCGTGATCGATTCGTAGAGGATGCAAGTCCTCGACCGACGGCGGTGCGTCAATACCCGTATGGGCAACCAGAGCTCGTTCCGCAATGAAGTAGTCGAACGTCAGCAGAACGTTACCGATATCGAAGATGACGGCGTTGATTTGAGACATGCCGCTATGGAATTTAAAGCGCTTCCGCCTCCCCAAGAACTTGTAAGGCGGAATTCTTCGCGCCATCCGGCGTTCCGGTCTTCCAGGCATTGGCTTCCCATATTTTCCAAGCTTGGGCTCCATGGGAGAAGGCATGGCGTACAGCTGCGCCGACAGCCTGCGGGGACAAGGCAGTGCATCCGCAGTTTTCAGTGGTCAAGAGTTCGGCATTCCCTTCCTCCTGTCCCGGAATCACCTGGCTCATGATCAGCGGGGTGGCGGCTGCAAGGCATTCCTGCACGGTCGCTCCTCCGGCCTTTGCCACAACAAGATGGCTAGCGGCCATTCGCTCGGGAAGATTCTGAAGCCACCCTTCGATTTTGATCGGGTGTTGGAAGGTAGAGGCGACTTTTTGAAGCTCAGCACGCAGTTTTTCATCCCTGCCGCAGGCTGCCGATAGTTCGATTCCCTCGACTTTACCGAGTGATCTGAGGATTTGGGCAGCGTTTTTCTGTCCCGGATTGACGAGATACAAGACTTTCGGAAGATGACCGGGCCTTGGGCTTGTTCTTGCGCCTCGAAGCGTTTCAAACAATGGGGGGACAGGGAATCCGGTCACCCTGAGGATATCACGGGAAACGCCCGCCTCGGCCATGACCTGGGCCGTCACCTCGTTAGGAACAAGAAAGAGATCCGAGTGGCCGCTGTACCAGAGCGAATTGATGGTGATCGAATCGGTCACCACGGTCACGGTTCTGAAAGGACGATTCACTTTTCCATGAAGATGATCGAGCAGATGGTTGTAGCCCGGATAGGTCGAGGCGATGACGGCAGGGTTCATCTCAAGGACTTTCTTGCTGAGAAGACGGGCTGCGCGCTTGTAAACAGAGATCCTGCCCGGGGTTGACTTGTCCTTGTCGAGAAACTTGTAGAGCCCACCCCAGAGCAATGGAAAATGATTGATGAAGAGGAAGTAGGCTTTCTGGGCAACTTTGTAGAGCGGACCGTAGGCCTCTGCAAAGAGATCCCTCACCTCGAGCTCACGCATCGGATCGAGAGCTTTCAGCGCGGTTTGTAAATTTCTGGCCGCCGCGTTGTGCCCTTCGCCAAAAGCGGAGGTCAGAATGAGCACGGGACGTTTTTCGGCATTATTGGACATGGGAGGAAAATCTGAGTTCAGAGGTGTCTTGGTCTTTTTGATGAAAGATGATCGTATCCTGCCGTTATTTCAGAACTGGCTTCGCTGGGATCAAGCATAACACCGATCGGGGTAAGGGGAAGATCCAGACTTGCGCGGGCCCAGCGGCTTTGAAGGGCCGGCCAGGACCTAGGATTGACAGTGATCAGAAGTTCGTAATCCTCCCCATCGGAGAGGGCGGCTTCAACGGAGCATCCCTTGTGTCGTGGAATCAGATCGGGTGCTATCCGAAAGGAGCAGCTGCTCTGCCGCGCCAGTTTGGGGAGATCGCTGCCGAGCCCATCACTCAGGTCCATCATCGAGGAGACGCCTTGCTCACTGCCAAGCCATCGCCCCTCGGCAAGCCTTGGATGAAAGGTGAGGTGGCGGCCACTTTTGAAGGAGCCCCCCAGCTTCCCCGTGATGCAAATCAAGTCTCCCGGTTTTGCCCCGGAGCGGAGTCTGAGGTTTTTTTTCGGCACTTCGCCGGTCAGTGAGACAGAGAGAAAGACGGGTCCCGGGGAACTCACCGTCTCTCCCCCCACGATGCTGACTCCATACTCGCGCGCCACCTTTCCAATGCCACGATAGAGTGATTTCCACGTTTCGCTCCTCCAGTCAGGAGGAGCAGCCACGGTGATCATTGCATGGAGAGGGCTTCCTCCCATGGCTGCGATATCGCTGATGGGTCGGCAGAGAGCCTTCCATCCGACTTTGTACCATGGGGTGTTTTTATTGAAATGAACTCCCTCCACAAGGGCATCGGTTTTCAAGAGTTCAAGAACGCCCGGAGAGGACGATGAACGGACAACCGCGCAGTCGTCGCCGATTCCAGTCAGCACGTCACTGGCGGCCGGGGGAAGTTCCCTGGATATCATTTCCAGCAACTCACTTTCGGAACGGGGTTTTCCTCTCATCAGGCGATGGCTTCCGGCCAGAGAATCAGGGCAATGATTGTGGACGCATTGAAGGCGGCGTGCATCGTGATCGAGGCCCAGAGTGATCCTGTTCGCTCGTAGACCAGACAAAGAATGATCGCCAGCACACCCAGTCCGAGAAGAGACGGGAGGTGTACATGGATTGCCGCGAAGAGCAGGGAAGAGGTGAGCAATGCCGGGAGTCGTCCTCCGTATTTCCTGATCACCCCGTAAAAGTAACCACGGAAGATGATCTCTTCGGCAACGGGGGCCATAATCACCGCCATGAAAATAACGGCTGCACGATGCTTGAGATCGGGATGCTCCAGGAAATATTTGACGATGAGTTGCGAATCATCGGCACTACCGAAGATTTTCTGAACGAGTGCCTGGGCGGCCAGAATCAACGGATAGGTCAGAACCAGCCATAGTAGTCCGGTGCCGGCGGCTCTTGGGAAAAGTGATGGCTCAAGCCCGAACATCTCGGCTGGCGATTTCTTTTGGAATCCGATGACTCCAAAGATTCCAAGGATCAGCGAGGCGTAGACAATCGAGTTGGCAACAATTGCCTGCAGGGTGATTGCCTGCGAGGCACCGAAGGACTGCCATATGACATTGATCATCCAGATGGCCAGGATGCCCGCGCAGATAGCATCAGGGGGACCAAACGGCTTTGTTGTTAACTGTGCATGGGAAGAGCTTCGGAAGGCGAGCCATCCGTAAAAGACAAGAAGTCCCAGAAAACCGAGTAAAATAGGGAGAGCTCCCCATGAAGCATCCCAGGAGGCATCTGTTCCATGAGTGGTCGCCTCGGCGATCAGTGCTACGAATGCCGTCATTAGAATGCGTAGAAGGAGGGAAGGAGGTAAAGGCGCCCGCTCTCAAGCTTCATGCCGGCCGAAGGGCCGACGCCGAGGTCAATATGGATGTCGGTTTTTTCGGAGTCTTCGAACAGGCGCAGTAGGTGAGCAAGTCCGCGTTTCTTTTCGTAGCGGACGACCTCAGCGCCGGGAGCTTTTCCTAGTGCCTTGGCTTTTTCGTAGGCATCCTCAACATAGCCAAGTTGATCGATGAGTTTGGCAGCGTAGGCATCCTTGCCGCTCAAGACTCGTCCATCCGCTACACCGTTTCTCAGGGTGGTCGCATCCAAATGACGGGAGGAGGAGACAATAGACAGGAATCGGTCATAGGTCTGCATCACGAGTCCTTGGAAGTATGTCTTTTCCTCCTCGGTCAGATCTCTGGCTCCATTCAGGGCATCCTTAAACTGGCCGCTCTTGAAAATCACCGACTGGAGACCGATCTTCCCGAAGAGCTCCTTGTAATTGAACGTTGAGATAATGACACCGATGCTTCCGGTGAAACTGGTGTCACTGCACATGATCCAAGAACCGGCGCAGGCGATGTAATAGGCGGCCGAGGTGCCGATGGAGTTGATGAAGACAACGACCGGCTTCTTTGCACTAAGGATGCCGAGCGCGTGATAAATCGTGTCCCCGGCGGTCACCTCGCCACCCGGGGAGTCTACGGAAATTACAACAGCCTTTACGCGGGGATCGTTTGCCGCCTGTTGAAAGGCCCCCTTGAGTTCATCCACCATCGATTCCCCGCTGGTACCTGCACCACCCCGGTAGGAGATCATTCCATCAAGCCGTATGACCGCTATTTTATCAGAGCTATTCCTCGCAGGAATAACCGTTGTCTCGGAGAACTTTTTGTCCGTCATGGACTTTGCCGGGCCGGATCCCCTGGAGCCGAGCACCACAATCATCATCAAATTCGCAAACAGGCTCACCCCCAATGCCACGAACAGGAACAAAGGAAGGCATCCGGACTTCTTCATGAGGCGCATAGCCTGCAGGAAGAAGGGTTTCCGCTCAAGGCGCGACTGAAGCGTTTCATCAATGTGAATAACTTGGGGACAAAGGTGTAAAAGATCTTCCAGTTCACGGCTGGCACAAGGGGACTCAACGCTTTATGGATATTCTTATGTCCAAAGCAGAACTACGCGCCCGTCTCGATGAGATTGGAGTGCGACCGAGCAAGATGCTCGGGCAAAATTTTCTACTCGATACGAATCTGGCCAGGGCGATTGTCTCTGATCTTGAACCCGCCGAGGGAGACCATCTCGTCGAGGTCGGTCCAGGCATGGGTGCCCTGACGGTGCACATTCTCGCATCGCCCGCCCGCCGGATCACCCTGATCGAGAGGGATCATCGGTTGGCTGCGGAACTGACCAAACGCTATGCGACCGAGATCTCATCGGGGCGTCTTGAGATCCGTCAGGGTGACGGGGCTAAAACGGACCTCCTTTCCCTCTTTGGTTACGGGCCCGTGAAGATGGTCGGGAATCTTCCTTACAGCGCCTCGACGGCAATCATCTCGCACTTCACGGTGGCCGCTTCACCCGCATCCAGACTGGTTCTGATGGTGCAGAGGGAAGTGGGGGAGCGATTGGCTGCTGTTCCGGGTCACAAGGATTACGCGGCGCTTACCGTTCAGCTTGGCAGGCGTTGGGCGGTGCGAAAACTTCGTATCGTGCCGCCGGATGTCTTCTGGCCGCGCCCCGCTGTGGAGTCCGCCGTGATCGAGGTGAGCAAGCGTCCCGTGGAGGGGCTCCCGAATCCTGATCCCGAAGGGTTTTCGCTTCTTGTTCGACAGGGATTCTCCTCGCGTAGAAAACAACTCCGATCTCTCTTGAAGCTCCCTCCTGGCGTTTGGGAGGAGTGGTCCTCCTCGAAGGGGCACCCACTGACTGCAAGAGCTGAAGATTTGCCCGTGGATGACTGGGCTGATCTGGCTCTTCATGTGACCCCGGAAGGGCATGATCATCCTCAGGAGATGTGCGATGTGGTCGATTTGGATGACCGGATTCTTGAGTCCCGCCTGAGAACTGAGGTTCATGTGAATAACTTGCCCCACCGGGCAGTTCATCTCTGGATCTTTAATAGTCGAGGGGAGCTCTTTCTGCAGAAACGCTCTCCTTGGAAGATCAATCAACCCGACCGCTGGTGCTCCAGTGCTGCTGGTCACGTCGATAGCGGAGAAACTTATGAGGAGGCCGGTCATCGGGAGATGAGAGAAGAGATCGGCGCCGACTGCCCCCTGGTGAAGTTCTGGAAGGTTGGCGCGACTCCCGAGACTGATTACGAGTTCGTGGAGTATCTTGTGGGGCTCTGTGATGGCCCCTTCCGATTTGCCCCCGGCGAGGTGGAGACGGGAGCCTTCTTCCCTGTGGAGAAGATCCGGCGATGGGTGGAGCGTACACCGGAGGAATTCACTCCTCTTTTCAAGATGGCCGCGGCCAAGTTTTTGGGAGAGACAGAGAGTCTCATAAAAATGGCGAATGGCTCATAATTGAGTCAAATCGTCTCATGTGGAGATTCTGCTCATGAGTGGATATTATTCATAAGTTATTATCTTTTACATATATAGATAAGAAATCGATCTTGGGCACGGCCTTTGCTTTGTAATAAAGTGCTATGTCTAAAATTCTAGGAATCGATTTGGGAACAACAAACTCCTGCATGTCCGTCATGGAGGGTGGGGAACCGGTTGTTCTGGAAAACTCCGAAGGAGCCCGGACCACCCCGTCCGTCGTGGCCTTCTCAAAGAGCGGCGAACGTCTTGTCGGCCAGGCCGCCAAGCGCCAAGCCATCACCAACCCGCAGAACACCATCTTCTCGGTAAAGCGTTTCATGGGCCGCAAGTACGACGAGTGCCGCGGCGAGCAGGACCGCGTCCCGTACAAGCTGGTCAAGGCGGCGAACGGCGATGCTCATATCCAGGTTGAGATCGACGGCAAGCCGAAGGCTTTCTCGCCTCCCGAGATCTCCGCGATGATCCTTGCGAAGCTCAAGAGTGACGCCGAGGCAAAGCTCGGTGAGAAGATCACCCAGGCGGTCATCACGGTCCCTGCGTACTTCAACGACTCCCAGCGCAACGCCACCAAGGATGCCGGCAAGATCGCTGGTCTCGAGGTCCTGCGCATCATCAACGAGCCCACCTCCGCCTCCCTGGCCTACGGTCTCGAGAAGAAAGCCGACGAGAAGATCGCCGTCTACGATCTCGGTGGCGGTACCTTCGACATCTCGGCCCTTGAGCTCGGAGACGGTGTCTTCGAGGTCCGCGGCACCAATGGCGACACCCACCTGGGTGGCGACGACTGGGACAACCGCATCATGGATTGGATCATCGAGGAGTTTAAGAAAGAGTCCGGCATCGACCTCACCAAGCAGCCTGACGCCGTCCAGCGTATCAAGGAAGAGGCCGAGAAGGCCAAGATCGCCCTCTCCTCCACGCAGGAGTACGAGATCAACCTTCCCTTCGTCACTGCTGACGCCAGTGGACCAAAGCACATCCAGAAGAAGCTCACCCGTGCCAAGCTCGAGCAGCTCACCGACGACCTGTTCCAGCGCACCATCAAGCCCGTCGAGGATTGCTTGGCCGATGCCAAGTGGAAGAAAGGCGACGTCAACGAGCTCGTGCTCGTCGGCGGCATGACCCGCATGCCCAAGGTTGTCGAGACCGCCCGCAACATGATCGGCAAGGAGCCCCATAAGGGTGTCAATCCGGATGAAGTCGTTGCCATCGGTGCGGCCATCCAGGGCGGCGTGCTCCGCGGCGACGTGAAGGATGTCCTCCTTCTCGACGTCACCCCGCTCACCCTCGCGATCGAGACTGCCGGAGGCATCGCCACCCCGATGATCCCCCGTAACACCACGATCCCGACCAAGAAGAGCAACGTCTTCTCCACCTACAGCGACAACCAGCCCGGTGTGGAGATCAAGGTGCTCCAGGGAGAACGTCCGCTCGCCCGCGACAACAAGCAGCTTGGCGTCTTCCATCTCGATGGCATCCCGCCGGCAGCCCGCGGCACGCCTCAAATCGAGGTCACCTTCGACATCGATGCCAACGGCATCCTGAACGTCTCCGCCAAGGACCTCGGTTCGGGCAAGGAGCAGAAGATCTCCATCACCGGATCGAGCGGACTCAGCAAGGAGGAGGTCGAGCGCATGCAGCGCGAGGCCGAGGCCCACGCCGCTGACGATCTCAAGGCCAAGGAAGGCATCGAGATCCGCAACAACGCCGACACGCTCGCCTACCAGTGCGAGAAGCAACTCGCCGAACTCGGTGACAAGCTCGACGATTCCAAGAAGAAGGAGATCGAGGACGAGATCGCCAAGGTGCGCGAGGCCCTCAAGGGCAGCGACATCGACGCGGTCAAGTCCTCCTACGAGACCCTTCAGACGAAGTTCCAGGAGGTCAGCGCCGAACTCTACAAGAACGCCGCCGCAGCGGCAGGTCCCGGACCCGAAGCTGCAGCCGCGGGGGCAGGTGCCGCATCCTCCCATAACGAAGGGGCCAAGAAGGACGCGGACGTCGTAGACGCCGAGTTCGAGATGGTCGACGAGGACAAGGACAAGAAGAAGTAAAAGCTTCTCCAAGCTCTCAACCCATCATCACCACCACAACACTTTAACAACGAGCCCCCCCGCAGGTGCGGGTCGGGGCTACTGTTAGAAACCCACAACCATAAGGAAAAACACACCATGGCAGTAAACATCCAACCCCTCTCCGACCGGGTGCTCGTTCAGCCGATCGATGAGAAGGAAGTCAAGAAGGGCGGAATCATCATCCCTGACACCGCCAAAGAGAAGCCAACGGAAGCCAAGGTCATCGCCCTCGGCACCGGCAAGCTCGACGAAGACGGCAAGAAGATCGCCTTCACCGTCAAGAAGGGCGACACCGTCCTCATCTCCAAGTACGGAGGAACCGAGGTCAAGGTCGACGGCGAATCCTATCTGATCATGCGCGAGGACGACATCCTCGGCATCATTGGTTAATCAACACTCAAACCCACAAACACACACTTAGAACATTATGGCAGCTAAACAACTCCAGTTCGACGAGACCGCACGCCACGCCCTCCTGCGCGGCGTCGAGAAACTCGCCAAGGCAGTCAAGGCCACGCTTGGACCCTCGGGTCGCAACGTCATCCTCGACAAGAAATTCGGCAGCCCCACGATCACCAAGGACGGCGTCAGCGTCGCCAAGGAGATCGAGCTCGAGGATCCCTTCGAGAACATGGGCGCCCAGCTCGTCCGTGAGGTTGCTTCCAAGACCAGCGACATCGCCGGTGACGGAACCACCACCGCGACCGTTCTCGCTGAGGCCATCTACAAGGAAGGTCTCAAGAACGTCACCGCCGGTGCCAACCCCACCTCCCTGCAGCGCGGCATCAACAAGGCCGTCGAGGCCATCGTCACCGAGCTCGCCCGCATCTCCAAGAAGGTGAAGGACAGCTCCGAAATCGCCCAGGTCGCAACTGTCTCCGCCAACTGGGACAAGACCATCGGCCAGATCATCGCCGATGCGATGGAGAAGGTCGGCAAGGACGGCACCATCACGGTCGAAGAGGCCAAGACCATCGAAACCTCCCTGGACGTCGTCGAGGGAATGCAGTTCGACAAGGGCTACCTCTCCCCGTACTTCGCGACCAACGCGGAGGCCATGGAGGCATCCCTGGACAGCGCCTACATCCTCATCCACGAGAAGAAGATCAGCTCCCTCAAGGACCTGCTCCCGCTCCTCGAGAAAGTCGCCAAGAGCGGCAAGCCCCTGCTCATCATCGCTGAGGACGTCGAGGGCGAGGCCCTTGCCACCCTCGTGGTGAACAAGCTCCGCGGCACCCTTCAGATCTGCGCCGTCAAGGCTCCCGGATTCGGAGACCGCCGCAAGGCCATGCTCGAGGACATCGCCGTCCTCACCGGCGGACGCTGCATCACCGAGGATCTCGGCATCAAGCTCGAGAACATCACCCTCGAGGATCTCGGCCGCGCCAAGCACATCACCGTCGACAAGGAGAACACCACCATCGTCGAGGGATCCGGCAAGAGCGCCGACATCCAGGGCCGCGTCGGTCAGATCCGTCGCCAGATCGAGGAGACCACCAGCGATTACGACCGTGAGAAGCTCCAGGAGCGTCTCGCCAAGCTCGCAGGCGGTGTCGCCGTCATCAACGTCGGTGCAGCCACCGAGACCGAGATGAAGGAGAAGAAGGCCCGCGTCGAGGACGCCCTCCACGCCACCCGTGCGGCGGTCGAGGAAGGCATCGTCCCCGGAGGAGGCGTCGCCCTCATCCGTGCGCAGAAGGCCCTCGATGCCCTCAAGCTCGAAGGTGACGAGGCCGTCGGTCTCGAGATCATCCGCCGTGCCATCGAGGCTCCTCTCCGTCAGCTTGTGTCCAACGCAGGCAAGGAAGGCGCACTCGTCGTCCAGGAAGTCAAGAAGGGCAAGGGCAACGAAGGTTACAACGTCGCCACCGGCGAATACGTCGACCTCGTGAAGGCCGGTATCGTCGATCCGACGAAGGTCACCCGCAGCGCCCTGCAGAACGCCGCTTCCATCAGCGGACTCCTCCTCACCACCGAGGCCGTCATCGCTGACGCTCCGGAGAAGGAGAAGGCTCCTGCCATGCCGCCCGGAGGCGGAATGGGTGGGATGGGCGGAATGGACTACTAAGTCCGACTCCCACGCTTCGCAAAGAAGTTACATCAGCAGCCGGGTCAGAACTGACCCGGCTGTTTTGCGTTCAGCGTGAGAGAGGGGTTTAGACTGTAGGCTTTTGGGCTGTAGGTCTTGACCTGAGGCGATTGTTCGTGAAGATTGACCTCATGAGCGCCACTGGCAAAAAAGCCTCACTCTTCAAGGAGAGCAAGGGGAAAAAAATGGCAGCCAAGACCCGTCAGCACGCCAATCAGCTCTCGGATGAGGAGCGCCAGCAGGCTCTTGCCACTGCACTTAGTGTGATCTACAGCGGTGGCGAAAGGGCAATCTGTGCTCGTCGCAGTTGATACGAACGTCCTCCTCGACCATGCGGTCGGGGATCAGGATGTCATTGATGCGGTAGGGGTCATCAGGAACCGCTTGCCGGAGGCCAGACTCATCATTCCTCCGACAGTCCTAGAGGAGCTTGCCATCCAGATGGGGAGGGGAACTGTCTCCGAGCGGAAGGCAGCGGAAACAGCCCTCCGGTGCCTCCTCTCGTGGGGTTATGAGCCGCTGAATCTCATTCCGGCAGGCAAGGGAATTACGGAGCAAATCGCCCTGACACTCCGGATCAAGGGAATCCTCCCTCATGAAGAGCAGAACGATGCCTATGTGATTGCCGAGTCGGCTTTGATAGGATGCTCCATCCTCCTGAGCAGTGATCATCATCTTCTTGAGGCCCAGGAGAACAAGGCTTTCCGTGGAGTTCTTAAAGATGCCGACGTGGATGGGGATGATTTGATCATCGCCACCCCTCGCAAGATTGCGTCGCAATTTTTTAGACGGAGATAAGGACCACTGCAGAACGCCGTTTCCATCAGCGGACTACTGCTCACCACCGAGGCCGTCATCGCTGACGCCCCCGAGAAGGAGAAGGCTCCCGCAATGCCCGCAGGTGGCGGGATGGGTGGAATGGACTACTAAGTCCAAGCCTAGCCTTAAAAGCTCAACAGAGAGCCGGGTCGAAAGACCCGGCTCTTTCTGTTTCTAGGCTTGGAGATGCATTTAGACTGTAGGTCGTTAGGCTCTAGGACAGAGTCCTTAGTATACAAAAGATTGCAATAACTGCAATGATATGTAGAGTTATTCTTAGATGCAACCCCTCAAGAAGTTGGCACTGACCCTGGAGACCTTGGCCGACAGGGAGCATTCGCTCTTTGCCACTTCCGATCTGGAGGCGACATTCGTGGAGTATGATCAGTTGCCCGTTCTACTCTCCCGTGCAGTTAAGGCAGGGTTACTCAAGCGTGTGTGCCGCAGCATCTATCTCTATCCCAAGGCTGGGTATCCCATGGGAGATCTGCTCTTCCATACGGCGGCTCGCTTACGGGCCGACGAGTTCAATTACATCAGCCTGGAGACGGCCTTGAGCGATGCCGGGTTGATCTCCCAGATCCCGATGAATTGGATCACCCTTATGTCTTCCGGCAGGAGCCATACCATTGATTGCGGCGAGTTCGGCCACATCGAGTTTGTCCATACGGAACAACGCCCCGAGGAGATTGCAGGGGAGCTTGTTTACGATGCCGCAAGGCATCTCTGGAGGGCCTCGGAGAAGCAGGCCCTGCGCGACATGAGAGTGACCCGGCGCAGCATGGATTTGGTCAGTATTAAAAAGGAGGCCGCATGAGTACGAAGACGCTCTTTGATTCCCTCGTCGACGAGGCCCTCAAGTCACGAGCTGAACTCGCCCTCCTGCGTCCCGTCGTGGAGAAAGAGTTGCTCCATCACGACATTCTCCGAGAGATGAGTCAGGAGGGACTGCTCGCCGGGCTTACCTTCATCGGCGGCACCTGTCTGAGAGCCTGCTACGGTTCCTCGCGACTCAGCGAGGATCTTGATTTCACTGGGGGGAGCGACTTCAAGCGTTCCGATCTCATGGAACTGGGCAACGTACTCAGGGAAACCCTCGGTACGCGCTACGGCCTGAAGGTAGCAGTGAGTGAGCCCATCCGCGATGAGGGGAGGGTGAGTACCTGGAAGATGAGCGTCGAGACCCGTCCTGGTCGCAAGGATCTACCGGCCCAGCGCATCTGAGGGGACTCGGCATTTGGAGCCAGTGTGAGGGTTAGTCTTTGAGGGTTATTTTGGTTTCTAGTTGGTTGTTGTTGGGTTGTCCATCCCCGGCGTAGGGAAGCCGTAGGCCGACCGGAGACGGGGA